>Ga0070737_10007052_pt1 | contig 10058 bp, 10 predicted proteins | sample Coa_R1_10_FD_66438 | JGI IMG/M metagenome (GOLD analysis project Ga0070737, IMG submission 66438) | Surface soil microbial communities from Centralia Pennsylvania, which are recovering from an underground coalmine fire - Coalmine... | ecosystem: Environmental > Terrestrial > Soil > Unclassified...
GCCCGCCAGGTCTCCCGCGCCGTCAACAATGTAGCGGTGGATAATCCCTCTGTGCTGGCGTAAGATAGCTTCTACCGAGCCTGCACGCGCAACACCCTTCTTGAAGGAACTTTCTCCGCGTTCACGGGAGAGGCGAGCGAGGAGATGGCTGCTACGGTTTCCTGGGCATTGCGCACGAATTCGGCACGCACACCAGAGGGTAGTCGCTGGCGAAACTCTTCGACCGTCAGGTCGTCGAGGAAGCGGATGCCTTCGTTGTCGAGCATGACGCGGGGCAGCAGCACAAGATCACCGAGGCCGACACTTTCGTGCTGCCTGAGCAGGGCGTCCAGCACGTCCTGGCCGCAGAGCAACCCGGCAACCGTGACCTCTGGACCGAAGAACTGGTTGACCACCGGCAGCACCTGTGCGTCCAGGCCCCGACTCTGGCGCGTGTCCTGCGCAAGCTGTTCGATGACGGAACGCGCCATGGTGCTGGTGACGAAGGTGACTTTGCGCGGCGCGGGCATTGCCTTCGGCAGGCGGCGCTTGCCACGCTGCCACTGTTCGATCAGGTAGCGCGTCATGCCCACGCCGTTCTCGATCTGGGCGTAGGAGCCGTAGTGCTGCGCGGGCGGGAAATCGCGGCCAGTGAGGTAGTACCACTCGTCGGAGAGGTAGACGAAGGGGTACGCGTCTTCGTTCTCGGCCTCGAACCGGCGCTGCCATATTTCGACCTGCTCGATGACCGCCTCGGCCTCCTCGCGGGTATAGTGGCGCAGCGGCGGCAGATCGCCCGTCTTAATCATGTTGTTGTACTTTGTCAGGCCAACGGGCACAACGGAGATGGACTCGACGATGGGCCGGAGCCGTGCAAGGTCGCGAATGCTGCGCTCCAGGTGCTCACCGTCGTTGATGGTGGGGCAGAGTACTAACTGGGTGTGACAGGTGATGTGCATGCTGCCGAGGCGCTGGATATGACCGAGGATGTCGCCTGCTCGCGGCCCATCCACCATCTTGCGCCGCAGTTCCGGCTCCGTCGTATGCACGGAAACGTAGAGCGGCGTCAGTTTCTGCTCATCGAGCCGCAGCCAGTCGTGCTCCTTCAGGTTGGTCAGGGTGATGAAATTGCCAAAGAGAAACGAATAGCGGTAATCGTCGTCCTTGATGTAGAGAGAGGAGCGCATGCCGTGCGGCAGTCCCGGCTGCGGCGCGTAGCGTTCGGGCAGGCCCTGGATAAAGCAGAAAACGCATTTATTAGCGCACTGGCGAATAAAAGGTGCTGGCTCCTCGCCGAAAAGCACGCCCAGATTCTCATCATAGTTTTTGGTAATCGTTACTTCACGCTGCTCTTGCTGACGCTCAAAGCCAATCGTCAATATCTCATCGGCGACGTAAAAGCGATAATCAACCAGGTCGCGAATGAGGTGTCCATTGATCGTGCGAATTAAATCACCCGGCTGGATACCGGCCCGATCGGCCAGACTTTCCGGTACCACCTCGCGCACCCAACCATACAGTTTCGGCATCAGTGTATTCCTTGACAAAAGACCAGAAATGAGAAAACACAACAGAGGAACGGGGCTAATTCAAATCTCTGAACAACGCCAGTCTAACCCACTATTCCCAATTATCTAGACAAATACGTCCCCACGATTATACCCGGATCGCAAGATTACGTCAAATTGTACTCTCCCATTCTGCCCATGCAATACAGGTATATTGCGCTACAAAAATCACCAGGGTATAATGCCGTTGAAGGAAAACAGAGCTTCTTTTTTAGGAAGGAGACAGAGGATGTCAACCAATCCGGAGGAAGAAAATTCCTACGTTCTTGACGCGGAGAGCGGGGCGGAACTGGCCCGCCTGGTCGATCAGGATATGATGGTTACGCGAGCAATGGGTGGACTTTTTCCCCGCGACCTCGATCTTGCAACGATTTCCAGAGTGCTGGATGTCGCTTGTGGTCCTGGTGGCTGGGCTATAGAAGTGGCCCGGACGCATCCGCAAATGCAGGTGACAGGCGTTGATATCAGCGGCACCGTACTTCAGTACGCAAAGGCGCAGGCGAAGGTAAGGGATCTGGATAATGTCACCTTCCGCGTGATGGATGTGACAAAACCGCTGGGTTTCTCCGATGAAAGCTTCGATATGGTCAATGCGCGAGCGATGATCGGCTTTATGTCCAACGCGGGCTGGTCGGCCTTCGTGCAGGAAGCCTTCCGCGTCCTGCGCCCCGGCGGCATTCTGCGTCTCACAGAAAGCGACGATCTCGGTTTTACCAATAGCGCGGCTCAGGAAACCCTCACACGCCTGGGCGTGCTGGCGCTCGAACGTGCCGGAAAAACCTTTGCGCCTCCGGGCGGTCGCAATGCCGGTCTCACCCCTATGCTCGGTCGTTTCCTGCGCCGGGCAGGCTTCGTCAACATCCGGCGCGAGGCATACGCCATCGACTACTCAGCAGGAGAGCCAGCACACGACAGTGTCTGCCATGATTTGATGGCTATCCATGCTCTCTCAATCCCTTTGTTTACGAAAACACAGGTTGCCACAGAGGAAGAGATGAAAGCACTGAGTCAGCGGGCTGTGGCAGACTTTTTTTCCGATGATTTTTGCGGTCTCATGTACTTACTGAGCGTGTGGGGCCAGAAACCGGCCTGAGCGCAAGGAAGTTACCGGGCGATTTTGCCGTCATTGTTTACTTCCTCCCCTTGCGGGGTGTGAAACAGGCGTAGGGCGTCGCGATAGACGCGCTCGTAGGCGTCCAGGGTGCGTTTGAGGCTGAAGTGCTTCTCGACATGGGCGCGGCAGCGGGCGCGGGGAATATCATAGAGGTCATCCACCAGCGCGGCGGCATGGTCGACTTCGCCCGGCTCGACCAGAAAACCCGTCTCGCCGTGCCGGATGACCTCCTCAGCGGCGCCGCGCCGGTAGGCAATCACGGGCGTTCCCGTCGCCATCGCTTCCACGGCAACCAGCCCGAACGGCTCGTCCCACTCGATAGGAAAGAGGAGTCCCAGCGACTGGCCCATGATCTTCCACAGCGCCAGGCGTTCCAGGTGCCCCAGGTAGGTCACGCGCTCGCCCGCCTCTTGCAGTCGAGGTTCGACGCGCTCGCGCCAGTAGCGGCGGTCATAGATGCCGCCCGCGATGAGCAAGCGGTAGCCCGCCCGCTCCGCGATCTCAATGGCCGCCTCCACGCCCTTCTCCGGCGCGATACGCCCGGCGAACAGCAGTGGGGCCTCCTGCGAGGGATGCGAGGAAAAGGGAATGGCATCCAGGTCAAGCCCGTTGTAGACTACAGCATCAACGGGGGTGTAATCGGCGTAGGAGCGGACGCTGGCCTGTGAAACGCCGATCAGCGTCAGCGGATGGCCCTGTCGGTGGAAGACGCATAATGCTTCGTTGATGGAGGGCAGGAGCGCGGGCAGGTGCAGTGTGTGCAGCACGGGAATATCCGTCACGAGCGCGCTGCTGGCAAAGGCAGGCAGATCGAAGGCGTGGGCATGCACAAGGTCAAACTCAGCGCTGCGTTTGCGCAGGCGCAGGAAGAGATCAAGAAAGAGATTAGCCTGCTCGAAATAGCCCGTATCGGCTGGTACATCGCGCGTGCCCGAAGTATCGGAAAAATCAGCCGGGCGCACGCTCTCCGGCACGGCAATAGACTCTATCTTGACGCCGGGAACAGCCGAGCCTGCGCGGGCAAAGAGCGTCACCTCATGTCCGCGCCGCGCCAGCCCCTTCGCCAGATCGGCCACCAGCGCCTGCGAACCACCGAGATAGGGCTGCGCAATCGGCGTCACCAGCGGAGCAACCATTGCTATTCTCATAAGTCCATTCTTCCTTCGCTACGCACGTCTTTGTGCCTGCTCTTATTCACGCTTATTCACGCTTATTCACGCTCACCACGATAGCTCGCCCAGTTATTCTCCGTCTCGATCAACTTCACCTCGTAGAGCATGCCAGAGGGAAAGGCCGGTTCCAGTTGTTGCCAGAACCTCATTGTTAGCATCTCGGTGGTGGGAATGCAGTCCTCCAGCCAGGGAACATCATAATTCAGGTTCTTGTGATCCACCGCGTTGATGACGCGCTCGTTGATGATCTGTTTCAGTTCGGTCAGGTTCAGCACCATACCCGTCTTCGGGTCGGGCGTCCCACGCACCGTCACCTCCAACACGTAGTTATGTCCATGCCCATGAGGGTTCGCGCACTTCTCATACACCGCGAAGTTCTCCGCTTCGCTCAGCGCGCTGCTCCACAACACATGCGCCGCACTGAAGCTGGCGCGCCTCGTCAGGTAAACCATGATACCCCACCCGGGCCACCCGTAAGGGGATGGCCCTACTACAGACGGTTCATCAGCGCGTTACGCGCTGATGCGTTAATTATGCATTGCTAAAGATTTCGACGTTCGTGCCGCTCAGCAGGCGTCCAGAGTCATTTGCCAGGAAGAGTAGCAGTTCGGCGATGTCGGCGGGTGTCGCCCCTGGCTTCAGATGGGGCGCGGCCTGCCGCAGCATCTCGGTATCCACGGCCCCCGGACTCACGGCGCAGACGCGGATATTATACGGCTTGCCCTCCACCGCCAGGATTTCCGTCAGCCCGGCCACACCAGACTTTGAGACATTATACGCGCTCAGGCCCGGAAACTTCTCCACGCCTTTGATGCCCGACAGCGAGGACATATTGATAATCACACCATGCCGTTGCTCTGCCATGATGCGAAACGCTTCATGGCAGCAGAGAAAGGTGCCACGCAGATTCACCGCCAGCACGCGATCCCATGTTGCCACATCCATGTCAACAAACGGGCGGTTCGCCACTATTCCCGCGCAGTTCACCAGGATATCCACACACCCAAATACCTCTATCGCCTTCGCGAACAACCCACGCACGTCCTCCTCACTCGACACATCGCCCACCACTACTAACACATTTCCTCCCTCGCGAGCAATCTCCTCCGCCACCTCTTCAAGCTGTCCCTCCGTGCGACTGAACAGCACAACCTTCGCCCCCTTGCGGGCGAATAGAATAGCAGTGGCGCGCCCAATCCCGCGCCCCGCCCCTGTAATCACGGCAACACGATCTTGTATACTCATAGCATCATTATAACACGCGACACATCGGCCTCACCGGGGAAGCAGGTGAGGTGTAGCAAATTGCACGACACTCATTCGTGGTATAAGGTACTTGTTGAAGCATGTTGGTATTTGCTATAATGCTCACTAGCACATGCTGAACGGTTTGTTCGCTCAATTGAAATGTGTAGATAGTTTGGCGTCTGATTAGATCGGATAGGGGAGCTTGCATGGCAACGAATAGCAGCCTGTTGAAGGGTTCGCTGAGTGAGTTTAATCTGGTGGAGGTATTGCAGATGATGGAGCTTGGCTCGCAGACGGGCGCGCTCCATTTGAAGCATGCTTCGGGGTGGGCGGGTGTCCTCTATTTCAATCAGGGGAAGATGGCGAACTGCGCCGAGTTGCATTTCAGCGCGCTGACGCTGGGCGATGTGCTGCAACAGTTGGGCATGGCAACGCATGAGCAGATCGAACATGCCTTCTCGCAGCAACTTCAGAGCGCTTTTGGTATGCGCATCGGCGAAAAGTTGATGATGATGGGTGTTATTAGCGAGCAGCAATTGCAGGAGGCGTTGCGCACAAAGGCTCTATGGACGGCTCGTGAGCTGGGTATGTGGACAGATGGCATCTATGAGTTCATTGTCAGCCCCAACGGGCAGTCCATCCTCCCCTATGGCGAAGCTGCCCTCGATCTCGATGTTGTGCGCCTGACGATGGAGATGGTCTGCTACAGCGATGAGTGGCAGGAGCTTGCCCGCTGGCTGCCGGAGCGCATGCAGACCGCTCTGCAAATGGCTCCTTCGATCTCCTCTGTCCTGAGTTTCGGCACCTACGCCTACGAATTGATGATGCAGGTCAATCGCAATCGCACAGTGCGGCGTGTCGCCTGCGCCATGCACCTGCCTGAAATGGATGTTGCCCGCGACCTTGCAAAGATGGTGCAGCACCGCATGCTCATTCCCATACGTCAGGCATCACCTTCGCCCTGGCAGGCTCCCAACAACTATCTTCTCAGCAGCGGAAATGAGAACGGCAATGGGAATGGCGCCAGCAACGGGCAGAGACGCACCACCGTGCGCTTGCCCGATCCGGCGGAGAAATGGCGTATGGAGAGCTATGAACTGCTCGATCTCATTAGCAAGATGGAGCAGAAGTGGCTGACCCGCCGCACACCAATGGAGCAATTGCCAGCTCTCGTCGAGTTCGTCAACATGACGATGGACTCGCTGGCCGACGCCTGCCGGGTCAGAGGCACCGAAATCGACCAGAACGCCCTCTTCACGTTGCTGCATCGTGCAGGGTTGGACCACCTCGGCAACTATCGCTTCATCATCGAGCAGAATCACGTCGATGTCACCAACTTCACCGCGCTCTGCTACGAGATTATGAGCGGTGAGATCAGCAAGGCTACCGATTTCTACGAGGAGGCTTCCCTGGTGCTCCAGAAAATGCTGCGCGTCCTCTTCGAGACCATCAACGCCCGCATCCCCAATCCACTCGAACGCATCGAAAATCAAGAAGTCTGGGAAGTCCTCTTCACCCAGTTCGCTTTAACATAACTGTAGCAGAGAAGCGAAATGCGGCTGCGCGCCCGGCGCGCAGCCGCATTTCGCTTCTCTGCTATGCTTAAGACTTACGCGGTGGATACACCACATAGATGCTTTTGGTTTCGCTGAACTCTTCGACGGCGACGGGGCCGAGTTCGCGGTGGCCGTTGCCGCTGGACTTCATGCCCCCAAAAGGAAGGTGAATCTCGGAGCCGGTGGTTCCGGCGTTGATGTAGACGAGGCCAGACTCGATGTCGCGTATGGCGCGGAAGGCGATGCGCACATCCTCCGTGAAGATAGAGGTCGAGAGGCCGTATTCGGTCGAGTTGGCTACCTGCACGGCCTGCTCGTAGGAATCGACGGGGATGATGGAGATGAAAGGGCCGAAGACCTCCTCGCGCGCAATGCGCATGCCAGGCGTGACCTCCGTGAAGATCGTTGGTTTATAGAACGCGCCGTGACTGTACTCGCCTTCTTGCAGTGGCTCGCCGCCCGTCACAAGCCGGGCGCCTTCCTGCTTGCCCACCTGTGTATACTCGTGAACGGCCTGCTGGCGGCCTATGTTCACCAGCGGTCCCATCTCAACCTCGGGCTTCAGCCCATTGCCGATCACCAGCTTCTGCGCCGCCGCCGCCAGTCGCTCGACAAATTCGTTGAGAACGGGGCGTTGTACGATGACGCGGCTGGTGGCTGTGCAGCGCTGACCGGTCGTGCCGAAAGCGCCCAGCGCGACGTTGTCGACCGCCGCGCTCAGGTCGGCGTCGGACAGCACGATGACGGCGTTCTTGCCACCCAGTTCGAGCGAGCAGCGGCGCAGGTCGCGTCCGCACAGTTCGGCCACGCGCCGCCCGACCTCCGTCGAGCCGGTCAGTGAGATCATGTTGACGCCCTTATTACTTGCCAGCGCGTCACCGAGCGAGCCGCCGGGGCCGGTGATGACGTTGAGCACACCGTCGGGCAGACCAGCTTCCTGCATGATTTCCGCAAGTTTGAGCGCTAGCAGCGGTGTATCGCTGGCCGGTTTGAGAATCACGGCATTTCCGGCCAGCAGGGCGGGAAACGTCTTCCAGGCAGGGATGGCGATAGGGAAGTTCCAGGGGGTGATGATGCCGACGATGCCAAGCGGCTGGCGCACAGTCATATCGAATTTGTTGGAGGAGGCCGAAGGATAGGTATGGCCCTCGGCTCGCCGTCCCTCACCCGCCATGTATTTCGCGACATCGATGGCAATCTGCACGTCGCCGCGTGTCTCGCGCAGAATTTTCCCCATCTCGCGAGTCATCAGCGCGGCCAGTTCCTCTTTGCGCTGCTCCAGCAGTAGAGCAGTGCGCAGCAAGATTTCACCGCGTTCCGGCGCGGGTGTCGCCGCCCAACCTGGCTGGGCCTTAGTCGCAGCGTCGACGGCATCTTCCAGATCGGCAACACCCGACTTCGCATAATAGCCGATCACTTCCTGGATATTGGCCGGGTTCGTGCTGGCGAACGTCTCACCACTGCGAGCGGCGCACCACTTTCCCCCGATAAAATTCCGGTAAACAGGTCCTTGCTTCGTAGAAGCGGTAGAAGATACAACTGACATACTTTGCTCCTCGCTGAGAAAGATCAACGCTGACTGCATAGGGACGACTTCTTGGGCGTCGTCCGCGATGGGCAGGCAAAAAAAGTAAAGGGCGAACGTGAGTACCATTGTCTTTCAAAGGTAAGAGAGGAGAAAGGAAATGATTCTTAAAACACGTCGCCCAATCCATACACAGGCATTATACCAGCAAGCGGCGCAGGATGCCAGATCATCCCTATTTTTGGAGTGGATCAACTTTTTATAGAATTTTTCCATAATCTAGAGATATGTGAAAAAGCGTGGGGAAAAGTTCAGTTACTAAACCTTCTGCCGCGTTTGCTCTATTACAGCAAAACGGGATAGAGAGGCAGAAAACGGGCAAAAAATCAAACGACCGTCTGACTTTTTGCCCGTTTTCTGTCGAGAAGGTTGCTATGCGCTCTCGATGGTTGGGCCGCCAGAGGTAGGCTGCTGTTGAGGCGGCGGCGTCTGTTGCTGTTGTTGGGCCGGGGCCTGTTCGGCATAGTCGCCTTCCTGGGCGGGACGCTTGAAGATGTAGTAGGCGGAGTTGGAGGTCAGGGGCTGAATACCAACCAGTTCCCATCCTTCCTGGCCCAGGCTGTTGAGATAGCGTCGTGCGAACGACGTATTGCGCTCGTTATGCCCCTTAAGCGTCTCATAGCCCTCCGAAGAAGTACGCCCACGATAATCAATATACGCGACTTTATAAGCCCATTGTTGTGCCATCTTTACTCTGCTCCTTTCCGGTTTCGTGATTTTTTCCTTTTTGAGAGCGGGTAACCAGGGCGGAAGCAAGCCCCGCCCTACTAACCTGCGGATAGAGGGTTCTGTGCGCCCCCTGCTGGCGTGACCCACGGAGACATATCCGATGTCCCCGCTAAACCACAACAGCCATTTTCTCCCTGCCTCGCACGCTGGTGATGAAAGGCCTCTGTGGCTGTACCACAACGAGCCGACGCCGGGTTCCACTCACAAGGACAACGCCGACCGTTGCGGGCCACGCCAGCAGGTTCCTCTGCACGTTACTACTATACCCGGCGGCGCGCCACAATGTACCGCCAGTTCCACCAGTTTTTCGCGCAGGTAAAACACCCTGTCCTCCCCCTGTAGATATTGACAGGTAACTGCCTATCGCATGTCATTCTGAGCGACAGTGAAGAATGCCCCCTTTAAGCGATACGCCACGCTCAACCCCTTGCCGGCTGGCACCACCACGCGCTCGAAATCGGGCAGCGCCTCCAACGCCCGCAAATATCCGGCAATCTCATCAGGATGCGAAAGCGCATTATCGGCCAGCAAAAGCACATCTGGCGTCAGCTTTGGCAGCAGCGCGTGTAGCTGTGCCGGAGCACTGTAACGGTCAGCATCAAAGAAGACACAATCGAACGGCCCCGCCAGGCTCGCCACAAGCCCCGTCGCGTCGCCGCGCCTCAAATCAACCACCTCGCGCAGCCCCACCTGGCGCAAATGTATCAGGTTCGAGATTGAGCATCTTCAAACTCCCAGAATCCTTGACTTTTGGGCCGCGATCGTGTACCCTACGTATAGCTTCGAGCGATTTTTAGACCAGAGGTAGGTAGAACACATAATGATAAGCTTCTTGTAATTCCACTTCCCACGCTAAACATACCTGTGCAGATGTGGCATCCTGCTCACAGTGGGGGCGCATTGTCTGCTGGTACAGTGTTTTGCGTGATGAGCGGTGAAGAGGCTACTCATTGTGGACGTCGACCGGAGCTTCTGGAAATTCATGCATCCATCCATTCCATGCTCCCACCACACAAACAACCTGTTTCATGTTGTTGTCCTGTCGCGTAAATGGTCTCTTCACCTACGATCTTGCCGTTAGAGACAACTTCTCAACATATCCCCATA
>Ga0070737_10007053_pt1 | contig 10056 bp, 8 predicted proteins | sample Coa_R1_10_FD_66438 | JGI IMG/M metagenome (GOLD analysis project Ga0070737, IMG submission 66438) | Surface soil microbial communities from Centralia Pennsylvania, which are recovering from an underground coalmine fire - Coalmine... | ecosystem: Environmental > Terrestrial > Soil > Unclassified ...
CCACTGCTTGGCGGTGTAGCCGCGGATGAACGCCTCGTACAGCGGCCGCCCGATCAGCGAGATGGCCTGCTCTTCCAGGTTGGCCGCCTGGCCCGCGGCGACCTCGGTGGCCTGGCTGGCGACCAGTTCCCTGGCGTCGGCGGGGCTCATCACCTTGCCGAAGTATTCGCAGATGGTGCCCAGGTTGATCGGCATCGGGTAGACCCGGCCCTTGTAAACCGAGAACACCCGGTGCTGGTACCCGGTGAAGGTGGTGAACTCGTTCACGTAGGCCCAGATGCGGGCGTTGGAGGTGTGGAAGAGATGCGCGCCGTAGCGGTGGATCTCGATCCCGGTCTCCGGCTCGCGCTCACTGTAGGCGTTGCCGCCGATGTGCGAGCGGCGCTCCAGGATGAGGACCCGCAGGCCCAGGTCGCGGGTGCACCGCTCGGCGATGGTCAGGCCGAAGAAGCCGGATCCGACGATGACGAGGTCGATGTTCACGAGTTCACTGGCTCCGGTGGATCGCGCCGCAGTTCACTGGATTCCGGGTCGGTGTGCTGCTGTTCCCCGGCCGGCGGCGGTTCGGCGGGGGGCGGGGACCCAGTGCCGGTGCTGAGCGCAGGGTCGGTATCCAGCCGCTCAGTGTAGCGAGCGACGGCGGGCCGGTAGACCGCCCGGCGAGCCCACCAGGGGACCAGCCGGTACCCGCCGCGGATCAGCACGTTGCGGGCGAACTGCGGGGGTGAGACGAAGCCGCTGCCCAGGAACTCGCGCTGCAGCCGCAGCTCGGAGCGCAGCAGCCGGTACCCGCCGCGCCGCTTGAAGGCCTGCGCGCCGACCCGGTAGAAGACCAGCGGCTCGGGCACGTTCACCGGCCGCGCGCCGCCCGCCAGCATGCGGGCGAACAGCGAGTAGTCCTCCATCAGCGGGATGTCGCCGTACCCGCCCGCGGCCAGCACCGCGGTGCGCCGGTAGACCACGGTCGGGTGGTTGAACGGGTCGTGCAGCCGGGCGTACCGGCTGATGTTGCCCGCCTCCAGCGGCGGCACCCGCTGCCCCACGACGTGGTCGGTGTCGCCGGTGAACTCCAGCAGGCCGGACCCGACGATGTCGGCGTCGGCGATCAGCGGCAGCTGCACCGCGAACCGGTGCGGCATGGCCACGTCGTCGGCGTCCATCCGGGCCACCACGTCGTGCTCGCTCGCGGCCAGGCCGCGGTCCAGTGCGGGCCCGAGGCCGCCGTTGCGCTCCAGCGGCACGAACGTCACCGGCACCGGGCTGGCCGCCCGCAGCTCGTCCAGGCAGCGGGCCAGCTCGCCGGAGACCGGGCCGTCCCGCACGATGATCACCTGGTCCGGCCGCACGGTCTGCTCGTCCACCGCGCTGCGGAACGCCCGCCGCAGGTATTCGGCCCGGTCCCCGTCGTAGACCGGCATCAGCAGGGAGAAGGGCTCAGGCATACGCAGGAACACACCTTCCGTTGGGCCTGACGCACACTGGTGCGAGACGCACCGGGGCGGGATCCGGGGTGGCCGCCGGGCTTGCTCAGCCCGGCCCACTACTGGCCCGCAGCGATTTGGTTTTGACGACTGCAGGCTATTAGATGAACCCGCTTTGCGAGACCTGGAGCGGAGATTGGCCAAGGCGGCGCCCGTCCCGGGCGTACTCTTGCCGCCGAGTGAGTCCACTACCGCCAGCGACCCCGTGAGGTACACCGATGGCAGCCAGCGCCGACGGCGGACCCGGCCACACCGCAGGCCCGGCCGCCAGGCCCACCGTGTTCCTGCACATCGGCGAGCCCAAGACCGGCACGACCTTCCTGCAGCAGGTGCTGTGGGGCAACCGGGCCGAACTGGCCGCCCAGGGCGTGGTGCTGCCCGGCCACCACCCGCAGGACCACTACCGGGCCAGCCAGGACCTGCGGGGCCTGGTCAAGCTGGCCAGCGACCCGGCGGGCTCCTGGACCGGCGAGTGGGACATCCTGGCCCGCCAGGCCGCCGCCGCGCCGCGGATCGCGGTCATCTCGCACGAGCTGTTCTCCGCGGTCGACACGGAGCAGGCGGGGCAGGCCATCGCGTCGCTGCGGCCCGCCGACGTGCACGTGGTGCTCACCGTGCGGGACATGGCCTCGCTGCTGCCCGCCGAATGGCAGGAGATGGTCAAGCACCGCAACGCGCGCGGCTGGGCGGACTGGCTCAGCGACGTGATCGACCGGGAGTCGGTGGACGCCGACCGCCGCCAGTGGTGGTTCTGGCGGGTGCACGACACGCTGGCCCTCGCGGACCTGTGGGCGCAGCACCTGTCGCCGGAGCGGATCCACGTGATCACTATGCCGCCGCGCGGCGCCCCGGCCGGCCTGCTGTGGGAGCGGTTCGCCGCCGTGCTCGGCATCGACCCGGCCGGGGCCGACCTGACCCGGGCCCGGGCGAACGCCTCGCTGGGCCTGCCCGAGATCGAGTTCCTGCGGCGGCTGAACGAGAACCTGCCGGCCGAGGTGCCGGACTGGTACTACATGTGGAACGTCAAGGAGGGCATCGCGCACCGGGCCGCGCCGGCCGGGCGGGCCCGGCTGACGCTGCCCGCCGGCCGCCTGCCCTGGGCCACCGAACAGGCGGAAACCCTGATCGCCGGCCTGCGTGAGGCCAAGTACGACGTGGTCGGCGACCTGGACGAACTGCTGCCTCAGCCGGCGTCGGGCCCGGCCGCCGACCCGGCTGCCCTGCCCACGGGTGAGGTGCTCGACGCCGCGGTGCACGCCGCCGCGGCCCTGGTGGTCAATCAGTACCGGCGGGACTATCCCGCCGCGAAGCCGCACCCCGGCGGGGCCCGTGGCCTGGCCAGCCGCCTCGAAGCCGCGGCCGCGGCCTCGCCCTGGCTCAAGCGGACCGTCCGCGACCTGTCCGGCCGCTATCCGGCGGTGCGCCGGGCCCGCGTGCTGGCCTGGCAGGCGCTGGAACGGACCCGGGCGCGAAAGGGAAACTGACGTGACCAAGCCCGTGCCGCCGTGGGTGACCGCCGTGGTGGTCACCTGGAACCGGCGGGAACTGCTGCTGGAGTCGCTGGCCGCGGTGACGTCGCAGACCCGGCCACCGGACACGGTGATCGTGGTGGACAACGCCTCGACCGACGGCACCGCCGACGCCGTGCAGGCGAAGTTCCCGGCCGTCCGGCTGGCCGCCCTCGCCCGCAACACCGGCGGCGCGGGCGGCTTCGCCGCCGGCATCGAGCTGGCCCTGGGCGGCATGCCGGACCTGATCTGGCTGATGGACGACGACACCGTGCCCGAGCCGGACGCCCTGGCGGCGCTGCTCGCCGTCCGGGAGCAACCGCGTCCGGGGCCGCCGCCGGTGCTGCTGGCCAGCCGGGTGGTGTGGACCGACGGCCGGGCGCACCCGATGAACACGCCCCGGGTCAAGCCGCTGGCCACCAAGGCGGAGCGGGCCGCCGCGGCGGCCGCCGGGTGCGTGCCGATCCGCTCCGCGTCGTTCGTGTCGATCCTGGTCGACGCGGCGCAGACCCGGCAGCGCGGGCTGCCCCAGGCGGACTACTTTCTGTGGAACGACGACTTCGAGTTCACCTCCCGGCTCATCCGGGGCAACGTCGCCTGGCTGTGCCCGGCCAGCGTGGTGGTGCACAAGACCGCCACGTTCGGCTCCACCAACGTGGACCCGGGTGAGCGCTTCTTCTACGAGGTCAGGAACAAGGTCTGGATGCTGCGGACCAGCGCGCCGCTGAACCCGGTGGAGCGGGCGCTGTACGGCGGCTCGACACTGCGCCGCTGGGTGCGCACGTTCGCGGGCTCGTCCGACCGGCGGGTGCTGCGCGCGGCCTTCGTCAAAGGAATGGCCGCCGGCCTGCGCAGCGGCCCGCGCCGCACCGAGGACGTCCTTTCCCGCGCCGGGCGGGAGCTCCCGCCCGCGAGCGGGACCGGGACCTGACCCGGCGTCACGCCGCCGCGGCGGGCGCCTCGGCCGCGGCGGCCCGGTCGCGCCGGTCCCGGCGCAGGCCCACCAGGGTCATCAGGCCCAGCGCGCAGGCCGGCGGCAGCACGATCACCGCGGGCAGTTCGTAGCGCCAGGAGAACTCGAACACGTCCGGCACGAACAGCAGCAGGGCCGCGCAGCCGGTGAACAGCAGACTGCCCGCGGCCAGCGCCCGCAGCTTCTCCCCGGCCCGCCAGTACAGCAGCGCGACCAGGCAGGCGAGCAGCCCCACGGCCACGCACAGGGCGTACAGCGGGCCGGGTGTGTAGCCACCGTCCAGCTGGTAGGCCCGCAGGAACGAGGCGAGCGGCTTGCTGACCTGCGCGCGGTTGCCGTAGGACGGCTTGAGCGGCACGTAGGTGATCTTGTGGAAGGCGATCGGCTGCAGGCCGATGATGATCGTGTGGTTGCGGACCTTCGTGAACGGCGCGTAGGCCGGGTACGTCGTCTGGAACTGCCAGCGGGAGATCGGCGTGACCGACTTGACCTGATCCCTGGTGAGCGCGAACAGCCGGACCGAGTCGCGCAGGATGGCCTTCGCCACCCGGAGCGGCTGCTGGTGCTTGATCGCGTTGTTCAGCTGGCGCATCAGCCCCGCCCGCGTGCCGGGCACCTCGGGGGTGGCGTACAGCGGCGACTGGCCGGAGTGCTCCAGGTAGTCCGGGCCGAGTGCCTGCTGCGCCGGACTCGGGCACAGCGCCTTCACCGCCGGGGGCACCCGGAGCGTGGCACAGTCGGCCGCGGCGGCGGTGCGGCCGATGCTGGACTGGCCCCGGGCCAGCCAGAAGTGCCCGGTCCGCACCTCGGAGACCCCGCAGTAGAGCAGGATCGGCGCGACGAACGCGACGGTCATCGCCACGCCCCGGACCAGCCACCGGCGCCAGCCGATGCCGGACACCAGCACGTACAGCAGGACCGGGAGGATCAGGTACTCGCCGATCTGCCGCATGGTCGCCGACGCGCCCAGGACCAGGCCGGCCAGCACGGCCAGCGGGATCGTCAGCCGGGGCCGCCACAGCACCAGGACCAGGCCCGCCACGACCATGGCCTCGAACCACGGGTCGGGCATGATCATCTGTTCCATCTGGATCTGGTAGGCGTCCAGCAGCACCGGCGCGATGGCCAGCGCGGCCAGCCAGCGCGGCACGCCGCAGCGCAGCAGCACCATGTACAGCGCGATCGCCATGCCCAACCCGAGCAGATGCTGGACCGCGACCACGATGTCCAGGTGCCCGGCCACCAGCAGGACCTTCAGCACGACCTTGTAGCCCAGCGGGTCGGAGCCCGGCGCGTTGGCGTACAGGTACTTCAGTGAGTCGACGTAGACCAGTGCGGGCCGGTAGGCGAGCTGAGCCAGCAGCCGCAGCACCAGGCCCGCCGCGACCAGCAGGGACGCCAGCCAGTGCCGGCGCAGCGTGGGCAGCGTCCGGCCGGGCCAGGACCGCCAGCCCCGGGCCGGGGAGGTGGTGCCGGCCGCCGCCGGGACTGGGGGCGTATCCTCCGGTCCCGTGTCTTCGTTCGCCCTGGTCGCCACCGGTGGCTCGGTCATGCCGCCCGCCGCCCGCCGTCGCCGGTGGGCCGCTCCGTCGGCTGATGGGCCAGGCGCCGGGGCGCGCAGGACAGCATCGGTGACTCCTTAGGAGAGGCGGTTTTTGCGACCCGGCGGCCAGGGGCACCTTCGTACGCGCCCGGTCGGCCGGGAGTCGATTAACTGCAGGGTACTGTTTCCATTCGCCGTGCCGAGCCGCGAAGGAGAAAAGCGCATGGAGCTGCTGCATTCCGGCAAGGTCAGGGACGTCTACGCCGACCGGGGCGACGTCGTCCTGGTCGCCTCGGACCGGGTCTCGGTCTACGACGTGGTGCTGCCCACCCCGATCCCGGGCAAGGGACGGATCCTCACCGAGCTGTCACTGTGGTGGTTCCGCCAGCTGGCGGACGTCGTGCCCAACCACGTCATCTCCGCCACTGACGTGCCCGCGGAGTTCGCCGGGCGGGCCATCAGGTGCACCCGGCTGGAGATGCTGCCGGTGGAATGCATCGCCCGGGGCTACCTGACCGGTCTGGGCCTGCGGTCCTACCAGGAAACCGGGACCGTCTCCGGGCTGGCGCTGCCGGCCGGCCTCACCGAGGGCGACCGGCTGCCCGAGCCGGTGTTCACCCCGACCACCAAGGCCCCGGCCGGCGAGCACGACGAGTTCATCACCTTCGCCGGCGTCGAGGCGCTGGTGGGCGAGCGAACCGCGGCCGAGCTGCGCCGGGTCACCCTGGAGATCTACCGGCGTGGGCACGAGCTCGCGCTGGCCCAGGGCATCGTCATCGCCGACACCAAGCTGGAGTTCGGCCTGCCCCCGGACGGGACGCTGACCCTGGGCGACGAGCTGCTGACCCCGGACTCCTCGCGGTTCTGGGCCGAGGCGGAGTGGAAGCCCGGCGGCCCGCAGCACTCCTTCGACAAGCAGTTCGTCCGGGACTGGTCGGCCGGCCTGGACTGGGACCGGACCGCGCCCGGCCCGGAAATCCCGCCGGACATCGTGGCGGCGACCCTGGAGCGCTACACCGAGGTCCAGGGCCGCCTCACCGGGAAGCACTGACCGAGGGCCGTCGCGGCCCCGGTCCGGAGCGCTGCGGTCACACCGCCCAGGGGCGGGCCACCACGCCGACCCGGTTCCACGCGTTGATTACCGCGATAACCCAGATCAGCTCGGCCAGTTCGGTCTCGGTGAACTCGGCCGCGGCCCGCTCGTAGACCTCGTCCGGCACGGGGCCGTCGGTCAGCCGGGTGCCCGCCTCGGTCAGCTCGAGTGCGGCCCGCTCGCGGGCGGTGAAGAACGGCGCGTCCCGCCAGACCGGCAGGGCGAAGATCCGCTGCTCGGCGTCGCCGCCCTTGACCGCGTCCCGGCTGTGCGTGTCCACGCAGTAGACGCAGCCGTTGAGCTGGGAGGCGCGCAGCCGGACCAGCTCCTGGAGCTGTGCTTCGAGGCCGGTCTTCCGGCTGGCCCCCTCGAGGGCTTCCATCGCCCTGCTGATCCGGGGTGCGAGTTCGTCGGCGGCGAGGCGGACCGGCAGGACGACGGGGGCCCGGGTTTCTGTCTTCGTGGTCATAGCTCCGACCTTACGAAGCTATTGGCCCGACGGTAAGGTCCATTATTGTGTCAGAATCTTGGTCCACTTTGCCGGGTGACTGGTCCGCGTCCGGGGTTGACCTGCACCTCGACCCGGACGCGGCGGGTGGCCGCCGGGCCGGCCTGGAGCGGGCTCTGCGCGACGCCATCCGCTCCGGGCGGCTGGCCCCGCACACCCGGCTGCCCTCCACCCGGGCGCTGGCCGCCGATCTCGGCCTGTCCCGCGGCACGGTCAGCGCGGCGTTCGGCCAGCTCACCGAGGAGGGCTGGCTGACCGCGCGGCAGGGCTCAGGCACCACGGTCGCGGGCACCACGGTCGCCGAGCGGGGCGCCAGCCGGGCGGCGGGGCCGGAGGCGCCGCCCGCCGTGCCGCCGCCCCGGCACAACCTGCGGCCCGGCCAGCCCGACCTGTCGCGGTTTCCGGCCGCCGCCTGGCTGCGCTCGGCCCGCCGCGCACTGCCGCTGGCCCGCGCCGGGGCCTGGAACTACGGCGACCCGGCGGGGCGGCCCGAACTGCGCGCGGCGCTGGCCGGTTATCTCGGCCGCACCCGGGGTGTGCTCGCCGGCCCGGGCCAGATCGTGATCACCTCGGGTTACGTCCAGGCGCTCGCCCTGCTGGCCCGGGTGCTGCACAGTGCGGGCGCGACCGCGATCGCGATGGAGGATCCCGGCCTCGGCTTTCACCGGGACGTCGCCGCCCGGTCTGGCCTGACCATCGTCCCGCTGCCGGTTGACGACGACGGCGCCCGCCCGCAGGACCTGGCCGGCGGTCCGGTGAGCGCCGTCGTACTGACCCCGGCGCACCAGTACCCGACCGGCGTGACCCTGCACCCGGCCCGGCGCCGCGCGCTCGCCGACTGGGCCCGCGCCACCGGCGGCCTGATCATCGAGGACGACTACGACGGCGAGTTCCGCTACGACCGGCAGCCGGTGGGCGCCCTGCAGGGCGTGGCCCCCGATCACGTCGCTTACGTCGGCAGCGCGTCCAAGACCCTGGCGCCGGGAGTACGGCTGGCCTGGCTGGTGCCGCCGCGCCACCTGTCCGAGGCGGTGACCGAGGCCAAGCGCCACGACGACTTCCAGACCGAGACGATGGGCCAGCTCGTGCTGGCCGACTTCATCACCAGCCACGGTTACGACCGGCACATCCGCGCCTCCCGGCTGCGCTACCGGCGGCGCCGTGACCTGCTGCTGGACCGGCTCACCCCGGGACCGGGCCGGCCGGTGCCACCCGGCCTGCGCGTGCACGGCGTCGCGGCCGGCCTGCAGGCGCTGATCAGCCTGCCACCGGCCGGGCCGGGCGAGGACGCGGTCCTGGCCGCGGCCGCGCGGCACGGCATAGACCTGGGCGGCCTGGCCCCGCACTGGCACACCCCGGGAAGTCACCCGCCCGGCATCGTCGTCGGCTTCGGTGCCGCGGCCGAACGCGCCTACCCCGCCGCCCTGGACGCCCTGGCCCGCGCCCTGCACGAGGCCAGCCGCAGCTGACCCGTTCGCGCCAGGCTTCTCTACGGCTCTCTAGATCAAATGCCAGAGCTAGCGATAGAGCTCAGGGAACGCGAGAGCCCAACTACCGCTAGGCGTCTCTTCGGCTTTCTAGGCTGAACGTTAGATTCACTGATAAGGTCCAAGGCGAGGCTGGGCGCGACACGCCGCTGGTCTTCTCTTCGTCAATCTAAGCCTGACGCTAGATCCGGCCATAGAGTCCGATGGTATGGATCCGGTGCGAAACCCCTATGCGCCCGGCGCTGGTCAGCGCCCGCCCGAGCTGACCGGGCGGGACCGGGAGATCGGGCAGTTCAACGTGGTGCTCGAGCGAGTCGCCCGGGGGCGTCCCGAGCGCAGCATCGTGCTCACCGGACTGCGGGGCGTAGGCAAGACCGTGCTGCTCAACTCGTTCCGCTCGATGGCCATCCAGCATCTGTGGGGCACCGGGAAGATTGAGGCCCGGCCGGAGCAGTCGATTCGCCGGCCGGTCGCCGGTGCGCTGCACATGGCCATCAGGGAACTGGCGCCGCGGCACCGGGCGCCGGACCGGATCGAGCACTTCCTCGGCGTACTCAAGTCCTTCGCGGCGCGGGATCCGCACGCGCCCAAGGGGGCGGCGGCCACCGGGGCGCTCGGTATCGACGTGCCCGCGGTCCGCGGCCGGGCCGACTCCGGTGACCTGGAGATCGACCTGACCGAGCTGCTGACCGACGCCGCGTCGGTGGCGACCGACCTGGGCGTGGGAGTCGCGCTGTTCGTGGACGAGATGCAGGACGTGCCCGCGCCGGACGTGTCCGCGCTCTGCGCCGCCTGCCACGAGCTGTCCCAGAACAGCGGGCCGCTGATCGTGGTCGGGGCCGGCCTGCCGCACCTGCCGTCCGTGCTGTCGGCCAGCAAGAGCTATTCGGAGCGGCTGTTCAGCTACCTGCGTATCGACCGGCTGGACCGGGAGGCGGCCGACCTGGCGCTGATCGTCCCGGCCCGGCGGGAAGGCGTGGAGTTCAAGCCCGCCGCGCTGGACGCGCTGTACGCGGCGGCCGACGGCTACCCGTACTTCGTGCAGGCCTACGGCAAGGTGACCTGGGACGTGGCCACGGCCAGCCCGGTGACCGAGCAGGATGTGGCCATGGCCGCGCCGGAGGCGGAAGGCGAGCTGGCGGTGGGGTTCTTCGGCAGCCGGTACGAACGCGCCACGCCGGCCGAGCGGGAGTACATGCGGGCCATGGCCGCGCTCGGCGACGACCCGGTGCCGACCGCCCGGGTCGCCGAGGAACTGGGCCGCAAGCCGTCCAGCGTCTCGCCGGCCCGGGACGGCCTGATCAAGAAGGGGCTGATCTACAGCTCCGAGCGTGGCCTGATCGGGTTCACCGTGCCGCACTTCGGCCGGTTCCTGCGCGCCCAGCCCGCGGGCTGAGGTCACGCCGGGAGACGGTGGGCGTCCGCGGTGGCCCGGGCCCCGCGCGTTAGGGAACCCTGTTGGT
>Ga0070737_10007054_pt1 | contig 10055 bp, 10 predicted proteins | sample Coa_R1_10_FD_66438 | JGI IMG/M metagenome (GOLD analysis project Ga0070737, IMG submission 66438) | Surface soil microbial communities from Centralia Pennsylvania, which are recovering from an underground coalmine fire - Coalmine... | ecosystem: Environmental > Terrestrial > Soil > Unclassified...
CACCGCCGGGGATGCGACCGGGAACCCGCGGTGATCGTGCAGGAAGCAGATCACCCCGCCCGGGGTCTGCAGGCTGTTAACGAACCCGGACAGATACAACCGGTCCAGGCACTCGATTGATGGAGGCGGCGCTGCGGTGGCTGGCCGATCACACCCCCGGGCCGGCGGAGTTGCTGCGGCTGATGGACGCCACCCCGGTCTGCTGCGGCCAGCCGGTCATCACCGCCCGCCGCCCGGACCTGTACGGGTACGCGGGCTACGGCTACTGCCCCAGCCATTCCCGCTGGTACTGGGGGGCCAAGCTGATGCTGATCTGCACCTGCGACGGGACGGTGACCGGGTTCGGCCTGGCCAGCCCCAAGCTCTTCGGGGAACGCGAGCAGGCCCGGGCGATGCTGGAAGACCAGCCCGTCAACCGCCCCGCGCCTGGCACCGCCGTGGTCACCGGCAGGGGCCTGTCCGGCGAGGACACCGAGGAATTCTTCGCCAGCCCGGACCTGGGCCTCACCCTGATCCGCCCGGCCCGCAAGGACGAGAAGACCCCCGGTGCTTCCCGAACTGGCTGCGTCAGCGCGTCGAGGCGATCATCTGGACGCTGAAGAACCAGCTCAGCCTCGAACGCCACGGCGGCCGGGTCCCCGCCGGGCTGTGGGCACGCATCGTCCAGCGCCTGCTCGCGCTCAATGCCGCGATCTGGCACAACTGGATGATCGACGCGCCGGTCAAGCGCTCCCTTATCGCTTACGATCACTGAGCTGCCCATATTCCCCGGTCAACGATCTAGCGGACCATCCCGGTGGTCCGCGGTTCGCGCCAGGTCAGCAAGCTGATGCCGTGGGACGGAATCAATACGAGACGGACAGCAGCCTGGTGACTGATAGCGCGGATGATCCGCTCGACGTGGCTCGCTTCGTTGAAGCGGGCCGGTGGGCCGGACCAGGTCCCGGACCGGCGGACCGCCAGATCCGTCGGCGGGACCAGACGGACCAGATTCCCGGCAGCACATGGTCAGGGCGAGCTGACAGCGACGTCAACGCGGCAGCCGTCGCTGCCTACTGCGCCAGCGTCCGGACCGGCGAGCCGCTATCTGAGCGCAAGCTGGCGAGCATGTTCGGCAAGACGTCCCGCCGCTGGGCGCGGAACCGCATGGCCGAAGCCCGGCAGAGCCCGAGTCCGGCACCAGCCTAGAAATCCCCAACATCGGAACCCCTGCCGCAGACACTGCGGCAGAGGTTTCTTCCTTGTCCCGCGACGTCTGACGGTGCAAACACGCCCGAGGAGAACTTGCGGCACGGCAGCGGAGGCCCGCGTTTCGCGTAGTGCCGGCGCCATGCGATCTGGATATCCAGACAAGGCGTTCGTCAGCGTGCCGTCCTTCGGGGACATACGCGGCGTGCCGTCGTATGAGCCCGCCTTGCAGGCGACGCTCAAGTTGGTGACCGCTGGCCTGCCGGACGGCGCCTCCGCTCTGTTCCTGGTGACCGGCCAGGTGCAGGCCGACCCGGGCCGCATGGCGGACCTGGGCACTGCGGAACCAGTTTTCGAGCAGCTCAGCTACGGCCCGGATCAGCCACAGGAACTCAGCTTCCATGTGCGGTGGCGGTTGCCGTCGGCCGGGGTCGAGCGGCTGGAGCAGATCCGCGCGGGCGGCGGGTTCACGATGTCGGTGGGCGTCCGGTACGGCCTGCTGGGCGGGACCGGGGCGCCGGACTGGGGCGAACCGCACCGGCCGGTCCGGGTACCCTACCCCGACCAGCCGGGCCAGATCATCATCAAGGCCCACGACTGGCTGCAGAACGTCCTGGAGCCTATGCAGCAGGAGGCGGCAGTGTCCCTGATCGTGGCCCTGCCCCAAGGTCGCGCTACCGACGATCACCGGACCATCGTGACGCGGCTGGCCGACGCGAAACGAGAATTCGACGCGGGCAACTGGAAGTCGAGCATCGCCGCCTCCCGTGAGGCATGCGAACTGCTCCGCAAGATGCGCCCGGCTACGGTCAACCCCAGGCCCCAGCAGCGAGAGCTGCAAGAACGCGAGACTGTCATCCTCGCCACGCTGGGCGAGTTCACTCAGGCTCTCTTCGACCACGACTCTGCTGCTAGCCACCCGGACGAGCATCTGCGGGACATCGCGTGGAACCGGGAGAACGCGGTGCTGGCGCTCGGGACGGCAGCGAGCCTGGCTCAGCTGATCTTCGCCCATCCGTGACGACGGCGCCGATTGGCCCGTCGTCTGCCCCCAGGGCCTCGGCATAGTGGCGTGATGTCCGGTTTGGTGAGTTGAGGCCCGTTCGGGGTTCTGAAGGCCGGGCAGGCAGGGCTTCCAAGATCATGTGGGTGTCGAATCCAGTGATCTTTGCGGAAGGCCGTGCCTGCCGTGTCATCATCGCTGAGCAGCCCTGCCCTGGAGAAGCTGGGGGATCTGCCTGCCGGGGACCGGACGGTGCTGGCTGGCCAGTGCCCCGGCCTGGCCGGGTATCTGGCCCGGGTGCCTGACCCGCGTGATCCACGCGGGGTGCGGCACTCGCTGACGTCGTTGCTGCTGGCCGCGGTGGCGGCGGTGCTGGCCGGGGCGCGGTCGTTTGCCGCGATCGGCGAGTGGGCCGCCGATGCCCCGCCGCGGGTGCTGCCGCGCTGGGGGTCCGCTATGACCCGCTGGCGCGGCGGTTCCAGCCGCCGGATGAGGCGGCGTTCCGGCGGGTGCTGGAGGCGGTGGATGCCGCCGCGCTGGGGGCCGCGCTGGGGTGGTGGCTGGCCGCCCGGGTGCAGGCCGCCCGTCCGGGCGGGCCAGGGCGGCGGGTGGTGGCGGTGGATGGCAAGGCGGTGCGCGGCACCCGCCATGCCAGCAGCGATGGCCAGGCCCGGCACCTGCTGGCGGCAGCAGGCCCGCGGGCCGGTGCGGTGCCCGCCCAGGCCGACGTGGACGGCAAGACGAACGAGCCGGCATGACGGGGCCGGCACCCCGGATGGGTGAAATGCTGGGTGGAACCTGCCGGGGGCGGTCGTCGATGAGATCATGGTGCGCTTGCTGCCCGCAATGAGTCTGGCGCAGGGTCCGCGGGACCTGGGATTGCCGCTGCGAGCACGAACCCCAGGTTCGGCTGGTTGCCAGGTCCTCCCCGGCGGGTTGCCGTATCCGGCAACGTCCGGGAGGTGAGGACATGGAACAGATCCACAAGCTGGTGGCCGGCTTGGACGTGCACCGCGATCAGGTGGCGGCGTGCATCCGGGCGGCGGGGACCGTGCGGCGGGGTCCGTGCGGGGAAGGCGAGGTTCACCACCGCAACGGCGGGACTGGCGGCGCTGGCCGGCTGGCTGGCCGGGCACGCGGTCACCGTGGTCGTGGTGGAGGCGACCGGGGTGTACTGGAAGCCCGTCTGCTACGCGCTTGAAGAACAGTTCGGGCAGGTGTGGCTGGTCAACGCGCAGCACGTCAAAAACGTCCCGGGCCGCAAGACCGATATGTCCGATGCCGGATGGCTCGCGGATGTCGCCGCGCATGGGATGGTCCGGCCCAGCTTCGTGCCGCCGCTGCCGGCCCGGGAGCTTCGGGAGCTGACCCGCTACCGCAAGACCCAGGTCACGGTGCGGGCCGCCGAGGTCACCCGGCTGGAGAAGGTGCTCCAGGACGCCGGGATCAAGCTCACGTCGGTGGCATCGAAAGTGCTGACGCAGTCGGGGCGGCCGATGGCCGAGGCGCTGACTGCCGCTGCCTGACAACCACCGTGCATGCACCGCGGCATGGCCGCGGTGAGCTGCCGCGCGCCCGCAATGGCGGCATTTCATCCCAGATCACAGCGTTCGCGCCGCTGCTGGCACCGCTGGACCTGGCCGGGGCGGTGGTCACCGCCGCCGCGCTGCACGCCCAGCGCGAGCACGCCCAGTTCCCGGTCACCCAAAAGCACGCACACTGCATCCTGACCGTCAAGAACAACCAGCCCAGCCTGCATGCCCAGCTCAAGGACCTGCCCTGGCGCCAGGTCCCCGCCGGCTTCGGCGCACGGGAGAAAGGCCACGGCCGCGCCGGATGGCGCACCCTCAAGGTCACCGCCGTGGCCGCCGGGACCGCCTTCCCCCCTGCCGCCCAGGCCATCCAGATCAGGCGGCGCCGAAGGCCGCTGACCGGGACGAAACGCTGGCCTGCCGGAACCAGCTACGCCGTCACCAGCCTGGCCGCCAGCCAGGCCACCCCCGCCCAGCTCGGCCACTGGGTACGCGGCCAGTGGGGTATCGAAGCCCTTCACCACATCCGCGATGTCACCCACGGCGAAGACACCTCCCAGATCCGCACCGGCAACGGCCCCCAGGCCATGGCTGCCCTGCGCAACCTGGCCATCGCGATCCTCAAGCCCGCCGGGCACGCCAGCATCGCCGCCGCCTGCCGCTACCACGCCCGCGACGCCACCCGCGTCCTGGCCACCCTCGGGCTCATCCCACCTTGACCAAAACGGGCATAACGCCACTATGCCGAGGCCCTGGGGAGAAGGCCCGGTAAGCGCCCCGTTAGCGAACAATGCCGCTGATCCGTGATTCACCCTTAACCGCAGGAATTACGGCAATCCCCGGCCTGCTGCCGGCTGCCCGCCTCGGTGGATGCGGCACGATGGTGTATTGTTCGCTGCGCCGGCGAAAACACGGCAGGCCCGGCGTTCCTTCCCCTGGTAAAGCGCTCCCCGGCGCGGCAGCGCCGGGCCTGCCGCCGGCCATAAAGTGGCACTTGCCTTCCCGTCGGCCGATGATCAGCGGATATGATAATATTCGTTGGCCGGCATGGGGGGCAGGCCCGGCGTCCTCCGGGGCGGCCGCCGGGCCTGCTTTCACGGAGGGAAAGCAGGCCATGAGCATTATGCAAAACTCTGCCTGCCTGCTGTGCCGTCGCAGGTCAGCGGCCTGGCTGGCGCGCTGAGCCAGGGGTCTTGCATCAGCCCCCATGTCTCATGCTGTCACCGCGCGGGCTGCTCACCGATTCCCGTAGCATCCTCTCCCGCAGCATCTTCCCTGGCCAGTCATTTCTCGCCTCCCGGGAGCGCTGCCGGTCCCGGTTCCCCGCAGATGTGCCGCTGCGAGGTGACATTACCGGAAAGAAACATACGAGCCGGTCCTTGGTGCCCCTCTCTCCAGGCGGATAGCTGCGGAAGCCAAGAAGTTTCTTTTTGATAACTTTTTTGTAACTTTTTGACGGTCATCTTGACCAGGCTTTGCAGGCATTCCTGGTCACATAAATGCGAAAATCTCTATACAGTACGCCATCATGCGGAAGCCAGCTCATCCGGGCATGCCCGCCAGCGGCATTCCCGGCCATTATGTCCGGTTCATTATGATGACTCCTAATATTCGCCGAGCGATGGTACCGGTGTTCTGCAAAAAAAATTCTCTACTGGCCAGTAATCATGTACAGTCACTGCGCGTGATCAGCCCGCGATCGTAAGCAACCCAGCGAGCGTTGCGGGCCCGGGAGAACCCGGGAATGCCCCCGAAATGAAAGGTGACATGGTATGTCCAGAAAGCTCCGGATCCTGACCGTCGCGGCGGCGTCGGCGGGGATGATCGGCATGTGGGCCCCGGCCGCCCTGGCCAGCACCGGCGGGGATGGCGGCGGCCTGGTGAACGTCAGCCACAACCAGGTGCCCATCCAGGCCTGCGGCAACTTCGTCCCGGTCAACGGGGTCGGCGGCCAGGTCCCGCTCACCGGCATCGCCGGGTCGCTCGGCCTGCTGTCCGCCCCCGGCGTGATCATCTCCCACGAGGACAAGAGCTGCCACCAGCCCGCCGCCCAGGACAGCGACCCGGCCGGCGGGGATGGCGGCGGCCTGGTGAACGTCAGCCACAACCAGGTGCCCATCCAAGTGTGCAACAACACAGTCCCGGTCAACGGGGTCGGCGGCCAGGTCCCGGTGTCCGACATCGCCGGCGCCCTCGGCATCCTGTCCGCCCCCGGCGTCACCGCCGCCGCCCAGGACAGCAGCTGCCACCAGCCCGCCGCCCAGGACAACAACTAGGGCGCACTTCCGGCGGGGACGCCGCGCCACCGGCCCCGGCGTCCCCGCCCCCTCCAGGCCGGCGGCGTGTCCGCACCCGTCTGGCCGCCCCGCCCGGGACAGGTAATCAGCTATGACCCCCAACCCGGCCGCCTTGCTCTCCGGCCGCCCAGGCCGCCTGCTTGCCAGAGGCGCCAGGCATAGCTGAGCGGGGGCCCCGGCGCCGTCCCCGGCGCATTCGAAGCCGCCCCTGCGGCAGCGGGGATTCACTGACCTGTACGGGGCCGCCGACGCCGGCTACGGCGTCTTGTCCATCACCGCCGGCCTGACCATCTGGTGCGATGGATACACCCTGACCTGGCAGCCGTCCTGCGGCAGGCAGGCCGCACGGCCCGCCACCGGCCCCGAAGGGGCCGCAGCCGGCCTCACCGCCAGGCCAGGGATGATGATGGTCACAACAGCCCGTTCCCCGCAGCCCCTGCATGCCTCCACCCGCCCTGCATGCCTCCACCTGGCACCGCAGCCGGCCGGGTACCGCCAGCACCGCAGCCGGGCGCGGCGGCAGAAGACGGGATGCGCTCGCGGGCGCGGGCATCAGTGAGGAGACGCGGGGCACCATACGGGTCCCGTTCTGCCTCCCGGCCCCAGGGGAGGCAGGCCAGGAAATCGCGGTGCTGCTGAGAAGCCCGTCGCCGGCAAGCTGCCGTTCCGGGGCGCCAAGGCCCCGGGCGGCGATCTGCAGGAGGCTCCGGCCGGTGGCCGTCCAGGCAGTGGTGCGGGGTGCTGGATGCCGCGATCGCCGCGCTGCCGCCGGCGTCCCGGCGGTAAGGGAAACGCGGAGCGTCACCCGCCTGTCCGTGGTTCCAGCGTGCCTCATCACCCGGCACGGGCAAGCGCTTCGGGCTTTTCAGGCACCCTCTGGAACTCCCGGAGAGCGCGGAGCACGCTAGCCGCTGTGTGCAGTCCGCGCGTGCTACGTGCCCGGATCTGCCGGCATGGAGATGGCCCGCAGCCGGGCCAGCGCTTCGGTGCGTGAGGTGACGTCGAGGGCGCGGTAGATGTGTTGCAGGTGAGTGTTGACCGTGCGGGTGCTGATGCCCAGGGCCCGGCCGATGACCCGGTCGGAGTATCCGGCGGCGACGAGCCGCAGGACGCGGGCCTGGCGCGGGGTTATCGCGGGATTGCCGTCGAGCGGGCGGCGCGCCGCTGAGCCGGGCTCGTCCAGGAGCTGGCAGATGGCGGCGGCCTGCTGGACGTGCGGGCGCAGCAGGTTGAGCAGGTCAGCCTCGTCGCCGGTGAAATCGCGGTGCTGGCGGTTGACCGCGATCCCGATCAGGCCGTGGTGCGGGGCGGGGACGGTGATGGCGGCCTGGTAGCTGGTGCCGGCATGGCGGTAGAAGTCGCGGTACAGGCCCAGGGCGCGGAACTGCCGGTCGGACAGGAAATCGGAGATGCGCAGCGCCTGGCCGCCGCCGGTGGCACGGTGACAGGCAAGCACCGGGTGCTGGGGCATGTGCTGGCGGAACGTGGCGCCGGCGCCGGGGAACGCCCCTACCCCGGCCGGCTCGATGTGCCAGGCCAGCGGCCCGCCAGGGCCGAAATGGTTGTAGGAGCAGGAGTCGCATTCGAGCACGCTGGCGACCACGCTCACCACCCGCGCCGGGTAGTCAACGCTGCCAGCCGGGCTGTACAGGTCGCCGAGACCGGTGATGAGCCGCCGCAGCAGGCCCGCGGGCAAGGCCATCGTTCGTCCCCCTGTTCCCAGGGTTAAGCAAAATTGCCGATACCGCAACCGCCCCGGGCAGCGCACAGTGGCGTATGTCCGCCGGCCAGCCAGGTACCGGATGCCGTTAGCCGGGCCGGCCCGGCCGCAGCCGCAGCAAGAGGGGGAGCCATGACGGCGATAGTGGGACACGAGCTGGATGCGCTGCGGTCCCGGTTGCCCGGCCGGGTGATCACGGCCGCGGATGAGGAGTACGACCAGGCGCGTTCGGTGTGGAACGGCGCCGTCGACCATCGGCCGGCGGTGATCGCACGCTGCGCCGGGGCCGGCGACGTGGCGGCGGCGGCCGGCTTCGCCCAGGAGGCCGGCCTGGAGATCTCGGTGCGCGGCGGCGCGCACAACTTCGGCGGCGCCGCGGTCGGCGACGACGGCCTGACCATCGATCTCAGCTCCATGCGCCAGGTCGTGGTAGACCCGGGCGCACGGACCGCCCGCGTCGGCGGCGGAACGACGCTGGCAGAGCTGGACGCGGCCACCCAGGCGCACGGCCTGGCCACCACCGGCGGCACGGTCAGCCACACCGGGGTGGGCGGGCTGACCCTGGGCGGCGGGTTCGGCTGGCTCACCCCGCAGTTCGGGCTGTCGTGCGACAACCTGCTGTCCGCCGAGGTCGTCACCGCCAGCGGCGAGGTGGTGCGGGCCAGCCGCGATCAGCACCCGGACCTGTTCTGGGCGCTGCGCGGCGGCGGCGGCAACTTCGGCGTGGTCACCGAGTTCGAATTCCGGCTGCACCCGGTCGGGCCGATCGCGCAGCTCGGCCTGTTCTTCTGGGACCTGGCCGACGGCGCCGCCGCACTCGCGCTGAGCCAGGAGGTAACGGCCGCCCTGCCGCCCCGGATGGGTTCGCTGATCGTCGGCCTGAACGCCCCGCCCGCGCCGTTCGTCCCCGAGCAGCACCACTTCCGGCCCGGGTTCGCGCTCGCCGTCGCGGCCTTCGGCGCCGACCCTGAGCACGAGCGTCTGGCCGGGGAGGTGCGCGCGGCCCTGCCGCCGCTGTTCGACGTCATCACCCCGATCCCGTACGTGGCGCTGCAGCAGATGCTGGATGAATCCGCGCCCTGGGGCATCCTGGCGTACGAGAAATCGCTCTACCTGGACGCCCTGTCCCCGGAGGTGATCGGCATCGTCGCCGGGCAGATGGCCCGCAAGCAGTCACCGATGTCGATGATGGTCGCCATCCCCATGGGCGGCGCCTTCTGCGAGATCCCCGACGAGGCCACCGCGTTCGGCGGTTCCCGGGCGCCCGGCATCGTCATCAGCGCGACTGCCGTCGCACCCGAACCGGACCTGCTGGCCGCCGACCGGGACTGGGCACGTCAAACCTGGCAGGACCTGCTGCCGCATGCACACGGCCCGGGCAGCTATGTCAACTTCATGACCGACTACAACAGCGACCGGGTGCGCGCCAGCTACGGACCCGCCAAATACCGGCGGCTGGCCCAGATCAAGGCCGTATACGACCCCGGCAACGTCTTCCATCGCAACCCCAACATCAATCCCGCCGGGTGAACGGCAATCCGGGCGGCCCGAGCACCCCGCCTGGAAGGTGGCATGATGCGCACCCCGCCTGGAAGGTGGCATGATGCCTGGCTTCGTGCAGGCCATGAAGCGACGAACGTCGCGGATCGAGGAGGCAGAGGCTCCTTCCCGGCAGATGCAGCAAGAGCGCGGGAACGCCCTGCTGGCCCCGAAGGGCACCATCACCCAGGACCGCGGCCGGCCCGGCCACTGCTTCGTCCCCGTGGAGTCCGGCGGGATTGAGCGGATCGCGGCGGATGCCGGGGTGCCGGCGGGCGCGCTGGTCCGCGGCTGGGTGCTGGCCGGGCTGGCAGCCGGGCACGCTGCCTCGCCCCGCGGCGCGATCGAGCACCGTGCCGCCGGGGCGGAAACGCTGGCTTCGAGCTGGCGGGGAAGCGAGGCTGAGCAGCACCGTGACGATGCCCCCTGAAGGACTTGCGGATTACATGCTGACGCGGAGCAACGCGGCGTCCGCCTTTGATGACGGGCGAATTACGCCTGAGGATATGCGGGGATGGCTGGTAACTGAACTGAAAAGCTGCTGGCCCCGGAAATCCCGCTCTCTTGGCAATTCGGCGGCAACCTGTGGGCTTGCCGCAAGCCGGATCCAGCGTAAGTAGCACGGCGCGTTCCTGCGCGCACCCGTTCTTCTGGTTATACCGTCTGCCGCCGGCCCGCCAATGCCATTTAGTTCAGCATGGTTGGCAGGTGCCGGTGGGTGAGGTTGTGACCGTTGTGGTCCCGCTGGTGTTTTACGGAGAGTGACGGGCGTGCCG
>Ga0070737_10007056_pt1 | contig 10051 bp, 12 predicted proteins | sample Coa_R1_10_FD_66438 | JGI IMG/M metagenome (GOLD analysis project Ga0070737, IMG submission 66438) | Surface soil microbial communities from Centralia Pennsylvania, which are recovering from an underground coalmine fire - Coalmine... | ecosystem: Environmental > Terrestrial > Soil > Unclassified...
CGAGGCCGCCCAGCGCCAAGCCGCTGGCACCAAGCTCAGGGCGGACTACGCCCGCATCGCCGAGAACCACGGCTCGAGCCCCGGAGCGAGGAAGATCGCCCGGGTCGCAGTCGCGCGAAAGATCGTCACGCTCGTCTACTACGGCTTGAGGGACGGCGAGATCCGATCTCTCGAGTCCGCCCCGTGACGAGCTGCGGGCACCCCCAGGTGCGAGGTCGCCAATTGTCATGGTCCCCGGTTCGCCGGAGCGGCCGCGCGCTTGATTGACCCCGCCTGGGCGGTGGGCCGAAACGCCCCATGCCGCTTGACGGCGCAGGGATGACCGGCACCCCGTAGCGGGCTGCCCTCACCGAAGCGACTTCGGGCCTGGGGACATCACCGGTGCTCGGCTCAAATCAAAGGAGAACGAGCGCTTTCGAACATCGTCGGCGGAGGCCCGTCGGACGCACATGATGCGCCACCGCCTCGCCGGCCTCAAGGCTTCCCCTTCGGGCGGCTTCGCCGGCCTTGACCCCACCTCGCCGTTGGCGCGCGCCCGCTCCCATGACGGCCCCGACCCTGAGCAGGACGAGAACCTGGCGGACGGCAGGCGTCGCGTTTGACTTACGTCACTCCTTCAGGGATGACTTACGTCACTCCTTCAGGGATGACAGGTTCCGAGCGAGCTGTCAGGGATCGAAGACGAGCAGAGCAGAGCCGGCAGTACCACCCGAATTCGCTGGAAGTCCGAGTCGCGCGTCCAGAGCCGGGCCGATGAGCCGACTGCCGCGATGGCGATCTCGATATCGCTCCGCGCAACGGTCTCGCCCCGCTCCCGAAGGCGTGCCGCCGTTTCGGCGGCACTTTGCAACTGGACCGGGCCCAAGTCCGCCCATCGCGAGCCCGTCAGCAGCAGCCAGAGGCGCCCTCTGTCGGCTGATTTGGCTCCGGCCAGCACTTCTGCGACGACAGGGCCGCACACGAGCACCTCACCTGCGACGAGGAGGTCGTCGAGCTCCCCAGTTTCGATCCCTTGCCTCGCCGCAGGCACTCGACCCACTCCGAGATGTCCGCCAGAACCGTCACGGCTTTCGCTCGCGCGCAAGCGACCCGAAAGATCTTCGATCTCGACCGTACCTGCGAGTTGCCGCAGCCGGTCGACCGCGTCGTGCGTGAGGTAGAGGCGCACGGCTCGCTGGATGGCCTCGGTCTTCGACTCCCCGGGAAGGCGGGCCGTGAAAGAGGCGACGAGCGCGTCATCGAGCTCAAGAGTCGTTCTCACGGTGCAGTTGTCATGCAATCGCGCAGATCAGCTGCGGGCGTTGCGCGACTCGACGTCCCGAACTGCTCCGTGCTCGCCGACCGGCAGTTCGAGTCCGGCAGCCTGTAGCTAACTGTAGCTTTTCGTGCTACAGTGCCCTTTGTGACCCAGACCATCGCACAACGGGAGCTGCGCAACGACAACGCCAAGGTGATCGACGCGGTAGCCGCCGGGCAAACCTTCATCGTGACGCGCAATGGTGTCCCGGTGGCTGAGCTCCGTCCGATCGTGCCAGCCCGGCGGAAATTCGTCGCCAAGGCAGATCTCGTTGCGCTCGGAGCTGACGGACCACATGTCGACCTCGGCGCGTTCAGGGCTGACCTCGACCGCATCGTCGATCAGAACCTGTAGATGTCCGTCGGCCTGCTCGACACGTCTGTGGTCATCGACTGGGATGACCCAGCCGTCGCGACGGCGCTCCCCGATGAAGCCGCGATCTGTGCCATCACCCTCGCCGAACTGGCCGCCGGACCGCACCTCGCCCCGACCGGTGACGAACGGGCGCGCCGACAAGCTCGCCTGCAACAGGTGGAGGCGACGTTTGACGCCATTGCCTTCGATGCCCGCGCCGCCCGTAGCTATGGTCAGGTCGTGGCCGCAGTCATGGTGGTCGGTCGTTCCCACCGTCGTCGAATTGCCGACCTGCTCATTGCCGCGACGGCGCACGCCAACGGGCTGCCGCTCTACACGCGGAACCCGGACGACTTCGCCGGTCTCGGAACACTGATCGAGATCATCGGCGTGTGAGAGCCTTGACCAGCGCGGACGACAGCGCTCGTACCACACACAGCTTCCAAGGAACCCAGGGTGGTTCACACCGCCCAGCAGAATGGTGGACCGTAGGCACTCGTATTCGAGCTCCGACGGCCTGCGGATTCGCCTTCAACACCTCTGCCAGAGCGGCCTGTAGGTAGCTGTGACGGCTATCGCTTCACTGAGGGTGACGCAGGCCGAACGGGGGGGCTTCTGGCCCTTCTCGATGTAGCCGATGAGATCCTTGTTGGGCCGGAACGGAGGTGGCGCCGGCCGACTCTTGGCGGGCGGCGGGGCCGGTGTGCTCTGAGGTGTCTTCTCGTCAGACATGGGGCCGGCTTCCGATGGCGGCAGCGATCGCTAGAGAACCCCGGCAGCTCGAACTCGCCACCCTTTCTGCTTCACCAGGGTCGCGGCCTCCTCTACCATCACGATGTGCGTATCGAGCAGCTCCAGGCGCGTCTCGGCTTCTGGCGCGGTGGGATTGCTTGGCGGAGCCGCTCCACCTCGAGCACCGGGTAGCGACGAGGAAGGAAGGCCCACGCTGCCAGGATCGCCGCAACAACTGCGGCCGCCAGTCGGATCTCGAAGATCACCGTGCCCGAGATCGTGATCTGCGCCGTGGCACCGAGACCCGCGAGGACGCTCGCGAAGCCCAGGACGACCCCCGCCTTGCCGTCGAGGCTGGCGGCGTGCGCGTTCATCGTCTCGCGTTCTGCGACAACCTGCGCGAGCACGATCGCCAGCGATGGCAGCTGCTGTTCCTCGTCCACTTCGACGAGGCTACGAGCAGGTTGTGACTGCGGATCGAACTGCCTGCTCACCGACCGGCGGTTCGAGTCCGGCAGGGAGTGCCCGCTTGCCGACACGCATGACCAGTGAGGACTCTCGCGAGAAGTGCGGGGAGAGAGAGTAGGGACCCGGGGAGGCAACAAACGAGGGCGAGAGCAGGCAGGGGCATCGGCGTGCGAGAGCCTTAACCAGTCCGGACGACAGCCCGGGGGCTCCGTCGCCTGCGTCCATTGAGGCGACCGTCGGCACCGGCTCGGATGGGTCCTCGCCGCAAGGTTCCTCACTCTCGTGCTCGTCGCCTTCGTGTTCATGGCGGCCCTTCGCCGCGCTTGGTGTCGAACGGAGCCCTCCTACGTGCTCGCCACCGGGCACTGGGTCGCCTCGCTGTCTGCCGGCGGCACGGGTCATACGTGTCGGTGCCGAGAACCTCATCCATGGACTGTGAGCTGCACTTTGACGGCTGGTGCAGGGCGCGGCGAGCATCGACCGATGGCCCTTTCATTCCTGTATCGGGCGTTCTGCCGGGTGCTACAGGTGCTTGGGGTTGGCGCCGTCGTGGCATCGACCATCTCGCTGGTCCAGATATGGGTGCCCACGCGTTCTGGCAGGCCCGAGTGTGCTCAGGTCTCAGGCGGGTCCCGGTGAACCTGCTGGCGGAGCGCGCCGATCCCGGTGACCGCCGCTATGAGGAGCAGCGTGCCGCCGAGGTAGTAGACGACTTGGATGCCGTAGGCGTCGGCGATGGCGCCGCCCGCGGCGATGCTCACGAGCCGGGCGCTGTGCCAAACGAGGTCGAACGCGGAGAAGACGCGACCTCGCTTGTCGTCGGGGACGTGGGTCTGGATGAGCGTGGAGAAAGTGACGTTGCCGGTCGAGGTGCCGAGCCCGTAGCCGACGAGCGCGCCGAGGGCCGCGGGCAGGGCGCGCACGGTGGCGAGGGCGAGGTCGACGAGGCCGCGCAGGCCGAACGCGCCGAACATGATGGGCGCGTGGCGCCGCCCGGCGGGGAGCCGGGAGAGCACGAGGGGGCCGACGAAGGCGCCGACACCGATCGCCGCGAGGGCGAGGCCGTAGCCGGTGGTCGAGGCGTGCAGGCGCTGGCGCATCAACACGACGAGCAGGGCGCTGGTCGCCCCCGCGGACAGGGCGGCCAGCGCCTGGGCGACGGCGAGGGCCCGCAGCAGCCGGTCGGCGGCGACGTAGCCGAGGGCCCGGCGGCCCTGCGCCCACATGCTGGTGGTGACGACCGGTCGGGGTGCCTCCCCGGCGGGCAGGCCGGACAACAGGGCGGCCGAGGCGGCGAAGCTGGCGGCGTTGAGCCCGAAGGCGGCCCCGTAGCCGATGGTCGCCGCCAGGAGGCCGGCCACGGGGGCGAGCACGACCTGGCTCAACACGGCGGCCGACCAGATGCCGCTGTTGGCAGCGACGAGCTGGTCGCCGTCGACGAGGCTCGGCAGGAGCGAGCCCGCGCTCGGGTTGAAGAACGCGGAGCCGGCGGACAGGCCGAACGCGACGGCGTAGACGACGGCGATCTGGCCGTGGAAGAGCGCGAGCACCGCGGCGAGGACCACCCGGGCCAGGTCGGCGCCCACCATGACCTTCACCCGAGGCAGCCGGTCGACGAGCGGCCCGGCGAGAGGGGCCAGGGCGATGAGCGGGACAACCTCGGCCAGCACGGCGCCCGAGACGCCCACCCCCGAGCCGGTGAGGCGCAGGGCGAGCAGGGCGACGGTGGTGAACTGGATGACGTCACCCCACTGGCTGACCGTGCGCGCCGCCCACAGCCGGCGGTAGCCGGGCCGGGCGAGCACCGACGCCCGGTGCTTCGTGACGTCCTCGTCGCTCACAGGTCCGAGCCTTCCCCATGGGCGCCGGGAGGTCACGGCGAGCTGGCGAGGGCCGGCCGGGTAGCGCCCATCGGGGTGGGCCAGCTAGCGAGGTTCTCGATCCTCACGGTGGCGCCGGTGTGGGGCGCGTCGACCATCTCGCCTGAGCCGATGTAGATGCCGACATGTCCGGGCAGGACGGCGAGGAACTCGCCGGGATCGAAGAACACGAGGTCGCCGGGTTCGAGCTGGTCGAGGGGCACGTGCGGGAGGGCGGACCACTGGGCCTCGGAGGTGCGGGGGATCACGATCCCTGCTGCGGCGTAGGGGGCCTGGGTGAGCCCCGAGCAGTCGAAGCCGACGCCTGGGGTCTCGCCGCCCCAGCGGTAGGGGGTGCCGATCTGGTCGAGCGCGTAGCTGACCGCCTCGGCGGCGGCAGGGCTGGGGCCAGTTGCCGTGATGGCTGGTGCCGGTGCGGCGTAGCTGGCGGCGTAGGAGAACACCTCGGCGACGTATCCCCGGCTGTGGTTGTAGGCGAAGACGGCCCCGGGGATGTCCGCGCCACCCCGGGCGCCGTTGGTGCACAGGTCCCGGGCGGCGGCGTAGACGGCGTCGGTCGGGTCATACGGGCTCGGCGGTGTGGCCCCGCCGGGCCGGACCGGGATGTCGTAGGCGGCGAAGGTGGCCGGCAGGAACTGCATGGGTCCGACGGCACCGGCACTGGAGGTCTGTGTGTCGGTGCCGAAGTCGGTCTCGACTCGCCCGATGCCCGCCAGCACGCTCCAGGGCAGCCCCGGACAGGTGGCTGCCGCAGCGTGGAAGGCCTCGAGGTAGCTGGCGGGGATCTCGGCTTGCGCCTGGGCAGACGCGGTGATGTCGCCGGCGAACAGGGGGCCGCCGAACAGCGAGGCGATGCCGGCCGCGGCCCCAGCCGCAACCACTACGACGGCGAGGACGAGTCCGGCGCCGATGATGCCGACGGTGCGCAAGGTCACGGGCGTTCTCCTTTCCGGCTGTGGGGGCGGCTGCTGGCCTCGGGCGCGCCGAAAGCGCGCGGCGAACCGGTCAGGTGCCGATTGGTTGAAGGTGGTCCCGGCGAAGACGCCGGGACGATAGGAGGCTTGGTCGTCCAGTCGGGCGATCAGCCCGTCGAAGAGCCGCTGCCGGCCGATCTAGCCCTTGGCCGCGGCGTCACGCTGGCGGGAGAGGGTGGGGCGGAACTCGACGGTGGTGACGAAGAACGAGCAGGACTCGCACCGACTCGAAGTGGCAGTCCATGTCGACTGGCCGGGCGCAGTAGCCGTTGCCGAGCATCCGCCGGTCCATCTGGCGGCGAAGACGGCCCATCTCGGATCCTTCGGCCCCTGCGGGGAGCGCCCTGGGCTGGTCGTAGAGTGCCTCGACCTTCTGGGTCACCGAGAAGTACTGGTCGGCCACGGTGCGATCGGCGATGCGGGCGTAGACCCGGGTCATGTTCATGTCCTTGTGGCCGAGCAGCGCGGCTATGGCGTCGAGGCTCATGCCGCGATTGAGCGGCTGGGTGGCGAGCGTGTGGCGTAGCTGGTGGGCGGTGACATGGCCGATCCCCGCCGGGTGCCCGGTGCCCGGCGGCATGGTGGTAGTGGGATGAGCAAACGCGGTGGGTCCGGTGAGTTGGGCGACGGCGGGTGGGGGGGCGGCTGCCTTGGCCCCCGCTCGGGCGAGGGCGGCCACTGTCACGTCGGTGGGCAGGTGGGCCAGGGCGGCCAGCTCGGCCACCGAGACGAGGCTGCCGCGGCCCAAGCGGCGGGCAGCGAGGGTTGTGGCGGGGCGACGGAGCCGGTGGCGGTCGAGGTGGTTACGCCCGGCGTAGACGGCGAACGCGGAGGCCACCGCGTGGGCCCGGCCCCGCAGGGCGGCTTTGGCGCCGTGGCCGGTCTCGTCGGTCGAGACTGCGTAGTGGACGGCGATCGCCCAGCACGGCTGGGCAGCCTTGTCCAAGATGGCCGCCACATCGGCCGATCGGGCCGGTCGACCTCGGCCCGCTGCGTTCTCGGCCCCCTCCCGTCGGGGTGACGAGGTCGAGGAGCCGCCCGGTGCGGTGAGCTGGCCGGCCGTTGTGCCGGTGGACGGCTGCTTTGGACAGGGTGCGAAGGCGCCGGCCGGTGACCGGTCGGGCCAGGATCTGCACGCAGGCCTGCTCGTGCTCGCCGAGCCCGGAGAGGGCGCCGAGGAGTGGGCGGAGCGGGTCGACCCGATGGTCGGTCTTCAAGGGGTAGTGGTCGCCGGCGGCCAGGCGCAGCTCGCCGCCGGTCGCCAGCGTTGCTTCTGGTAAGGGCGGACAGGCTGGGGTGGTGGTGGTCTGGGCGCCGGGCCAGGCCGCCTCCACCGCCCGCTCGACCAGACCGGGCGGGACGCAGGCGGGCACCCACCGCGACGAGATCGACGCCACGACCGCCGAGCTCAAAGAAGACCGAAGCGGCCATCGAGCGCTACATCCTCGCCTTCGAGGCCGGCACCATTAGCAACGACATGTTCGGCTCACGCGTCCGCGACCTCGGCGAGCGTGCCCGCACCCTGAAAGCCCGGCGCGACGTGCTCGAAGAAGCAGCCGACCTCGCCGCCATGGGACCCGCCCGCCCAAACCGACATCGGCACCCTACGCACCGAGCTCGAGCACGTCGTCGCCAACGGCACCGACGCTCATCGCAAGGCTACCACCCAAGCCTTCGTCCACCGCCTCGTCGTCGTCGAACCCGGCGTCATCCAACCCACCTACCTCATACGCGGCGGCATCCCCACCGATCCGGACGACAACCCTGACCAAACCGCCCCCACGTCGGCGTCTCGCGCGGTGACAAAAATGGTAAGTGGGCGCTGACGGACTCGAACCGCCGACCTGCTCGTTGTAAGCGAGCTGCTCTGACCACCTGAGCTAAGCGCCCCTGATCGCCGCGTGAGGTGCGGCAGCCCGCCCGGTCGCTACCCGCGGGCCTGGCGACACAGTCTTCCACGACGGGCGGGGTCAGCCAGCCGGCCTCGTTGGCACGGCTCGGCCGCACGCGGGCCGCCCAACGCCTGGCAGCAGTACCTAGACTCCCGACATGGCGCCCCGTCGCGGAACACCGAGGGTCCTGGCGGTCGCTCGTGGCGACGAGCCTGCGGACCTGCTCATCAAAGGCGGCCGGGTCTTCGTGCCGGCGACCAGGGAGTGGCTCGACACCGATCTCGCCATCGTCGACGGGACCATCGCCGGCCTCGGCCCACGCGACGCTCACGAAGAGGTGGACGTGGCCGGGGCGGCCCTCACCGCCGCGTTCATCGATGCCCACATGCACCTCGAATCGACCAAGCTCTGGGTGGACGAGTTCGTAAGTGCCGTCCTTCCTCATGGCACCACGGCGGTCGCCGCCGATCCGCACGAGCTCGCCAACGTCTTCGGCATCCCGGCCCTCGACGCCCTGGCTGCTGCCGCCCGTGAGCTGCCGTTCACCTTCGGCATCTGCGCCTCGAGCTGCGTGCCGGCCTCCGACTTCGAGAGCCCGGGTGCCGAACTGCACGCGAAGGAGGTGGCCGAGCTCCTTGAACAGCATGGTGCGATCGGCGTTGCCGAGGTGATGAACTTCCCCGGCGTGGTGAACGGCGACCCGGACGTGCTGGCCAAGATCGCCGCTGCCGGACACCGGCGCGTCGACGGCCATGCGCCCGGTCTCTCGGGCCGCCAGCTCGACGCCTACCTTGCGGCCGGGGTCGAGTCGGACCACGAGTGCACGGCACTCGAGGAAGCCGAGGAGAAGCGCCGCAAGGGGATGTGGATCTTCATCCGCCAGGGCTCGGCCTCCCAGAATCTTGCCGAGCTCATCCCCACCGTGCTGCGCCATGGCACCGAGCGGATCTGCCTGTGCACCGACGACCGCGAGCCCGACACCCTTCTCGGCCGGGGCCATGTGAACGACTGCGTGCGGCTCGCAGTCCACCACGGGGTGCGGATGGAGGACGCCCTCGTGCTCGCGACGGCAAACACCGCCGACTACCACCACTTTGACCGGCTGGGCTGGCTCGCCCCGGGCTACCAAGCCGACGTGCTCGCCTTCGACGACCTCTCGAACCTCGAGCCGGCACGGGTCTGGCAAGCGGGCCGGCTCGTGGCAGCCGACGGCCAGGTCCTTCCCGGCGCCGTGCCGGCCGTGCCGGCTCCCGAGTGGATGCACCGCTCGATCCACTTCGCCGAGCCCCCCACCGCCGCACAACTCACCCTGCCGCCACCGGCAAGCGGCAGGGTGCACGCCATCGGCGTCTCCTCGCGCACGTTGTCGACCCGCCATCTCGAGGTCGACCTCGCCGTGGCCGGCACCGACCTCGCCCGTATCGGCGTCGTCGAGCGCCACCTGCAGACCGGCAGGGTTGGGCTCGGGTACGTGCAGGGCTTCGGGCTGAGGCGGGGCGCCATCGCTTCCACCGTCGCCCACGACGCCCACAACTGCATGGTGGTGGGGGCGATCGGACCAGAGGGACCAGGGGAGATGGCGGCCGCCGTCGCCCGGCTCGGCGAGATTGGCGGGGGCCAGGTCGCCGTGCTGGATGGTCGGGTGCTGGCCGAGGTCCGCCTTCCGATCGGGGGGCTCATGAGCGATCGCAGCGCCGAGCAGGTCGCCGAGGAGGTGGAGCAGCTCGCGAAGGCGGCGGCAGGCGGGCTCGGGGTCGAGATCGAGGCGCCGTTCATGCAGCTCAGCTTCCTCGGCCTGTCCGTGCTGCCCGAGCTCCGGATCACCGACAAGGGACTCGTCGACGTGATGTCGTTCAAGCTGATCGACGTGGCGGCCGGCTAAGCCCCCGGCCCACCGCACACCACCTCCTACGGACGGCGTGGAACCCTCGCAGACGGTCGCCTCCCTCCTCGGACGGGTCGGCCTCCCGATGCCGGTTGCGGACCTCGCACGGCGCCGCTTCGACGTCGTCGTGGTCGGGGGCGGCCACAACGGCCTCACCTGTGCCGCCTATCTGGCGAAAGCGGGCCTCGATGTCCTCGTGCTCGAGGCCCGTGACCACCTCGGCGGCGCCTGCACGCTCGAGCAGCCGTGGCCGCAGCTCGACGAGGGCGACGCCTCCTACGTCGTCTCCCCCTGCGCCTACCTCCTCGGCCTGCTCGACGGGCGCGTCGTCGACGAGCTCGAGCTCCGCCGGCACGGGCTCGAGTACTACCTCGCCGACCCCGACCCCTTCACCCCGTACGAGGACGGCACCGCGTTCGTCCAGTGGCTCGACGACGCGAAGACCGACCGCTCCCTCGATCAGCTCGGCGTCTCGAGGCGAGACCGGGACGGCTACTGGGCGTTCCATCGCTTCTTCGCCGAGATCAGGCGGCGCCTCCGCCAGGGCGCCCGGGACACGTGGCTCGGTG
>Ga0070737_10007061_pt1 | contig 10047 bp, 4 predicted proteins | sample Coa_R1_10_FD_66438 | JGI IMG/M metagenome (GOLD analysis project Ga0070737, IMG submission 66438) | Surface soil microbial communities from Centralia Pennsylvania, which are recovering from an underground coalmine fire - Coalmine... | ecosystem: Environmental > Terrestrial > Soil > Unclassified ...
TCGCTTCCGACCGTCAGGGCCTATCAGGGTTTGCTCCTTGGTCGCGCTGGGGGCGGCGGTATTACTTTAACTTAAAAATTCGGGCTGTGGCGCCGCACCATCCAGCGCAGCTAGCGCAAATACGGCTGCAGCCGCACGGGGTCGAGACCTTCAAGCTGCGGTTAGACGCCTGAACTTTCGAGTCTTTATCCATGGACGGCGCCAACCCGCCCTTCCGCTTGACGAAGTCCGGCGCCCGGAGTTCGACGTAGCATGCCTCCGATAAGACCCGCCCCCACCGAACTCCAATAGGGTGAAACTGTCCAGTGCGGTAACCAACCTGCCAGTGTAGTAACCAACCTGCCGTTGCATGAAGCGCTTTGACTCCGAATAGACCCTTGTTGCGGCCGGTTGCCTCTAGTCGTGCATCGAGAAGAATTTTCTTGTAGAATACAAACGCCGTTTCGGGTTGAGCAGCTAAGCGCCTGCCAGAGCAGAGACGGGAGATTTCGCAGATGCCCGAAGGAGAGCCATCAAATAAAAGGCAGATTGCGTTCCGTCCCCGTGCTCGGCTGGTCTCGGTCCTTGGGGAGCAGTTAATCAGCGACCAGGCGGTCGGGCTGATCGAGTTGGTCAAGAATGCCTATGACGCTGACGCAACCGAGGTGGTTGTGGAACTCAGGGATCTCAGGGATCCGAAACGGTGCACGGTGATCGTCCGGGACAACGGCAGCGGCATGTCGCGAAGGGATGTCGAGGAGCGGTGGCTGAGCCCGGCAGTTGATCACAAAGAACGCGACAAGAAGGCAGACAGGAGGACGCCGCTTGGTCGCCTTCCCATCGGAGAAAAGGGTGTCGGCAGGTTTGCGGTTCAGCAGATGGGCAGAACGGTCGAATTGGTGACGCGCAACAAAATGTCTCCGTTCGAGGTGCGCGTACCGATAGATTGGGACGTGTTTGAAAAAGAGAACGCCTTCCTGGACACCGTGCGTGTGACAATCGAGGAACGGCGGCCAACAGTTTTCAAAAGTCCTGAAAGCGGCACACTGATCGTCGTGAATCGACCCAGGGTTCCATGGACCCGCCCGCTCGTCGAAAAGGTGCATCGCACCCTCCGGAGGTTGCAGAGCCCCCTGAAGGAGGAAAAGGGCGGGTTCAGAGTGACGCTGCGGTGTCCGGATTTTCCCGAGTACGAAAATACTGATTCGACAGACATCCTGAGTCGCGCGCATTATGAGTTCCAAGCTGCGATTCAGGCAGATGGAGAGTGTGAATACGAATACCACTGCCGACATCCGGCACTAGCGCCTCGCGAAAAGAGCGGTTCCCAGAATCTGGTGGCGCTTGCGGGAAAAGAGTTGCAAGGTGCCGTTCCGGCGTGTGGCCCGTTCTGGTTGAACCTCTACGTTTGGGATCGCACGAAAGACTACTTGGCTCAGGCTGGCGTATCAGCCCGAGAACTCACCGCTCAAAGTGGTGTTTCCGTGTTTCGCGATGGGCTTCGGGTGTTGCCTTATGGTGAGCCAGGCGATGATTGGTTATTGCTCGATCAAGAAAGGATCCAAGATCCTTCGGGGAGAATAGGAAATAATCAGGTTATCGGGCAGATTGAAGTATTTCAAGAGAACAACCTTCGACTTCGAGACAAGACGAGTCGGGAGGGGCTCATCGAAAACGAAGCGTTCCTCGATCTGCGCGCGATGGCCCGAGCAGCTATCAGATTGTTTACAACGCACTGGAAAAAAGACAGACCGAAAGAAGAGTCAGTGCGAAGGAAACTGGGCTCATTAGAAATAGCAAGAGAGGTGGCCACCGCCCTGAGAGATTCAGCCAGTGAGGGCATCCAAGTTGAGGTTCCGGTTCCGGCGGCCGAACGTGCAGATGGAGCGCCAAAGGAAGAGGAAGAGGAAGAAGACGGTGGCATTGCCCACGTATCCGGATGGCAATTCGAGAGGGTGAGCCAAAGGAGAGCCGCTGAGATTCTGCTAGAGAACATCGACGGAGCTGCGGCTTCGGTAGACGAGCGTCAGCAAAGACTGGATCGATTGCTTTCGTTGGCAGCAACGGGTTTGGCCGCCGAGAGAGTCGTGCACGAGTTCGGTCGGCAAGTTTCAGCAGCTCTCGAAGCTCTTGGAAATCTGCGACGGATACTGTCTAGGGAAGACAGGCAGGGACCAGAAATCGATGTGCTGGAGAGTTGCTTGGGAACCCTGAAAAACGAGTTCAGAATTCTCGCGCCGTTCGACGCTGTTGCGCGTCCGGACCGGCCGCGAGAGTTCAGTGTCTATGAAGCAGCCAATCTTGCTGTCACAATCAACCGAAAGTTTCTTGAGGACAACAGAGTTCAAACAGCGATTCGTGGCCCGGAGTTCAAGGTAAAGGCCCGTCTGGCGCCAATCGTACAGGTGCTAGATAACTTGGTGAACAACGCATGCTACTGGTTGGGCACGTTACCTGCCGGCGTGTCGAGGCCGTTGGAGATTATCCTAGATTCTTCGCAACGGCGTGTCGTCGTCCAAGATGGTGGCCCTGGTGTTCTCGACGAGGCTCGGCCGCATCTTTTCGAGCCTTTCTTCTCGATGAAACCGGGAGGAACGGGTTTGGGCTTATACATATCTAAGGAAATTCTTCGACGCATGTCTGCGTCGATTAGGCTGGCTGCGTCAGAAGATCTTGCGGGTTTGGGAAAGCGCTTGGGCGGTGCTGCCTTCGTGGTGGAATTCATGAGCAGAGCGCCGCGCGGAGACACCTCAAATGGCGGAACGGGATGATTTGGTAGCGGCTGTGACCGCCGAGGTTCTCGGTCCGAGGAATGGCATTCGAGAGGTGCTCGAAGCGCCCCCTCATCGATCGGGCCAAGTGGTGAGTCCGCTGGATGAATATATCACGGGGGTCTTGGCACCTCGTGATGCTGATCCGGCCGAAGAAATCGACGCGTCGGGAGATCTTCTCGGAGCCGGCGACGAGTCTGCTGATGACCAGAGTGATGCTGGTGCGCCAGCATCGCCGCTGGGCGTCGGTCCTACGAGCGGCATCGCCCAATCGCCATCACTTGATCCGCGATCGCGTCCGTGCTCAATCGGTCTGTCGGTCACCGTCGAGGGTGACCGAGCTGAGGTCGATGTATGCGCCACATGGGGGGTTTATTCGCAAAGCTCGCCAGGAGTTTGGCAAAGAAAGCCGTATGGTCACCTATGGAGAAACGTCGACTGCACCCAACCGCGTAGCCGGCAAGAGGTGGTATGCGAGGACGGCGAGCGTCGTATCTCGATCGACGTCAGGTGCTCACTCATAAGAAACCGTCGTCGCGTCTCTATTTTCCTGGTGAACGAGACCCGCGGCGACAGATACGAAGCCGCTCACCATATCTATCAACCTCAGCTTCGGATTCGAGTGCGAGAAGGTTGTCGTCTCGTGCCTTTGGACGATGACCCTGCAGGGGGCGACACGGAAGCCTCATCTCTTGCGCTTTTGTACTCACGAAGACGAGCGTACGCGCGCGGACATTTGTGTGCGGCCGTATGGCGGGAAGTTGATCCAGAGGCACCATTCGACACTGAACGGCCCGAAGTTCCGCCATTTGCCTGGTCAGACGGCTCGGTATTGGGCCGAGAGGTGGTGGAAGAATTCTCGCCGGCGGATGCGAGAACGGAACTGGTTCCATGCTACTTGATTAGAACTCCCGAGCTTGGCGCTACAGAGGCGCACGGGGGCGGTGCTTTTGACCCGGATGTGCTGGCCGAACTGTGGACTGCGACGGAATGGCGGCAAGCAATCGGCCCTCTGGTCGATGGTTACGCTGGATGGATCTCTCAAAGGCGAGGTGAGGCGGCAGCCCTCGCTGTCCCACAACGCGCAGTCGGAGAATCGCATCTGAGAGAATGCGATGACGCGCTGCGACGCATGAGATCGGGGTTAGAGCTTCTCTGCGCTGATGAGGATGTGAGGCTGGCCTTTTGCTTTGCCAATAGGGCGATAGCTGTGCAATCTCGATGGAGCCGTGGCAGAGTCAACCCTTGGCGACCCTTTCAGCTGGCTTTTCAACTCGTCAACATCGAGGGCATTGCACTCCCCGAATCGGCCGACAGGACATTGTGTGACCTCCTGTGGGTTCCAACAGGCGGAGGGAAAACCGAAGCGTATCTCGGTCTGGCGGCGTTCGCGTTCGCGCTCAGGCGGTTGAGAGCGCGGCGTAGCGAGGGGGAGAGCGGAGGGGGCGTGTCAATCATTTCGAGATATACTCTGCGTTTGTTGACCATTCAGCAATTTCGCCGTGCTGTCGCGCTGATGACGGCATGTGAGCTTCTCAGAGTGGACGCAATCAACGGGTTCACCGGCTGGCGGCCAAAGGCTTGTCCGAATCGCACGAACGACCTTTGGGGTACTGTTCGATTCTCGATAGGACTGTGGGTGGGTGGAAACGTAACGCCGAACTCCTTGTTTGATTTCACGTTCCTGCGGAACGGGCGCCCGGAAACGATTCGCGGCGCTCTCTCCATATTGCAAGGCGCCGAGGGAGAAGGCGAACCGGCGCAAGTGTTGACCTGTCCGTCCTGCGCGGCAACCTTGGCGATCCCTTCGGACGGCCTCGCCGGAGGGCAGGAGTGCACGCTCCATCTGACGCTTGAAGCGAGTGGCGTTAGTGGATCGCTGGAGGCGGCCTCCTTTTCCGGCCCGCCACAGTCCTCTCAGAGCGGAGGCGGATCGCGTCGGGAGCCCCTTTTCAGGGTGAATTCGGTGAGCTTGGTTCCTCAGTTGGGCGGAAATTACTATTCCTTAGCAATCAGGTTTTTGCCCGCGAGACGCGCGACTCCGGCTGAGGTCGATAATTGGTGTAGAAACGTCGTATTGCCGGCAATAGGACCGCGTTCTCGGATGGTGAACGCGCGAGGGTCCCGTCCCGGCTACTTCCTCCGAGCAGCAAGGTTCCAAGGCGGTCGGATGAACGATGTTGATTTCGAGATCTACTGTCCGAATCCGCATTGTGAGCTAAATGTTCAGAGGAGCTGGGCCGAAGAGACCCCTGCAGGGCCCGCACACGTACAACCGGCCTTCCAGGCTGCGCCGGGTAAATCATCGCGCATTCCAATTCCCGCACTGACGGTAGACGAGCAAGTCTATCATCAATGCCCCACTATGGTCGTCGCGACCGTCGATAAATTCGCACGGCTGTCGTTTGAACCCCGCGCGGGCACTCTTTTCGGCAATGTGGATCACTATTGCGACCGCCATGGCTATTACAGAGCCGGTTCACCGCCGACTAGGTCACTGCCGCAAAATCCGACGGACCACCCGCCCGGCGTACGGCCGATACGGGTCAGGACTTTTCTTCCGCCCGATCTGATTCTGCAGGACGAACTGCATCTTATCGAGGGCCCGTTAGGAAGCATGGTGGGGTTGTTCGAAACAGCCATCGAGACCCTCGGCTCGCGCTTTGTCAACGGCGTTCCGCATCGCCTGAAGTATATCGCGTCGAGTGCTACGGTCCGAAATGCGACGGACCAAGTCCGATCGCTTTATGACAGAACGCTCGCGCAGTTTCCCCCTCCGGGCCTTGACATTGAAGACAACTACTTTTCACGGACGGGGGAAGCTCATGCGCTTGATTCCGCTCCCGCAGGTCGGCTGTACTTGGGCATCTGTGCGCCGGGGCGTGGCGCCCAGACTCCCGCTGTTAGAATTTGGTCGCGACTGCTTCAGCACGTGTTTGAACGTTCAACGAGCGGCGCTAACTTGATGGAGCTAGACGGGTTCTGGACGGTAGTTGGTTATTTCAACGCCATCAAAGACTTGTCCGCGGCCGTTGCTCTCCTCGGGCAAGACGTAAGAGAGCGGATGGCTTTTACGTCGTCATCTCCGCGCGAACTAGCCGACGACGAGCCGTTGGAGTTGTCGAGCAGGGCTGATTCGTTAGCGTTGCCAGCGATGCTGGAACGCCTGATGGAGCGGGCGATCGGGGGCAGAGCCATCAATGCAGTGGTGTCTACCTCCATGTTTGGGACTGGTGTCGACGTTGCGCGGTTGGGATTGATGGTGGTTAGTGGACAGCCCAAAACGTCGTCCGCGTATATACAGGCAACGGGCCGTGTGGGCAGGGAACGAGGAGGTCTGGTGGTAACCTTTTATCGCGCATCATGGCCGCGGGATCTGAGCCACTATGAATTTTTTGTAGGCTATCACCGCGAGTTGTACCGACACGTGGAACCGATTACCGTAAATCCATTTTCTCCCAGAGCGCGGGATACCGCGCTGGGCCCTGTCTCAGTCGCGATTCTTCGCCAAGCTCGACAGCTCGTAAGCGCTTCAGGTCCAATCTCCGTTACGCTTCCTTGGCATGTTCAACAGAGGCTTCAGGGTGGTTGGCGCTGCAGCGCCAACCAAATGAGTGTTGGACAGACACTCCCGGAAGTGCGGTTGCTTGCACAGACGTTTGAGTCGCGCGCCTCGTCGCAACCCGTGGGCCGTCGTCCTCAAGCTGGAGTCGTCGGTGCAGAGCAGCAATCGGAAATTGCGCGTTGGGCCCAACTAGCCGCCCTTGCGGGGGCCCGGCTTCTGTACCACGAACCGTCCGTGTTTGTCGTGCCTTCGAGAGAAGTTGTGCTTGGAGACTTGATGCACGAGACCCGAGGCCTGCCGGTCGCTTACGAGAATGCTCCCAATTCGCTTCGCGAGGTCGAGTCCACCACAACGTTCAGAGGCCGGCAGTGATAAACCAACAGATCAGGCCCTCTCAGTTCATAACCACATACGGTCCTGGGAGTATTCTTGAAACCCCATCCGGTCCGGTAGTGCTGCACTCCGTTGACAGGGTGTTCTTGGACCACGGTCTCAACGTTCAAGACTTCGAGATAAGGGATGCGCGGCTAACAAGAGACCCGGCGATCAATGGCGCCGGCATCGTCCGCTTACCCACTAATGCCGAACTTGGAAGAGAGCAGGAGTTTGCACTCTACCCAACCGAGGCGCTTCCGTACTGGTCACTGTGCGTTACGCATGGCGTGTTGTACTTTGCCCGGGGTTCGTGCCCCCAATGTCCCAGTTCCCGCGGAGTCCGAGAGGCGCGGGAAAAGGCGGGGCGAGAAGCGATCAGGTTCATCAGGATCTGTGAGACCGGCCATTTGGACGATGTGGATTGGGACTTCGTAATACACAATGGAGCGGTTTGCGCTGGTCAGCCAGGGTTCTACCTCTGGCTCGGAGGAGGGGGATCGCTGCGGAATGTTGAACTGCGATGCCCGCAATGCCGCGCGCAAACGAACTTCGGATTAGTGTATTCTCGTAGCTGGCGATGTTCCGAGCGTTATCCAGAACGAGGACCCCGACCACCACAGTCGGCCTGCAATTCCCCTGCACGCATTGTACAGAGAGGTGCCGCTAACGTTCGCATTTCGACCGTAATGTCTGCACTAACAATTCCGCCGCTGTCTTCGAGGCTTCACAACGTGCTGCAAGACAGCCGCATAGTCGCGGCGTGCGGAGTGCTGCAACAGATGGGGATGCTTGACGAGGGCCGTTTCCGGCAAGCAGTTGCATCTATTCCCAACTTCCCAGCTGCGGTATCCACGTTCCTTCAGGAGCAGCCGTGGGCTCAGATAAGAGATGCCTTGGCGGATGTTATGTCGCAAGCGACAGGTCAACCTCGTGCTCTTAAGGATGAGGAGTTCGATTCGCTAAGGTTCGCTGCGGCCAATGGGGTTCCTCCAGTTCCTTCCTCGCAGGTGGGAGTGCCCCCACTGTTCGAGGTTCGCGCCGCCGAAGTCCGTCGTTTTGAAGGGCCGGGAAGGAGTTGCACCTTCAGAGTGGCGCCCGTCAACCGTCTTCGCATGGTAACGGTTCAGCTCGGCTATCGCCGCCTAGACCCGAGCAACTCGCCGGTCATCCCATCATCTTTTCAGTGGGCCGGGCGAGCTTGGTATCCGGGAGTGGAACTCTTCGGAGAAGGCTTGTTCGTGGACTTGGAGGATCAAGAGCTCAGTCTCGAGGGCGAACGGTCAGAGGCGTGGACCGCCTCCTACATACGCCAAAATTCTTCAGACCTCTCCCTACATCCAGTCCACGTCTGGTGGCACACACTTTCTCACCGGCTCTTACGCTCACTTTCCGTGGACTCTGGTTACTCGTCTGCAGCGGTACGAGAGCGTGTGTACATTCGGCTAGACCCAGACGGGAGTGTGCGCGGTGGATTGCTGTTGTACACCGCTCAACCGGGTGGAGACGGCACACTTGGCGGAATGATTGCATTGGCACCCATGTTCGACCGCTTACTGCAACTGGGTCTCAGCGACTTGTCCAGATGCTCAAACGACCCACTGTGCGAAGAGGCAGCACCCAACGGAGTAAACGGCTCCGCGTGCTACTCATGTTTGCTGTCGTCAGAAACCTCGTGCGAGCTACGGAACATTCATCTTGATCGCGGTCTTCTGCTTGAGAACCAGCCTTAATTAGACGCAACGATGCTCAGAATCGCGGCGGCGCTGCAAGAAATAGCAAGGTCGGCAGAGCGACAGGGAGCGACCTCAGGTGAGAGCCAAGGCCCCGCAGTTGGACGGCTAATCTCGGATGTCACCACAGGTCTCCGCGAATCACCCCACGACTTGCAGCAGGCACTCGTGGAAGGACTGGCGGATGCAGCCCGGAAGTTCGATCATGTGTCGCTGGCTGTAACGGGGCTGGCGTGGCTCGGCTCCGGTGTACCCTCAGTCGAACAGGAAATGCATGCGCTTGTTCGGTCGGCCAAACGCGAAATTCAGATCTGTGCGTATGCAGTTACTACGGGAAGCCTCGACCTACTGACCGAAATGCGGGAGATAGCGAGCCAAGGAGTACGGGTGACTATCATTCTCAACGAGCTGCGGAGCCAACCAAAGGAGGTTCAAGACTTTCTCGTCGAAACGGCTAGCAATTTCGGTGAACGTTGGAGATTGTTCAGCTTCGGTACTCAAACGAAGTACGGTCAACTGCACGCTAAGATTGCTGTTGTCGATCGACGGGCAGCCCTCGTAGGTTCAGCAAATCTGAGTTTCCATGGCATGGTCTCGAATCATGAGATGGCGGTGGTTGTCAGAGGTCCGAGTGCCGAGGTCGTAGCGGTTAGGATCGATATGCTCGAGAGGGCCTGCGAGCGTGCCAAATCGTCGAAAGACCAACGGCGTTAGGCTCAACTCCGATTGGACCAGTACTCATCATATTGCGTAGCAGCTGTTGCAAGACGGCCGCCGCCAAAGTGAATCAGATTGTCGTCGACATCCACCACGAGGCAATCTTGGGTCCCACCGAACCGCGCTCCTCGCATGCCCCGGCCGATCATTTGGTCGTAGAGAACCCGACTAGTGGTCGGGCGGCTCACAACTACTGCGCGTACCTTGGGGGCGTCAAAGCCCGTCGTCAGCACGCCATAGTTGCACAGCACACGGATCTCACCAGCCTTGAACGCTTGAACCAGTTGGCGGCGGGTGGCTTCTCGTGTGTCGGCCGTGATGACAGCAGCTGATATTCCGCGCCGGCGAAGAAGAACGGCCATCGCTTCAGCGTGCTGAACGGTGCAGCCAAAAAAAAGGATCGGCCAACTTGGATCCAGAGCGCTGACACACTCTAGAAGTAAGCGATTTCGGTTCCTCTCCTCGCCCAACTGTGTCAGCAGTTCAGGAGGAAATTCGTTCCACGACTGAAGGTACTCTTCCTGTTTCTGCGTAAGGCAGATAGGGCGGCCAGTCGGAAGGAGCCGATGGGTTGGATATGAGAGGACTTGTCTCGATCTCAAGGCGGAGACAAGTTCCTCGGGGTCAGCTGGAAGGTTCTGCGGCCGGAGGAGTCGGTTATAAAACCGCCGTGCGAGTTGAATGGTCTCGCGCTGTTGACTTCGCAGAGGTGTGGCAGTGAGCCCCAAAACGGCAACGGCCGACCTTCCTTGAGACGCAAACTTTACGTTGAAGTCTTCCAATACCTTTCGGTAGCTCGGCGCTTCAGCACGGTGCGCCTCGTCCACGACGATGACTCTTACACCGGGGACGATCCTAAGAAGTTCGCCCCGACGTGGGCTGCCTTCCCGTAATGTCTCATCGAGTTTGT
>Ga0070737_10007062_pt1 | contig 10046 bp, 6 predicted proteins | sample Coa_R1_10_FD_66438 | JGI IMG/M metagenome (GOLD analysis project Ga0070737, IMG submission 66438) | Surface soil microbial communities from Centralia Pennsylvania, which are recovering from an underground coalmine fire - Coalmine... | ecosystem: Environmental > Terrestrial > Soil > Unclassified ...
ATCTGCGCGGCTTCCGCATTGCTCATGGCCAGAGGCTTTTCGCAAAGCACATGCTTGCCGGCGCGCAGTGCGGCGAGGGCGGCGGGCGCGTGCATCGCTACCGGAAGAGCGACATAGACCAGGTCGACCGCAGGATCGGCGACAGCTTCCTCTACCGTGGAAAAGACGCGGGTTCCCGGATATGCCGCGGCCTTTTCCGGCGCGCGCGTAACGACGCCGTACAGCGCGCTGCGCGGCTCGGCCAGAATCGCCGGCAGAACGCGCCGTTGCGCAATATCGCCGACTCCGGCGACAAGCCAGTTCAGTTTGCTCATGCGGCCCTCAGAATAGCGCGGCTATCGCTTTCCGGAAGAGCGTTTCCCGGCTCCGGAGCCGCGCGCGCTGCTCGTGCGCTTCGCCGGCGTCTTGCTCTTTAGCGGCTTTGTTTTCGCAGCCGGCTTCTTTTTCGGCGCGGGGGCGGGGCGCGCGCCGCCCGTTCGGGCGGCATGTTTTTTGGCCTTCGTTTTGCGGGAAGACTCCGCGCCATTGTTCGAAGCTGCACTTGCAGCGGATTTCTTTTTCGCCTGGCCGCGCGCAGCGCGCGTTCTGGCCGCCAGCTCCGCCTTCAGCTCGGCGTCGAACTCGGCCGGAGTAAGCAGCCGGGCGGATTTACGCAGACGCTCGATGTCGTAGAAGGCCCGGCGCTCGGCAAGAAACACGTGAACGACGAAGTCAACGTAGTCGAGCAGGATCCACTCGCCCTGGCGCCGGCCCTCCACCGAGTTTGCGTGGACGCCGAAGTCGCGCTTGAGGCGCAGCTCGACCTCGTCGGCAATGGCGATGGCCTGGCGGTCGTTCGTGGCCGAAGTGACAAGAAAGAAATCGGCCAGTCCGGAATCGACCGGATCAAGCTCGAGAATGCGCGTGTCATGGCCCTTTTTGTCTTCGCAGACTGCGGCTGCGGCCTGCACCAGGAGCCGCGTCTGCTCGTGCGCTGCGGTGGGTGTCATTCGTCGCAAGGCTCTCCTTGCCTCATCGTAGACGCTGGATGGTGGCCGGGCAAGGGCAACCGGGCCGGGTTGATTTTTTCAGGCGCGGGTATAAAGCCCGTGCTGCGCGATGTAGTCGCGGACCGCAGGCGGCAGAAGGTCCGCCGCCCGGGGCCCGGCGCCGAGCTGCGAACGCACTTCCGAGGCGCTGATCTCTACATGCAGGCCGGGCAGCAGAAAAAACGGCGCCCGCCGGCCGCCGGCGTCGCTCAATCGGCATCTGCGCAGCTCGTGGCCGCTCTTTCTGCATGCTTTGCAGCCGGCAAGCGTGAGGCCGGCGGGCAGTGCGGCCTCAAGGTCTCTGAGCGGCAGGCCGGGACGCGAGGCGACGATCAGCGCGGCTGCGAAAGGGATCTCTGCCGCGCGATGCCAGCTGCGCAGAGCGAAGAAAGAGTCGGCGCCCATCAGGCAGAAGAGCTCCGCAGCAGCCGGAAGCTCGGAACGGAGCCGCTGGAGGCTTTCGAGCGTGTAGTTGGGCGCATTGCCCGGGCGCGGCGCATCGATGAGCGATACTTCGAAGCCCGGCTCCCCTGCCACGGCAAGCTGCGTCATCCTCAGGCGGTCTTCGAAGCCGGCGGTCGCGCCCCGGGGCTTGAGCGGCTGCAGGCCTACCGGAGCAAACAGCACAGCATCGAGATCGAGGGCCTCGCGCGCCGCCCGCGCCACGGCAAGATGGCCCATGTGCGGCGGGTCAAAGCTTCCTCCGAAAAAAGCTACGCGGCCGCCGCGGAGCGGCGGCGCGCATGCAACGTCCTGCGCCGGATGCATGAGTCCATCCTATATGCGCCTCCGGCGCGCTTTGCGCCGCGCCAGCCGGCCGCTCCGCTACAATTGGAGATGCCCTATGCGAATCCTGCTTATCGTCCTTGCCCTTGCCGGAGCGATTGTTTCCTCGCTCGCTCTCCGGGCGCACTACGAAACGGGAACGCAGCCGTGCGACATCAACGAGCACTGGGACTGCGGCATCGTCAACCACAGCTCGTTCGCCGTGATCAACCACGTCCCGGTCGCCGTGATCGGCATCGCCGGATACCTGCTTCTCGGCGTTCTCGCCTTCTTTCGCCGCCGCTACCTGCTGCTGCTGGCCGCCTTTGCCGCCTTCTGCTTTGCCTTGCGCCTCACGATGATCGAGCAATATGCGCTGATGATCTGGTGCCTCTACTGCGTCATCTCGCAGTGCATTATCGCGCTGCTTCTGCTCTGCAGCCTGGGCTGGTTTACGGCTGAATATCTCGGCCTCCGGCGCGCCGGGCGGGCATTCTGACTCCGGGCGCGCTGCGATAAGGCCGAAATCGAACCGATGCTGAGGGACTGGTACGCGCGCTGGATGTATCGCTGGGAGACCCGGCTGACCACGCGCGATGAAAACCGCGTGGTGCGGCCGCTCGAGTGGGGCTTCGAGTGGGTCGCGCCGTTCATGCGGGCGCACGGGCTGGCCGCAGCCATACCGGCGGCGGAGGCCGGCCGCGACCCGGCAGCCGCTGAGGCTGCAATGGTCCGCATCAACCAGCTCCTCGTCCGCAACAGCCACCTCTTCTTCGGCTACGAGCGGCCTGCCGACTTCCGGCTCGAAGAGCGCTGTCCGCAGTTGTTCCCCACCAATGTGCGGCCGGAGACGCTCGCCCGGGACGCGGCCCTGCGCGCGCAGGCGGCCGCCGGAACCCTCAGGCCGGCGCAGTTTCTTCGCTTCACCTCGCCGGAGCGCACGCCCTATCCGGAGAACGACCTGGTCAGCGCGCGCTGGTACCCGGCTCCCGCGCATAAAGACCCGGCGCGGCCCAGGCAGGCGATCGTGGTGCTGCCGCAGTGGAACGCAGACGGCTTCAGCCACAACGCGCTGTGCGCGCTTTTCAACCGCATGGGCATTTCGGCGCTGCGGCTGTCAATGCCCTATCACGACATCCGCCGGCCGGCGGAGCTGGAGCGCTCCGACTACGCGGTCAGCGCCAACATCGGGCGCACCCTCTCGGCCTGCCGCCAGGCGGTGGTCGATATCCGCTGCTGTGTGGACTGGCTGGAAGAACAGGGCTACGAGCAATTCGGCGTGCTGGGCACCAGCCTCGGCTCCTGCTACGCGTTTCTGGCCAGCGCTCACGACCCGCGTCTCCGGGTGAATGTCTTCAACCACGCCTCTACCGCCTTTGGCGATGTCGTGTGGGCTGGTCAAAGCACACGCCACATCCGCCGGGGGGTGGAAGATGCCGGCCTGACGCAGGAAAGGCTGCGCGGGCTTTGGGCGGCCATCAGCCCGGTGAGCTATTACGGCCGGTTTTGCGGGCCCGAAGCCAACGGCAAGGGCAAGAAATCGCTCGTCATCTACGCCGATTACGACCTCACGTTTCCCCGCGAATACTCGCTCGAGGTGATCGAAGCCTTCCGCCGCAATAAAGTCGACTTCGAATACCGCGTGCTGCCGTGCGGGCACTACACCACCGGCGAAACGCCGTACAAGTTCATCGATGGCTGGCACATGGGCTGGTTCGTATACCGCGCGTTCAGAGCGCTGCGGCAGCAGCGTCCGGCGGCCATGCCGGAGCCGGACAGGCCGCCGGAGGAGATTGCCGCCGGGCAGGCTTTCGGGAAATGATCGCCGGCGCCCGGTTTGTCCTCCGGGAACCTTAGTCTCAGGCGGCAGTAAGGCGAAAGTCCGGCAAAAAACTCATCTATTCTTCGCGGTCTCTTATGGTCTGACCACAAGAGATCGCTGGAGCAACTCTTCCCTGCATCGAGGGGGCGCACATTACTCCGGGCAATTGACAAGCCTTACAGTGGTATTGCAGACTGGTTCGGCACAAAACAATCGATTTTTTCCGCCAATATTCCCGAAAGTCGGGCTAGTGCGGAGGAAACAGGCCGGAGGTAAACAAACATGACGGAGGCGCTCTGCCGCGCAATCTATGAGGTAAGACCTCATGATGAAACGCAACTGAAAGAGGTCGAGTATCTTGTGGAGGATTCGGATCGATCTTCGACGAAAGTTCGCAAGGCCGGCATCAGCATCGCCAGCGCGCTGGCAATGATCGTGTGCGCGCTCATGCTGGTTTGTTCCGCCGGCCTGCCGGCGCAGGAGTTTCGCGCCACGATCAGCGGAACGGTGACCGACAGCAGCGGCGCGGTGGTGCCGGGCGCTTCCATTGAGGCCAGGGAGGTCAGCACCGGAACGATCAGCAGGACCACCAGCGACAACGCTGGCCAATACGTAGTGCCTTATCTGCTGCCGGGCGAGTATGCGCTGACTGTAAAGGCGGCCGGATTCGAGAGCTATACCCGCACGGGCATTACCCTGCAGGCGCAGGAGCACCCCATTATCAATGTGGCGCTGTCGGTGGGCGCAGCCGTACAGAGCGTCACCGTCACCGAGTCCACGCCGCTGATCGATGCGGCCAATGCCTCGGTGTCGACCGTCATTCCCACTTCGGCCGTGGCCGACCTGCCGCTGAACGGCCGCACTCCGGCAACGCTCACCGAGCTTTCTCCGGGCGTCATCACCACGGCTGCGCCGGAGCAGGTGCATCCCTTCGACAACAACGCCGGCAATGCCTGGTCCATCGGCGGCACGCCGAACCAGGTGAGCGAAGTGTTGCTCGACGGCTCGCCTGACGAAACCCTGCTCGGCGCTCTGGCCTTCAGCCCGTCGGAAGACACGGTGAAGGAAGTATCCGTGCAGCCGTTTGCCACCGACGCCTCTCTGGGGCACACGATCGGCGGCGTCATCAACCAGGTGACCAAGAGCGGCACCAACCAGTTTCACGGCACGGCATACGAATTCGGCCAGATCTCCGGCATCGACGCCAATCTGTTTTACAACAGCGCATTCTGGAACAAAGGCACGGAGAAGCCGCTGCCGGTATTTCATTTCAACCAGTATGGGCTGACCTTCGGCGGTCCGGTATGGGTGCCCAGGGTGTATAACGGCCAGAACAAGCTGTTCTTTTTCTTTGCCTGGGAGGGCTTGAAGGATTCGACCCCTGCGTCCACGTTTCTCACCGTGCCGACTACGCAGAGCATCGCCGGCAGTCCGGGCACCGGCGGCGAAGTGAATGGAGACTTTTATCAGCTTCTGACGCAGGGCGTGCAGTTGTACGACCCGCGCAGCTCGGTGAACAACAACGGCAAGATCACGCGCACGCCGATCCCCAATAACCAGCTTCGCGCGGTCTATCCGAATCTCGACGCCGTCGGCCTGGCCTACATGAAGCTGTTCCCGGCGCCCAACGCCACCGGAACCGCAGCCGGCCAGGACAACTACAACAGCAATGCCCCGAGCATCGATAACTACGACAACGAATTCGGACGCCTCGACTACAACGTCAACGCGAACGATCACCTGTTTCTCGATGTTCGCCACAACAATCGCACGCAGATCAAGAACAACTACTTTAACAACAACACCACCGGCACCACGCTGACGCGCGAAAACCTGGGCACGACGGTCTATAACGTCTATACGCTGAATCCGACCACGTTCTTCGATACGCGCGTGAACTGGACGCTGTTCTACGAAGCGCACGGAACCCCGGCGCAGGCTTACAACGCCAGCTCCGTGAATATCTCACTGCCCGGCACGCCGACCGAAGCAGAGCTGCCGTACATCAACTTCAATGCCAATGGAAGCTGCACCACGGGCAGCTACGAGTGCCTGGGCGACACCGGCTCGGCGCTCGATCCCGGCACCAGCTATCAGGTCTTTACCGACATGACCAAGCTGATCGGACGCCACACGCTGAAGGTCGGCTTCGACGGCCGCCAGTACCGGCTGAGCGTGCAGAACTTCGGCGATGCTTCGGGCGCCTTCACCTTCAATACGAGCTGGACCAACGCGGGAACAGGCGGCGTTTCGAGCGGCATGGGATACGACCTTGCGGCTCTGTTGCTCGGCGTTCCTTCGTCCGGCGAGTATGATTACAACGCCCGCGGTGATTACCACCAGTACTACTTCGGCATATTCGCCCAGGACGACTGGCGCGCCACCGACAAGCTGACACTCAACCTCGGCCTGCGCTTCGACACCAATACCGGCTATGAAGAGCGGCTGGGCCGGACCGTAAATGGATTCAACCCCACCGCCACGGTAAACTACAGCGGCACTCCGGCCTGGACCCCGACAACGGAAACGAATCCCGACGGAACGAGCTACACCATTTCCAGCATCAACCTGAACGGCGGTCTCACCTTCCCCAGCGGCAAAAACGGCGCGGCCTTCACCAGCAACACCGGCTTCCTGAGCCCGCGCATCGGCTTCGCTTACGGGCTGAATAACAAGACCGTGATTCGCGGCGGCTTCGCCATCTTCGTGCAACCGGAGACCATGTCCAGCGAAGCAGCAACAGGCGTTACCTCGTCGAATGCGCTCTCAAATCAGGAGGGTTTCAGCGCCAGCAGCGCCTTTGTTACCTCGACAAACGGCGTCACGCCGACGGGCACTCTGGAGACCCCCTTCTCGCAGGCTCCGCAACCCGTCGGTTCTTCTCTGGGCGCCAGCACCTTCCTCGGTTCGCCATCCGCCATCAGCTTCCTGGCTCCGAATGAGCACGACCCTTACTCCGAGCGCTGGGATCTCGATGTGCAGCATACGCTCAGCAGCAACCTGATGGTGGAAGCAATCTACGTCGGCAATCACGGCGTGCACCTGCCGGTCGGCTCGCACAATATCAACGCGATTCTGCCGCAATATCTTTCCACCGCTCCCTATTTCAACTGGGACCTGAACAACGCCTACGGGACCAAGATCGCCAATCCGTTCTACGGCAAGCTGGGCGCCGGCAACACGACCGGACTGAACACCTCAACCACAGAGAGCTTCAGCAACTTCATCGTCCCGTTCCCGCAGTATGGAACCACCCCGATCACCGAGCAGAACCTTACCGAGGGCCAGTCCTGGTTTGACAGCGGCATCGTGCATGTGGAAAAGCGCGCCGGCCGCGGTTTGACGCTGACGGCCAACTACAGCTTCTCCAAGATGATCGAGGCCGACAGCTTCCGCAACGATCAGGACTCATTCCTCGAGCGGCGCATTTCGCCCTTCGACCACACCCACCACTTCACCGCGGGCGGCATCTACGAGCTGCCCTTCGGCCAGGGAAAGATGTTTAACTTCGGCGGAAACCGCCTGCTCGACGAGCTGCTCGGCGGATACGTAATCAACGGCATCTACCAGTTCCAGACCGGCGCGCCGGTCTACTTCTCGGCCGATATTCCGCTGGCGCCGGGCATCACCTCGCTGCGCCAGATTACCATCCATCCGCGCGACACATCGAACGTCGCCGGCAACTATGCTCTCAACACCGCTGCGTTCGTCACCTCCTCGGCTCCCAAAACCTGCACCGGAACCTGCAACGGCAGCGTGAACATCGGCGGCCAATACGTGGACCACTATCGCACCTTGCCAACCACGCTTTCGTGGGTGCGCCAGGACGGCTACAACAACCTCGACGCCTCGATTCTGAAGGACTTCCATTTCACGGAAGGCAGGTACTTCCAGCTTCGCTTCGAGACTTTTAACACGCTTAACCATCCGGTTTTTGCCGCTCCGAACGTTTCCAGCGCAACGGCGAGCAACTTCGGCGAGATCACTTCCACCACCGCAAACAGCCTGCCCCGCCAGATCCAGATCGGCGGCCGGCTGGTGTTCTGACCGTCAACAAACTCGGGCGGGAATCCGCACTCTTCGCCCGGTAACAGAGGAACGGCCGCCCAACCAGGCGGCCGTTCCTCTGTGTATGCCTGCCGAAAGCTGCGCCGGTGATGCAACGTCAGGCTATCGCCGCCGGTGGAGGAAGATAGCCGAATGCGGCATCGAGAACTGCGGCAATGCCCAGAGCAACTTCGTCCTCGAAAGGCCTGGCGGCAATCTGCACTCCGATCGGAAGGCCCTCCGGCGACCGGTTGACGGGAATTACGGCAGCCGGACAGGCGAGCGCGTTGAACCATTGCGTGTAGCGCACAGCATCGAGGTACTCGACGGTCCGGCTGTCGATGTTCCAGGCCCGCTCGCCATGGCGGAACGCGGGAATGCTGGCGACCGGGCAGAGCAGCACCGGATATTCCCGCATGGCGGCGAGCGTTTCGGCGCGCAGCAGGTCCAGCTCAGCCCAGGCGTTCAGCAGTTCCGCAGCATCGAGGGGCGGCCGGGCGCCGGCGATGGCGAGGAATTCCATGAAGATGGGACTCAGCTGAGCCTGCCTGCCTTCGATGAAGGGCTTATAAAACATTGCTCCGCACTGCACAAAAAACTTCCACCAGATTTTGCGCAGCAGCTCGAGAGTCCGAGGCCGGAATCGCTCAACGCGGAATCCAGCCTGGCGCAATGCCTCCGCGGCTGAAGATACGGCTTCTCGCGTTTCCGGCGTCACCGGCGCTAGCCCGTCGTCTTCAAAATAGCCGATGCGGCTGCGGCGCAGTTCGTCAAGGCCGGGCCTGCGAAGCGGCAAGGGCGGGCTCGCCGGATCGCAAAGATCCCGCCCGCTCAATGTATGGAACAACAGGGAAACGTCATGGATGGTCCGCGCCATCGGGCCAATCGCGCCGAGGATCGAAAACGGCCCGATGCACGGCGGCAGATGGCCCCGGCCCGGAATGCGTCCCGGCGTGGGCTTGAGCGAACAGATGCCGGTGAAATGCGCCGGAACGCGCACCGAGCCGCCGCTGTCGCTGCCGAGTCCCGCAGCCGACATGCCCGCCGCGATGGCCGCCGATTCGCCTCCGCTCGATCCGCCCGGCGTACGTTCGAGATCCCAGGGGTTTCGCGTCTGCCCGTACAACAGGTTCGCCGTTTCATAGGCCATCAGGAATTCGGGGCAGTTCGTCGTGCCCAGAATAAGCGCGCCGGCTACGCGCAACCGTTCCACAGCCGCCGCGTCCGCGTCCGGCCGCTCGCCTTTGTGCAGCAGGCTGCCGATCTCGCATCGAAACCCTGCTGCGGCAATCGACGATTTGACCGTGACAGGCAGCCCGTAGAGAGCCCCCCGCCGATCCCGCACAGCATCCATGCGGCGGGCTTCGGCGCGGACGCGCTCGGCATCGAAATCGGCAAATGCGTTCAGGCGGGGATTCAGCCGCGCAATCTGAGCCAGGTGCGCCTCAGCCAGCTCCGAGACCGATAGCTGCCTGCTGCGCAAAAGCTCCAGTTGCCGTATGGCCGACGCCAGCACCACATCGGAGTTGGCTCCGCTCATGGTTTTTTCACCTGCTTATCCCAGGCGCGCGATCGTCGCGCGGCGTGGAGGGTATCCATCGATATTGAAACCGATGCAATCCGGCCGGGTCGCCCGAGATGAAGCGATCGTTCCAGTTCAACTGGTAGGAAAGCGCCGCAACGCTTTCGGGGAATGCTTCATTGGCCGGGTACGGATACTCGGTCATCCGGTGGAAGGGCAACTGCGCGACAGTGAATGGCGAAGCGTCCCACCAGTCCATGTCTTTCACATAGCCGTTGGCGTAGAAGAAGTAATCGCGCTTCCAGAGCGGCGGCAGCGGCGGTAGTTTCGACATGTCGAATTCGGCCGCAATCCCCTCGCCTGCGCCGAAGATGGCATAGCGGTCGTCAACGCTCTCAAGCAGCGGGGTCACATCGCCGAAATGCGTGTAGCTGCCGCGCTCGCGCTGGAAAGGCCCTGTCGGGCTCACAAGATCGTAATCGTAATCCAGATCGCCGGGGCTTGCCCTCTCGGTCTGTTTCGGATAGCCGCGAAACTGCTCGGTCGCAAATGCCAGGGGCAGCTCCGTCGTTTTCGATTCGCCCTGGGCGCGGTTGTCGATCAGCACCTGGTCCCAGTAAATCTGCAGATTTGTCATCAGCCGGATGCGCCGCGCGCCGGGAGGCAGTTTGCCGGTAAGGTCCACAACGATGGTGCGTTCCAGCCCGGCGGGAAATCCCGCTTCGCCGGGAATGCGCCGCCATGCGCCGTTCGGGAGCTGCGCTTCGACGTAGGGCGCAACCGGCCGGATGCCCGCCTGCCAGGCGGCATAGAGCGACGTGGCGCTGAAGTAATTGACGTAGCCGGTCATCAATAACCGCAA
>Ga0070737_10007063_pt1 | contig 10046 bp, 6 predicted proteins | sample Coa_R1_10_FD_66438 | JGI IMG/M metagenome (GOLD analysis project Ga0070737, IMG submission 66438) | Surface soil microbial communities from Centralia Pennsylvania, which are recovering from an underground coalmine fire - Coalmine... | ecosystem: Environmental > Terrestrial > Soil > Unclassified ...
CGCGCCGATCAAGAGCGCGGGCACGCCGGGCACGCTCTGGTCGTTGACCAGCTTCGCCATCACGAGGCTGGACAGGACCATCACCGCGCCGATGGACAGGTCGATTCCCGCGGTGAGGATGATGAGGGTCTGGCCGGCCGCCAGCGTGCCGACGACGGCGACCTGCTGGAACAGCAGGGAGAGGTTCGTGAGCTGGTAGAAGCGGCTGCTGAGGATGCTGAAGGCCACCGCGGCGAGGACCAGGACGATCGCCGGGCTCAGCGCGGGCTGGCGGTGCAGCGCGGAGTGAACGCGCTGGGCGGCGCTGGGGGGCCGGTTGAGGAACTCCTCTACCGTCGCCGACGCGGCGCTGTCGTCTGTCGAGATGGTCACGGAAATCCCCTTCGACGCTCACATTGTCCGGCTGCGGCGCGAGTGTGCCAACGGTCATCCGCCGGCACACTCGCGCCGGCGCGGGTCAGCTGCCCCAGCAAGCCGACGCGCCCTGGGCCGGCGACTCGACCGTGACGCCGGGGTAGGACTTCAGCGCGACCAGGGCGGTGCCGGTGTCGTAGAACGACTTGCCGGCGGTGACGCTCGGCTTGGAGCCGCCGCGGGCCAGCTTCGCTATCGCGTCGACGCCCAGCGCGGCCATCTTGCCCGGGTACTGCACGGCGTCCGCGGTGAACTCGCCGCTGGCGACGAGCTTCAGCCCGGCGCAGCTGCCGTCGATGGCGAAGAGCTTGATCTGGTTCTGCTTTCCCGCCGCCTTGATCGCCTCGTACGCGCCCTCGGCGGCCGGCTCGTTGATCGCGTAGACCACGTTGATGTTGGGGTTCGCCGACAGGCAGTTCTCCATCGCGGTGCGCCCGCCGTCCACCGCGCCGGTGGTGGGCTGGTGGCAGGCGATCGTGTACTTGCCGCCGCCCTTGTACGTGCCGGTCTTGGCCTCCTGCCCGTTTTCGTTGGGGTTGCCGGGATTGATGCCCATGCCTTCGAGGAAGCCGTGGTCGCGGTCGATGTCGACCGAGACGACCTGGTTGTTGAACAGGTCGAGCATCGCGATGACGGCCGGCTTGCCGCCCAGGGCCGCCGCCGCGTACTCGCCGTCGAGGCGGCCGGCCTCGGTGTTGTCGGTGGCGTAGGTGATGTCCGCGACGCTCGGGGGAGTGGGCGCGGTGTCCAGCGCGATCACGAACAGGCCGTCCTGCTTGGCCTGGTTGAGGGCCGCGTTCACGGCGTTGCCGTTCGTGGTGATCAGGATTCCCTTGTCGCCGCGCGCGATCGCGTTGTCGATCGCGGTGATCTGGGTCTGGGTGTCACCGTCCGAGCTGCCGGCGGCCACGGTCAGGTGCACGTTGTCCCTCGCGGCCGCGGCCTGCGCGTCCTTCTCCATCGTCACGAAGTACGGGTTGGACAGGGTCTTGAGGATGAGCGAGATGCCTACCGGCTGGCCGGAGGAGCCGGAAGAAGACGGGGAAGACGCGGCGGACGCGGTAGACCCGCCAGCCGCCGGGCCGCTCGATGAGCTTGACGAGCTGCAGGCCGCGAGCGCGGCCGCGGCGCACAGCGCGATCACGGCCGTGGCCGCGGCGCGGCCGCCCTGGCGGCGCGGTCTCCCGGCCGCTGTGCGCCTCGTTGAGCTGTCCATGGTGTAACGCCTCTCTGGAGATGGTGGCAGATCGACACTGCGCTTGCCGGCTGGCGGTGCCCCTCCCCACGTTCGGGACAACGTTGCCTCGACGGCAGCATGACTTGATGTGGAACAATACGTCAAGCAGCAGGCTGAAACCCATATGCAACGACTCGGTAACGCCAGCACGAAAGCGAGACAACGATGGCTAGTACGGAGACTGATCCGCCGCGGCCCGTCAGCAGGCCCACCATGCGAGACGTGGCGGCGCTGGCCGGGGTCTCGCTGAAGACCGTGTCCCGCGTGATCAACGGCGTGAGCACCGTCGATCCCGCGCTGGTCGCCCGCGTCCGCGAAGCCTCGGGCAAGCTCGGGTACCGGCCGAACCTCACGGCCAGCAGCCTGCGCCGCAGCGACGGGCGCACCGCCACCATCGGGATGCTCGTCGAGGACGCGGCCAACCCGTTCTCGGCGTCGCTCATGCGCGCCGTCGAGAACGTGGCTCGTGACCGCGGGGTGCTGCTGCTGTTCGGCAGCCTGGATGAGGACGCGGCACGGGAGCGGGAACTGGCCGGCGCCCTGATCGACCGGCGGGTGGACGGTTTGCTGATCGTGCCGGCCGGCCGGGACCACAGCTACCTGCTGAAGGAGCGCGCGGCGGGCACCTGCCTGGTTTTCGCCGACCGTGAACCGAGGCTGCTCGACTGCGACGCCGTCGTTTCCGACAACCGGGCCGGCGCGATCAACGCGGTCAGCCACCTGCTGGCGGCCGGGCACCGGCGGATCGCCTACCTTGGCGACCGGCTGTCGATCGCCACCGCCGCGCAGCGCTTCGAGGGGTACCGGCACGCGCTGGAACTGGCGCGGATCCCCGTGGACGAGCGGCTCATCTGGCACGAGGCCGATCCGGGGCACGACGCCGGCCCGGAGGAGGCGGCGATCGAGGCGACAGCGCGCATGCTGCGCCTCGCCGACCCGCCCACCGCGCTGTTCACCGGGCAGAACCTCGTCACCATAGGCGCCTGCCGGGCGCTGCGGGCGCTGGACTTGCAGGACGAGGTGGCGATGGTCGGATTCGACGATTTCCCGCTCGCTGACCTGCTCCGCCCGGGGGTGACCGTCATCGCCCAGGACGTCACGGCGATCGGGAAGCTCGCCGCCGAGATCCTGTTCCGCCGGCTCGACGGCGACACGTCGCCGGCGCGAACCCACGTGCTGCCGACCCGGCTCATCGCCCGCGGTTCCGGCGAGATCGGCCCGATGGCGGTGCGGCATGGCTGACGCCCCCGCCGGCCCTCGCCTGACCGTCATCGGCGAAGCCCTCGTCGACCTGGTCCCGGGCGCGAGCCCCGGCTGCTATCAGGCCAAGCCCGGCGGCAGCCCGTTCAACGTGGCCATCGGGCTGGCGCGGCTGGGCCACCGCACCGCGCTCATGGCGCGGCTGGCGGGCGATGCCTTCGGCGCGCTGCTGCGCGAGCACGCCGCCGCCGAGCATGTGGACCTCGGCTACGCGCCGCTCGCGACCGAGCCGACCACCCTGGCGGTCGTCGGCCTCGACCGCGACGCGCGGGCCAGTTACAGCTTCTACGTGCAGGGCACCGCGGACTGGCAGTGGACCGAGGCGGAGACCGCGCGCCTGCCCCCGGACACCGCCGTGTTCCACATGGGCTCGCTCGCCTCCTGGACGCCCCCCGGAGACGAGCGGATCCACGCCGCGGCCGCCGCCCTGCGCCGCGGCGGCGAGGTCCTGGTCAGCTATGACCCCAACATCCGCCCGGCGCTCCTCGGCCAGGCCGCCCGCGCCCGCTCGCTCGCCGAACGCTCCGTGAGCGTTGCCCACATCGTCAAGGCCAGCCGCGAAGACGTCGGCTGGCTCTATCCCGGGGCCGGCCTGGACCAGGTCAGCGGCCGCTGGCTGGACCTCGGCGCGCTGCTCGTCGTCATCACCGACGGCCGCCGCGGCGCGCACCTCTTCCGGGCCGGCGCCGCGCCCGTGCACCGCCCTGGCCGCGAGGTCCGCGTCGCGGACACCATCGGCGCCGGGGACGCGTTCACCGCCGGGCTGCTCGGCGGGCTGGCCAGGCGCGGCCTGCACACCCCGGAACGCCTGCGCCGCTGTCCTCCCGCCCTGCTGGCCCAGGTGGCCGACGAGGCCGTCCTGATCTCGGCGCTCACCTGCGAGCGGGCCGGCGCCGATCCGCCGTTCGCCGTGCGCGGCCCGCTGGCGGATCCGCGCGCGCCGCTGACCCCGGGGGACCTCGGGTTCACGCCGCGGCAGGGCCCGGCGCCGGCCGCGGGATGAACCTGGGGCAGGGGCGCTCTGCGCGATCGCGCGCTAACGCCGCCCGGCGGAGCACGCCGGCCAGCCCGGCGTCGATGTCGACGTGCTCGCTCTCCCCGCCCGGCGGGACGACCCGGTAGGTACGCCGGAGGAAGGCCGAGACCTTCTTGGCCGGAGCCGTGAAGTGCACCCGGCCGGACGGCGAGGACAGTTCGACGTTCAGCACGCTGCCGGGCGTGCCGTTCCCGGACCCGGCCGGCGGCCAGACCGTGACGTCGCCGAGGCCGGCGCGGCCCTCCATGCCCATGGAAAGCAGGTCCCGGGCGAAGACCCACTCCACGAGCTTGCCCCGCCCGGCGGGGAACGCGATGCGGACGGCGTACGGGTCGTCGCGCGAGTAGACGAGCCGGGCCGTCACGAGCCTGGCCGGCCGCTGGGGCGTGACAATCCGTAGTCTGAGTTCGGTTGATACCGTGCCGCTGCTCATTGTGAAGCCAGCCTTAAGCCGCTGCGTTATTCGGGCCAGTCGGAGTTCTCGATGATGTCCACGAAGTCGGCGCGCTCGTAGCCGGGCGCGAACCGTTCCAGGACATCGGCCTTGACGTTGCCGAACGTGGTCTCCGGCTTGGCCGCGATGCCGTCGGTGAACGCCTGCAGGATGCGGCGCTTGAAATCCGGCCGCGGGTGCAAGGCGGTGACCGCGGCCCGGTCGGCCTCGCCGACGTCGCGGTAGCCGACGCCGAGCACGTCGTATTCGACGCCGGCGGTGACCAGGGCCACCTCGGGTTCCATGTACTGCGGGATGCCGGGTGTGGTGTGCAGGGCGATGGCCGTCCATACCCGCCGGATGCTGTCCTCGGGCACGCCGTGGCCGTGCAGGAACCGGCGGGCCGCGTCGGCGCTGTCCACCTCGAAGCGGCGGCCGCTGCGGCGGTAGTCCTCGTTCAGGCCGAGGTCGTGGAACATCGCCCCGATGTACAGCAGTTCGGGGTCGTAGCTGAGCCCGCGGTTACGGCCCTGGAGGCTGCCCCACCAGTAGACCCGGCGGGAGTGGTGGTAGATCAGGTCGGTGGTGGACTCGCGCACCAGCGCGGTGGCTTCGCGGGCCAGCTTGGTGTCGGGGACCGCGATCCCGGCCGCGGACGATTCACTGGCAGACATCGGCCTCTCCTCGGGTTGAGCGGATGGCGGGGGCCCGCGCCTGCTGGCGCCCTCCGGGGCGCGGTTGTCATGTAGCTTGTTTGCCTGCGCGTGCCGCCTGTGGTTCCAGCCTGGCGGTACAGGCCGGGATCGCGCCCCGCGATGCGGGCCGCGTATCCCACAGTTGCGGACCGGGAAGGGGGAGCGGATGGGACGGAAGCGGCGCGTCGGCATCCTCGTCTTCGACGGCGTGAAGCTGCTGGACGTGGCGGGGCCGAGCGAGGTTTTCGCCGAAGCCGGCCGCTTCGGCGCCTGCTATGAGCTCATCTTGTGCTCGGCGGACGGGCGTGACGTGGCCTCGTCTACCGGAATGCGGATCAGCGTGGACGCCGCCGCCGCGGATGCCGGGCCGCTGGAGCTGGCGCTGGTGGCCGGCGGGGACGCCCTCCCCGGCCGCCCGGTGAGCCCGGAGCTGGCCGGGGCGGCGAAGTGCCTGGCCGGGCGGGCCCGGCGGACCGCCTCCATCTGCACCGGCACGTTCATCATGGCCGCCGCCGGGCTGCTCGACGGCCGCCGGGCCACCACGCACTGGCAGCATGCCGGCCTTCTCGCCCGGGCCTACCCGGCGATCGAGGTGGAGCCGGATGCGATCTACGTGGAAGACGGGCAGATCCTGTCCTCCGCCGGCGTCAGCGCCGGCATCGACCTGGCCCTGGCGCTGGTCGAACGCGACTACGGCGCCGGGCTCGCCCGCGACGTCGCGCGCTCGCTGGTGGTCTTCCTCCAGCGCCCGGGCGGCCAGTCGCAGTTCTCGCCCGCGCTGCGCGCCGCCCTGCCGCGCGCCTCGCCGCTGCGTCGGCTGTGCGACACCGTCGCCGCCAGGCCGGCCGGCGATTACTCGCTGGCCCGCCTGGCGGCGCTGGCCAACGTCAGCCCGCGTCAGCTGACCCGGCTGTTCCGCAGCGAGCTTCAGACCACGCCCGCCAGGTACGTCGGGGACATCCGGTTCGATACCGCCAAGAACCTGCTGGACGCCGGGCACTCGGTGACCGACGCCGCGCTGCGCAGCGGCTTCGGCAGCGCCGAGACCCTCCGCCGCGTGTTCGTCCAGCGCCTTGGCGTCTCACCGCGCGCCTACCAGCAGCGATTCCGCAGCGCCATCCGGAACTGAGGCCGGATCGCGCCGACAGGCCCCGAGCGGCCGGGGCTGCGCGGCGGCCGGGCCTGCGCGGCGGCCGGGGCTGCGCGGCGGCCCGGGACGGCCGCGCCCGCGGCAGGACCCGGCCCGCTCCCCGGGTTTACCATCAACGGATGAGCAGTGTGCTGCCCGCTGACCTGAAGGCCGCCGCGGCCCTGGGCGGCGAGATGGGCCAGCGCCTGACCTCGTTCGACTGGGCCGCGCACCCGCTCGGCGACCCGGCCGGCTGGTCTGCGGCGATGCGCGCGACGGTGGCGGCGGCGCTGGCGTCCCGGTTCCCGATCGTGCTGTGGTTCGGCCCGGAACTGCGCCTGATCTACAACGACGCCTACATCCCGGTGCTGGGCGATAAGCATCCGGCCGCCCTCGGCAGGCCGGGCGCCGACGTGTGGTGGGACGCCTGGGACGTGGTCGGCCCGCTGATGGACAGCGTCGTGGGCTCGGGCGTGGCGACCTGGTCCGACGACCTGATGCTGATGCTGGTCAACGACGGCCGCCGCAAGGAGCGCTACTTCACGTTCACCTACAGCCCCATCCTCGGCGCGGCCGGGGAGCTGGAGGGGGTGTTCTGCGCCGTCGCCGAGACGACCGAGCGCGTGCTGGGCGAACGCCGCCTGCGGACGCTGAACGCGCTGGCAGCCGCCTTGCTGGACGCGCAGTCCCCGGACGGCGTCCTGGCGGCCTCGACCGAGGTATTCGCCGCCCACGACGCGGACCTGCCGTTCGCCGCCGTCTACCTGGCCGACGGCCCGCTCGCGGCGGCCCGGCCGCACCGGGCCACCCCGGCGGTCGCCGGGCTGCTGCCGCGGTCGCTCGCGCCGCTGCTCGGCGCGACATCGCCGGACGGTAACGGCCTGCACGTCGTGGCCGGCCTGCCGTCGCTGCTGCCCGGGCTGCGGGACCGGCTCGGCGACCGCTGCCCCGAGCAGGCGCTGGTGATCCCGCTGAGCGAGCCGGCCGGCGGGGAGCCGGGCAAGGTGCTGGTGCTGGGCCTGAACGCCAACCGTCCGCTGGACGGGCAGTACCGCGGGTTCTGCCGGCTGCTCGCCGACCAGGTGTCGGCGGGGCTGGCCGGCGCCCGCGCGTACGAAGACGAACGGCGGCGCGCCGAGCTGCTGGCCGGGCTGGACCGGGCGAAGACCGCCTTCCTGACCAACGTGAGCCATGAGTTCCGCACGCCGCTGACGCTGATGCTGGGGCCGCTGGACGACCTGATCGCCGCGGCCGGAGACGACCGGGAGACCAGGGACCAGCTGGAGATAGTGCGGCGCAACGGGCTCCGGCTGCTGCGGCTGGTCAACTCGCTGCTGGACTTTTCCAGGATCGAAGCGGGGGAGGCGGGCCCGCGGCCGGCGGTCACCGACCTCGGCGGGCTGACCGCGGCCGTCGCCTCCTCTTTCGCGCACGTGTGCCGCCTCGCCGGGCTGGAGCTGATCGTGGACTGCCGCCCGGTATGGGCCGAGGCCGACCCCGGGATGTGGGAGACGATCGCGGCGAACCTGATCTCCAACGCGGTCAAGTACACCTTCACCGGGTCGATCACCGTCCGCGCCGGCCCGGCCGGCGACGGCGGCGTGGAGCTGACGGTGGCCGATACCGGGACGGGCATCGCCGCCGAGGACCTGCCGCACCTGTTCGAGCGGTTCTACCGGGCCAGCAGCGCCAGGGCCCGCAGCGCCGAGGGCGTCGGCATCGGCCTGGCCCTCGTGAAAAGCCACGTCGAGATGCACGACGGGACGGTAAGCGTCGACGCCGCGCCCGGCGGGGGCACGACGGTGACCGTCCGGCTCCCGCCGTCACGGGTCCGCCCGCCGGCCCCGGACGCCGGGAGCGGCGCCGCCCCCGGCGGCAGGCCGTCGGCGGCCGTGTCCGGAGCCGGCGACGCCTACGTCGAAGAGGCACTCCAGTGGGTCGGCGCCCAGCCGGCCGGCCCCGCCGGGCCCGCCGGCCCCGGGCCGGTGACGGCGAAGCGCGGCCGGCCGCTGGTGCTGGTCGCCGACGACAACGCCGACATGCGCGCGCACCTGGCCCGTGTGCTCGGCACGCGCTTCGCGGTGGCCGTGGCGCCCGACGGCCAGCACGCGCTGGAACTGACCCGCCGCTACCGGCCCGACCTGCTGCTCGCCGACGTGATGATGCCGGGGCTCGACGGGTTCGCGCTGACCGCCGCGGTCCGCGCCGACCCGGAGCTCGCCCAGATGCCGGTGATCATGCTGTCGGCCCGGGCGGGCATCGAGGCCGCCGGGGAAGGGCTGGCCGCCGGGGCCGACGACTACCTGATCAAGCCGTTCAGCTCCGCGGACCTGGTCAACCGGGTGGCGGCCCGGCTGGAGGCGGCCGGGCGGGACCGCGCACGCGGCCTGCACGACGAGGTGGCGGCCCGGCGCGGGCTGGCGCTGGCGGGGCTGGGGACGGCGCTGAGCGAGGCGCGGTCGATCGAGGAGGCGCTGGACGCCCTGCTGGCGGCGCCGCTGTGCAGCGTGGGGGCCACGGGGGCGGCCGCCGGGCTGCTGGACGCCGAACGCGGCCAGCTCCGCGTCATCTACCGCGGCCAGGCGCGCGCCGAGGCGGTCGACCGGTACCACCTGATAGACTTGGACGCGCCTGTCCCGCTGGCCGACGTCGCCCGCACCGGCCGGCCGATGGCAGCGCCGGACACCTCCCGGCTCGGCCGGCTGTACGCCCGGGTCACGGCCGACTGGGCGCCGGATGTCCGGGCCAGCGCCGTGCACCCGCTGCGCGCCGCCGATGGCTCGGTCATCGGGGCGGTGGCGCTGAACTGGCCGCAGCCGCGCGAGTTCGGCCCGGCCGATGTGGAAGTGACCGGGCGGGCCGCGGCCATGCTGGGCCGTGCGGTGGCACGGATCACGGCGGCGCAGCGCGAACACCAGATCGCGATGGCCTTGCAGGAACGGCTGCTGGATCCGGGGATGGGATCGACCGCCGCCGTGGTGGCCGCCGCCTACCAGCCATCGGCGCAGGCGATGCGGGTCGGCGGGGACTGGTACACCGTAACCCCGCTCGACCCGGGCCGCGTCGGGGTCTCCGTCGGGGACGTGGCCGGTCACGGGCTGGACGCGGCGGCGACGATGAGCCAGCTGCGCAGCGCGCTGTCCGCCGCCGCGCTGGCCTCCGGCGACCCGGCCGCCGTGCTGGGCGTGGTGGACCGGCACGCCCGCGGGCTTCCCGGGGCGGCGTTCGCCACCGCCGCCTACGCGATCGTGGACACGGGCGCCGGGACCGTGGAGTACACCAGCGCCGGGCATCCCTACCCGCTGGTCGTCACCGCCGACGGTGACGCTCGCTACCTGACCGGGAGCCGCCGCGCGCCGCTGGCCGCCAAGTCCGCCGCCACGTCCGCCGCCACGTCCGCCGCCAGGCCCGCGGCCAAGGCCGTCCCCGCCGCGCGGAGCGGCCTGCCGCCCGGGTCGCTGCTGGTCCTGTACACCGACGGGCTCATCGAGCGCCGCGGGGAGTCGCTCGACGCGGGGTTCGCCCGGCTGGCAGCCGCCGCCGCGGCCTGTTCCCGGCTGCCGGCCGGCGCGGCCTGCGCCGAGCTGCTCGAGCGGATGGCCGGCCCGGACGGCTACGCCGACGATGTGGCCATCGCGGCGGTCCGGCCCGTCGGAACCACGCCGGGCTGCCATGTCGACGCGGTGCCGGCCAGCTTCGCCGAGATGGCCGGCGTCCGTGCCCGGCTGCGCGGCTGGCTGGCCGCCTGCGGCACCGGGGACCCCGCCGGGGTTCCCGGCGAGAAGGCGGACCGGATCCTGCTCGCCGCGGGAGAGGCGCTGGCCAATGCGATCGAGCACGGC
>Ga0070737_10007064_pt1 | contig 10045 bp, 14 predicted proteins | sample Coa_R1_10_FD_66438 | JGI IMG/M metagenome (GOLD analysis project Ga0070737, IMG submission 66438) | Surface soil microbial communities from Centralia Pennsylvania, which are recovering from an underground coalmine fire - Coalmine... | ecosystem: Environmental > Terrestrial > Soil > Unclassified...
TCTAACACATGTTTCTCTTCCTCCGATTTGATGGTATAGCGGATTAACAGCTTTTCATTATACTGTGCGTCTTTAGCCGTTATTTGCAGTAAGTCACCGTCAATTTTCGGGTCGTCGATGTATTGAAGATGAAATGAAGTTTTTGTTTCAGGGATGTTGGAATGATTGGTTCGAATGGCCTTATAACTGACAAGCAGAAATATCACGATAATAACCATGATAGCGATGAACTGCCGTTTCGTAAAACGTTTATATTGATATAAAAAGTAAAAATAAATCAATGTGAGGATAAAAAAAGAAGGATGCACTAACAAGCTGAGAACGGTTAGTAAGGCGGCAATAGCATAAAATAGACTTTTTCCATTCATACAAATCTTCTCCATTAGCGGGATTTGCTTTTTAGCTTTAAGGAACGTTGATCGCCGGCTTGGAAAATGCCGGCGAATTGATGAGGATTTAATGATGAATTGTTCGGAAATCAATGACTTCTTCGGTTAACTCAACCTTTTCTACCTTTATACCTGCCTGTTCAAACAGTTCAAGTGCATATGGATGATTTTTATAATCTTTGGCATAATAAACCGTTTTGATTCCTGCTTGAATAATAGCTTTGCAGCACTGCAGACATGGAAAATGTGTCACATATATTTCTGCTCCATCTGTCGGCACGCCAAACTTGGCACATTGCAAGAGGGCGTTCATTTCCGCGTGAATTGTTCGTACGCAATGATTATCAATTACATAACAGCCTTTATCGATACAGTGATCTCCTCCTGCAATCGAGCCGTTATATCCACCGGCAATAATCCGCTTATCCCTGACAATCGTAGCTCCTACAGTCAGGCGTGTGCATGTGCTTCTTAATGCAAGCAAATGACTCTGTGCCATAAAATATTGATCCCATGAAATCCGGTTCACATTCTCCACTCCCTTAAGACATTTCACCTTTAGTGTAACGGCGTTTGGACAAATCGGTCAAATCCAAAATGATTAAACTTCAATTAAATCTTTTAACTTTTCAAACGTTTTATCACCAATTCCACTAATATTCTTTAAGTCATCAATCTTCTTAAACGGGCCGCTTTTTTCTCTGTAATCAATAATCGCTTTTGCCTTTGCCGCACCTACTCCCGGTAAAGTTTGCAGCTGGGTCTCGTCTGCTTTATTTAAATTGACTTTCGTTTGATTTTTAGTGGGGTTCCCCGGTGAAGCAGCGGTTATTCCATTATTGGCTGTATTGCCGTTGCTCGGAAGTGCTTGGGGCACCTCACCCTTTGCCGGTATATAAATCACCATTTCATCCTTTATATGTTCAGCAAAATTGACTTGACTTTGATCTGCCTTATCTGTCAACCCTCCGGCCCGGTTAATCACATCATTTACCCGCTCCCCTTGATTCGCCTGATAAACCCCCGGCAGTTTTACCTGCCCCTTTACATCGACCATCACTTGGTCAGACTGTTTGTCTTTCGCTGTTTGTTTTGTATTGTCTGTTTTCTTTTTCTGGATTTGCGGCTTCGTCTCAAAGCCCTGCATTTGATTCGCTGCTGGTACTTGGGCATCATGTCCGAAAAAATAATATAAACCAAATGCTGCAATAACAATGACTAGCAATCCATACATTTTATGTTCCATCAGCCATTCTTTCAATTGAACCATCCTTTCTAAAGGTATATTTCCCTAATGCTATTCATAATGTTATAAAAGAAACCTGCATGCGAAGGAGGGTCGGACTATGAATCTAGGTTTTATTGGTACCGGTAATATGGGAACAATTCTGGTGGAGGCTTTAGTTGAGGGAAAAGCCATTTCCCCTTCTTCAATAACGATTACAAACCGAACAAAAGCAAAAGCAATGGTGCTTAAAGATAAATATAGTGGTCTAAAGGTCGCAGGCGATGCAAAAGAGGTGGCAGCCGAGTCTGATTTAGTATTTATTTGTGTAAAACCACTGGACGTTACGAAAGTGCTTGATGACATTCATCCATACATGACAAAGGAAAAATGCCTAATTTCTATTACAAGTCCTATCAATACATGTCAAATTGAGAGTAAGATCGCCTGCTCCGTGGCCCGGGTCATCCCCAGCATTACGAATCGGGCATTATCAGGAGTATCATTAATTTCGTATGGGGAAAATTGCCGGAAGGAGTGGCGAGATAGAATTGACCTGATAATGGAGAAAATCTCAAAGCCAGTTCATATTGATGAAAAAATTACGAGGGTTGCTTCAGACATCGTCAGCTGCGGACCTGCCTTCTTCTGTTATCTGCTTCAGGCATTTATTCTCGCCGCCGTGAAAGTGACGGAAATCGATGAAAAAACAGCCACCATTCTAGCAAGTGAAATGATTGTTGGACTTGGCGAATTGATTAAACAAGGAGTTTATACATTACCATCTCTTCAAGAAAAGGTAATTGTCAAGGGTGGAATTACCGGTGAAGGGATCAAAATAATGGAAAAGGAACTTGGCAGTCTTTTTGAACACTTATATAAAGCAACACATAACAAGTTTAAAGAAGAATTAGAAAAGGTAGAGCTGCAGTTCTCTTCTCAATAATTCGCTTTTTTCTTCTAAATTCCTGCAATTTTTTTAAAATAGCCATCTTTTTGTGATAAAAGATGGCTATTTTGCCGCAACAAAAAAAATTCTTTCTGACTGTTCTTCCGGTGTACCTGATCCGAAATCAGCACTGATTTCCAAAATGGTAAATCCTGCTTCTGTTAGCCACTGTGAATATTGGTCAATCGAAAATGTCCGCTGAAAGTGGAGCTCATCAAAGCGGTCATATTTCTGAGATTGTTCATCGAAGACAAAAAAACTTAACTCATGTTCTACACTGTTTGGATATTCTCCAGGGAAACTATTCCAAATATAAGCAATTTCTTCATCATTTTGAGCAAAGGTTTGCTCTGAGAAAATATTGGTTATCTTATAAAGAGAATGAACATCAAATAGAAAAAGACCGTCTGGTTTTAATGACTGAAATACGTGAACGAAAGTCGCCACTACCTCTTTTTCAGATTCTAAATAATTTAAAGAATCACAGAAAATGCCGATGACATCAAAGTGCTCAAGCCCCTCTAATTCGGCCATATTTTGCTGATAAAATGGAATTTGGACACCTTTCTCCGCCGCTTTTGCCTGTGCGACAGCAAGCATGTCTTCAGATAAATCGACACCGGTCACATCAAATCCAGCTTCTGCAAAGCGGATAGAAAGTTCCCCTGTCCCGCAGGCCAAATCAAGGAAACGCAAGCGTTCATGGTGATTATAATATTTTGCCGCCATATCCTTTACAAATCGAACCCACTCGTCATACGGGGCATCCTTCATCAACTCATCATAAAGGTAGGCAAATTGTTTGTATCTCATGAATTTAACACACTCAATATATCTACTCTTGGCGCATCGCCCCAAAGCCGTTCTAAATTATAATAGCTTCTTTCATCGCGATGAAACACATGAGCAACAACATCGCCTAAATCAACTAAGACCCACCTGGCCTCCTCAAAGCCTTCCATTCGTTTCACAGAAAAGCCATTTTCCTCTGCTTTTTCCTTTATTTCTCCGGCAATGGCCTGTACTTGTTTATCAGAATTCCCATGACAAATAACGAAATAATCAGCGATTAATGAAATCCCCTTCATATCGAGCGCTAGAATATCCTCCGCCCTTTTATCATCAGCCGCTTTAACGGCAATTTTAAGCAATTCTTGATTGTCCATCAATCAATCCTCCTATTTTTAAGTAAATCATTATACGTATAAAATGTGTCAGGATACACGGTTTGATTTTTTTTCAATAAAAATATTATCGTATTTTGAATGGATTTTATTAAAGCTAGATCCAAGTTCTTGCGAGCCAATTCCCTAACCTCATCCACTCCGGGGAAATGACGTCCCGGCTCGATATAATCGGCCAAATAGATGATCTTTTCCAATAATGTCATTCCGGGTCTGCCGGAGGTATGAAAGCGGATTGCAGCTAAAATTTCGGGGTCTGTCACTCCAGCCTCTTTTTCAACCAAATAGGAGCCCACTGGTGCATGCCATAACTCAGCATTATAGTCAAGCAAATCCCTGGGAAATCCTTGTGACAGTATGATTTCTTTCATTTCTTCCTTTGGCCGGAATTTGGCATAGTCGTGGAATATCGCGGCAAGTTCAGCCTTTTTTTCATCAGCATTGTACAATTTTGCCAAAGAAATAGCTGTTTCCATTACTCCAAGCGTATGTTGATAGCGATGGTCTGTCAATTGCTTCTTTACAAGTTCTAATGCTTTTTCACGTTCCATATAAATGCCTCTCTTTAATAAACTCTATTACAGCATCCGGCATTAAATATTTTACTGATTTGCCGTCTTTTAATCTTTCTCTGATCATGCTGGACGACACTTCAAATGCGGGAACATCCACATAAAGAATCGGATATTCTGTTAGACAACTGTATGACGGTCTTTTGACACCGACAAATTGGACAAGAGTGATTAATTCATCGATTTGTTTCCATTTTGGCAAATATTCAATCATGTCCGCACCGATAATGAAATAAAACTGATGATCTTTGTATTGTTCCCGAATCATTCTTATCGTATCAATCGTATAAGACGGACCTGTTCTTTCCAATTCTATAGTTTGTAAATCAAACACCGGATTTCCGTTTAACGCCCTTTTAAGCATTCCCATACGATCTTCATTTGTTATCGAACATGATTTCTTCTTATGTGGAGGGTCTTGATTTGGCATAAACCAAATTTTATCCAACTTCAGGGCAGAAAGAACCTCATTGGCGATCAATAAATGTCCATTATGAGGCGGATCAAATGTTCCGCCTAAAATGCCGATTTTATTCATCCTAAAGTCTCCTTATGGAAGCGTAATTTGTTTATGTTCCACGGATTCTTTATATAAAACAATTGTATTTCCGATTAATTGAACCAGTTCCGCTCCTGTTCCGGCAGTAAGTTCCTCTGCAACAACGGTTTTATCATCCTCGCAATTTTGCAGTACACTCACTTTTAACAACTCTCTTGCTTCAAGTGCGTCCGCAATTTGTTTTATCATATTTTCATTAACGCCGCCCTTTCCCACTTGAAAAATCGGATCCAAGTGATGGGCCTTTGATCGTAAAAATCGTTTTTGTTTACCTGTTAACATGTTGCCCTCCTAGTTGAGTAAAAATAGTTTCCCTCATTCTTTCAACATCAGGGAATATTCCAGTCCATTTTTCAAAAGCAAGTGCCCCCTGAAACACAAACATTTCGATTCCATTTTGGGTTTTTCCCCCATTTTGCCTTGCTTTTTGTAAAAACTGTGTTTCCAGCGGATTGTAAATAATATCACAAACAATTGTCCCCGGCTTCATCCCATTTAAGGTAAGCGGCTGTTCAAAAGCTTTTGGTGACATGCCAATCAATGTTGTTTGAATGATTACATCATATAGAGCCAGGTTTTTCTCGGCCGCTTCTAATGAATATGCGTTAGAAGAAATGGGATAAGGACACGCTTCAATCAGGCTCTCTGCTTTTGTAATTGTCCGGTTCGTAATATCAATTACCTGCGGATTTTCTTTTGCCAGTGTAAAATAAATCGCCCGGGCTGCCCCGCCTGCCCCAATGATTAAAACGTTTTTCCCTTTTAATGAAGACATTAATACATTTAATCCCCTTAAAAAACCAACCCCGTCTGTATTATAGCCGATTAGTTTTCCGCCATCGTTCACGACTGTATTAACAGCTCCAATACTGGCTGCCAGCTCATCTACCTCATCAAGAAAGGGAATAATCTTGCTTTTATAAGGTACTGTTACATTAAATCCGCCGACACCGAGTGCCTTTAACCCTTTTACAGCTGTTTGTAAATCATCTTCCTGTACTTGGAAAGGAAGATAAGAGGCATCAATATGATACAAGGAAAATAAATCATTATGCATCACCGGGGACATGGAATGGCCGATCGGATTTCCTATTACAGCGTATAATGTTTTCATATGTTTCTCCTCGTTCAATTTAAATAAGCGATTTTCGAATTAACGCTTGAACACCTTTAGGCACATAAACAATTACTTTTGCGCCAGGTTCATTCACTGTAATCCAGCCAAGACCCGAAATGACAATGTCCGTCTTTGCTTCCTTAATAAAAAACTCTTGTTTTACGAGTTTTGGAAATAAATCCAATTGTTCCTGCCTTGGCGGTGTGAGCATTTCACCAATATGTTTTTCATATAACAGATCGGCATTTTCTGTTTTTGTCCGGTGAATCTTCAATTCATTGGAAATATAACAAACAAATGATCTTCTCCCCCCGCTTACATAATCTAAACGGGAAAGACCACCAAAAAATAAGGTTTGTCCTTCGTTTAATTGATAAACCATAGGTTTTATTTCTTTCTTCGGTGTAATGATTTTTAAATCGCGTTTATCTACATAATGGGCCATTTGATGGTGATTAATAATTCCAGGTGTGTCTGTTAATGCTCGTCCGTCCTCAAGTGGAATTTCGATGACATCTAATGTCGTACCTGGAAAATGAGAAGTCGTGATTACATCCTCTTCACCAGTAACCTCTTTAATGATTCGGTTAATAAATGTAGATTTTCCCACATTTGTACAGCCTACTACAAAGACATCTTTCCCACTGCGATACTCGTCAATCGCCGATGCTGTTTCTTTTATTCCCCAGCCTTTTGACGCACTGACAAGAAAAACATCATCCGGTCTCAGCCCAAGTTCTTTTGCCTCTGTTTTCATCCAATGAATCAATTTATGATGTTTAACTGATTTAGGAAGTAAATCGACTTTATTTCCGACAAGAAGTACTTTATTGTTTCCAACAAAGCGGTGTAATCCTGGCAGCCAGCTGCCGTTAAAATCAAAAATGTCAACAATCATGACAATTAATGCTTCTCTTGCCCCAATCCCATTCAAGATCTTTAAAAAATCATCATCGGTTAACTGGACATCTTGGATCTCATTATAGTGCTTAAGCCGGAAGCATCTTTGGCAAATAATTGTTTCTTTTTCCAACGCTGAGGGGGGGGCATAGCCAATTTGTTCTGGATGTACCGTCTGAATTTTCACACCGCACCCAATACATACATGTTGATCTACATTACTCAAAGTTTTAATCCTCCCATTGTAACATCCCTTTTTTCCGCAGCCAATTCAATATTCTCCGTTCCAGCAATCTGTTAAATTTGGTCATAAAACCATCCGATTGCGAAACTGGAACAACAAGGATCGTATGGAACCCGCTGAGATTGCCGCCGAGGACATCCGTCATTAGCTGATCGCCAATTACAACAGCCTCTTCCTTTTTGATCCCCATTTGTCGAAGAGCTCGTTTAAAGGCTTTGGTCATCGGCTTTTTCGCCATAAAAATAAAGGGGATTTGAAGCGGGGCAGCAAATGCCTTCACTCTTGCTTCATTATTATTCGAAACAATGGTTACAAGAATATTATGTTTCTTTAATTCCTCGAACCAGCTGATTAATTTCGGTGTGGCATTGGGACGATCCCACTCCACCAGTGTATTATCTAAGTCAGTTATAATCCCTTTTATGCCTTTTGACTTTAATTGTTCAGGCGTGATATCAAAAATACTTTTCACATGCTCATTTGGTAAAAAGATCTCAAGCACTAAGTTTACACCTCATTAACTTTCTGTATTTGCAAGAGTTGGGATAGGTCATGTCGGCATTCTTGTACCATCATAACCAATTTCATCCTTTGTTTCAAAAGAAACGCGGTGCTAATAGATGAGTGATTAGGATGAACAAAAATATTTTTCGACAAATTTCTACTTTCCTTTCACTTGTGGATAAAGTTATTAACATTTTACCCATTGAACCATTTACTATTTTCCAATTTATAAACAAATTACCAACAGTTTATCCACCGGTTATGTGGATAAAATGAACGATTGTTCAATAGGAATAATTTTGGTAGATTAAGGGTACTAACCATTTGGAACTTACTATTGTATGTCTTCTTGAGTAAAAATAGAACCATTAAAATAAATGGAGGTGGAATCTGACATGCGGAATCTGTCAGATGAGTTATTGATTGAATCCTATTTTAAAGCAAAGGAACTGAAACTAAGCCCGGAATTTATCAGCTTGATTGAGAAAGAAATTCTCCGCAGATCCCTTGCTCATAAAATTAAAATTTCTTCATAAATTTCTCTTGCTGCCCTTTATAGGGCATTTTTTATACTTCTATTCGAAAGGTTTTCATTCATCTACTGCTTTATGCATCCGTCCAAGTTTCTCGCCAACTTTTAACTCCTGTGGTGTTTGTAAATCAGGATTCAATTGGAACGTATGCTTTTCAAATAATAAGACGACAGTAGAGCCGAAGCTAAAATAGGCCATCTCACTTCCTTTTTCTAACGCTGAACCAGTATGAGTCGTTTCGATCGAGTTAACAAACATTGCCCCGACCTTGACGATCGCTACATGTCCATATTCTGTTCTAACTTCAGTAATCACACGATAGTTTTTTGAAAGCGTATGAACGCCGTATTTCAGCCCCCATTTATTAACTGGATAGGATTTGCGTCCCAGTTTCCATTGTTTTGTCACCCTTCCGCTCACAGGGCTATGGATTCGGTGATAATGGCTGGGACTTAAATAAAGGATGATATAAGTTCCATTTATATATTTTGTGAGAACTTCCGGGTCACCAAGCATTTCTTCAATGGAATAAGTCTTCCCTTTGACAACAATTTCGCTTGTTTCTTTAATCGGACCAATATCCTCCAAAACCGCATCGACCGGGCTGACCACCGATTCGGCATTAGTATCAATGGATCTAGCCCCTTTTTTCAGCCTTCTAATAAATAATTCATGCAATGTCGGATATTCACTCAAGCTTTTTTCCATTTCTTCCTGATTGAGATGATAGGCTCTTGCAAATAAAGGAACCATAAAGCGGCTCGTACGCGAACGGGCAAATTTTCTTAATATGCCAGATGTCCACCTCCCATTTGTCAGCTCGATCAAAAGACGATAAAACGTTTGAATCATGATATACCCCCAAAAAGTGTAAAAATACTCTTTACGAACATTCATAAAAGCCTTAGAATGAAATAAAACAGAATAAAATTTGGAAAATTTACATTTTCTCTACTAGAAAGGAGTGGTGTTGAAAACATGTTTTTATTGCATGTTCTTGACCAGACAGTTAAAAAATTTAAAACCCAGATAGCCAATATAATGACAATCGCAAATTTATTGTTAGGCGGCTTTGCTATTTGTTTCGGAATAAACGGGAACTTGCAATTAAGCTTACTGCTGATCTTTCTTGCAGCACTCGCTGACCGCTTTGACGGCATGATTGCCAGAAAATTCAATATCGAGTCAGAACTTGGCAAACAATTAGATTCCATGAGTGATATTATATCATTTGGTGTTGCACCGGCACTACTGATGTATCAGGGAATTTTGCATGAATTTGGTGGTCCAGGTTCTTTTTTTACCGTTTTCTATATCGCCTGCGGCGCATTTCGCTTAGCCCGCTTTAATATCACGGAAAGCAATGGGTATTTTACAGGTCTGCCTATCACAGTTGCTGGCGTCCTAGCAACACTAAGCTTTATAACAATACCTTACCTGCCATCAGAAACGTTTATATTGATTACCATCATTCTATCATTCCTAATGGTCAGCACCTTTAAACTGAAAAAAGTTTAAGAACAAAAAGATCTGTGACTTACTTTTGTCCCGTTGGAAGTAGGTCATTTTTATTATTGTCTGCTGATTTTCGTCTTTTATGATTTTTCAAAAAAGGATGTGATTTAAAATCTTGTGAATAAATGATTGTCTTCGAAAAACAAAAAAACACCAACCTTAAAAAGTTGGTATTTTTTATTGTTATCTATTTAGTTTTCTTTTCTAATTCCATTAAGGCAGCAGTCAGCTTGCTGTTCAAATTGCTTAATGCTTTTTTATCCATAGTTGTTGCTTTTGAACCCGCGACAGTTGGGTCAAGATAGGTTTCTATTTTATCGTAAAGGTCTTTATGATCCTTTTTTACTTCATCTT
>Ga0070737_10007065_pt1 | contig 10043 bp, 8 predicted proteins | sample Coa_R1_10_FD_66438 | JGI IMG/M metagenome (GOLD analysis project Ga0070737, IMG submission 66438) | Surface soil microbial communities from Centralia Pennsylvania, which are recovering from an underground coalmine fire - Coalmine... | ecosystem: Environmental > Terrestrial > Soil > Unclassified ...
AAACCAAACATTACGACAGAAAGGGTTTCAGAAGAACATGATCTATTTCGCTGCACTTGCAATTGCGGCCGGACTTGCAGTCCCGATCGCGGTTATCGGAGCCGGTATCGGACAAGGACGCGCGGTGGCATCTGGGCTTGAATCGATGGCACGGCAGCCCGGTATGGCAGGCCAACTTCTTATCAATATGATCATCGGTCTCGCCTTCATCGAGTCGCTCGTGCTCTTTGCCCTCGTGCTCGTCTTCATCTTTCTCGGCTCCCGCCTCCCTAATACCAACCAGGTGCTGCAAACCATCCAGAGCACGCAGGTAAGCAAATAGTCTTTTCGGCTCCCAGAAACTTCTGGGAGCCGAAGGAGAGAATAGATGTTACAGATCGAGCAAGCCATAAAATTTAACCCGGTCTACTTCGGCATACAGATTCTGATCTTTCTGCTCCTTCTGCAGATACTTACCAGGGTCTTTTGGCGCCCTTTCCTGCACGATATGGAAAAACGTACCCAAGACCTTGACGCCCGCTATCGCCGTAGGGAGGAGCTACAACAAGAGATGGAGCGCCTACGCGCCGATTATCAGCAGCGTATCGCCCTCGTGGATGCCGAAGCTCGCGCCCATATTCAAGAGGCGGTAAAAAAAGCGCAAGGGGAAAGGGAACGCCTGATCAAAGAGGCGCGCTCCCAAGCAGAACAGGTGTTGCTTCAGGGCCGTGAGAGCATCGAACGAGAGCGCGAAGCGACTCTCCAAGCACTCAAAGAGCAGATGATCGCCATGGCAACCGATGTCGCCGACCACGCCTTGGGTTCTCTGTACCCTAAAGGAGAGCTGCGACGTTCGATTGAAGCCCATGTGGCACAGGCAACAACCCCTGTTAATATGACTAACAAATGGGGAACCAATGAAACTTTTTCTACGGAGTTGGCACCGTGATCCCTGAGGTTAGCCTCGGTCCGTTTAAAATAGAACAGCCCGATGCGTTTCCGGCGCTTATTTTGGGCTTTCTTATCTTGCTGTGGCTGGCATATAAGTATGCCTACCCGCTAGCGCGCGACCTGCTAAAAGCGCGCACGGAACGCATCGAACAGGCCGAAAAACAGGCCGATGCCCTCCTCGCCGAAGCCCAAGCCATACACGATGACTACGTTCAGCGCCTGGCGCATATCGAAGAGGAGCACCGCGCTCGTGTTGAACAGGCCGTGCGCGAAGCCGAAGCGCTCTCTGCCCAAATTATAGCCGAGGCGCAACAGACAGCACAAACTATTCTGCAGCGTGCACAACAAGAGGTCGAGCGGGAGCGTGCCTACCACCAAATCCTTATGCGCCAACAGATCGTCCAGATCGTCCTCGATGCCGCTGAAAATGCCATCCGCACCATGGCGTCCGAAGAGACGCAACATAAGCTCGTGAGCGATTTCATCCATCAACTCGCCCAAAGTAGCCTTAACGGCTATACTTCTGTAAATCGTAACAGCCTCGCCCATGGTGGAGGAGAATCCTAAATGGCAACCCGTGATGTGCGTGCAGCACGACGCTACGCCGCAGCGCTCTTTCACGCTGCCCAAAGAGAAGGCGCTCTCGATGTGGTAGAGCACGAACTCGAGGAGCTACTCACAACCCTCCACGATACGCCAGTCTTAAAAGAGTTCTGGCACAGCCCCCTTGTGCCCGCTCCCAAAAAAAGTGCTCTCATCGAGAAAACCCTCGCCGATAGGCTACATCCAATCACCATCGGGTTCCTGAACCTGCTCATCAACAAACGCCGCGAAGAGCTGTTAGAATATATCTATACCGATTTTAGACGCCTGGTTGATCAGGCACAACACCTGCTTCGTGCAGAAGCCGTCTTCGCCGTCCCACCCACCCCCGATGAAGAACAGGCTCTGCGAGAAAGCCTACAAAAACGAACGGGTGCCAACGTGGAATTGCGTGTACGGCTCGATCCGGAAATTCTCGGCGGAGTCGTCATCCGACTGCAAGATACCATCATTGATGGAAGCGTGCGCGGAAGCCTCGAAAGATTACGCGAGCGCTTCCTACAAAAAGCTTAGTTCTAACCGAAAAACCCGAAACGTCTACAATACGACGTTGCGCTGGAGATAGAGATAACGATGGCCATTCGACCAGAAGAGATAACTTCAATACTCGAGCGAGAGTTGCTCGAAACCACAAAACGTGAAATTGCAACTTATGATTCTGGAACCGTTCTCCAGGTGGGAGACGGAATCGCACGCATCTACGGTCTGCAAGGCTGCATGGTGTCAGAGTTGTTGGAGTTCCTCGATGAAAAGGGGAACCCCATCGTAGACGAAAACGGCGCCGTTATTCGTGCGATTGCCCTCAACCTCGAAGAAGATAATGTCGGCGCCATTATCCTCGGCCCCTGCGAACAGATTTTTGAGGGAACCACGGTTCGACGCACAAACCGCATCATCGAGGTACCCGTAGGCGAAGGTCTGCTAGGCCGCGTGGTAAGTGCCCTAGGCGACCCCCTCGATGGCAAAGGTCCCATCACCGCTACGCGATATGCCTATATCGAAGCCCGTGCCCCAGGCGTTGTGGAGCGCCAACCCGTAAAAGAGCCGCTGCAAACGGGTCTCAAAGCCATAGATGCACTCGTGCCCATCGGGCGTGGACAACGGGAGCTGATCATCGGCGACCGCGGTATCGGAAAAACCGCCATCGCCCTCGATACCATCATCAACCAAAAGGGCGGCGACGTTATCTGCATCTACGTCGCTATCGGCCAGAAGGCCTCGACCGTCGAAAATGTTCGCCGTACCCTAGAGGCTGCTGGTGCCATGGACTACACCATCATTGTGGCCGCCAACGCCTCCGACCCGGCTCCGATGCAGTACATCGCTCCCTACACCGGTTGCACCATCGGAGAGTACTTCCGCGATAAAGGACAACATGCCGTCGTCATCTACGACGACCTCTCCAAACATGCCGTCGCCTACCGCCAAGTCTCCCTGCTTCTCCGACGCCCCCCCGGACGCGAAGCCTACCCCGGCGACATCTTCTATCTGCATAGCCGTCTCCTTGAACGGGCCGCAAAAATTCGCGAGGACTATATCATCGTAGAGAAAACCGCCCCCGCAGAAACGACAGAAGGCATCAACGGTAAACTTTACGAGGGTAGCCATGGGCTAAGTGAGGCCAAAAAAGACCTTGCCGCCATGCCCAATGCCGATTCCCTCGAAGTTCGCAAAAAGCCGGGAACCGGTGGAAGTCTCACGGCGCTGCCCATCATCGAAACATTGGCCTCCGACGTCTCTGCCTACATCCCCACCAACGTCATCTCCATTACGGATGGACAAATATTCCTTGAACCAGACCTCTTTTTTGCCGGCGTGCGTCCCGCTATCAACGTGGGTATCTCGGTGTCCCGTGTAGGACGCTCGGCACAAATTTCGGCGATGAAAAGCGCTAAAGTGGCAGGCCGACTGCGACTTGACCTCGCCCAGTTCCGGGAGGTGCAAGCGTTCGCCCAGTTCGCCTCCGATCTCGATAAGGTGACCCGTGACCAGCTCGAGCGTGGTTCGCGACTCATCGAAATACTTAAGCAACCGCAGTTCCAACCCATGCCCGTGGAAAAACAGGTCACCATCATCTACGCCGGCAACAATGGTTATCTCGATGATATTCCCGTGAACGCCGTAAGCAAATTCGAGGCGGAGTTTCATCCCTTCATGGAAAAGAACTATCCCGACATCCTTGAAAAAATCCGACTCACCAAAGATTTGGATGAGACCACAGAGGCAGAACTAAATAAAGCTATACAAGCCTTTAAAGCCCAGTTCCACCCCTAAGGCTTTGTTGAAAAGTTCGTTAAGGGCTTTTTGCGATCTCCCTTAGTGTTTTGGGCTAAGGGAGATCGCGTACAAGGAGGTTTTCTATGAACCCGGAGACATCCCTACAAGAGGCTATCGAACAAACAAAACGTGCGATCGAACAGCTACGCGAACGAGTCGTTACAGCCATCATGCAGCGCAATCGCCTGCAAGAGGAGGTAACGAAGCGAGAGCGCGACCTCGCCATGAGAAAAGAGAAGCTCGTTCAGGCCAATAAACTGCAGGATCCATCCGTAGCTAACGAACTGCGCGAAGAGATCGCCACCCTCGAAAAAGAGCTTCAAACCCTCAAAGACAGCCTTGCAAAAGCGGAGGTAGAAGCCGAAACACTTAAGGCGCAGCGCCCTGCAGAGGAGGCTCGTCTTAATCTCATGCTACGCGATCTGCAAGCGCGCCTCGCCATGGGCTATACCACTTTAGTGGAGGACCAACAGCCGGGTTCCGGTATAGGCGAAGCCGAAGAGATGTTTCAACGGGCTAGCGACAAAATCGAAGGCTTGCAGTCCGAAGCGGCAGCTCGGCAAGAGGTCACGGGCACCCCAACTCAGGCACCCACTCCTGCCCAATCTGCAGAGCAGTTGCTCTCCGATCTTGAGCGCCGACTGGGACTTTCCACCACCGAACCCTCCGCGCCCCCATCTACCGAACCGGTAGAAACAACCGCCTCTCCTCCAACGACCGCCTCCACGGAAGCAGAGCCGGCCGTTTCTGAACAGCCGATGACCTATGAAACTCCTACGCCGGCCGAGGAGCCACCAACGGCCCCGTCTACACCCCAAGAGACGCCCCAAACTACGCCGATTATAACCGGCATCACTCCGGAAGAGATGGAGGCCTTGCTCTCTCATCCGTCGGCACAAGGAGAAGCAACACCCGCTCCCACTGTAGACGAGCAAGTTGCTCAACCTTCCACTTCCCCGTGGGACTATACAACGTCAACAACCGCTTCGACCGAAACGTTAGAAGTCGTCTCCTTCCCGGTTGAAGAAGAACCGGAGGAAGTGTCTCAAGCGACAATCGAAGGTCAAGATGCAGAGCCATCCCAACCTATCGCTATGGCAGAAACCGCCACGGTCGAAGCCCCAACCGCACCTGCTGAATCGCATAGCGAGACGATAACCCTCGAAAGAGAGGAACAACCAAAAGAAGAGGTCGCCTTCTATCCAGTCACCCAACCAACCCCCAAACCGGTTGGCTACGATCCCTCATACCGTGTTCGCGTCGCCGCTATAGGCACAGGCGGCATCTTTCGTGGCGCCCACCTACCCTGTTACCCCCTCATTCCACAGGCGAAACTCGTCGCCCTGTGCGATCCGGATTCGGATGCGCTTCAGCACGCCTACCGCCGCCTTCAAAACCTTACCGCGGAACAGATCGAGCGAGCACGTGAGCGCCACGATGACGACGCTATCGAACGCCTCATGCGCGACCTCGAGGAGGTTCGTCTCTTCTCTGATATCAGTGAAGTCATCAGCGAGATTCAGCCCGATCTCGTGGACATCTGCACCCAGCCCGTGCTTCATGTACCCCTCGCTATCAAGGCATTGGAAGCCGGCATTCATGTCATGTGTGAAAAACCACTCTGTCGTAGTTGGCTGGAAAGCGAACGCCTCATCGCCACCATTCAACGCACCGGCCGCTTCTACCAGCATAACGAAAACTGGCTTTTCGACCCGGACTACTACACCGCCAGCAAACTCATCCATGCCGGAGCTATTGGCGAGCCATTGCTTATGTTCCTCGCAACGGCACATGGTGGGCCGGAAGGCAATCCCAAATTCTGGAACCCTGAATTCGGTGGGGGCGGCTCTCTCCTCGATAACGGCATTCACGCCATCGGGGCCGCATGGTTTCTTAGCGGCTTGAAGAAACGTCCTACCGTGGTCAAGGCCGTAGAGCCTTTCGGGATGGCGATCCGAATGCCGCTACGCATTATTGATGGACACTACCAAACCGTTACCGTAGATGACGACGCCCATATTCTCATCCGCTTTGAAGATGCAGAAACCGGTGCCTGGACGAACGCTCACGTTGAGGGGTCGTGGAGCCACCGCGATTCACCCGATACCGTGGTCATCGGCACTACAGGCCGGCTCTACTTCACATCCCAAGAGGGACACCGCTATGTCGTCATAACCGATGCCTATGACCGAGAGGTTCGACGTATCGAAGCTACCGGCCCCACGTGGCAGTTTTGGCCGTCCTCCTTCTACGGCGAAATCCTCAATATGGTGCAGTGCATTCGCACCGGCCGTCCACCTCTCTGTGACGCCCAATTCGGTGCCGATTGCTCCGCCGTTGTCGGAGCCGCCTATCTCTCCGAAAAGAACGGTCGCCGCGCCGTTCATCTCGACGAATTTCGCGATTTTGCCCATTCAATCGCCCAACGCTATCCCAACGACCCTCAGGCGGCTGACGATGCGCTTGTAGAAACGCTTCTTTCTGCGGTAAGAAAATCTTAACGAAATACCCACAAGTGAATCCTAACGGATAGAAGATAAAGATGGCAACTATTCGACAAGTTCGTGCTCGTATTCGAGCAGCAAAAAATATCCAGCAGATTACCAAAGCTATGAAAATGGTGGCGGCAGCCCGTTTTAAGCGTGCCCAAGATAGGGTACAGGCGGCTCGTCCCTATGCCGAGATCATGCGTGATATGATGGTTCGACTCGCTAGCTCCGCAGGAGAACTCTTAGATCATCCTCTCCTGCAACAGAGAGAGCTGGAGAACACCGGCTTTCTCATCATCACCTCAGATAGAGGTTTGGCAGGCTCCTACAACTCCGCGATGCTTCGTCGCGCCACCGAACTGCTTCGCCCCTACGACCGCTCCAAAGTCAAGCTCTACCTAGTAGGCCGCAAAGGCATTCAGTTCTTCCGTCGGCGTGGCTACCAGATCGCAGCCGAGTTCAGCATTCCAGGAACCGGCGCTACCTTTGCCGATGCTCAAGATATCGCGCGCGTTGTTCGTGAAGCCTTCCTCAATGGCGAGATCGACCGGCTCTACCTGCTCTATACACGCTTCTACACCGCAATCACCACCCGGCCCACCGATCTCCAACTTCTTCCTATCCAGCCACCCGAGAAACAGGAAGAAACAACGGAGGCCCCACAGTATTTCGATGACTACATCTTTGAGCCATCCGCCAACGAGATTCTGAGTGCGCTTCTACCTCGTTACATTGATGGACAGATCTATCAATGCCTTCTCGAATCGACCGCCAGCGAGCATGGCGCCCGCATGACCGCCATGAGTGCCGCAACCGACAACGCAGGCAAAATGATCCAAACTCTTACTCTACAACTCAATCGCGCGCGTCAAGCCAACATTACTCGTGAGATATCTGAGATCGTTGGCGGTGCCGAGGCCTTAAAAGGCTAACCGTTTGGAAAGAGGGGAAGAGCCAGTTCTTCCCCCCTTCATGAATAGTTACCAATCTAACGGCAAAGAGGATAAAAGCCGCGATAAACACGCTCTGCTGGACCGGTCATCTCGATCTCAGCACCAGGCCGCCAGCGGACGATAAGCTCGCCCCCTTTGCTTCGCACGACGATCGGCGCATCAGGAGAAGCACAGTTTTTAAGCACGGCCGCTACTGCAGCTGCACAGGCACCTGTCCCGCACCCCCAGGTCTCTCCTGCCCCACGCTCCCAAATGCGCATCGAAAGCACGTTAGGTGCGACCAATACGCACCACATCAGTGAGGCGCGCTCCGGGAAAAGCGGGTGTTTCTCCACAAGAGGACTGATGGTAAAGAAGCGCTCATCATCCGGTAGCTCCGCCACAAATGTAACGGCATGAGTCGTGCCGGTTGAAAGTGCAGTGATCAGGAGGGTCTCTGTCGGTGTCACATCAAGAGGAAAATCTATCACCGGTTCTTGGGCTACACGCATGGGAATAGAGGCCGGCTCAAACTGTGGCCGCCCCATGCTCACTGTGATCGAAACGATCTGTCCCTCTGCGTTTCGATGCAACTTGGCTCGGCGCACTCCGGCTAAGGTGCCTATAAAAAGGTCGTCTTTGCTTACTATCCCCTCTTCCACAGCATATCGTGCCACACACCGCAGACCGTTCCCACAAACATCCGGTGTGCCGTCGGGATTGTACATGCGCATCATGAGATCGGCAAAAAGCGTTCGCTCTAGAATAATGAGGCCATCCGCACCGATGCCCGTATGACGATCGCACATTTCGATAGCAAGCGCCGACCAATCCTGGTCGTTTGCGTCCCGCCCATCCACGACCACGAAATCGTTCCCAACGCCATGCATCTTTGTGAAGGCAATCTTTTCGGCCACGATGGCAACCTCACCTCATGGTGCGATCTCAAGCATACCCCCATCCCGAGGACACATCGCGTGGCTTGAGGGATATATAGAATACCTTACATGAGATGGTCTTTAGAACACACTGAATCTCTTCTAGGCAATGTTGGAACGGCAAACGGCTACTTTCTTGCTCCATCAACCTGCTAGCGACAGAACTTGACAAAAATCCGGCCTATCGAGTATTCTTTGTTAGCACTCGAAGGTGGAGAGCGCTAAAACGGAACTCCCTCCCCTTCCAAGCCAATACCAAGAAAGGAGACACAAAATGGGTCTGCGTCCTTTGGGTGACAAAGTGGTCGTGAAACCGAGCGAAGAAGAGGAGAAGACTCCCGGTGGGATTCTGTTGCCCGATACCGCGAAGAAAAAGCCTCAAGAGGGCAAAGTGGTGGCCGTAGGGAATGGGCGCATCCTCGAAAACGGCGAGATCAAACCCATGTCCGTTAAGGTCGGCGATACCGTCCTCTATGCTAAATACGGTGGCACCGAAGTTACCATTGATGGCCAAGACTACGTCCTCCTCGATGAAGATCAGGTCTTCGCAATCATTGAGGGGTAGGGCGTTGGCCTTGAGGGGTAGAGCGAAGAGCTTGCCCGCAAAGCCTCTGTACACAACATGAGAATTGTCTGTATCCATTTCCGAAACCCATCGTAAGGAGAAACGAAGCCATGGCAGCAAAAATGCTATTGTATGATGAAGAGGCCCGTCGTGCTCTCGAAAGAGGTGCCGAGGCCGTTGCGAATGCAGTAAAAGTAACCCTTGGCCCCAAAGGCCGAAATGTGGTTCTCGATAAAAAATGGGGTTCCCCCACCATCACCAAAGATGGGGTCACCGTCGCTAAAGAGATCGAGTTGGAAGACCCCTACGAGAACATGGGGGCGCAACTGGTAAAAGAGGTTGCCAGCAAAACCAATGATGTGGCTGGCGATGGAACCACCACCGCCACCGTGTTGGCTCAAGCTATTCTTAAGGAAGGCCTCCGCTATGTAGCTGCCGGCGGTAACCCCCTGCAAGTCAAGCACGGTATTGAGCGCGCTGTGGAGCGCGCCGTGGAAGAGCTGAAGAAGCTCGCCGTGGAAGTGCGCGGAGACAAGGCCAAAGTCGCCAGCGTCGCCGCTATCGCCGGGAACGATGCGGAGATCGGCCAGCTCGTCGCAGATGCTATCGAACGTGTAGGGCAAGATGGAGTGATTACCGTAGAAGAGAGCCGAAGCCTCCAAACCTACACCGAGTTCGTAGACGGCATGCAGTTTGACAAGGGCTACATCTCCCCTTACTTCGTCACCGACACCGAGCGTATGGAGGCCGTCCTCGAAAATCCCTACATCCTCATCTATGAGAAAAAGATTAGCTCCGCAACCGATCTCATCCCCTTGCTGGAGAAGATCGCGCAGCAGCGCCGGCCAATCGTCATCATCGCAGAGGATGTAGATGGAGATGCCCTCGCAACTCTCGTGCTTAACCGCATCCGTGGAACCCTCAGCTGCGCTGCCGTCAAAGCTCCCGGCTTTGGTGACCGTCGCAAAGCCATGCTCGAGGATATCGCCATCCTCACCGGTGGCAAATTCATCAGCGAGGACCTAGGCGTCCAGCTTAAGAATGTAGATTTCTCCTACCTCGGGACCGCGGAAAAGGTGATCATCGGCAAAGAGGAGACCACCATCATTAATGGTGGTGGCACCGAGGCCGCCATCATGGGGCGGATCAATCAAATCAAGCGTCAGATCGAAGAGACGGAAAGCTCCTACGATAAGGAGAAACTGCAAGAGCGTCTCGCCAAGCTCGCCGGTGGTGTGGCCGTCATCAAAGTGGGCGCAGCTACCGAAACGGAACTGAAAGAGAAGAAACACCGCTTTGAGGATGCCCT
>Ga0070737_10007067_pt1 | contig 10042 bp, 10 predicted proteins | sample Coa_R1_10_FD_66438 | JGI IMG/M metagenome (GOLD analysis project Ga0070737, IMG submission 66438) | Surface soil microbial communities from Centralia Pennsylvania, which are recovering from an underground coalmine fire - Coalmine... | ecosystem: Environmental > Terrestrial > Soil > Unclassified...
GATTAATCCTGCATTCCCCAACATTCCCATCGGAGCCTATGCGCCGCTCGTCGGCGGCCGGCCGTTTCGCAGACCGCCGCACTCGGGCGGTCTCACTCTGACTTACACCCGGCGCCGTTTCGGAGTGAACCTGAACGGATATTTCGTGAGCCGTTCGGACGACAGCACGTACCTGACGGATGCCTTCTTCGGAAATACCATGCTGCTTCCCAACCGCGACCTTTTGGCTGGCTATCAGCTTGTGGATTTCAACGGCTGGTACGACGTGCATCGTGGCGTCACGCTCTACACGGAAATGAGCAATGTTCTCAATGAGCGCTATCAAGCGGCGTTTGGCTATCCGGCGTTGCCATTCACGTTCAGAAGCGGAGTGCGCTTTACGCTTGGCGGAGGGCGGTGATCTGACCGGTGGTGCAGCGGCCTTGGCGGGCCTTGCGACTTCGCGGTTTTGCGTGATGCTTTTTGAAATCCTGGCTCAGAGTATTAGTGCGGTGGACCCCTCCGGCCAACCGTACTTCCCGATAAGGGGGACGAACTGGCAGAGGTCAAGATTTTGAACGGAACTTCCCGTGGCGCTCTTGCGGATCAATTGCAACTGCTGGCCGGCGAGTCCGCCGACGGGAATCACCATGCGGCCGCCCTCGGCCAACTGTTCGAGCAAAGCAGGCGGCGCTTGCGGAGAACCTGCCGTAACGAGGATAACCTGGTAAGGAGCGGCGGCCGCATATCCTTCGCTTCCGTCAGCACAGATTACTTCCACGCTGCCGTAACCGAGGCGCGCTAGCCTCGCCCGCGCGCTCTCCGCAAGGCGCGGGTTTCGCTCCACCGAATAAACCTGCGCGCCAAGGAACGCGAGGATCGCGGCTTGATAGCCTGACCCGCCGCCCACTTCGAGCACTTTATCGCCGGGTTGAATGCCAGCAGCTTCCGTCATGGCCGCTACGATGTAAGGTTGAGAAATGGTTTCGGCGTCGCCAATAGGCAAAGGACGGTCTGCATAAGCGAGTTCCATGAGCTTGGAGGGCACAAACTCGTGCCGCAGGACGTGTTGCATCGCGTCGAGCACGCGCTCGTCGCGAATGCCGCGCCGTCGGATTTGAAATTCCACCATCCGCCGCCGCTCAATTTCAAAAGGCTTTAGCACTTCCACCATGGCAATCCCCATCCACACTTGAGAAAGCTTACACAATCGCTTTGAAAAGGCTCCAGAAGACACTTTAAGTATAGGCCGATGCATGTTTGTCGTCCATCAACCCCTTGCACAGAGATTGAGACCGGTATCTTCGCCGCGCAGGGCTATAATGGATTTAATACGATGAGCGAAAACTCCGCGAGCAGAACGGAATCCGGGCGGTATTCACGCCAAATTCTCTTTCCGCCCATCGGGCGCGAAGGCCAGGAAAAGCTGCGCAACGCGCAGGCCGTAATCCTCGGCTGCGGCGCGCTGGGCGCGGCGCAAGCCACGCTGCTCGCTCGCGCGGGCTGCGGAAAGCTGCGCATCGTGGATCGTGATTACGTGGAGGAAAGCAACCTCCAGCGCCAGATGCTTTTTGACGAATCTGACGCCGCCCAAAGGCTTCCCAAAGCAGTCGCGGCGCAGCGGAAGTTACAGCTTACTAATTCGGATGTCGAGGTTGAAGGTATCGTGGCCGACGCCTGCGGTGACAACATTGAGGAATTGATTGTTGGCTCCAACCTGATTTTGGACGGGTGCGACAATTTTGAAACCCGTTTCTTGCTGAACGACGCCGCTGTGAAACACAGCATTCCCTGGATATACGGCGCCGTTGTGGGGAGTTATGGCGTTACGCTCACGGTTTTGCCGGGCCGGACGGCGTGCTTGGCCTGCGCGTTGCCTGAACCTCCCGAAGGGCTTGGCGAAACCTGCGATACGGCAGGCGTCATCGGTCCGGCGGTGAGCTGGGTGGCGTCAATTCAGGTAGCCGAAGCGCTGAAAATCCTGCTGGGCTTGGAGACGAAGCTGCACGGCAAGCTGATGGACTATGACATCTGGTCGAACCGGCTGCAGCAGGTGTGCGTCGCCCGCAACCCCGAGTGCCGCGCCTGCGGCAAGCGCGAGTTTGCTCACTTGAGCAGAAAATTGCCTGGCCACATCGCCCTTTGCGGGAGAGACGCGGTACAAATCCATCAAAGCCAGCCGAGATGCCTGGACCTTGCTGTGCTCAAGAACCGGCTTGCGGCATTCGGAGAAGTCCGTGCCAACGCCTACCTCCTGCAATGCCGCCTGGAACAATACGAGGTCACGGTGTTTCCCGACGGCCGCGCACTGATCAAGGGGACACAGGACCCGTCCGTGGCGCGTTCGCTCTATGCGCGTTATATCGGCGCATAGTAGCCCCCATTGAGCGGCGATTGCCGGACCTGCATTGCAACCCCGGCGCGGCTTTTGACATCCAGATTGATAGATATGGCTGGGTGGCAACTATGAAGCCTCTTTCGCGTGCGCCTTTCCTGGTTCTGTATCCCACACTTTTCATGGTGCTCGTTGCTGGCGCGGTGTGGCCTCAGGAAAACCCGGCGGCGCGTGTGGCGCGCCTTAGTTTTGTTGAAGGCACCGTGAAGCTGGAGCCTGCCAGCCTTTCAGAGTGGGCGATCGCCTCCGTCAACACACCCATCGAGCAGGGATACAAGCTCGCAACCACCAAGAAGAGCTTTGCCGAAGTGCAATTTGAGGATGGCTCGACGGTTCGCGCCGGCGAATCCTCCCAGGTTGATTTCCAGCAGTTCTCGGTGGATTCGGCAGGAGAACCCATCAATGAGGTTGTCCTGGCTCAGGGTTATGCAACCTTTCACGGTCTCTCCGAAACGGGAGGCGTGTATCGCGTGCGAGTGGCAGGCGCCACAATCAACGCGCCAGCACCGGCGGAGTTCCGCGTGGATCTGGATCAGGGCGCGGTGCGGGTGGAAGTGTTCAAAGACTCGGTTGCGTATTCAGCTCCGCAAGGCAGTGCGCAGCTTAACGCCAACGGAGTGCTGATAGACGAGCCGGGTTCCGGAAGACCTTACAGCATTTCAACCGGTATCACAACCGATGGCTGGGATGCCTGGGTCGAAGCGCGGGATAGCGATCAAACTGCAGCGCAAGATCAGGTGGTGACGCCGGAGTCCTATTCGAGCGCTGCTGGCTCTGATCTCTACGGCTGGAGCGACCTCTCCGATTACGGCTCATGGACCTACTTTGCGGGTTACGGCTATGGCTGGTGCCCCGTGGTCTCCTACGGCTGGTCTCCTTACACTTACGGAAGGTGGGCGTGGTATCCCGGCCTCGGCTACACCTGGATTTCCAACGAGCCGTGGGGGTGGCTGCCATTCCATTATGGGCGCTGGGGCTACATGCCCAACGGCTTCGGGTGGGCTTGGATTCCCGGAGGCTTTCAGACGTGGTCGCCCGCCACGGTGAACTGGTATCAAGGCGCGGGCTGGATCGGCTGGATGCCGCAGTTGGTGAACGGAGGATTTCCGCAAGCGGGTTGCGGACAGCCGGGCGGCTGTATTACGACGATGGGCGTAGAGGCTTTTCAAAGCGGCCTGCCCGTAAGCTCAGAACACGTTCGCATCATCAGCGCTGAAAGAGCGCATTTAGTCCCGAACCCAACAGTAAGGCCGGCGCGCCTGGTAATGTTACCCGGTAGGCCGGTGGGGCCAGGCGTCCCGGGAGCCGCGAGGCCACCGCGCGGTTCGGTCACACAGGATGAGATTGCTGACCAGGCGAACATGCATCGCGCCGCCATGATTCATGAAGGCGCGAGTCCCGCATTGAATTCGTGGCGGCGGGCTTCGGCCTTCCCGTCCGTCTCAAAGCCGTTCGCTCCCTCGATCACGGAGCCTTCACCGTTGCTTCACCCCGGCGTTTGGACGCCGCGCGCGGCGCCGCTCGCAACGACTCACTTCTCCCCTGTGCCAGATTTTATCCTGGGAGGCGCACATCATTCTTTTGGAACCGCGCCTTCTCCGCTTGGAATTCACGCTGCCACTCCCCCCTCAACGTCGCACGTCGCCAATCCTAGAGTTTCAGGCGCGGTCGGACCACTCGGAGGCGGCGGTCACATCGGTCCCATGGGCCGCTAAGAAGCGTTACTGAATGATGATACCTGCGTAACCTACCACGGAACGCCTATCACCTCCGGCATCGGCGGAAGTAGCGTATTTCACAAGTTTCGCCTGGTTTGCTCCCAATGCTTTCATCGCCGCCAGAGTCGCGACGGCAGGACCGCTGCCGCACATTGTAATCCGTTCACGAGAAATGACTTCCGAGAGACCTTTGGGATCAAGGGCCAGAATCCTGTCAATGGCCTTTTGGTCCTTCACCCTGGTGATACCATCGGGCTCATAGTGGTTCATGTCGCTCGATGCGATCATGAAGACCGGCTTTGCGTATTCCTGAATCGCCCGCGCGAGCTGTTGCCCGAGCGTTAGAAGCATTTCATAGCTCACTCCGCCCACCGCGATTGGCAAGAAGCTGAACGACTTCATCCTTCGCTGCAGAAACGGGAGCTGCACTTCGAGCGAGTGCTCCTGGGCATGGGCCGCCTCATCCTCCACCAGAAACTCGCAATGATGGAGGATTATATCCGCCAGGTCCGAGTCAATCGGCGCGTCGCCAAGCGGCGTGCGCCACGCTCCGCGCGTCATGATCGCGAGCGGCTCCCCATATCCAAAGTGATTGGGACCGAGAATAACAAACGAATCGCACGGCGGAAGACGCCGGTAAAGAGCCCCTGCAACGTGGCCGGAATACATATAACCCGCGTGCGGAGCGACGCAGGCCTTGGCCGCGCCCAACGCTTCTTCCGCCTCAACAGGCTCCGCGCCCAGGTGCAGATCGACGGCTTGAGCGAGTTCTTCAGGATGGGAAGGATAAAATCGCCCTGCGACTGCGGGCTTCCGAACGAATGAGGCGTCCACGAGCCCATGCTAGTGTCCGTATCCTACCATGTCAAGAATGCCGAGTGAGATTGGCCTCCCGCACGCTCCCCCAACTTTAGAAATTAAGGTTATGCTAGAAACGAGAGCGCGCTCATGAACTACGATGCTGTACTTGTTCTGTCGTTTGGAGGACCTGAGAAGAAAGAAGACGTCATTCCTTTCCTCGAAAACGTTCTGCGCGGCAAAAACGTTCCTCGCGCGCGGATGCTGGAGGTCGCGGAGCATTACTACCATTTCGATGGCCGAAGCCCCATTAACGCCCAAAACCGTGAGCTGATTGCAGCGCTTGAAGCCGAACTTGTGCGTCACGGTCCTCGGCTGCCGGTTTATTGGGGGAACCGTAACTGGCATCCGCTGCTGACAGATACGCTTCGCGTCATGAAGAAAGATGGCGTGCGCCGCGCGCTGGCGTTTGCAACCTCCGCTTACAGTTCTTATTCCGGGTGCCGTCAGTATCTGGAAGATATTGCTCACGCCCGCGCTGAGATGGGCGATGATGCTCCTGAAATTGACAAGTTGCGCACGTTCCACAACCATCCGGGTTTTATCGCGGCCATGGCCGCTCGCATTTCCGGAGCCTTGGCGGAAATGCCTAGCGAGAGAAGAGAGGCGGCTCACTTGGTTTACACGGCGCACAGCATCCCACTCTCTATGGCATGGCATTCCCGCTACGTTAAAGAGCTTGAGGAGACGTGCGCGCTGGTTTCTCACGCTCTCGGAAGAAATGGCGATCCTTTGGTTTACCAGAGCCGGAGCGGGCATCCTTCGCAAGCATGGCTCGGCCCCAGCATTCTTGATTACCTACGCGGCCTTCCCGCTCGTGAAATTTCAGACGTCGTGATCGCTCCCGCCGGATTCCTTTCCGACCATCTTGAGGTTCTTTACGACTTGGACACCGAAGCGAAAGCGCTGTGCGATGAGCTTGGAATCCGCATGGCGAGGGCTTCAACTGTGGGTTCACATCCAGAGTTTATTGCGATGATTCGTGATCTGATCCTGGAGCGCGTGGAGCAAAACCACCGTAGAAAGGCTCTCGGCGTTATGGGTCCAAGCCCCGACTTTTGCCCGGCGGATTGTTGCCTTCCGCCACAGTGATTTTTAGGCCGTTTTTGCAAGCTCTCGCAAGAGGCCCTGCAAAACGTCGGCGGCCAAAACAGCCGCGTGGTGAGATGCGGCGGGCAAACCTCCTAGGGCTTCTTCGATGCTTGCCGGGGCAAGGGAAGAGAGAGAGGAGAACCGCTTATTTTCAAGGTATTCCGCCAGCCACGACCCGCAGGCAATTGTGGGAACACAGCCGGCGGCCTTAAACCGCACCTGCATCAGAGTTCCGCTCTCCATTACGACCGACAATTTGAGCGCATCGCCACATACTGGATTGCTGGCCTCAGCGGCAGCGCTTGGGCTGGCAAGCTCGCCTGCGTTTCTGGGATGGCGAAAATAATCGAGCAGTTTTTCGGAATAGCGTTCCATGGCTGACAGCATCAGGGTGTAGCGTGGGCGAAAAATATGACTCGGAGCAGCAGGACCAAAAACATTCCCGCTGCGATGGTTAAAGCTGCGCGGAGACCGTGCATTTTGCTCGCCTCCGGAATTAAATCTGATGCCGCGACGTAAAGCGTGACGCCGCCCGAGATAGCAAGCCCACTGCTCACGTGGCGATGAAAAGCGGCCATGGCGAGGACGCCTAAAATCCGTGAGACGCCGAGCGCCGTGACCGCAGCGATGCCTTTGGCTTCGCTTTTTTCTGCTGCGCGCATGATTGAAGCCATGGTGAACCCTTCAGGAACGTTGTGCAGGATCACCGCGCCAAAAATCACAGTGCCGAGCCATGAGGAAACAAAAAATCCCGAAGCGATAGCAACACCGTCAAAAAACGTGTGTATGAGCAGCCCGCCGAGAGCAGTATAGGCGACGCGCGGGTTCAAAAATTCAGCGGTGTGCGTTTCCTCTCCAAAATGAAAATGGGCGGGCCAGGAGTGTTCAAAAACGTGAACGACGAAATAGCCTACCAGAATGAATGCGGGGGCACGCAACGGGGCGAGGCGCAAGCTTTCCGGGATCATTTCCGTGAGCGCGGTGGCCAGCATGAAGCCGGAGCCAAGGGCGATAAAGTAAGCAAGAAAAGCTCGCCGCCACACACGGGCGTAGACAATGGCGCCGCCTAGAAGATTAGCGATTCCCGCCACGATGCCTAACACCAAGCTGATGGCAAGAGGGGACATAAAAAGACGTTGGATAGCGTCACCGCACAACACTGCCAGCGCAACTAAACGAACTACGAAGAATGCCGGAAGTGGACGATTTCGCCGTCTCTCACGATGTACTCTTTCCCTTCCAACCGCAATTGGCCTCGGTTGCGGGCCTCCGCCAGGCTTCCGCAGGCCATAAGATCTTCATAGCCTACAACCTCTGCACGGATAAAGCCTTTTTGGATATCGCTGTGAATTTCACCCGCCGCCTCCCATGCTGTCGCTCCGGAACGGACGGTCCAGGCGCGGCACTCGTCTTCGCCCACTGTGAAAAAGGAGATCAGTCCGAGCAATCTGTAGCTGGATCGAATGACGCGCGCGATGGCTGATTCCTTTAGATCGAAACTCGCCATGAACTCCGCCGCCTCTGCATCGCTCAGTTCGGCCAGTTCTGATTCCACTTTGCCGCACACTGCCGTTACAGCCGTTTTGGGCCGCTGCTTGATCCCGGCGGCAGCCGCGAATTCCTCCGCGGCGCCGGCTCGCGCGGCATCCTTTTCATTAAGGTTCAAAATGTACAGCATTGGTTTAATCGACAGGAACGTGAAGCCGCGCACAACCCGTTCCTGATCCGCAGAAAGGGCTGCTTCGCGCAACGGCGTCTGCTTTTCGAGGGCTTGCTTGCAAACTCGCAGGGCTTCGAGTTCCTTCTCCAAGGCTGGGCTTTTCTGTTTCTTTACATCCTTTTCGAGCCTTTCGATCCGTTTCTCCGCAACGCCAAGGTCAGACAGAATCAACTCCAGTTCAACGTTCTCCACGTCGCGCTTCACCGCGGTTAGTTGGCCTGCACCATCGCCAAAAGCGCACAAGACCAGCGCCAGCGCCTGCACCTCCCGCAGCACCGCGCTTTGCGGGCCAGAGCGTACAACGTCAATGACGCTGCCCGGCATATCCACATATTCCACGCTCGCATAAACGGTCTTTCGCGGCTGAAACATTTCCGTCAAGCGGTCAAGGCGCTGATCCGGCACCAATACCACGCCTACATGGGCCTCCGGCCGCGAAGAGCTTGCGCCGCTTCCATGAGCCTTGGTGAGAATCCGAAAGAACGTGGTCTTCCCTGCCTGGGCAAGACCTACAATCCCAATCTTGAGCAATATAGTCTCTCAATCAGCCGGAACACCCGGCGAAATACGCTTATAAAGCTGATATTTCTCGACTTGTAACCAGGAAGGATCGAGCCGCCAATAACCAAGGTCTTATTTAGCAACGACGTGAACGGCTGGCCGAGGCCAGGAGGCTGGATTGAAAAATTTGCCCTTAATGGGCGGGTGTTGCCATGGGCCGTCGCCAAAGATAGATTCCCAGGCGAGCTTGGACGTTTCAAACAGCCACGTTTTTGCATATATTCTATTGAGCCACCAACCCCGAGGCTCAAAGCTGCCATCCCGAACACCATGCACCCAAAGATGGTAAGCCGGCTGTGAACCAGCTAGCGCGGCTCTCCAGATGTTGCCCGCGCGCCGCGTATGGTAATTGGAAGTCACTATGATTACTTTTCTCCATCCCGCGTTTTTCAGACATTGCCGGACAACTCCCGCTTCTTCGATCGTCGAGTCCGCATCTGAAACGCAAAACGCAATATGGCTTGCAACTTGATTTCCGAAATGCCTTTTGAAGTAATGGAACGCCTCGGCGGGAACACTCTTGCCCCAATAGGTTTTGGGTGGCAGGCTAAGCAGGAGATAGCCAACAATGCCTTGCTGCAGCAATCGCACTCCTTCGGCTGTGCGCGCTCTCAAGCCAACCTGCCCGCCATCCAACACTAGCGCCACATCGGCGTGCTTAGGCAGTGGGTCGGTATGGACAAGTGCGTAACCGCCAAAGTGCAACAGAACAATAAAGGCAACGATCAGCGTCCCAATGATTGCAACTGCCCAAATCCAACGCCGGCCCATCTGACGGGCCACTTTTTCGTGCTGCGAGCTCTGCTCTTCGCCGGGCAAAGAACCTGAATCCTTAAGCAACGTACCATGATGAGACATCGAGACATCCTTACTACGGCTACCGTCGGTTGAGCACGCCGACGCGCAATCTCTCATAAGCGGAGTTGCCCACGATCTTTTTCGCTCCGTCCAAGAGCGCCTGCTTGGCTCGCGGCAACCAGAGTCCCTCCCCCCGGCATAATAAATCGAATCCCGCTGGTTCAGTTTCCCGTTGTACAGCGATTCGGGCCAGATTAAATGCATCGCTATCACTTCGATTGATTCCAATGCGGCTAGTGGCAACTGACCGGTAGCCAGCTCTGCGGCAGTAATCCGAAACGGCAGCATTCCATCTGCCTCCAGGGCAGGAAAAATGCTCGACACGCCGGCCAAGTATTTGTTCCAGCATGTCTTTAGAAGCCACAATCTCCTCTTGCAACCCCCTGGCATCGAGCTCGGTAAGATAAGCATGCGTCATGGAATGGCAACCTACTTCGAACCCTTCCAGGCTAAGGGCTCGCAATTGGTCCGCAGTCAGATAACCGCGCCGTCCAAGAAATCCTGCGACCACGTAAAAAGTCGCCCCCAAACCCATTTCCTTGAGAATCGGAGCCGCAACCAGATAGTCGGTTTCACACCCATCATCGAAGGTAATCGCCACTCTTGCCGCACCGTCGCGGACGCATACCAGATCATCACTAACACTCACGCCACGGATCCCGGATGCCGCGAGGCGCTGCACCTGTCGCCGGAAATCCGCTTCCCGGACCACGTATCGAACATAGCCTGGAGATGGCGAACATAACGTCCGACCCGCCCTCTCAAGCTCATGATACATGAGGTAGACAGCGCCGCCGTTAGGCATTCAAAAAATCCTTCGCAAATGCGACTTCAACGTCGGCGGCACGCCAAGCCCTAAAC
>Ga0070737_10007068_pt1 | contig 10042 bp, 11 predicted proteins | sample Coa_R1_10_FD_66438 | JGI IMG/M metagenome (GOLD analysis project Ga0070737, IMG submission 66438) | Surface soil microbial communities from Centralia Pennsylvania, which are recovering from an underground coalmine fire - Coalmine... | ecosystem: Environmental > Terrestrial > Soil > Unclassified...
GAGCTCGTCGATGTTCTCGACGCCGAACGCGCAGTGATTGAAGCGCGGCTCGCGGCCGCGATGGAGAAAGAGGTTGTGGTGATCCGGCCGGCCTTCGCAGCGCATGAACACGCCGACGCCGCGGATCATGTCGGTGATGCGGAAATCGAGGCGCTTCGTATAGAACGCGACCGCCTTGTCGACATCGGGAACGCCATAAACGGCGTGGTGGAGCACTTGCGGGCGCGCATGCTCGTACCATTTGCGCAGCTGATTCCAGCGCCGGATCGTCGCGAGGCCATTCTCGGCCTGCGGCGGATCCTGCGGCGGCTTGCGCGCGTAGAGTCTGAAGGCGATCGCGAGTCCGCCATCGTCGCGCGTATGCGCGGTGCCGTCATTGTCGCGCCGCACCTCGCGGTCGCGCGCAAGCTCCGCGGCGATCTTCTCGAGATGCTGGGGCGTATCCACCCCCCAGACGAGTTCGCGCGGGGTCGAGCCCTGGCCCGGCGCGGGCGGCGCGGGCAATGACGGATCGTCGGCACGCTTCAACACGACCGCGGAGCCCTCGGCGAGGCGGAAGGTCGTACCGTCGCCCTTGCCGGCGCTTTCCGGCGCGAGGCCGAAATCGCTGAAGAAGCGCGTCGCGGTGTCGAGATCCTCGACGCCGAAAACGAGACTTTCGATACCGATGATGGCCACGGCCGATCCTCCCCTCTTCTATTCGGCGGCAGCCCTGCCGCCGCCGCCATGATACCAAGGCGCCGGCGGCTTTTGGGAACTCCGGGCGGTTCTTCCGGTTGAAGGAAGTGAGGTCTGCCGGTCGCTGGCCGGGATGGTCGTGGCGCTGCAGAATCTCCGGAGGACGCGCTGACATGGAAAAGCCGGCGCGCCCTCTGCGTGCGAGCGTCGCGACATGATGAAGAGAGCCTTTGCCGGCGCGTCGCTGCTCCTCCTGCTCGCTCTTCTCGGCTGCGGCACGGCAACACCGCCGTTGGCGCCGGCGCGTCCTTCGGCCGGTGCGGATCGCCTCTATGTCATCGATCGTGGCTGGCATACCGATATCGGTTTGCCGGTCGCCGAGCTTGACGGCCGCCTCGCCGCGGTCGCCGCCGCTTTCCCCGGCGCGACATCGCTGACGATCGGCTTCGGCGATCGCGCCTATCTGCTCGACCGCACGAGCGATTTCCTCGACATGCTGCGGGCGCTGTTGCCGGGCCGCGCCGCGATGCTGGTGACCAGCCTGCGCCTGCCGCCCGCGGCCGCTTTCGGCGCCGACAACGTCGTGACGCTCGCGATCGCGACACCGCAACTCGATGCGCTCGAAGGATTCTTGGCGGCCGATTTCGCAACCGACGCTGCCGGGCGGCCGTTGCGCCTCGCCGCCGGCCCCTATCCCGGCAGCCTTTTCTTCGCGTCGGACGCGACCTACGACGCGCTCCATACCTGCAATACCTGGACGGTCGAGGCCCTGCGCGCAGCAGGCTATCCGGTATCGAGCGCTTTCGTGATCTTCGCGCCGCAGGCGATGGCGGCGGCGCGCGCGCTGCAGACGGGCGATTAATTGCAGGGTGCGCCGTTGCTGCAGACGACGGTCGATCCCGGCGGAACGACGACGGTCGAAGCGGGCGCGGGCGGCGGCGGATTGCTGCTGCTGATGCAGCCGGCGAGGAGCGCGGCAGAGTCGATTTTTCCCGCCGCCCGCGAAATTGTGAAATTAGGGTCGAAATTGGGATCAGAGTCGATTTTCCCTGAAATTGGGGTCAGAGTTGATTTTCCCCGCCAGTTGAATCGACTCCGACCCCAATTAAATGCTCTAGTTAAGTCTACTCTGACCCCAATTAAGCGAAGAGCGGGTGCGCGCGGGCGGCTCAAGACATCCGTTCGGCGTGGAGATCGTACCAATCCCCGGCAAGCGGTAACCGCGCCCGCGCAGCATGATCTTCGCGAACCGTTCCAGCATTCCGCTCAGCCGGTATTGCCGAACGATCGCGCGCATACGCTTATCCGCGGTGCGACGGTCAAACCATTCCTGAGGCAGCTCTCTCCCGAACAGGCCGGTGCATTTGTCGTTGAATCGATAATCGGCGTATCGGCCCTCGCGGGCATCCAGCGGCGGAATTTGACTCGGGACCGTGCTCTGTCCGACGAGAGAAAAGCGGCAATATCCCATTTTCTCCAATCGGTCCATGAGATCATGCGACGCGGAAAAATCGATTTCGACGGACATATACCGCGGCTTCTCTCTGAATTCCGCGAACGCTTCAACGCAGAGCAGATCAAAGCCCTCAATGTCGATCTTCGCGTAGTAAGGGACGCCATAGCGGGCAATAATCTCGCTCGGCACGACACCCATGACTTCGATTTCATCGAAACCTTCACCGCGATCGGCAAAACTTGCACAGGTGTTCCGATGCGGTGCTGCGCGCGGGTTCGGCCGTGTTCACATAGAACCTGAGCGGCTCGTTACTGCGTGAGATGGCGCGGTTGACGACCGTGAGCTGCCCCGACGCGATGGCCTGCGCATTGCGGCGCTCGGCGTCGCGACAGGCGGCCGGGTTCGCCTCGACGGCAACGACGCGGAAACCCTTTTTGAGATAGAACTCGGTGTCTTCGCAAAAGTGCATGCCGAAATCGAAAATGAGATCGTCCGATCTCCTTGGTCCGGCACCGGCCTCGTCGCGCACCGAGCGAGTATTCATGAAAGCATCCCGCAGGCGGTCTGCCGAACGTCAGGCTACCAGAGATTGCCGAGGTGGCAAATCACGTCCGCGACAACCCGCATTGCCCATGTCCGCGTTTGGCCCTTCAAGGTATTGCAGGGTATCGCCGGAACGCAGCGCCGATCGCCGCTATCGGCGCTCAATCGGACGCGCCTATTGAGAAGGATGTTGATCTTCGCGCCTGCGCGGGGGACGGGCGCTCACCGCGTCCACAAAGAGCTGAACTCGGTCGCGACCACGCGCTCGTAGGGCACCGCGTCCTTGATCAGGCCGAAGCCTTTGGTGAACTTCATCAGCCCGTCGATCGCCTCGCGGGTGATGACGGCGTCGTAGAAGGGCGCGTCGCGCGCGATGAGCGGCGCGATCAGCTCCGCCTCGTCCGCCGGGAAGAGCTTCTCGCCGATGCGGGTCGCGAGCGACGGATCGGCGCGCAAGGCCTTCTGCGCAGCGCGCACGGCGCGGATCGCGCCGGCCGCGACCTCGGGATGCTCTTTCACCAGGCTCTCGCGCGTCGTCAGCGCGGGAAAGCTGTAATAGCGCGCGCCGGGCGGCCCGTCGCCGCGGCGCAGATCGATATGCAGCTTGGCGATGCCGAGCTTCTCGCCGAGCGCCACGCGCAGGCCGTTGCCCCAATAGGCATCGGCCGAGCCGTTCGTGATCGCATCGACGCCGTTGCGCGCCATGAAGCCCTTGTCGCCATAGGCCGGCGGCGGCGGCACGATGCGGATATTGTCGCGCGCGAGATCGAGGCCCGCCTGCCGCAGCATGTATTCGAGCAGCTTCGACGGATCGGAGATGGCGGCGGAAATCCGCAAGCCCTTGAGCGCCGCGAGATCGCCGCGCGCGATGTCGAGGTCGCGGCGCACGGCAAGGAACCAATAGGCATATTGCGCGAGCGCGCAGAGCAGCTTCGCGCCTTGCCATTCCGGCATCGCGCGCAACGCGACGAAAGCGGGGCCGCCGATGAAGTCGAGCTTGCCGTCGCGCATGAGCGCCGGGCCTTCGCGGGTGTTGTAGACGAACTCGACGTCGATGCCCTCGCGCTTGAAATAGCCGAGCTCGACCGCGGCGGTCGCGACGAAATAGGAAGGCGAGTCGAGATCGGCCACCCAGATGCGATACATGCGGAGCCCTTCCCTGACGCGCGGATGTTCAATTCGAATCGTCTCTAGCCGAGGGCGCGGAGACCGACAAGCCCGCGATCAATTTCCGGTAAGCGGCGGGCGGCGCGACTGGCGTGCGCGGCTTCGCTCTGCTTTCTTTGGCGAAGCCTTGGCGCCGTGGCCGAGGCAAAGCTCTTGGTGGGAGAAACGCGATGGCATCGCCTTCACTTGCTTCGCCGCGCCGTGCGCCGAGCGGGCGCCGGCCGCGGCCGATCGTTCCGGGCCTCGCCGGCTTTTACGATTGGGTCGAGCCTTACACCTATCCGCTCTTTCGCCTCATCGTCGGCGCGTTCTTGCTGCCGCATGGCTTGGGCAAGCTGATGAGCGGCCAAGCGCCCGTCGTCGCGACGATGACGCATTTCGGCGTGCAGCCGGCCGCCGTCATGGCTCTATGCGTCACCGCGATCGAATCGCTGGGCGCGCTCTGCATCGTCCTCGGCTTCCTGACGCGGCTCTGGGCCGCGGCCCTGGCGATCGAACTCGCGGTGATCTCGTTCGTCGTGATGTTGCCGCAGGGCTATTTCAGGGCGGAGCCGTTTCTTCTCTGGGGCCTTCTCGCCTTCGTGATCGCGCTCAAAGGCGGCGGCCGCTGCTCGATCGATCGGCTGATCGGCTGGGAGTTGTAGCAAGTCATTAAATTCGGTCGCGCGCGTAGGGTTGGCGTGGCGGCTACGCGCGCGACCGACGATCAAAGGTCCTCGCTGCGCCGCGCGATCTCGGCCATTTTGTCGGGACGGCGGAAGATGCCGGTGGTGAAGTCGATGCGGCCGCGATTGGAGTTCCTGAGGATGCCGGGCGGCTCCTTGCCCTGATCGATCGCCTTCAAGGCATCCCAATAGCCGCGCCGCAGTCGCACGACGCCGCGATCCGAGGTCGCGAGCGTTTCCCTCGTGCGATCGCTGATGACGCCCTGGCTCTCCATCGCATACATGTCCTGCGCGAAGACGATGCCGCCGCTTTCGTAAGGATTGTCGCGCGGGATGACCTTGTCCTGCTTCAGCATGATGTCGATGCGGCGCTGGATCTCCGCCTCGTCGGCGCCGGGCGGGTTGGGCAGGAAGCGCGCGCTGATCGAGATCGCATGGGTGTCGTCGATCGGCGTGACGTACCACGCGATCTCGAGCGGCGGATCCATGTGATTGACGGCGACGCGGTTCATCGCCGGAAAAACGAAGTGATCGAGGCGCGTGTGGCCCTGGTCGCGGCGCGTCGAGTGAACCACGAACCCCCATTCCGTGTCTTCGGTCTTGTCGAAGCTCGGCAGCTCGTCGACGACATTGGTCAGCGGCGAGAAGCGATGAAGGAACGTCGTGTGCTGCGGGTCGACCATGTTCTCCGCGACCTGCAGCCAGTTGCAGTTGTGGTAGCTCTTGGTCACGCGCTTGAAGCCGTCCTCGCGCACGAACACGTCGAGCGCCGGCAGCTCGGGCGGCTCGCCCTCGCCCATATAAGCCCAGATCGCTCCATAGCGATCGATCGCCGGATAGCCCGCGATCTTCACCTGGCCGAGGAGCGGCGAATCCTTCGGCTCGCACGGCATCTCGATGCAGCGCCCCTGCGCGTCATAGAGCCAGCCGTGATAGCAGCAGCGGATGCCGCGCTCTTCCGGCGTCGCGAGCTTCATCCCGGCATTGCGGTGCGCGCATTGATGGCCGACGAGGCCGGGTTCGCCGTTCGGGAAGCGAAAGAGCACGAGGTCTTCGCCGAGGATGCGCACGTCTTTCGGCTTGGTGCCGAGATCGGCCGCGACCTCGATCGGAATCCAATAGCGGCGGAAGATGCGGCCGGCGGGATCGTTGCGGCCGACATGGACGAGCTTTTGCGCGACCGCCGAGGCCGCGCCCAGCGGCGCCGCTCCGTTGTTCGATTGCGCGCGCGACGCGCGCGGGTCGCGCGCCGGCGGCGTGGCTCTCGCCGGTTTCGCTTTCGCCCCATTCCCTTTCACCCGAGCCGCGACCTTGCGCGCGCCGCGCTGCACCAGCGCCGCGCCACGCTTCGGCTTGCTGCGTTTGGCTTTTAAAGGTTGCTTCGCCATCCCGACCCTCCCGTTCGTTCGCGCGAGGGTAGCGGGTCGCGGTTTTTCCGGCAATCGCCGCGATCCGTTCGCGGCCTATTGCAGGCTGCCCCAGCGATCGACCGTCGGCTCGGCCAGCGCCCAGCGCCACAGGCCTTTCTTGTCCTGGCACACGGTGGTTACGTAGAGGTTGTCGTCGCCGTCGACGGTGAAGACGGCGTCCTTGCAGGGGATCGCCTTGCCGAAGCTGCGCGCGATCTCGACCGTGCCGTCCTTGTCCCAGAGTGGCAGGAACTGCGGGATGTTCCAACGCGCCGATTGGCCGACGACGAGCGGCCCCGCCGCCCGCGCGATAGCGTCCTGCGCGTTGCGATGAATGTCGCGCTCGGCGTATTTGATGCCGGCATCGATGCCGATGCCGGCGCCGATACCCGCGGCGGTGCCGACCAGCGCATTGCCTGTGGCTTTGGCGACGCCGGCGGCGATGCCGGCGGTGGTCGCTGTGCTGACCGCCGAATCGACAGCGCTGCCGGAACTCGAACATGCCGACAGCGCGAGCAGAGCCGCAAAAACGAGCGGCGCCAGCCGTCGCCCGGCGGGCGCAAAATGCGCTTGGTTCATGCCGGGCAAACCCCCGCGCGCCAGCTTGGGTTCCCGGCGCGCCGCGATCGAAGAGTGCGCTAAGCCGCGGCCTCGATGCGGCGCTCGAGCGGCATGACGATGCGCACGGTGGTACCCGCATCCGGCATGCTCTCGATCTCGAGCATGCCGCCGTGCAATTCGACCAGGGCCTTCGCCAGCGGCAGGCCGAGACCCGTGCCGTCGAAGCGCCGCGTCAAGGCGCCGCCGCCGGCATGATCGATCTGCCGGAACGGTTCGAGCGCGATCGCGATATCCTCTTTCTTCATGCCGATACCGGTATCGGCGACCGCGATCACGGCATTGCCGCCCGCGATGCTCGCCGAGACATCGACGCGGCCGGCGGCGGGCGTGAACTTCACCGCGTTGGACATGAGGTTCAAGAGGATTTGACGGAAACGCAGCGCGTCGCAGCGGATCGGCGGCAGGTCCGCGGGGACCTCGACCCTCAGTTGGACGCTCGCCGCCTCGGCCATCGCCGCGACGATGCGGCGGCAGGCTTCGACGCTCTCGCCGATCGAGACCGGCTCGTCGCGCAACTCGAGACGCCCGCCCTCGATCTTCGAGATGTCGAGAATGTCGTTGATGATCCTCTGGAGATGCCGGCCGGCGCTGTTGATGTCGGCGCCGTAGCCGCGATAGCGCGCATCGAGCGGACCGATCATCGCCTCGCGCATCATCTCCGAAAAGCCGATGATCGCGTTGAGCGGCGTCCGCAGCTCATGGCTCATACGCGCGAGAAATTCCGATTTCGCCTGGCTCGCCTCGGCGAGCCGCGCCTCGCTTATGCGCAGATTCTCGTTAAGGCGCCGCACCTTCTCGTTGGCGGCGCGCATTGCGGCGATGATCGCGATCACTGTCGTCGCGACGACGAAAAAAGCGGGAATCTGAAAGACCTCAAAGGCCGACGGATGAAGCGGCAGGATGATGAGCCACACCGCGGCGCCGGCGAGGCCGGTCGTCAGGAACGCCGCCGCCGAGCCGCAGCAAAAGGCCGCCAGGATGACGGCGAGGAAAGAGGTGACATAAGGAAAGCCGCCAAACGGCGCATGCGCGAAAATCGGATCAAGCACCCAGCGCAGCGCTACCGCAAGAGCGCCCAGCGCCAGCGCGATGAGGCAGGCTTGCAGCGATCCGGCACGAAACCGCAGGCAATCGATCGTAAACGAATTCATCGGGGACCGCGCGACGATTAAAAGCCGAGCCATTCGAGGAACTTCAGGCCGCAAAACACGCGCGCATCCTGATGCAATAAGATCGCCAGATGGTTAAGGGCGCCGCGAAAGAGCGAATCCCGCGCCGCTTCGCCGCAACTGGCGTCGGGTTAAGAGGACGTCAAGACATCGCCGCCCACACTCGCGTCACGCTGCCGTGGAATTCATGACCTCCTTCGATTACTACCTCCTCGACGCCGGCGCGCAGCTCATCGTCGGCGAGACCCTGCGGCACAGCGACATCCTCGATGCGTTCGAGCGCATGCGCGCCCTTTTGGACGAGCATGCCGAGATCGAAACGATCCAGCTCTGGCAGGGCGAGCATTTCATCGGCCTTATCAAGCGCAGCGACGGGCGCCTTATCATGAGGAGCCGGGTGGATCCGCCGCCGGCTCATCCGCTCTTCCCCCGCGAGAAGCCCGAGACCAAAGCCTCCTAGCGCGCGCCGTCCGCCTCATCCTCGTGTCGAGGGATGGTTAACGGACGCTAAACCATCGCCCCCTACTCTTCCGTGGCGATGAAACGCCCGCAATGCCTCTTGCTGACGACGCTCACGCTGCGCGCGTCGATCGACACGATGTTCGGCGATCTCGGCGACGCGCTGAGACGTCTCGGCGTTCACACCCGCGCCATCGCCGACGCGCCGCAAGCGCCGAACCTGCCGCTGGTGCATGGGCTTGTCGGCGAGCTCCGCGACTACGACGGGCCGCGCTTTATCATCGACAACAACGCCAAGAGCCGACTTACCGCGCAAGGCGCCGACGGCAAGCCGGTCTTCATCCACGACGTCTGGAACATCCCGCGCCTGTCGATCTTCGAATCGAGTCCGATTCATCACCTCGAGCAGATGGCGCAGATGCCGAACAACGCGGCGATGACGGTGATCGACGCCGCGCATGTCGAGGTGCTCGACACCTTCGGCGTCGCGCGGCGCGCGACGCAATTCATGGCGCATGCCGGGCCGCCGCCGCTCGAGCCCGTCTTGCCGATGCGCGAGCGGCCGATCGATGTGCTGTTCATCGGCAATGTCAAAGACGTGCCCGAGCCCGATTCCTGGGTCGCGGCGCTCGCCTGTGCCGACACGCTGAAGCCCGCGATCGCACGCGTGATCGCGCGGCGCTGGGAAGCGACCAGCGAGGGTAGCGCCGCGATGCTGCGCCACGCGCTCGCTGCGGAGGGCGCCGCGCTCGAGCCGCGGCGCGATCTCGCTTTGACCGGCGCGATCGAGCTTTACGTGAACAATCTCAAGCGCCGCGAGCTGCTGTCGTCGATCGCCGCCGCGAACATCACGGTTTGCGGCGACGTCGATCTGCGACTGCCGCACAGCGAGCGCGTTACGGTCACCGGCCCGACGAGCTTCGTCAAAACCTTGCAGCTCATGGACAATGCCAAGATCGTGCTCAACACCATGCCGTTTCACACCGGCGCGCATGAGCGCATCTTCTACGGCCTGAGCCGCGGCGCCGCGATCCTCAGCGATTATTCGCAGCTGATCGCCGAGCCCGCGGCGGAACGGCTCGGGATCGCAATCTTCCCGCAAGAGCCTGCGGCACTCGACGATGCGATCGCCGCTTTGCTGGCGCGCCCGCTTGACGATGCGGTTGCCGCGGGCCGGCGCTGGTATGCGCGGCGTCACACCTGGGATCAGCGCGCGCAGCAAATCCTCGATCTGATGACGCCGCTTTTCTGATCGCGCGCCCTCAGAGGCCGAAATAAGCCTGCAGCGCGCCCAGCGCGCCGATGAGGATGCCGGACGCGGCTTCGGGCGAGAGCGTGCGGCCGTTCCAGCCGTGATGCAGCGCCCATTCCTTCACCGTCTGCGCGCTGCCCACGACATGCCAGAGGCATGAGCCGGCCGGGGAGGCGATGCCGCCCACCGTCCGCAACGCGCGCCATACTTCCTTGCGCGCTTCGGCTTGGCGCAAGGTGATCGGCAATTCGTGCTTGCCGTCGGGCAGACGGCTGATATCGGCGGCGCGCAGCGTCTCCAATTGCGCCGCCCTGAAGAGCACATGGAAATCCTCGCCCGCCTGATGCATCGCCGGCGTGATCGTGCCTTTGCGCAGCATGGCCGTGAGAGTGTCGACGGCGCGATAGGGCCGCGCGGGCCGGCCGGCGTCGTCGGCGATCGGCAGCGGCACGCGCTCGACCGTACCCTGCGCCTGGCGTTCGGCGCTCGGCGCCAGCTCGCCGGCGGGCGTACGCTTTTTCCGCTTTCTCATCGCTCTTCTCCCGCGGCGGCAGACCGGCACAGCGCCGCATGGCGCGGGCAATAGGGCGAGTTCGGCGCCGTCGGCCGGCCGCAAAAAGGCG
>Ga0070737_10007070_pt1 | contig 10041 bp, 6 predicted proteins | sample Coa_R1_10_FD_66438 | JGI IMG/M metagenome (GOLD analysis project Ga0070737, IMG submission 66438) | Surface soil microbial communities from Centralia Pennsylvania, which are recovering from an underground coalmine fire - Coalmine... | ecosystem: Environmental > Terrestrial > Soil > Unclassified ...
CAATCGGTGGCGTACGATACCCGCCTGACCGGACGGCTGTGAGGGAGCGGCCAGTGACAGGGCAGCGGGCGACCTGAGCAGAAATCGAGATGCCCGGCCGCGCCTGGTTGGGCAGGATGACCGCATGCCCAACGACGTGCGGAACCTCGAACGCCAGGCCCGGCGGCTGCTGCACCCCGATGTCTACGACTTCATGGCCGCCGGCGCAGGCCAGGAGCGGACCCTGCGGGCCAACCGGAAGGCCTGGCGGGACGTCACCCTGTTCCCCTGGGTACTGCGTGACGTTTCCGCCGTGGACACCAGCGTCACGCTGGCCGGCGCCCGGCTGGCCACACCCGTCGGGGTCGCCCCGACCGCCGCGCACTGCCTCGCCCATCCCGACGGCGAGGTCGCCACCGCCACCGGCGCGGCCCAGGCCGGTGCGCTGTACATCATGTCGACCCGGAGTTCCCGCCGGATCGAGGACATCGCCGCCGCCACCGCGGCCGCGGGCGGCACCTGGTGGTTCCAGGTCTACGTCCTGCGCGACCGCCAGCTCACCGTGGATCTGGTCCGCCGGGCCGTTGCCGCGGGCGCCGCCGCGCTCGTGCTCACCGGTGATACCCCGGTCGTGGGCGACAAGCCCCGGGTGCGGGAGGGCACGACGGTGGACGGCGCGGCGTTCGGGGGCAATCTCGACCCCGCTCTGGATCCGCTGGCCACCACGCAGGCGACGGACGTCACGATGGCCGACATCGGCTGGCTGGCCGGGATCGGTGGCGGCCTGCCGGTGTTCGTCAAAGGGGTGCTGCGGCCCAGCGACGCCGTCGCGTGCGTCCGGCACGGTGCGGCCGGCGTCATCGTCAGCAACCACGGCGGCCGCCAGTTCGACGGCGCCCCCGCCACGGCCCGCGCCCTCCCGGCCGTCGTGGCCGCGCTGCGGGCCGAATCCGGCCCGGCCGGAACGCCGCCACCCGAGGTCTACGTGGACGGTGGCGTTCGCTCGGGTGCGGACGTGCTGGCCGCGCTGGCCCTCGGGGCCCAGGCCGTGTTCGCCGGCCGCCCCGTTTTCTGGGCGCTGGCCACCGGCGGGGCGCCTGGCGTCGAGAGCCTGCTGACCGGCCTGACCGCCAGCCTGTCCCACGTCATGGCTCTGGCCGGCGCCACCAGCGTGACCGCTCTCCCGGCCCTCAGTGCGCTCTAGCACAGGGCGACCTAGCCGCGGTGCACCCCTGACTTCAGCGGGTCCGGGTCTCGTTGCGGCGGCACCGTAGGGGCTGGCGTAGGGGGGAGAGCACTTACCTCCAACTGGCCAGATGTGCAAATAAATTTTTTTTCTTGTGCGGACGGCTACCCCGCGTGGACGCTGTCAGTCACCGGGCATACCGTGGAGACGTGCGGATGGGTCATAAGGTGCGCGACACGGACGTCGCGCTGGTTACAGATGCGAAGCGACCGATGTCAGAGGACATCGCGTACCGTGAGCGGCGTTACCTGGCGATGATGACGATCCGCGTTCTGTGCTTCATAGCCGCGGTCCTGCTGTTCGTGGCGCATGCAGGATGGATCGCGGGGATCCCAGCAGTAGGGGCAATCGTTATACCCTATTTTGCGGTGGTATTTGCGAATGGGGGCCGGGAACCCACCAGCTCCCGGGGTTTCCGGGTCTATGAACCCAACCTACCGGACCGCTTCTCAAACACCCAGGTTCCTCCTGACAGCCAGTCACGTTCAGCCACCAGTGTTGGCGACCGCAACTCCGGTCAGTAACGGAAACTAACTCCGGCCGGTGACTGTGTCTCAGGCCGCTTTCTGGCGCCCGGTGGGACTACGGAGCGCATTTCTTCCCTCGGAAACACTGGCCCACGCAGAGATCAGTGGGCGTGGCGCCGAGATGGGCTTGTCGTAGGGGCTTGACACACATGGGGGGGTTTCCGTGTAAGCTGCAAGCGGTGCTCTGGTCCCCCGTCGGAGCACCACTGCCGGCGTTCCGGGCCCCCGTCGGAACGCCGATGATTGCGACGCCGGGTGGTTTGCCCCCGTAGCCACCCGGCGTCGCCCTAATATTCACTGCCCTTCGAGCGGTTTCATCGAGGCTCGCGGTGCTTTTCTGAGGGAGTCCCCCCGCCCTCCATTTAAACCGATGCGGTGTGGTTGGGCGTTGGGTCCGCAGTGGCCCCGGTGGCGGCCGGAGCATGTGGCCGGGCCCAGACAGCACCCCGCCCCGCCTGCGCAGTCACCTCAGCCGCACCGGACTCATGGCTGGCCACAGCGGCACTCCGAAACCCGCCCGGTGGGGTGGTGCTGCGTCCGGCATCACCATCCCCACTCGCACGACCGCCCTGGTCACAGCACGGGCCGGGCTGGATCCTCGCTACGGGGTGCGTGCGGGCTCGCCGGGAGTCATCGGACCGGCCGCCGCCGGGCGGCATCCCCTTGGGGCGACATCCCCCTCATCTGCGCGGGTCCGCTGCTCCCCAGCTCTGCGCGGGCTCGCCGCTTCCCTGCGGTGCGTCCGCTGGGAGCCACCCGTTGGGGCGAGCTTGAATTCGGGGAGGCCGGGCTTGAGGGGTGTGAGTTGTTTATGTTTCCTAGTTGGGCATTCGTCCTAATTTTTGTGAGTTAATGCAGCCGGCGCTTTGCATCCAGGCCGGAAACTGATCACGGAGCGGGGTGGCGGGTGTACCTGCGCTGGGGGACGTGGCGACTGGGGATGCGCGGAGTGTGCTGAACGCCGGGGTGCCAGTTATCACTCCGTGATCATCGTGGGCCCCGGGTTACCCGGGCGGGGCGGATAACGGTTGGTCCGTGGAACCTGAACCGTGGGATTGCATGGCTTGGGTGCGCTTGTGAAAACGGTTCCCCAGGGCGGGAAGAGGGTGAGATGGGTCACATGGTACGAGAATGAGAGAGGTTTAACCGGGGCGTGATTGCGAGCCGGGAGGTTATTTCACGGAAGGCGGTTACCCCGGGAGCGAGATCCTTTGCCTGGCTAAGGAGGGCGGGACTTTGGCGCCAGGCCGGGGACGAGTTGCCGCGGGGGCGGGGGCCGGGTTGCTGAGTTTGGTGGCCGGCAAACTTTGTGCAGAGCACGGCGTTTCCGGGGGACAGCTGTGCGGAAGCTCGCTGCGGGTGGTTATGGGCGGGACTGGAGTAGTTTCGGGCGCCGGATTGCGGGCGGGCCCGGCCGCAGCCCCAGGATCGCTCAGGATCGCTGGGCCGAGAGGAGACAGCGGGAGGTTTGGGAACCGCCGGGAATGCGGGCCCTGCGGCCTTCTGGGACGCGGCGGGAGGGTGCGGACGCGGCTGACAGCCCGTCCCGTCCCGTCCCCGAAGCGGGCCACAGAACAGCTGAGGGCCGCGGCCAGACGTGGCCGCGGCCCTCGACGGCGGATGCAGGCCACCCGGCGGATGGTGCGTGGTTCAGCCGGTGACCTCAAGCAGCAGGCCGAATTCACCGTCCGGGAAGTACAGGTTGCCGGAGGCGTCGACGGCTACCGCCGTGGGGGCGGCGACGCCCGCGTCGGTGGCGGGGTCGCCGGCCGGGGCCGGGCCTTCGGGGTTGCCGTTGCCGGCCACGTTGTAGATCCTGTCCTTGAGCATCGGCTTGCCGTAGTAGGTGCCGCCGCGCCCGGCGATCTCCCGGACCCGGTCGTTACCGGTGTCCGCGGCGAAGATGTCACCGTGGGCGTCCACCGTCACGCCGTCCGGGTAGTCGAACTCGGCGGCGGTCGCCACTCCCCCGTCGCCCGCGTAACCCGCGACGCCAGTGCCGGCGATCGTGTAGACGTCGCCGGCGGTCATCGCCACCCCGTAGAACGTGCCGGTGCTCCCGGCGATCACCCGGATCCGGTTGTTGCCGGTGTCCGCGGTCACCACGTTGCCCGCCGGGTCGGCCGCGACGCCGGCCGGGGCGGCGAACTTGGCCGCGGTGGCCACGCCGCCGTCGCCCGCGTAACCGTCGCCGCCGTTGCCGCCCAGCAGGTAGAGGTGCCCGGTGGTCATCGCCTTGCCGTAGAACGTGCCGGTCTTCGCGGCCAGCACCAGGATCCGGTTGTTGCCCGTGTCGGCGATGAGCACGTTGCCGTCGCTGTCCACCGCCAGGCCGTTCGCGGCACCGATCGCCGCTGCGGTGCCCAGGCCGCCCTGGCCGGAGTAGCCGGTCTTGCCGTCGCCCGCGATCGTGTAGATGTCCCCCTTGGCCATCGCCTGGCCGTAGAACGTGCCGGTGCTCCCGGCGATCACCCGGATCCGGTCGTTGCCGGTGTCGGCGACGAGCACGTTGCCGTGCGCGTCCACGGTCAGGGCGGTAGGCGCGTCCAGCTTGGCCGCGGTGGCCTTGCCGTCGTCGCCGCTGTAGCCGGCGACAGTGGTGCCCGCGATGGCGTAGATGTCGCCCCTGGTCATGGCCTGGCCGTAGAACGTGCCGGTGGCCTGCGCGACCACCCGGATCTGGCTCGGCTCGGCCACGGCGGGGGCCGCCTGGGCCAGGTCGGCGGGGACGGGGCCGGCCGTGCGCGCGGCCGGGCTCACCCGGCGGGCGGCGGCCACCGGGAGCCCGGGCGTGCTGTCGCCGCCCTCGCTCAGCAGGACGTTGCCCGGCCTGTCCAGTGCCACCCCGGACGGGTCGGCCAGGACCGCGCTGACCGCTGGGGCGCCGTTACCGGACTGGGGCTCGCCGTTGCCGGCCACCGCGTAGATGTCGCCAGCGGTCATCGCCTTGCCGTAGAACGTACCCGCCCTGGCCGCCACCACCAGGACCTGGCTGGCCCCGGCGATGACCACGTTGCCCGAACCGTCCACGGTCACCCCTTCCGGGCTGGGCACCCCGGCCCTGGTGGCCGCGCTGCCGGTCCCGCCGAGCGTGCCGCTCCCGTCCCCCGCGACCGGGTAGATGTGCCCGGCGGTCATCGCCTGGCCGTAGAACGTGCCCGCCCTGCCCGCCAGCACCCGGACGCGGTTGTTCTGCCAGTCCGCGATGAGCACGTTGCCCGCGCTGTCCACCGCGACGCCCTGCGGGTCCTTTAGTTCCGCCGCGGTGCCCGCCCCGCCGTCGCCGCCGTAGCCGGCCGTGCCGTCGCCCGCGATCGTGTAGATGTCGTGCGCGGTCATCGCCTGGCCGTAGAACGTGCCCGCCCTGGCCGCGATCACCCGGATCCGGTTGTTACCGGTGTCGGCGAGGAGCACGTTGCCCGCGCTGTCCACCGCGATCCCGTCGGGCTGCAGCAGCTTGGCCGCGGTGGCCGGGCCGCCGTCGCCGCCGTAGCCGTAGCCGCCGTCGCCCCCGATCGAGTAGATGTCACCCGCGGTCATCGCCTGGCCGTAGAACGTGCCGGTCGTGGCGGCCACGACCCGGATCCGCTGGTTGCAGTCGTCGCTGGCCACGATGTTGCCGTGCGCGTCCACGGCGACGGCGGCGGGGCACAGCCCGGCCGCGGTGGCGGGTCCGGCGTTGCCGGCGAACGAGCTGGTGCCGTTCCCGGCGATCGTGTAGATGTCCCCGGCGGTCATCGCCTGGCCGTAGAACGTGCCGCTGACGGCGGCGACCACCCGGATCCGGAGGCTGGCCGCGTCCGCGATCACCAGGTTCCCGGCGGCGTCCACCGCGACCCCGCAGGTCGCCAGCGGCGCGCTGGCCGCCGGGCCACCGTTGCCGCCGAACGGCGTCGTGAAGCTGTCGCCCGCTACCGGGGTGAGCTGGTCGCTGGTGGGGTTCACCGCATGTACCGGCCCCCCGGCCACGTACAGCCGTCCCGCGCCGGCGGCCACGCCGCAGCTGGGCAACGTCACCTTGGTGGCCAGCCCGGGACCGCCGATGCCGCCGGCCAGCGTGGTCAGGCCGCCGGTCAGCGCAGCCGCGGGGTGCGCCGGCGCGGCGGAGCGCGCCACGGTGACCGGCGGTCTGGTTCCGGCCTGTGCGGCGGCGGGCCCGCCGCCCGTCAGCACCGCGGCCGAGACCAGCCCGGCTACGGCCGCGGGCACGGCCCACAGCGTTCCCGTCAGCGTCCTGCCCCGCGCGCGCATCGCCAGTCTCCCTGCGTCCGGTCCGGTGATCACCCGACCCGCAGTGAAAAATGGTTACTGTCCGGAGTCAGGCGCCGATCTATTGTTTCGGCTTCAGGACTATGACGCGGCAAGATCGCCAGGGGATGGCAAATAACGCAAAAAGGCTGCTGGGAATGCGCTCCGGCACCACCGGGCCGCTACTCGGTGCGGCGGAACTCCACGATGGCCACGCCCAGCATGCCCAGGCCCATCGCGGCCACGATGCCCAGCGACAGGCCCTGCGGGACCGTCCAGCCGTCCCAGCTCACCCCGGGGGCCAGCGCCCGGAAGGCCAGCGGGCTGATCGTCAGGTGGCTGAACACGGCGTGCCGCATCGGATCCACGATGTAGGTCAGCGGGTCGAACCGGGTCAGCACGGTCAGCCACGCGGGCAGGCCGTTCAGCGGGTACAGCGCGCCGGACAGGAAGAACAGCGGCATGACCAGCATCTGGGTCAGCGCCATGAACGACTGGATCTGCTTGATCCGGGCGGCCATCATCACCCCGAACGCGGTCAGCGTGAACGACAGCAGCAGCAGTTCGCCGATCAGCTCCAGGAACAGCACGGGGTTGTAGGGCACGTGCGCGAGCCCGGCCAGGACGAGGATCACGATGCCCTGGATGGTGGCCACGGTCGCGCCGCCCAGGCACTTGCCCAGCACGATCGCGGCCCGGCTGATCGGGGCGACCAGCATCTCGCGCAGGAACCCGAACTCCCGGTCCCAGACGATCGACGCGGCCGAGAAGATCGCGGTGAACAGCACCGACATGGCCAGCACGCCGGGATAGACGAACGTCTTGAAGCTCAGCCCCGGCGGGAGCCCGCCTCGGGTGAGCGAGGACAGGCCGGTGCCCAGCACCAGCAGGAACAGTACCGGCTGGACCAGCCCGGTGACGGCGCGCAGCCGGTCACTGGAAAACCGGATCAGCTCGCGGCGCCAGACGATCGAGACCGCCCGCGCGTCCTGGGCCAGGCCACGCTGCGGCACCCGGACCCGGAGGGCTTCGGCCAGTTCGCCGGTCGGGCCGGCGGCCGGTTCGGTGAGCTGAGTCGCCACGGCTGTTACCTCCTGCGCATGGCCTGGACCATGGACCGCATCCGGTCCGCGCCACTGGCCTCCGCGTCTCTGATCGTCTTGCCGGTGTAGGACATGAACACGTCGTCCAGCGAGGGCCGCGACACGCTGACCGAGCGGATCGGCACCGACAGCTCGCCGAACAGCCGCGGGACGAACTGCTCGCCGGACGCCACCGCGAACGTGACCGCCCCCTCGTGGACGGCCGCGGTGAGGCCGAACGTCGCGGCCAGCGCGGCGATGGCCGCCTGGTCGTCAGCGGTGTGGATCTGCACCCGGTCCTGCCCGACGCTCGCCTTCAGCGCCTCGGGTGTGTCCAGCGCCACGATCGTGCCGTGGTCGATGATGGCGATCCGGTCGCAGTTCTCCGCCTCGTCCATGTAGTGCGTGGTCAGGAAGATCGTGATGTCTTCCCGGGTCTTGAGGTCGCTGATGTACTCCCAGATGGACGAGCGGGTCTGCGGGTCGAGCCCGACCGTGGGCTCGTCCAGGAAGAGAACCCGGGGCGCGTGCAGCAGGCCGCGGGCGATCTCCAGCCGCCGTTGCATACCCCCGGAGTAGGTCCGGACCGGGCTGTCCCGGCGGTCCCACAGGCCCACCATGTCCAGCACCTGGCGCATCCGCGGCGCGACCGCCTTCTTCGGCACGCCGTACAGCTCGGCGTGGAAGCGGAGGTTCTGCTCACCGGTCAGGTACAGGTCCAGGGTGGTGTCCTGGAAGACCAGGCCGATGTTGCGCCGCACCGCGTCCCGCTCGGCCAGCACGTCGTGGCCAGCCACGGTGGCGTGACCCGAGGTGGGCACGGCCAGCGTGCACAGAATCTTGATGGTGGTGGACTTGCCCGCACCGTTGGGGCCGAGGAAGCCGAACGTCTCCCCCGGCCGCACGGTGAAATCGATCCCGCGCACCGCCTCCAGGTCACCGTACCGTTTGGTCAGTCCGGTGACCTGGACGGCAGCTTCGCCGGATCCGGAAGCGGCAGGTACCGCCTCAGCCGTTTGCTCTGCTGTCATCCGCCGCCTCCCTGCGTGCCGCTCATCGAGCCTAGCCCGCCTTAGTTCGGGCCGGCGTCGCCACCCGCGGGCGTGTCCTCCGCCGCGGTGTCCCCGGCGGGGGTGTCTTCCTCGGCCAGGATCCGGTACAGGCTGCGGCGCGTCTCGCTCAGCACGCGCTGCGCCCCGGCGATCTGGGCGTCGGACCCGGCGCTGGTCACCTGCATGGCCGCCATGGCCAGCTGGGAGATCAGCGTGCGCATCTCCCGGGTGCCGCCGCGCTCACGCCCGGCCACCGCGTCCCAGGGCGCGTCGGCCTCGCCGGCGTGCTGGGCGGTGTACTCGCGGCCCGCGTCGGTGAGCGTGAACGCCTTACGGCCGCCCTCGCCCTCCTCGGCCTGGATCAGGCCCTCGTCCTCCAGCTGCTGGAGGGCGGGGTAGACCGACCCGGGGCTGGGCCGCCAGGCGCCGTCGCTGCGCTCGGCGATCTCCTGGATGATCTGGTAGCCGTTGCGCGGCCCCTCCGCGAGCAGGGCCAGCGCGGCGGCGCGGACGTCGCCCCGCTTGCCGCGGGCCCGCCGCAGGGATTCGTCGGCGTCCCAGAACTTGCGGCCGTAGCCGCCGGGGCCGCGCCGGGAGGCCCACTCCGGGGGGGCACCCCGGGAGGGACCCCAGCCGCCCCGCTCGTGCCGTTCCCGCCGCCGGTCGCGATGCGGCCAGTCTTCGCTGCTGTGCATATCGAACTCTCCTTGAGTCTGACCCGGGCACGTTCGGAAGATTTCAGAACTTCTCCGATGACCGGATAATTACTTTGTGACTCGACGATATATCGGAATAGCTCGGACGTCAAGCGACGAGTGTCGACTGGCAACCAGGCGATAGGCTCGCCTACCTCAGCCCTGAGGGAGCGATCAGCGCATGCCAGCCCAGTTCGACGTCGACGCCCTGTTCCCGGCGGAGCTGCCCGGACCCCAGCACTGGGCGGACCGCTATCCGCCGCGGGACCTGCCGGCGGACGCGTTCGTCACCCGGTTCGCACCCAGCCCCACCGGTTACCTGCACATCGGTGGCCTGTTCACCGCGATGCTCGACCACGACCTCGCGCACCAGTCCGGTGGCCGCTACGTGCTGCGGATCGAGGACACCGACCAGTCCCGCCAGGTGGCCGACGCGGTCAGCCAGTTCGCCGAGGCGTTCCGCTATTTCGGCCTGGAGCCGGACGAGCAGGTGGGTCACGGCGCCTACGGCCCCTACGTGCAGTCGCAGCGGGCCGGGATCTACCTGACCTACGTGCGCGAACTGCTGCGCCAGGGCAAGGCGTACCCGTGCTTCGCCACCCGGGACGAGCTGTCCGCGATCGCTGCCCAGCAGCGGGCCACCGGCGCGATGCCCGGGTACTACGGCCGCTGGGCGATCTGGCGGGACGCACCCGAAGAGCAGGTGGCGCAGCGGCTGGCCGACGGCGACCCGTACGTGGTGCGGTTCCGCTCCCCCGCCGCGGCCGGCGCCCGGTCCACCTTCACCGACGAGATCCGCGGCCCGATCTCCCAGGACGACAACCGCAACGACGTGGTCATCCTGAAGAGCAGCGACACCGAGCCCCGGCTGCCGACCTACCACTTCGCGCACGCGGTGGACGACCACCTGATGCGGATCAACCTGGTCGTGCGGGGCGAGGAGTGGCTGTCCTCGGTGCCGCTGCACCGTCAGCTCTTCGCCGCACTCGGCTTCGAGCCGGTCCGCTACGCACACACCACGCTGCTGATGAAGCAGGACGGCGGCAGCCGCCGCAAGCTGTCCAAGCGGAAGGACCCGGAAGCCACCGTCTCCTACTACATCCAGCAGGGCTACCCGCCCGAGGCGGTCCACTACTACCTGCGCGGCCTGGTCAACGGGCGGCTGGCCGAGACGCCGCTGCCCGAGGCGCTGGCCGCGCCGATCCAGCTGGC
>Ga0070737_10007072_pt1 | contig 10040 bp, 7 predicted proteins | sample Coa_R1_10_FD_66438 | JGI IMG/M metagenome (GOLD analysis project Ga0070737, IMG submission 66438) | Surface soil microbial communities from Centralia Pennsylvania, which are recovering from an underground coalmine fire - Coalmine... | ecosystem: Environmental > Terrestrial > Soil > Unclassified ...
AGGGTGCTCGATGCGCATACCACGCGGGTGTTGAGCACGCAGGCGATCGCCGCGCTCAGCGTATTGTGTGCACACGAGATGGAGCTTCTTCGAGGTGAGGCTCCACCGCGTCGCAAGGAGCGACGCGGTGAACGGTTACTCCCCGTGGAAGAGGCCGCGCAGAAATTCGGCGTCAAAGCCGACTGGCTATACCGCCATCACAAGGAGCTTCCGTTCACAGTGCGGTGCGGCAGGCTACTCCGCTTTTCGGAGCTCGGGATGGAGGAATTCATCCGCGGCAAGAGCCGTTGAGAATTCACTCGCCGTGCCGTTGACACGGCCGCTCTTCAAACATTGATCTATTCTGGCACCGCGAGATTCGCGGAGATGCGCAGCCACGCCGGACCGGCACGGTTCAGGGCGCGATCGAACTTCAGATCCGGGAACGTCGGCACGAATTGGGAACGAAGGAACAGAAGCCGCTCAGAGGGATGGGCCGCGTTTTCAAGCGCGGCTCAGTTTACTGGATCGCTTACTGCTATCGCGGGAAGGAGCATCGGGAGAGTTCGCGCTCATCGAGCGAGGCGCAGGCGCTCAAGCTCCTCAAACAGCGCATCGGCGAAGCGGCCAACGGGAAATTGGTCGGTCCGGTCGAGGAGCGTGTCACGTTCGAAGATTTGGCGGACGCGCTCTTGACCGACTACGAAGTCAACCGGTTGCGATCGATCCGCTCGGTTCGGCTTTCGATCAAACACCTGCGGACGCGATTTGCGCTGGACCGCGCCGTGGACATCACTACCGAGCGGATCAAGAAATACGCGGCAGACCGGCAGCGCCAGGGCGCCGCCAACGCCAGCATCAACCGCGAGCTCGCCGCTCTGAAGCGGATGTTCAAGCTGGCAGTTGAATCGGGACGGCTTCGCTACGCTCCGCATATTCCCCTGCTCGAGGAGAACAACACACGCGAGGGATTCGTCGATCACGGCGTCTTCGTGGCGCTCCGCGATCATCTCCCGCAGTATTTGAAAGACCCGATCACGTTCCTCTACCTGTCCGGATGGCGGGTCGGCGAGATGAAGGCGCTTGAATGGCGCGATGTGGATGTTGCCGGGCGCGTCGTGCGCCTCAGGCCGTCGGTCAGCAAGAACAAGGACGGCCGCGTGCTACCCCTGTCGGGTGAGCTGCGCGAGATCATCGAACGCGCGAATGCGAATCGTCGCCTGGACTGCCCGTACGTGTTCCATCTCGACGGTCAGCCCATCGGCGATTTCAAGCGGGCATGGGCGACCGCCTGCAAGCGCGCCGGCGTTGGCAAAGTGTTGGTGCACGACCTGCGCCGCACCGCCGTGCGCAACATGGTGAGGGCGGGCATTCCAGATCGCGTGGCGATGGCGTTATCGGGCCACAAGACGCGCAGCGTGTTCGATCGGTATAACATCGTCAGCGAAGCCGACCTCGCCGCCGCTGCGGAGCGCCTGCAGGCGCACCTCGGTGCCCAGCCGGTTCAGCCGAAGGTGACGCCGATCGCGGATCACCGAAAGAGCTGACAACCGATACGCTAGAGTTCTTTAGGACCCGCGGCTCGCTGCTTTATTGATCGCATCAATAACCAGCCGGTAGACATTATCGGAAACGCGCCGCTCCCGATAATAACGCCGTGCGGATGCGGCTTTAATTTTCGATGACGAAAATAAAGACATGAGTCCTTTGGGACGCGCTTCCGCCGAGGCGCTGCAACTTTTGGAACGATTCTACTTCCGCCCGATCGTTTCCGTGCCGACTATCATGGAGATCACCGGCCTCTCCTTCGCTAACGCGAACAGCCTAGCGCGACAACTCGAGACCGTGGGGCTGCTACGAGAAATCACCGGCCGGAAACGGAATCGGCGGTTTTCGTATCAGCCGTACTTGGGTTTGTTTCACGAGTAGCGGGAATGAAGTGCTGTCTGTAGAAACAGCGCCGATCATCGGCTTATAGCGTGCGCGATAAGTCGCAGGCCTCGTTGGGGGGATGAAGTGCGCTCACGCCGGTCTATTCGGCGGTTTTTCGTGAGAACTCCTTAAGCTTTTGACGAAACGCCGTCTCCATCTGATCGCGAAGCCCCTCCGCCCGCAAGAGGTCGTCATCAGAGAGAGGGCTTTCCGCTAACAATTTCAGACCAGCCAATCGGATCATCTCAGACATTGTTCGGGAAATGTGAAACGGGTCGCTCTTGTCGAAGATCCGTTCCCGTATCTCCCGGAGCGACGGTTCACTTTCACGTTGCACTACCCACAAGAGTACATCGACCGCCTGTAAGGGAAGGAAATCTTTCGAGGACGGCATGCTGAACTTGCCAAGGTCGTATTCCTTTATCTCCCCGTCCGTCGGTTGCCAAGGACGCGTGATCTCAGGCTGCTTCAGCCGCAGACGAGCGAACAGGTCTACGTACTCGGTCATGCTCTTGCCGAATTCGGTCTGCTGGTCGTGATAAAAGGCTTGTGGCACAGAACCATGCGTCTCGGCGAAATTATGTGCGCTCTGGGCGAGGCTAGAAAATCCGACCATGTTTGGTGTGTGTCCCTTGTATGAGTCTCGCCGGCGAGACGCCATCAGCGTGATTTCTTCAGGGTATCGAAGCGCGAAGCTAAAGGCATCGAGCACAACGTTAATCAAGCGACGGTCTTTCGTGTACCGATCGAGGTAGGTTCGGGCGTTGCGGACCGCAGCCTTCACTCCTTCGTAGTCGTCAGTAAGGTAAGCCTGCCAAAATGCCCGCCGGTTGCGTGGCGTCAGCATGTCATCTATCAGGCAACAGAGCGCATGCCGAAAAAATGCGACGTTGTACCAGACCCATCTAGCGCCCAGATTCTCGCCGGAATCGAAAATCGTGTCGACGAATTTGGTGGTCACCAAGTACGGCTTGTGGATCACTGTTATGTGAAAGTGCCAAGTGGTCGAAGCGTCGAGCGCATCCAGGATCGCTTCCCCAATCTCACGAACGGTATCGAGTCGCATTTCATTCGCATGGATTCGCGACACCCCCTCTCGACGCTTGAACTCAGTCAAAATCGGACCGACCAGCGGTTCAATGTCGTCCAGGGCAAATATGGCACCCTGCCAGTAAAACTCGGGGGCTGAAAATACATCCTTGCCAGTATTCCCGGATTCGTCCGCGTAGATGTACATGGGTTCGCCGACCTCAACTGCGACGCCCATTATACGCCGAGCTACCGCTCATCGTCCGCTGATATCCCGAAGTCTGGGCTTTCGCACATGGACAAGCCGTTCGCTATTTCGATAACCGCACCGCTCTTGACAAATTCGGACAGTTTTCGGACAATCGGCGGCAGTTCGACGGAGTGGCCATCGAGATGCCCCAAAAACTCTTTGAATTTGCTGGCTTTTCTGGAGCCACCCGTCGGATTCGAACCGACGACCTGCTGATTACGAAACTACCCACCGCGGCATCGCTGAGACCCTGACCAAGGGTTCTGCGCGCTACGAACTGCGCATTCGCGCCGAAGACGGGTCATGGCGTGATTGCGAGGCAAGATGTGTACTGGCACAAGATCTCGAGGGCGAACCCGTGATCGTGGCCAGCACCCGCGACATCACCGAGCGCAAACGCCTGGAGTCGGAGTTGCTGCAGGCGCGCGATGCGGCGCTGGAAGCGGCGCGCCTTAAGGCCGAGTTCATGGCCAATATCAGCCATGAGATCAGGACCCCGCTTAACGCGATCGTCGGCTTCACCGATTTACTGCTCGACACCGCGCTGTCCGTCCAGCAACGCGAAATGCTGTCGAGCGTGCAGAGCAGCTCTCATGCGCTGCTGGCGCTGGTGAACGACGTATTGGATTTCTCGAAGCTCTCGGCAGGAAAACTGGAGTTGGAGGCCCTTGTTTTCGACCCGCGTGCGATGGTCGATGAGGTGCTGGCGATGTTCAGCACCGACGCCCGCCTCAAGGGAATCGAACTGGAGGCCTGCATCGACGCGGCAGTTTCCGGTGTCGTCATCGGCGACCCGCGGCGCTTGCGCCAGGTACTGTCCAATCTGATCGGCAACGCCGTCAAGTTTACCGAACGGGGCAAGGTCTGCGTCCGTGTAGGCGTGGAGCGCAGGCAGGATGCCGACGTCAGCATCGCGTTCTCCGTTGAAGACACCGGGCCGGGCATTCCAATCCATGCGCAGCCCAGACTGTTTGAACCTTTCACGCAGGCTGACGCCTCGATGACCCGGCGCTTCGGCGGTACAGGCCTGGGGCTGGCGATTGCGGCCAATCTCGTCCGCCACATGGGCGGCACTATCGCGGTCAGGAGCGAACCAGGCGCCGGTTCAACCTTTTATTTCACGGTCGATTTGAAGGAGGCCGTTGAGCCGCCGGTGCAGACGCGGAGCTCCGATTTACCGCCATCGGCGACCGCGACGTTGCGCGCCCTGCGCATCCTGTTGGCCGAAGACAATGTCATCAACCAAAAAGTGGCGCTGAGCCAACTGGCCAAGCTGGGCTGTCAGGCAGACGTGGCGGCCAACGGATACGAAGCGCTTCAGGCTTTGGAAAAGGTCGACTACGACCTGATCCTGATGGATTGCCAGATGCCGGAGATGGATGGCTATAAGGCCACGGCCGAGATTCGCCGCGCCGAACGTGCCCAGCCGGGACGCCATGTAGTGATAATCGCGATGACCGCCAATGCGATGGAGGGCGACCGGGAGAGATGCCTTGCGGCCGGTATGGACGACTATTTGGCCAAACCCGTCACTATCGCCAGACTTTCCGAGGTGCTGGTGCGCGCGGTACGGGCTGCCGGCCAGGATTGCTCACCCCAAAGCGTCGCTGTGGAACGCGAGTAGCACGGAAGTCTCACGGATGGCAGACGGCGGGGGCGTCTTGCCCCCGCCGTCTGCTCTACAGACCCATGCGATAGAGCTTGTTGGCGTTGTCGAAAACGATCTTGGCCGTGACGCTTTCGGGCACGCCGCTGAAGTCCTTGGCGATCACTTCGCGCGAGTGGGGCCAGGTCGAATCGGTGTGCGGGAAATCGGAGGCCCACATGTAGTTGTTCTCGCCAAAGGAGCGATAGCCCGCGGGTCCGGTCGGATCGTCCTGGAAGGTGGCCCACATCTGCCGGCGCACGTACTCCGACGGCTTCATTTTCAGCGGCTGTTCCTCGTTAAGTCCGTTGAATTTCTCGAAGGCGTGATCCAGCCGATACATGTAATGTGGCAGCCATCCGGTATCATTTTCCGCCGAAACGATCTTCAGGCGCGGAAAGCGCTCCAGCACGCCGCCGGCGATGATGTCGGTCAGCGAGCGCTGCACCTCGTGAATCAGGCTCATATAGCCGCGCATGGTCGTGATATGGCCCGGGACGCGCTGGGCCGGCTTGGGGCCCGGCGCCTGGTCCTTGGCGGTAATCACGTGCAGCGAAAGCGGCATCTCCAGGTCCTGCGCCGCGGCCCAGAACGGATCGTAAATCGTGCTGTAATAGGGACGGTCGGCGGGCGCCGAACCCCAGATCATCGCGCCCTTGAGCCCCATGTTCGCGCATCGGGTCAGTTCCTTGACCCCCTCGCCGATGTCCTCCAGCGAGATCAGCGCGATTGCATGCAGGCGGCGGCGATTGTGGGAGCAAAACTCCGCCACCCAGTCGTTGTAGACGGCGAAACAGTCGCGTTGCAATTGTGCGTCATCCAACCCGAACAGCGGCATCCCCAAGGTTGTGTAGAGCACCTCCGCCTCGACACCGTCGATGTCCTGATCCTTGATGCGCTCCACCGGATCCCAGCCGCCAGGACGCGCCGCTTCATAGCCGTGCGTCAGATGCTCCTTGAGTTCCCTGCCGCTGCGGCCTGCGCCGAAGCCGCCGGCGACGGCAAAAGGCCGCACCCCCGGCGCCACGAACAGATGGCCCTTGGAGGTCAGTTTGACCTGCGGGGTGCGGTCGCCATACTTGCGGCCCAACCGCTCGGTCCACAGATCAGGTGGTTCCATCGTATGAGAATCCGCCGAAATTACTCGTAATGCCGCCATGGTCTTGTCCCCGTCCGCTTGCGATTTCTTTGTGTTTTAGTGCTTAGCACATCAACCCGGATTCGCAAGCCAATTTGCAACGCGGCTGGCTGGCGATGGCTGGTTACAAGGAAAGAACCGCCACCGAGCCCGGCGCCACACGCTTCGAGGAACAACAGTCATTGATGCGTCAGCTTCCTGGCACGCGCCGCCGTTTGCAGGCGCTACGGCATCACATCTGACTGGATACCACCCGCTCGCCGTCTTTCAGATCGGCGGGCGGCTCGATCACCACTTGGTCGCCGTCGCTCAGGCCCTGGCGGACTTCAAACCCGTCTTCCAACTCGCGCCCGCGCTTGATCGCCATTCGCCGGGCGATCCCGTCTCGCACCAACCACACGTAGGCGCCGCTGCCGTCGCTGAGCACTGCTTTACGCGGTACCAGCACTATCGGTTTAGCGTCATCGCGCGCGCTGCCGGAGGAAAAGGTCACCTTCGCGCTCATCTCCGGCTTGATGATGGAAGGGTCCGGATGATGGATGCTGACCTCGACCTTGACCGTGCCCTTTTGACGGTCGGCCTCGGGATAGATCTTGACCAGCGTCGCGTCGAAGGAACGGTCGGGATATGCGTCAGGCACGACCCGGGCCGCCGCACCGATTGCCACCTTGGAAATATCGGCCTCGTTGATATCGACCTCGGCGCGCATGTCGCCGGTGTCGGCGAGCTGCACGATATCAGTGGCACCGCCGCCGGCCTGGATGTCGCCGCCGTAGTTAATCGTGTCGCCCAGCTCGCGGTACTTCTGCAGCACGATCCCGTTAATCGGCGAAGTGATGTAGCACTGGCTGACGTTGAACCTGGCGTAATCGATGGCGGCGTCGGCGCGGGCCAGGGCGGCGCGCGCCACGGCCAGCGCATTTTCGGCCATGTCCAAATTGTCGCGCGACTCAACGCCGTTTCCGAACAGCACGCGCATCCGGGCGGCCTGCGCCTGCTTGAGCTTGAGATTGGCCGCCGCCAGCTCACGGTCGGCGAGCGCCTGGCGCAACTGGGCGCGATAGTCGCGGTCGTCGATCCGTGCCAGCAGATCGCCGCGTTTGACGTGCTGACCCTCCTCGATCGGCTCGTCGACAATCTGGCCGAGGATCTTGGTGCCAATCGTAATGTACTTATGGCGGGTGACGATGTAGCCCGAGCCAGTCAGCACTACGCTGGGCTGTCCCGCCCGCTGCATCGTGACGTACGCGGTGTGCACTTCGAGCGGGCGGCCCAGCGTGCGCTGGTAGAGCTCGAACGTGCCCGCCGCGGCCGCAATCGCGACGAGCAGGATCAACACCGCGGGGATCAATCCCGGGCGCCGGCGCGGTTCGGGGCTGCGCCTGATGCGCAGGGATTCAAGCTCGCGCACGCGCGCGGCGGCGGGCTTGTCGGGGGCGGGTCCGCCGGGCGTCTGCGTGCCACCACCGGGCGATTTCATCGACACGAAGTTCAACTCCTGCGCAGGGCGTCGACTACGCTGAGGCGCATGGCCTGGCGCGCCGGCAAAAATCCCCCCGCCACTCCCATCGCAGCGGCGAACAGCATGGCCTGCATCATTATCGTCAGTGTGACCCGGAACTGGAAGGAGAGGGTGGAGAAGGTCACGTAGTTCCCAAAGACCGTCGAAAGACCGTTGACGGGTAGCGCCAGCACCACTCCGAGGGCGCCCGCGGCGAGCGCCAGGATGAGCGATTCGAGCAAAAACGACCCCATTACGGCGCCCGGACTGAAGCCCAGCGCGCGCAGCGTACCGATCTCTGTGGTGCGTCCCGCCACCGCCGCGTACATCGTGTTCATCGCGGCGAACACCGCGCCAATCGCCATAATGGTCGCCACCAGCATCCCCAGCCGCCGAAGCTGCCTGGCGACCACGGATTGGTCACGATAGTAGTCGGGCTCGGTTTCGCCCTGCAGGTTGATGCGCGGGTCGTCGGCCAGGCGCCGGATTAGCGCGCTGGTATCGGCGCCCGGCGCCATCTTTAACACTGCGCTGGCGAAATAGGTGCCGCGTTGCGTATCCTCCTGGACCTTGTGCGCTCCGGCCCAGACTTCGGATTCGAAGGCGCTGCCGCCGGCTTCAAAGATGCCCACCACTTTCCACGCTCCGCGACCCATCCGCAGCCTCGAACCGATCGCGCAGTTGACGTAGCGCTTGAGCAGCGCCCGGCCCACAATCGCCTCGCTGAGCGCCGGGTTGAACATCCGCCCCTGAATGATCCGCACCTGGTCGTGGACCTCCAGCGCCATCGGCGTCACACCGCGCAGTACGACATTTTCGCGCCCGCCGCCGATTTTCTCCATCAGCACCTGCACCGGCACTTCGGGCGACGCCATCGCGCGCCCGTCGCGGTCGCGCCGTATCTGGGGCAAAAACTGCAGCGCTTGAAACTGGTCAAGGCTGAACGCGGAGCCAGTTTCGGTGGTGGACCCTTTGCGCACCACGATCATGTTGCCGGGCGAGCCGCTGCCGCGAATGGTGCTGTCCAACCCCGCCACCATCGCCATCACAACCACGAACACCGCCACGACCAGTGCGATTCCCGCCGCGGTCATCGCGGTGGAAACGCGCCGCACCAGCAGGCTGCGCAGGTTGTACTTAAAGGGTATCGCCATCTCAGCCCACCGCGCGCAGCGCGTCCACGATATTGCTCCGCGCCGCGGCGCGCGCCGGCAGGTAGGCGCTGGCCAGGCCAATCAGCGCCGCGGCTCCCAGCGCTTCAATTAATATGATCGGGGGCATCCGGATCATCGCCATCGGTCCCGCCGGCGGTGAGTTGGCGGAAAAGGCCTTGAGCACGAAAAACGCGCTGCCGCATCCGAACACGCCGCCGACCAGTGCGATAATCAGCGACTCGGTCAGCAACAAGGCGAGAATCAGGCCGGAGCTGAAACCCAACGAGCGCATCACCGCGATTTCGCTGCGGCGCTCGCGAATCGACATCGCGGCCGTGTTGGCCGCCACCAGTCCGATGGTGATGACGACGATAACTCCCAGCACCTCGGCCATCGTAAAGAACGTCCGGTAGGTGTCCAGGAAGTTGCCCAAAAACCCACTTTCCGATTCGCTCTGGGTTTCGGCGCCGGAGTTTGCAAATTGCCGGTCGATGGCGGCAATCACGCGGGGAACCGATGCGCCGCGGTCGGCGCGAACCCAGTAAATCGAAACCACTCCCGGCCGCTTGATTGCCTGTTCCAGATAGTCGCGGCGAAAGAGCAAAAAGTTGGGCGGCGCCTTGCCGCCGATCGTGCCAACAATGCGAAGCGTGACGTTAACCGGATAAACCGTGCCGCGCAGCATGATTTGCTGCCCCACGCGAAGGCCGAAACGCTTCATCGTGCCCTTGCCCACCAGTGCCGCGGTCCGAATCCGGGAGAATTGAGCAAACGCCAGCGGCGAGATGTCCCAGTCGGTCCACATCGCCTGGGCCTGTTCGGGATCGACCGCCAGGTTGGGAAAGGCGTCGGAGACTTCATGATAGATGCCGCCGAACCAGCTTTCGGCCACTACGGCGGCGACGTGCGGTGTGGCCGCGATCCGGGTCTTGTAGGCTTCGGGCAGGGCGTAAGTCAGGCCGGCGCGATTATGGACCGCGATGCGGACCGAAGAGGCGGTATCGGCCAGCACTTCGTTGGCCACGGTGGGCAGGCTGACGAGGGCGGAGAAGATGAACAGCGACACAGCAATGGAAAGGATCGTGAGCAGAGTGCGCCGCTTGCTGCGCATCAGGTTCTTGAGCACCAGCATCGCGTATTTCACAGCGCTCCAACCTTCCGGCGCGCCACCCAGCCCAGCGCGCCTCCTGGAGTCGGGCCGAGGCCGCCATTCATCCGCATGGCTGCCGCCGATGCCGGGATTTTATACTACGGCTTTAAAAGTATGGCCATGCAGGTTTTTGGCTGCGCGGTGGTCGGCAGGCGGGAGAGTCGGTGGGAGCTACCGCCGCGGGGCGGAGGTGCGGCGACGTGCCGTCGCGAGCTTGCGCATCTCGCCCGCCTGCTCGTCGCTTAGCAGCATATTGATCGTC
>Ga0070737_10007073_pt1 | contig 10039 bp, 9 predicted proteins | sample Coa_R1_10_FD_66438 | JGI IMG/M metagenome (GOLD analysis project Ga0070737, IMG submission 66438) | Surface soil microbial communities from Centralia Pennsylvania, which are recovering from an underground coalmine fire - Coalmine... | ecosystem: Environmental > Terrestrial > Soil > Unclassified ...
CCGCTGCGCCCAGGATCCCCGCCGAGCCCTCCAACTCCTGGGCATTCCATGCCCCTCACCAGGATGAACACCACTCACGACTTTGACGAATCCCTGGAACGTCCACTGGACGAACGCCTGGTTCCGCCATTCTGACGGTACGATTTCTATGCGCGGGCGCTTGAGTGTTTCGATAGCAAAAGGAACGCCTAGCGCAACGATTCCCACAATAAGCCCGGCGAGCCCAATAGCGTCCACAGGTTGATCCTTATTGGATTGCGGTTAGGATAACGGCTGGTATTCGTGCCTGTTGGCCAACCGGGGAGGTTGAACTGGCCGGGTATAAACTTATCAGTTCTGTGCTGTTCCAGGATCCTCTGCGGGACCTGGCCTGCCGCTTGCCACCTGGTCGCTCCGGAGCGGCGTTCCCCTGCGGACGCCGGTGAGGTGGCGGGGTGTTCGGGCACTGAGAGACACGTCAGCAGCCGTGTGGCACCGCATGTATTGTCAAGCTGGCTGACTCATCATGGTGACCGCCGCCTTGGTCAGTGGCCTATGTCCGGTTGGATGGCCGATGGAGACTTCCGCAGCCGAGCAGCGACAGCTTCGGGCTGCTCTCGATGCAGCCCTAGCGACGACGTTTGACTTCGGCATCCGCAAGCTCAAGGCCCCCCGCTGGCAGCCCTCCCCGGGTTCCGAGGCGTCCGCTGAACTTGCCAGCGTGCAGGTCCGGCAGGACGGGCAGTCCTGGGGCGATGATGTCCTGCGCACCCCTTACGCGACGGCAAGCCTGCTCATGACAGGTGTCCTGGACAACCTGGGGAGCATCCGCCAGCTCATCGATGACCCCTATGCCGGCGATCGGCCCGACAGTGATCGCCCGGTCGGCGATGGAGATCGGCGCTACCGCCTGGTGGCTCATGGAACCGGGGATTGGCGCCCGCCGCCGGACATGCCGTCAGCTCGTCCTGAGCCTGATCAGCGCGCGCCGGGCGGCGCAAATCGCCGGGGAACTGCGAGACAACGAAGCAAGAAGGGAGGGCATGGCCCAGGAAGACAGAGTCCTCGCACAGATAAGAGACCTCGCCATCGTTCAGCCGACGGGAACTCGGTATAAACCTGTCATCGAGGGAGAAAGCTTCCCGGACGCTACTGACCTCACGGCCGGGATGCTTGAGCCCTGCTACCCGGGACTGGAGGGAACCGGGTCCTTCTACCGCTCGTACTCGGCAGTGCTCCACGGGCAGCTATACGGCCTCATGAACTTCATGACACCAGTCATCCAAGATGACGGGAGTATCCTCCTGTCCTGGCAGCTCCGCGGGAGCGTCCTCTACGGTGCCGTCGAAGTCGCCCTTGTCAGCTTCCGTGAGCCTTTCAAGCGTATCAATCAGCACATGGGATGGGGTCGAATTGAGTGCGACCTGTGGCTCGCGAGGGTGGGCAAGTCACTCGGCGTAGTTACCCGGCGCGGCTCGTGGCACTGAATGGCTATCAGATGAGGGGAATTCACATGCCGCCAGCGGCACCTCAGCTCGGTGGCCCACGCCAAGCTGCATGGCCTGACCCGGTTCCTCACCCCGCTGGCCGGAACGCCTCCGGAAGCCGCGAGGACATCCATTAATGCCTCTGCGGCCAAGATCGCGCTGGAACTGCTGGCGGGGCCGGTCTGCGCAGCGAACCTGGTCAGCGGACTCGGCTGGTTCACCGGATGGGACATGGCGCCCGTCACCAGCCCCATGATCGTGATGCTGGAGACCTGGGGCCGGATCGGCGGAGTGCCCTACCCGGCCGCCAGCAAGCCTGCCTAATCCGCCGGGCCGCCATGCGGGATCGACCTAGGCAAGGTGGGCCAGCGCTGGTCTTGGACGGCTCTACCATCTTGGTCATCACGCGGCGTTGGCGGCAAGGCTCAAGCTGTGTCCGGTCCGGGCGGCGATCCCGCTGTGGGCATCACGGTTCAGGAGCGAGAGGGCAACAGCCTCGGCGGAGCACTGCATCGTTTTCTGGTACCCGGCTGTGCGCCGCGGGATCGGGCTGCCGTGACGGAACCGTTTGGGAGATGAAGAGGGAAAGGGGCACCAGATGTGAACCAGCTGAGGTTCGAGGCGGGACTCAATGCCTGAGGGTTTAGGCATTGATGCCCTGGTGGGCGGTTTGCTTCCTGGTGACGTTCCGTGATTGCCGGTTCCCGGGGGCGGCGGAGACTGCGGCGGCGCGCCTTCGATGGCCGGTTTTCGCCTGCGTGGGCGTGTGGCTTGCGCTGTTCCGTGGTGATTCCGGTGCTGCGGGGGCTGGCTTGTTGGCCATGGTGATGACGGCCGGCGCGATCCTTGTGACGGTGTCCTTCGGCCCTGCGTGGCCGAAGGCGCTGGGGGACTTGGACTTGCGGGCGCGGTGCCGGTTCCGGTCGACGATGTTCCGGAGCCGGCCGATCTGGCTGGTCAGCGCGTCGTAGCTGGTTTTCCCGGCGCGGATGGCTGCGAGGATGAGGCGGCGGGTGCGGGTCAGGGACAGGTCGCGGTAGCGGACGGCCTGCCCGGCGCGGCGGCCTTTCCCGGCAGGCCGCGCGGCGAGGGCGGCGTCTCGCGCGACGCCGCGGGTCATCTCGGTCGCGGCGGTCCAGGCGGCGATCTCCTGGGCGATGAGGTCCGGGCTGCCGGAACCGAGCATCGCCCCGGTGCCCGGCCCGGCTCCGTGCAGCGGCGCCTTCGCCTCCCGCAGCCCGGTCTCGGACCCGTCCCACCGCCATTTATAGAGCGCCGCGAGTTCCGGGCCGGGGTATTCCTCCCAGTCGAGGAGGTCTGTGACCAGGCAGAACATCTCCGGGACCTGCTGGCCCTCGACATCGGCGAAGTACTCGACGGCCCGGACGGTCATGGTGAGGCCGTCGCCGGAGATCTCCGCCCGGTACGACCCGTCGGGCAGGATCGGCGAGACCCGTTTCAGCGTGATGTCGCTCTTGACCCGGACCAGGACGTGGGTGCGCCCGGTGAGGGCTGCGATCCGGCGGACGCCGTGCCAGAGCCTGTCCATCAGCCAGACCTGGTCCTTCGCCAGCACGTGCGGGTGCTCCGCGAGAATCCTGTCGAGCAGGGCCTGCTCCGCTGCGGCCTTGTCCGTGCCCGCGGCACCCCACGGCATGGCTAGCAGCGACCTCGTCATGACGTTATTCAGCGGGAACAGCCGCACCGCGGGCCAGGCGGCGGAGTCGTCCGCGGTGCCGACGGTCCCGAACGCGGCCCGGTTCGCGGGCGTGTCCGGCACCCGCAGCAGCGACCCGTCCATCGAGTGCACGGCCAGGGGCCGGGACCGGCCCGTGACCAGGGACTGCCCCGGCCGGGCCGCGTGCTCCCCGGCCGCGGCGGCCAGCACCGCGGCCAGCAGCTCCTCCAGCGGCGCGGGCCCGAGCGCCTTCCGCCAGGTCGGCGCAGGCCCGTTCCGAGGTCGGCCGCCAGGGCTTCGCCCAGGGGACCAGCGCCAGGTCCCCGGCCAGGGCGGCGATCACGTCACCGAGCTGTGCGCCCGGCATCAGCGTCCTCAGGATGAGGGCCCTGATCATGAACGCCGCCGCCAGCAGCCGCCGGTATTCTCCCTTGACGTACTTCTTGTCCAGGACCGCGCGCTCCGCGATGCCGTCGATCACTCCCGGGCCGGCCTGCGCGTCCAGCCAGTCCTCCAGCGGCCCGAGCGTCGCGTGGTCGTACGGGCGGCCCTCCGCCTGGACCCGCCCGTCCCTCCTCACCACGGCCCCCGTGACCGCCGCCACTTTCAGGAACACCGTGGCGCAGCCCGTGCGGATCTTCCCTGTCCCCCCGATGACCAGCGCGGACACCTCCGGATCCTCCAGGTCACGGCCGTTCTTCAGCGGCGATGCCAGCAGCTCCCCGGGCACCGCGACGATCATCCCGGCAGAAACGGGCACGGCAGCATCCGGGACAGGGTATGAAAGCACGTGAGGCTCCGGTTGAGGAAGTGGGACGTGGTAATCACACTTCTTATCCGGAGCCTCGCCCGTTCCGCAGGAAACCCGGGCAACAAGCCACCAGCCAGGAACGATCACACAACGCAACCAGACGCGGGATCAGACTTCAACTGTTTCCGTTGAAAGCCGCTGGCATTGAGGCGGGACTTGGCGACTACAGCGTGAGCGTGGCCACGGATAGCGTGTGGATCTTCAAGGGGATGGGCACGCACTATTTCCAGGTCCAGCTGCAGGTCGGCATACCCGAGGTGGCTGCGGTTGCCGGACGGCTGCTGTGCCTGGAAACGACGCTATACGCCCCGGAGGGCAACGGCCCGCGGGCGCCGCTTGCATCGGCGAACGTGTCGGTTCCCTTCAACCCGGAGGGCGAGGTCCGGCTGCCGACACTGCAGTACCTCATCACCAACGCCCAGTTGCTGGCGCTGGAACAGCGGCGCACGGGCGACCTGCGCCTGGAAGTCCAGATAAGGGGCTTCCTGCCACAGGCTGCGTCGGGCTTTCCCGGCGCGCCCGAGGTCACCGAGTACATCAGCATCGCCGAGAGCAGATGGCGGCAGCAGCTCGCTGGGCTCGGCCGCACCCTCGGCGCGGAGATGCTGATCGCGTTTGGGTGCAGCTCGTTTGAAGTGAGCTGGTTGGTCACCTGTCTTCCTCGCTGACGATCCAGAAGTATCGGTATCCAGCGACTGCCTTCGAGATTGACAGCGGGCACGCGATTAGCGATGACCAGTCGGCTAGTGCCGAACGTCGTCGTCTCTTCATGAGCGCGACTTGCCGGATAGCGGGTGCGGGTTCTCCGGTGCCTGCGGGACTACGGCGCCACGCGGCGGTTTCCCCGGGCACGGCGGCGAAGCCGCCGTTCAGCGGGCCCCGCGGGAGGTCCCGCCGTAGTACGGTACTCCGGCCCGGGAAGACGGCCGGTCAGACTCCGAGCGTGTACTGTCCCTGGCGGGCACCGGGGTAGATCCGCTGGTGCTCGCAGGCAAGGTGGTACCGCCAGTACTCCTCGAAGTCGCCGTTGGCGATGACGGCTCTCAGGGTGAGGACTGCCTCAGCGCCGTCCAGGCCCCACCTGGCGCCTCCCAAACTGAGGCGGTCGGCTATGAGGTGACGGCAGGCGCCCTCGATGACACCGGTCGCGATAGGCCAGCCGGCGTCCAGGGCCTGGTCGTAGCGGAGGAACTCGCGCTTGTTCTGCAGGTAGCGGACGCACGCGTCGGCGCCGGAGCGCTTGCCGTCTTCCAGCCCGGCGGCACCGACCTCGGCGGTGATCGCGGCGGCGGCCCGGTCGCTGTCGCCGGCCAGGACCGCGAGAGCCTTGGCGGCGACCCAGTCCTCGGCGGCAGCGTCCCCGGCCTCGTGGAAGCTCCACGCAGCGCCCCATATGTACTCAAGTTATCCACGGGACCCGACGCGCCCTAATCAGTGTCTTCAACGATCTTGATGTTCGCTCTCTGTAATCGTTGCTGAAGTCATATCTACGGGGTTTCAGCAGCGAGAAGGAGCGAGTGCTGGTGGCTTACTGCCTGGCGGTGCGGCCCGCGTCCGGGGAGCGGACGTGGACGGTGGTGGACGCGTCGTATGCCACGGTCGGCCCGGTCGAGGAGTGGCTGGAGGCGTACCGTTACCTGTGGTCACCGAACACGGTCCGCGGGTATGCGACGTCGCTGGCGCAGTGGTGGTCGTTCCTGGAACAGCGCGACGAGACCGGGCAGTGGACCGAGGCCGGGGTCCCGTCCGTCACCGGGTTCCTGTCGTGGCTGAGAAACGGCCGGACGGCCTGGCGCTCGCTGGCCGTGCCGGACAGCGCCCCGTCAGCGGAGACACTGAGTGCCCGGCTCGCGGCGCTGATCTCGTTCTATCAGTGGCAGGCCGCTGTTCATGACGTCCCGGTCGCGGGCCGGCTGATGAAGGGACGGCCCTCGCGGGCGCCGTCGCTGGGACTGCTCGCTCACCTCGATGCCCGCCGCGGCCCGGCCCCGTCGTCGCTGGTCAAGGTCCGCCGCCGGCGGCGGGACCGTCCTCCTCTCCTGCTGCCGCAGGAGATTCAGGCGATCATCGACGGCTGCGCGTCCTGGGACACTGCGGCGGGCGACTGGAAGGGCAACCTCCGGGACCGGCTGATCTTCTCGATGCTGGCGGAGACGGGCATGAGGCTGGGCGAGGTACTGGGCATGACGATCAGCGACTTCGTGATGGGCCTGGGCGGCACCGCCTATATCGAGGTGGTCCCGCGGGAGGGTAACGCGAACGGCGCCCGGGTGAAGATGATGCGGCCCCGCAGGGTCCATGTCAGCGCGGACCTGGAGCGGCTGTTCGCCGACTACCTGACCCACCTGGCCTGCCGGGCCGCGTCCCTCGGACTGGAGATCACGCCAGCCTCGCCGCTGCTGGTCAACCTGGAGCGGCCCCCGCTGCTGGCCGCGATGCGAGAGGGAACCGTCCGCGACAAGGTCACGGCGCTGAAGAAGAAGGGCATCGGCCCGCCAGATTGGACGCCGCACTGGTTCAGGCACTCGCATGCGTCGGCCCTTTTGCTGGCCGGCACGCCGGAATGGGTCGTGTCCCGGCGGGTTGGCCATGCCCACGTCCAGACCACGATCGACCTCTACGGCTGGGTCCGGGAAGACGAGGCCCTGATGGCGGCGGCGAACTGGAAGTCGTACACGTCAGGATGGCAGGCCGGCCATGACCGGTGACCGCATCGCCCGCCTGAGCCCGGTCCCCGCGGAGGCCGATCCGGCCGGCCGGCTGCTGGCCGACCTGCCGCCCGCGTGGCACGGCGACGTGATCGGCCCCGGGATCGAAGGCTGGGAGTCGGTAGGCGAAGCCGGCCGCGACCGGGCACTGCACCTGGAAGGGCTTCCCGGGCGGCTGCGGCTCGAAATCGCGTGGATGGCGCACTGGCAGCACCTTGACGGGCTGAAAGTGCCCGTCGACACCTGCAACCAGCTCGCCTCGCTGCTCACCTGGGCAGCCGGCACCGGTCACGTGCTGCCGGAATCGCTGGCCCTGGCGGACAAGCAGGACCTGCTGCGCCTCCACGGCGTTTGGTTCCACGGCCGACATGGCCGGCTGCCCGCCGAGGACAGCGGGAGCCGACGCCGGCTGGGGCGCCTGCTCGGCTATCCGCAGCTGGCCCTGGCGGCCCGTCTTCACGACGGGGCCTGGTGGGAGCTGGACACCTGGCACCCCCGGTGCGACCCGCGCATCCCGCTGCGCCCGCGCGAGCCCGGCCGGTCGGTCGGCTGCTCGCCGGGGGAAGCCCGGATCCCGTGGGCGAGAGACGCGATCAAGTGGCACCTCAGCGTCCTGCTGGAGTCCGGGACGCTGACCTGGTCCACCCTGACATGCCAGCGCAGCCAGGCCCTGCTCCGCTTCGCCCGGTGGCTGGAATCCCTGCCCGACCCGGCCGCCGCGGTCGGCGACCTGTCAGCAGGCCGGCGTCTTCGCCGCTGATTTCCGCCGCTGGGCCGCCGATCCCGCGAATCGTTCCTCAGCCAGGCGCCCGGCCGCCGGGGTCTCAGCCCGGAAAGTGAACCTGGACCTGGGGTCGGTCACCACCCTGATGGCCTTCCTGACCGACCACCGCCAGGAGGCCGCGCAAATCCTCGGCCCGTCGCCCTGGGACCGGCTGACCGACGCGCACCCCGCCGTCTGGCTTCGGCAGCGCACCCGGATACGGCGCTCCCCGACGCTGACCGACGAGACCCGTTACGTCGACGATCACGCCCTTGCCCAGATCACCGCCTGCCTGCCCGTGCTGGGCGAGCCGGCCGGCCATATGGTGACCGTTGCCTCCGGCGGCCGCGAGCGCGTGCTGCCCGGCCAGGGCGACCCGCAGCTGATGCGGATGCTGCTGCTGCTGATCCTCACCGGCCGCCGCGCCAGCGAGATCTGCCTGTGCCCCTTCGACTGCCTGTCCCCGGCGACCGGCAGCGCCATCGACGCCGCGGAAGGCGAGGCCGTGGCCCGCTTCCGCTACGGCCAGAGCAAGATCGACGCGGCACCGGACACCATCTTCGTCGACGCCGAGGCCGTCGCGGTCATCGAAGAGCAGCAGCAGTGGCTGCGCGACCGGTTCCCCGATCATGACCTGCCCTACCTGTTCCCGCAGCGGCGCGCGAACGCGCACGCGGCCAAGCACTACGGCACCTCCAACTACGGCCGGTCGCTGGCGCTGTTCAGCAAACTGGCCCAGGTCACCGATGCCGCCGGGCAGCCGGTCAAGCTCAGCCACACCCACCGTTTCCGGCACACCAAGTTCACCAAGCTCGCCGAGCTGGGGCTGCCCGTCCACGTCCTGCAGCGATACGCGGGCCACTCGACGCCCACCATGTCCATGCACTACGTCGCCCGCCGTGACGAGCACGCTGAGCAGGCGTTCCTGGCCACCCGCAAGTTCAGGGCCGACGGCACCCGCGTGAGCTTCTCCCGGGAAGACCACGACGCGCTGCACCTGCTCGACCGCGCCGACCGGTTCCTGCCCAACGGCTACTGCCTGCTGCCGCCCCTGCAGAAGTGCGAGAAGGGCAACGCCTGCCTGACCTGCGGCGTCTTCGTGACCGACGACAGTCACCTCGCCGTCCTCCAGCGGCAGCTGGAGGAGACGGCCGAGCTGATCGAGCGGAACACCGCCCGGTTCCTTGAGCGGCACGGCCGCCCCATGCCCGAAGGCAATGTCTGGCTCGTCGAACGCGAGGCCGAACGCGACGCCCTTGCCAGGCTCCTCGCCTCGATGCAGGCCAGCCCCGGCCGGGCTATCCAGGGAGCGGGCAGCCCCAGCAGCCCGGTTCCCGTGTCCATTGACCTCGACCGCCACCTGAAGTCGCAGCCGTGACCGACTCACGCCAGCACCGTATCGATACCCTCCGCCAGGCCGCCCGCCGCAAGTCAGAATCCAAGACGAAGGCCGCCGAGGCCGCCATCCGAACCCTGGTCAAGCGCGGCGAGCCGATCACCTTCCAGTCCGTCCAGCGCGAAGCCGGCGTCTCCCACGCCTTCCTCTACGGAAACGCCGACCTCCGCGGACGGATCGAACGCCTCCGCAGCCAGTCCCGCCCGAAACCGCCCCCGCCGGAAGACGCCGGCAGCGACAACACGATCATCCAGGCACTGACCAGCCAGATCACGCACCTCAAGAAACAGCACCGCGACGAAAACGCGGCCCTCCGGGCCGCGCTCGAGCAGGCCCACGGAGAGAACCTGGAACTCCGCCGCGAGCTCGCCCGGCTCGGCGGGAACCTGCAACCGTCAACGACGAATTAACGCCACATCAATCGCAACAACGATCTGACCTGCAAAAACATAGCTCTCTTGCGCTCAAACCGCGGATAACTCCAGAACGTGAATTATGTCGATTATCACGTGGATGGTGACGCCGCGGCGGGCGGCCTCGGCGCGGATGAGGCCCAGCTGGTGCTCGGCGCCGTCGACGAGGACGACCCAGGTCCGCTGGTGGAGCGGGTCGCGGGCCCCGGCCTCGTCGAACGCGGCGGCGATCACGTCAGCGGGGTCCCTGCGGACGGACCCGGCCAGCCACTTGGCGCGGGCTTTCGGCCCGGGCCGGGGCTCGCGGGCGCCGCCCCTGCCGCCGGGCGGGGCGATCACGTCGTGCGGGCGGCGTTCCGCGGGCTCGGCGTCGTAGACGGTGACCAGGGCGGCCATCCGCTTGCGGTTCGGTTTCTCCCCGGCCGTCAGCCGGGTCCGCATCTTCCCCAGCTTCGCGGCGGCCTTCGCGGTGGCCGCCCGCAGGGCCCCGGGCCGCATCACGATCCCCTTGCAGTCGGCCGACAGCACGACCAGCGTGCCCGGCGCGCACGGCTCCGGGACCCGGGCGGCGTAGAAGCCGGGAGCGCCGGCGGCGGCATTCACGACGGACTCCTCGATCTGCCGCTTGCCGATGACCGGCCCGCAGCGGCGGGCTATCGCATCGTGCGCGGACTCGAACGAGCTGCGGGCCGACTCGAGGGCGGCGAGTTTCGGCAGGGTATGGGAGCGCCGCCCGGCCGGCAGGGACAGGGCGGCGTCTGCGGGAAGGTAATCGGGCACCCCGGGCTTCCGCCACGCGCACCG
>Ga0070737_10007075_pt1 | contig 10039 bp, 9 predicted proteins | sample Coa_R1_10_FD_66438 | JGI IMG/M metagenome (GOLD analysis project Ga0070737, IMG submission 66438) | Surface soil microbial communities from Centralia Pennsylvania, which are recovering from an underground coalmine fire - Coalmine... | ecosystem: Environmental > Terrestrial > Soil > Unclassified ...
TGCACGTCGCAGAAGATGATGAGCGAGGTCTGCGCCGCGAACGGGTCGAGCACCGCCGTCGTGCAATCGGGCATCAGCACCATGTCGCTTTCGTTGATCGCTTTCCAACCGGCGATCGAGGAGCCGTCGAACATCACGCCCCCGGCGAGGAAGTCCGCGGAGATGGTGCGGACGTGGTGCGCGAGGTGCTGCCACATGCCGCGCGGGTCGGTGAAACGGAAATCGACGTATTTGACGTCGTGCTCCTTGATCATATTAAGAACTTTTTGAATTGCGGCATCCGCCATCGTCTCTATCCTTCTGCTGGACCTTCGTCTCTTTCCGCTGCCCCCACTCACCCCGCGTCGATCAGACGGCGTCTGCGCCTTTCTCGCCAGTGCGGATGCGGATGGCCTCGTCGACGGTCGTGACGAAGATTTTCCCGTCGCCGATGCGGCCGGTACGGGCCGCATGCTGAATTGCTTCAATCGCGCGTTCCAAGAGCGCGTCGTCCATTACCACTTCGATTTTCACTTTCGGCAGGAAGTCCACGACGTATTCGGCGCCGCGGTACAGCTCGGTGTGACCTTTCTGCCGGCCGAACCCCTTGGCTTCCGTCACGGTGATGCCTTGGATTCCCACTTCATGAAGCGCCTCCTTCACCTCGTCGAGCTTGAAGGGTTTGATGATCGCTTCGACCTTCTTCATGGCTTGTCCGCCTATGCGATTGCGTTACTCCGGCTTTTCAGCCGGCCGCCTTTCCGGGATTAAGCACGAGGCATGCCAACGCTCGGGAGCCCCCGCGTCATGGCTTATGCCTCGCGGATGAATAGCGAAACCCCTCGCGAACGTCCAGAAAATAGGCAGATGCCTAGAATTCGGGCGGGAAGCGCCGTCCTATGCTTGCTTTGCTTGCCCGCGACTTTGGCGAGTGCAAGCATTGCCCAAATGGAGCTTCGGAGCCGGCCATGTTCTTGCGCAATTCCTGGTATGTCGCCGCCTGGGACCGCGAGCTGAGCCGCCAACCGCTCGCGCGTCTTATCCTCGCCGAGCCGGTCGTGCTCTATCGCCAGGAGAACGGCACCCCGGTCGCGCTCGAGGATCGCTGCTGCCATCGCCATTTGCCGCTGTCGAAGGGCCGGCTCGAGGGCGACACCCTGCGCTGCGGCTATCACGGGCTGCGCTTTGATGCCGGCGGCCGCTGCGTCGAGATTCCCGGCCAGGCGCAAATCCCCGCGGATGCCGCGGTCCACGCCTATCCGCTCATCAAGCGCTTCAATTGGGTGTGGATCTGGATGGGCGATCCGAAACGCGCCGACCCCAAGCTGATCCCCGACTGGTGGTGGGCCGACCATCCCGACTGGGCCTGCGCCAAGCCCGACATGTTGCCGGTCGCCTGCAACTACCAGCTCGTCAACGACAACGTCCTCGACGTGACGCATCTCGTCTATGTCCACGCAAGCTCGATCGGCAATCCGTCGATCAACGACTTTCCGGCGATCACCGAGCGCCAGGGAAATCTCGTCCGCCTGACGCGCTGGATCATCGACCGGCCGGCGCCGCCGATGTACCAGGCGGCCGGCAAGTTCGCCGGCAATGTCGATCGCTGGCAGATCGTCGAGTACGTGCCGCCCTGCTTCACGGTCAATTTCGCCGGTTGCGCCGCGACCGGCACCGGCGCGCCTCAAGGCGACCGCAGCCGCGGCATCGAGCTGATGGCGCTCTCGGCCCCGACGCCCGAGACCGAGCGCACGACGCATTATTTCTTCCAGTTCCCGCGCAAATTCGGGCTCGGCGATCCGGCGCTCGACAAGGTCTTCAATGTCGATTTCGTCGATGTCTTCCGCGAAGACGTCGCCGTGCTCGAAGCGCAGCAGAAGATGATGGAGCTGAAGCCTTTTGCGCCGTCGATCTCGATCAAGGTCGACGCGGCGCCCCAGGCGGCGCGCCGTCTCCTCGCCGAGATGATCGCGGCCGAGCAGCCGCTGCGCGATCAGCCGTCACCTTACTAGGTGCCGATGAGGCTAGATGCTCATGAGGCTTGGTGCGCGCCGCCCATCGGCGGCGGCGCGGCGTAAACCACGGGCGGCGCCGCTTCCTGCAAGAACTGCACGCCGGCGGCGGCGAGTTCGCGGCGGATCGCGAGATTGATGCTGAGCCTCGTCGCGTCGGCCTCGGCCATCGGTACGGCGGCCGAAAACCGCAGCTTCAGCGCCGCATCCCCCAGTTCGTCGACGCCGATCAGCGCATCTTCCTTGTGATGCGCTGTCGCGATCTTGCGCAGAACCTCGATCGCGCGGTTGAGATCGGCGGCATAGGGCAGGAGAAAAGTGATGTTGATCGGCGACTGCACCGGCAGCCGCGAAAAATTGATCACTGGCGCGTCCGAGAGCAACTTGTTCGGCACGGTGATGATCCTGTTGTCGTCGGTGCGGATCACCGTGGCAAAGAGCCCGACCTCCTCGACATGGCCGGTAAAGCCCGCCGCCTGGATGTGATTGCCGACATGGAACGGCCGCAATACCACCAGCATGACGCCGGCGGCGACGTTCGACAGCGTGCCTTGCAGCGCGAGGCCGATGGCGAGGCCGGCGGCGCCGAGCACCGCGACGAGGCTCGTCATCTGGATACCGAACTGGTCGAGCACCGCGAGGATCGCGACGACGATGATCGTGTAGCGCAGGATGCTGACCAGCAGCGGCAGCAAGGTCGCGTCAATCCAAGGCCGCGTGCGCAGATGTTTGTGCAACGAGCGGCTGGCGTAGCCGGCGAACCACCAGCCGACGACGAGGATGACAATTGCGCCGAGCAGATCGGCGCCGTAACGCGCGGCGTTGCTGAGGTAGAGTGCGGCGGTTGGCGAATCGAAGAAGTTCATGACCCTGAATCCCCCGGCTGTCAGGCGTGATGAAGAAAGAAATAGACCGTCAGGCCCGTCCCTAAAAGCACGACGAACAGCTTGATGAGCGCGGGCTTGACGCGCTTGGAGCCGCGTGCGCCGGCATAGCCGCCGATCAAGGTCGCAACGCACATCACGAGCGCTTCCGTCCAGTAAACCTTGCCCGAGAGAGTGAAGGCTACCGACGAAACGACGGTCATGCAGAGCGCCAGCATGAGCTTCAGTCCGTTCATCGCGTGAATGTTGCGCATGCCGTAAAGCGTAAGCGCCGCCAGCATCATGAAGCCGATGCCGGCGCCAAAATAGCCGCCATAGATCGCGATGACGAATTGCGCCGCGAGCGCGCCGCGCGTGCCGATCGAGAAGCGCTCCAGCATCGTGCTCGGCGCGAAATTGCCGAAGGCGAAGATCGCCGTCGCCAGCAGCATGAGCCAGGGCAGCACGCCGGCGAAGACCGTGCTCGGCGTCGCCAAGAGGATCAGCGCGCCGATCAGCCCGCCGACAACGCTGATCCCGAGCAGCGTGCGTATGTCGAACTCGATTGCTTCGCGGATGTCGTGGCGATAGGCCCAAACGCTTGCGATCTGGCCGGGCACGGTCGAGACGGTCGTCGTGACATTTGCCGGAATGACCGGCACGCCGACGAGCAGGAGCGCGGGAAATGCGATAAAACTGCCGCCGCCGGCCACGGCGTTCATCACCCCGGTGACGAAGCCGGCAAGGAACAGCAAGGGCAGATCGAGGCCGGGGAGCATAAGCTGGGGCTAAAGCGGGGAGGGCGGAAGAAATTGGGGCGAGTGATCGGGTTCGAACCGATGACATCCAGATCCACAATCTGGCGCTCTAACCAGCTGAGCTACACCCGCCGCCGCGGCGCTGCTCCTAATCCCCAGGCCTTGCAGCGTCAAGCCGCGGCCCATCCGCGCTGCGCCTTTCGCCGGTCACAAACGCAAGTGTAGAATCTCGATCATGAGGGCCTTGGATAATGCGCTCTTAACCCCGGTCGAGATGAGCCGCGCCGATCGAGGCGCCGTCGCGGCGGGCGTCAGCGAGCTCGTGTTGATGGAAGCGGCGGGCCGCGCCGTCGCCGAGGCGGTGTGCGCGCGCTGGTCGCCGCGGCCGGTCGCGGTGCTGTGCGGTCCGGGGAATAATGGCGGCGACGGCTTCGTCGCCGCGCGCCATCTTGCCGCCGAAGGCTGGCCGGTGCGTCTCGCCCTGCTTGGCGCATCTGAGACACTGACCGGCCCGGCAGCGCATCACGCTGCGCGTTATCGCGGCGCCGTAGAGCCGCTGAACGCCGCGGCGATCGACGGGGCGGGCGTCGTCATCGATGCGATCTTCGGCGCGGGTCTGTCGCGGCCGGTCGATGGCCTCGCCCGTGCGACGATCGAAGCGGTGGCGGCGTCGCGCCTCCCGGTGGCGGCGGTCGATGTGCCGAGCGGGGTCGACGGCGCGACCGGCGAGATTCGCGGCGCCGCGGCGGCCGCCGATCTTACCGTCACGTTTTTCCGCAAGAAGCCCGGGCACCTGCTCTATCCCGGGCGCGGCCGCTGCGGCACGGTCCGGCTCGCTCAGATCGGCATTCCCGAGAGCGTGCTCGACGGCATTGCGCCGGGCTGTTTCGAGAACGGACCGCCGCTGTGGTTGCCGGCTTATCCCTGGCCGCAACCGGAAGATCACAAATATCGCCGCGGGCATGTCGTGGTTGCCGGCGGCCCGGTGCTGACCGGCGCGGCGCGGCTCGCCGCGCGCGCCGCGGCGAGGGCCGGTGCGGGGCTGGTCACGGTGGTGGCGCCGGAAGCCGCCTGGCCGGTTTATGCCGGCGCGCTCATGGGGATCATCGTCCGCCCGATGCGGCGGCTGGAGGATTACGCGGCCGTGATCGGCGATGAACGCGTGCGCGTCATGGTCGTGGGGCCGGGCGCCGGCGCGCGGCTCGAGACGCGCGAATTGGCGCTCGCCGCCCTCGGCACCGGCCGCGGCGTCGTTCTCGACGCCGACGCGTTGACGATTTTCGCCAAAGCCCGCGAGGCGCTGTTCGCCGCGATCAAGGGTCCCACCGTGCTGACGCCGCATGACGGCGAGTTCGCGCGGCTTTTCGACCTCGAGGGCGACCGTCTGAGCCGCGCCCGCGCCGCGGCGCGGACCGCCGGCGCTGTCCTGGTGCTGAAGGGGCCGGATACCGTGATTGCCGCGCCGGACGGGCGGGCAGCCATCAATAGCAATGCCCCGCCCGACCTCGCGACGGGTGGAACCGGCGACGTGCTGTCGGGATTGATTGCCGGCTTGATGGCGCAGGGGTTGCCGCCGTTCGAGGCCGCGTGTGCCGGATGCTGGCTGCATGGCGAAGCGGCGCGCGAATTCGGTCCCGGCCTTGTCGCCGACGATTTGATCGATACCTTACCGTTGGCGCTGCGCCGACTGCGGGCGCTCGCCGTGACACTCGCACGTTGAAGGACCCATGAGCGACCGCACCGGCTTTCTCGACGGCGTTTACGACTTCACCCTCAACAATCTGCGCACCTTGAAAGCGCGCTGGCGCGGATTCGCCGGCGACCGGGCCATCGTGCCGACGCTTTTGAGCGACAGCGATGCCGACCGCCTGCGCCGGCAGATGCAGGATTGCCTTGAAGCGCGCGGCGGCGAAGTATCGGCGCGCGGGCGCGCGGCGGCGCTGGGCGAGAGCTATCTCTCGCTGCCGCCCGAAGGGCGGGCGCGGTTTCTCCACCTTCTCGCCAACGAGTTCGACATCGATCGCGTTGCCGTCGCCTCGGCCTGCCACCGCATCGCGCATGCCCGCACCGACGACGAGAAGTTCCGCATCGAGCGCGCGCTGCGGCAGGCGCTGGAGCCGCCGCGGCTCAAGCTGCTGACTCAGTTCAACGCGCTGCCTAACGGCGTCAAATTCCTCGTCGATATGCGCGCTGAGCTGATGCAGCTCGCGCGCCACGACGAGGCGCTCGCCGCGCTTGATGGCGATCTGCGCCATCTGCTCGCGGGCTGGTTCGACGAAGGCTTCCTCGAGGTCAAGCGCATCACCTGGGATTCGCCCGCGGCGTTGCTCGAGAAGCTGATGGCTTATGAGGCGGTGCACGAGATCCGCAGTTGGTCCGATTTGAAGAACCGGCTCGAAGCCGACCGCCGCTGCTTTGCCTATTTCCATCCGCGCATGCCCGAGGAGCCGCTGATTTTCGTCGAGGTGGCGCTGGTGAAGGGCATGGCGGACAACATCCAGTCGCTGCTCGACGAGACCGCGCCGGTTGGCGATCCGCTGACCGCCGACACCGCGATCTATTATTCGATCTCAAACTGTCAGCGCGGCCTTTCCGGCATCAGTTTCGGCGCTTTCCTCATTAAACGCGTCCTCGATCTTCTCCAAGCCGAGCTGCCGCATCTGACGCGTCACGCGACACTATCGCCGATGCCCGGCTTTTGCGCCTGGCTCGAGCAGCGTTCGCTCGAGGAAGGCGACGATATCCTGACGCCGGTCGAGCGCCGCGCGATCGATCTGCTGCCCGACGCGCCGACCGAGCATGTGCTGACGAGCTTGCTGGCACGCTCCGACTGGTATGAGGACACGGAAGTCGCCCAGGCGCTCAAAGCGCCGCTGCTGCGGCTCGCCGCCCGCTATCTCGTCAACGAGAAGACCGCGCGGGGACGGGCGCTCGACGGCGTCGCACATTTCCATTTGAGCAACGGCGCGCGGCTCGAGCGCATCAACTGGCTCGGCGACCTATCGCCCAAAGGGTTGCAGCAATCGGCGGGCCTCATGATCAACTATCTTTACCGCGTGCAGGACATCGAGGAGAACCACGAGGCCTATACGGGCGAGGGTCGCGTCACGGCATCCCAATCGGTGCTGAAGCTTTTGAAAGGTTAAAAAAGGCGTTGAACAGAAGGGCCGATTACGGCTTTTATAGGAATATCCCCAGGGTGATGTGGATAACGGCAAAAGACCACCCCGCTCTGGGTTTCTCGGGGGGCTACCGAATGACAGGGTCATTGCGCAAGCTATTGGGCGATCGTCGCCCCGTGGTCGACGTTAAACCAGGGCACCGCTTTTATCGCCGGCGTCGCGGCAACGTCACAGAAACAGCCACCGTCGTCGACCTGCGCAACGGCGTCGGCGGGATCACCCATGTACATTTCTCGCTGGCCTTCGAGGAATGTGCGATCGGGCATATCGATGGTGGCCGGCGGGTCCTGTCGCTGCCCTCGTTCGTCGCCACTTATCGTCAGCGCGCCTAGGCATCGCCGCCAAAGCGCGACCGGCCGTTCGCGCCGCCTCTGCCGCGGCGCTCTTCTTCCCCTGTCTTTATCGATATGCTATGGAACCGCCCCTATCGGCGGCGGCCGGTCATTCGGGCGCCCAGTTCCGCTGGGCCGCGCCGGCGTCAGGCGCGGGCGTGGCGGAATTGGTAGACGCACTGGATTTAGGTTCCAGCGACGCAAGTCGTGGGGGTTCAAATCCCTCCGCCCGCACCACCTAGGAAACGAGCTTCCGAAGAACCTATGCAGATCACCGAGACCAATTCCGAAGGCCTCAAACACGAGATGACCGTCGTGGTCGCGGCCGCCGATATCGAGCGCCGCGTCACCGACCGCCTCAGCGAGATCGGCCGCACCATCCGCTTGCCGGGCTTCCGGCCCGGCAAAGTCCCGCTGAACTTGCTGCGCAAGCGCTATGGCCCCTCGGTCATGGGCGAGGTGCTCGAGCGCACCGTGAGCGACAGTTCCGGCGAGGCGATCCGCGAGCGCAATTTGCGCCCGGCGCTGCAGCCGAAGATCGAGATACTTTCGTTCAACGAGGGCACCGATCTGCAATACAAGCTTGCGGTCGAGGTGCTGCCGCAGATCGAGCTCGGCAATCTCGGCGAGCTGAAGCTCGACCGCCTGAAGCCCGAGGTGCCCGAGGACGAGATCGACCGCGCGCTCGAGCGTATCGCCAAGCAGCAGCGCAAGGCCGAGCCTGTCGATCGCGCCGCCGAGAAGGGCGATATCGTCGTCATGGATTTCGTCGGCTCGGTCGGCGGCGTCGAATTTCCCGGCGGCAAGGCCGATAATTATTCGCTTGAACTCGGCAGCGGCAGCTTCATCCCGGGCTTTGAGGATAGCGTTGTCGGCATCAAGCCCGGCGAAGAGCGCCTGATCAAGGTGACGTTCCCGGCCGATTACGGCAGCGAGGATATCGCCGGCAAGGAAGCCGAATTCAAGGTCAACGCCAAAGAGGTGCGGGCGCTCGCGCCGCAGCCGATCGACGAATCTCTCGCCGCGGCGGTCGGCATGGACAATCTCGCAGCGCTCCGCAAGACGGTGCGCGAGCGCATCGAGCGCGACTATCAGGGTATCGCCCGCCAGAAGATCAAGCGGCAGTTGCTCGACCGGCTCGCCGAGCGCCACCATTTCGTGGTGCCCGCGGGAATGGTCGATATCGAACTCGATACGATCTGGCGCCAATATCAGGCGCAGGTCGAGCGTGCCAAGCAGTCGGGAGTCGAGCAGACCGAGGCACCCAAAGACGAAGCCGCGGTCAAGGCCGAATATCGCGATATCGCGGAGCGGCGCGTGCGGCTGGGCCTCGTCCTTGCGGAGATCGGCAGCAAGAACAACATCAATGTCAGCCAGGACGAAGTGAACCGGGCGATCGCCGAGGAGGCGCGCCGCTTCCCGGGACAGGAACGTCACGTCGCCGAGTACTATCGCAACAATCCGGGCGCCGTCGACAGCTTGCGGGCGCCGATTTATGAGGACAAAGTTGTCGACTTCATCCTCGAGCTCGCCCAGGTTACCGACAAGCCCGTGTCGCTCAAGGAACTGTTAGCGATGGACGAGGATGATGATGCGCCTGCCGCCGTCGCCGGAGACGCGGCGAAAGGCGATGCCGAGCTGGCGGAAAAGGGATGAGTGCCATGGATCCGTATGAAGTCTATATGAACAATCTCGTGCCGATGGTGGTCGAGCAGACCAACCGGGGCGAGCGCGCCTACGACATCTATTCGCGCCTGTTGAAGGAGCGGATCATTTTTCTCGTCGGTCCGGTCAACGACATGGTCGCGAGCCTCATTTGCGCCCAGCTCTTGTTCCTCGAGAGCGAAAATCCGACCAAGGACATCGCCTTCTATATCAACTCGCCCGGCGGCGTCGTCACCTCGGGCCTCGCGATCTACGATACGATGCAATATATCCGGCCGGACGTGGCGACAGTCTGCATCGGCCAGGCCGCGTCGATGGGCTCGCTGCTCCTCACCGCCGGCGCCAAGGGTAAGCGCGTCTCGCTGCCCAATTCGCGCATCATGATTCACCAGCCGTCGGGCGGCGCCCAGGGCCAAGCCACCGATATCGAAATTCAGGCGCGCGAGATCCTGCAGCTGCGCCAACGCCTCAACGAGATGTACGTGAAGCATACGGGGCAGCCCCTGGACGTCATCCAGGCCGCGGTCGAGCGCGACAAGTTCATGTCGCCCGAAGAGGCCAAAGCCTTCGGCCTCATCGACGATGTGATGGCCGCTCGGCCGGCGCGCGAGGAAGAAGTCAAGCTTCGGGCGTAACGCGGGCTTTTTTGCGACTCGCGGGGGAATCGGGGCATTGCCGCCCTCCGGCGGCAATGTTCGCTTTCCTTTATTATGTCTAAGAACATTCTTGCAACTGTCTGGTTAAAGTCACATCTTTAACTGGTTATTGAGCCCCATAGCCGCCATAATATGCGGTTGTCGGCGGGGTGAAGTATGTTTACCCAGCCGGGACGGGCGCTGCCCGTCCGGTCGTTCACGGAGAGCGTATGACCAAAGCCAGCGGCGGCGATTCCAAGAACACCCTTTACTGCTCTTTCTGCGGCAAGAGCCAGCATGAGGTGCGTAAGCTCATCGCCGGCCCGACCGTGTTCATCTGCGATGAATGCGTCGAGCTGTGCATGGACATCATCCGCGAAGAGCACAAGACCACGCTGGTCAAGTCGCGCGACGGGGTGCCGACGCCCAAGGACATTTGCAAGGTCCTCGACGACTACGTCATCGGCCAGGATCACGCCAAGCGCGTGCTCTCGGTGGCGGTGCACAATCACTACAAGCGCCTCGCGCACGGCACCAAGAGCAACGATGTCGAGCTGGCGAAATCCAACATCCTGCTCGTCGGCCCGACCGGATCGGGCAAGACGCTGCTCGC
>Ga0070737_10007078_pt1 | contig 10034 bp, 9 predicted proteins | sample Coa_R1_10_FD_66438 | JGI IMG/M metagenome (GOLD analysis project Ga0070737, IMG submission 66438) | Surface soil microbial communities from Centralia Pennsylvania, which are recovering from an underground coalmine fire - Coalmine... | ecosystem: Environmental > Terrestrial > Soil > Unclassified ...
GGCCGCGGCGGCAAGGGCCAGACTGCGCGCGCGGGCTACAGCAACAAGGGCTTCGAAGGCGGGCAGATGCCGCTGCATCGGCGGCTGCCGAAACGGGGATTCCGCAATACCTCTTTCGCCGTCAGGCTTAACGAGATCAATCTCGGCAAGGTACAGGCGGCGATCGACGCGGGTCTGATCGACACCGCCCAGCCGATCACGGCCGAGACCCTGGTCAAGGCGGGTCTGATGCGACGCGTCAAGGACGGCGTGAAACTGCTGGCCTCGGGCGAGTTCAGGAGCAAGGCCACCTTCGCCGTGTGGCGCGCCTCGCGCGCGGCCATCGCGGCCGTGGAGAAGGCCGGCGGCTCGGTGACCATCCTTGCGTCCGACGAGAAGGCGGGTGCCGCGGGGCGCGCGGAACGGCGGGACGAACCGCGCGCGCGCGACGCCGCCAAAAAGGGCGGAGGATCTGCGGCCCCGGCGCAGGCGGAACAGGGCCCCTAGTTCACGCAATCGTCATCGCCCTGCCGCAGAGGCGACTCCACGGGCTCGGTTACGGTTCGATGAAATTGCTCTTATCTTCAAGTGACAGGCGACGATTGCGGATGTGAAGGACGGTGAGCGCCGGACGGATCCGTCGGCCGAGGCGCGGCGGCGCGACGGAAAAATGGCGCGAAGGAGCAGGCAATGGTCTCGGCAGCGGAACAACTGGCAGCCAATCTCAATTTCTCGGCGCTCGCCAAGGCCGAAGAGCTGAAGAAGCGAATCTGGTTCACGGTCTGCGCGCTGCTCGTCTATCGGCTCGGCACCTACATCCCGCTGCCCGGCATCGATCCGGCCGCCTGGGAACAGATCTTCCAGACCCAGTCGGGCGGCATCCTCGGCATGTTCAACATGTTCTCCGGCGGGGGCATCCACCGGATGGCCATCTTCGCCCTGAACATCATGCCCTACATTTCCGCCTCGATCATCATTCAGCTGATGACGACGGTCTCGCCCACGCTCGAACAGCTCAAGAAGGAAGGCGAGCAGGGCCGCAAGATCATGAACCAGTACACGCGCTATCTCACCGTCGTGCTCGCGGCGTTCCAGGCCTACGGGATCGGCATCGGTCTGCAGGGGACCGGCAGCGTCGTCTCGCACCCGGGCATCTTCTTCCTCATGTCGACGACCATCACGCTCACCGGCGGCACCATCTTCCTCATGTGGCTCGGCGAGCAGATCACCTCGCGCGGCATCGGCAACGGCATTTCGCTGATCATCCTTTCCGGCATCGTGGCACAACTGCCCTCGGCCATCGCGGGCACGCTGGAACTCGGGCGTCAAGGCGCGCTGTCGACCGGCCTCATCCTGGCGGTGATGGTCATGGCGGTCGCGGTCATCGCCTTCATTGTGTTCATGGAAAGGGCGCAGCGCCGGCTGCTGATCCAGTACCCCAAGCGTCAGGTCGGCAATCGCATGTTTGAGGGCCAGTCCTCGCATCTGCCGCTCAAGCTCAATACCTCGGGCGTCATTCCGCCGATCTTCGCGTCTTCCCTGCTCCTGTTGCCGACGACCGTCGCCAATTTCAATGCGGGTGCCGGGCCGGGTTGGCTCACCACCGTCACGACCCTGCTCGGGCACGGGCGGCCGCTGTTCCTGATCCTCTATATCGCGTTGATCGTCTTCTTCGCCTTCTTCTACACCGCGATCGTGTTCAACCCGACCGAGACGGCGGAGAACCTGAAGAAGCACGGCGGGTTCATTCCTGGCATCCGACCGGGCGAACGCACGGCCGAATATATCGACTACGTGCTCACGCGCATCACCGTGGTCGGGGCGCTTTATCTCGCCCTTGTTTGCCTGATTCCGGAGATCCTGATTTCCTATGCCGCGGTGCCGTTCTACTTCGGCGGCACATCGCTGCTCATCGTCGTCAGCGTCACCATGGACACGGTGGCGCAGATCCAGGGTTACCTGCTCGCGCATCAGTACGAGGGTCTCATCAAGCGCGCCAAGCTGAGAGGTCGCACGCGATGAGGCTCATCCTGCTCGGCCCGCCGGGGGCGGGGAAGGGCACGCAAGCGCAGCGCCTGGTCAAGAAGCATCGCATCGTCCAGCTCTCCACCGGCGACATGCTGCGCGCCGCGGTGGCGGCCGGCACGCCGGTCGGCTTGCGCGCGAAGAGCATCATGGAGCGCGGCGAGCTGGTGCCGGACGAGGTGGTCGTAGCGATCATCGCCGATCGCATCGACCAGGCCGACGCGCGGCAGGGTTTCGTGCTCGACGGATTTCCGCGCACGGTGGCGCAGGCCGAGGCGCTCGACCGGTTGCTGGCCGAGCGGGGGCTTGCGCTCGATGCGGTGATCGAGCTCAAGGTCGACGAGGGGGTTCTGCTCGAGCGCATCAAGAAACGGGTGGAGGAAACGGCTGCCCGCGGCGAGACGGTGCGCGCGGACGACACGCCCGACGTGCTCAAGGGCCGGCTCGCCGCCTACCGGGCGCAGACGGCGCCGCTCGTCGACTACTATGCCTCCCGGGGGCTGCTGAAATCCGTGGACGGCATGGCCTCGATCGACGCGGTGACCGCCGCCATCGATCGGCTGCTCAGCCCCCCGGGCGGCAGGGCGCCGCAGCGGCGGACCCGGCGCAAGGCCGCGCCGAACCGGCGCAAGCGGGCATCCAAGCGCGGAGGCGGCGCCGGCAAGGCCCGGGCGCGCAAATCGCGATCGCGCAAGGCGGCGGGCTCCGCCGCAAGGCGCGCGAAGAAGACGGGGGGACGGCCTGCGCCCGCCCGCCGCGGGGGACGCCGGCCGGGCGCACGCGGGAGGTTGACGAGAACGCGATGAATCCCTTAATAAGCCTCGCATTCAGAAGTTCGATGCGATGCCGGGCCCCGGCGAGGCGGGGCGGGGTGTCGCGTTATGCTTTTCGTTATCCCTCTGTGGGGCCTCACGAATTGGGCATGTCCCGGGCGGCGGGACATTAACACTTAACGGGAGAGGCTATCCGTGGCTCGCATCGCCGGTGTCAACCTGCCGACCAACAAGCGCGTCGAGGTCGCGTTGCAATATATCCATGGTATCGGGCCGAAGATCGCCAGGGACATCATGAGCAAGGTCAACCTGCCGCCGGAGCGGCGGGTCTCGCAGCTGACCGATGCCGAAATCCTGCAGATTCGCGAGATCATCGATCGCGACTATGTGGTCGAGGGCGATTTGCGCCGCGAGGTTCAGCTCAACATCAAGCGATTGATGGACCTCGGCTGCTACCGCGGTCTGCGCCACCGCAAGGGCCTGCCGGTGCGCGGGCAGCGCACGCATACCAATGCGCGCACCCGCAAGGGTCCGGCGAAGACGGTCGCGGGCAAGAAGAAGGCGCCGGGACCGACTTAATCATGGAACAGGCCGCGCCTCCGATGGCGTCGAGTCGCGAAAGGATCGAGCATGGGTAAGGAAGCCACCCGCGTCCGCCGGCGTGAGCGAAAGAACATCGCCTCCGGCGTCGCGCATGTCGCGGCGTCGTTCAACAACACCATGATCACCATCACCGATGCGCAGGGCAACACCATCGCCTGGTCGTCGGCGGGGACCATGGGATTCAAGGGCTCGCGCAAGTCCACGCCCTATGCCGCGCAGGTTGCTGCCGAGGATGCCGCGCGAAAGGCGCAGGAGCACGGCATGCGTACGCTGGAGGTCGAGGTGTCGGGGCCCGGCGCGGGACGCGAGTCAGCGCTTCGTTCGCTGCAGGCCGCCGGTTTCACCATTACCTCCATTCGCGACGTCACCGCGATTCCCCACAACGGGTGTCGACCGCGCAAGCGACGTCGAGTGTGACACGCAGTTGCGGGTCCTTGCAGGGGCCCGCGTGCCGCTGAACTCATCCCCGCCGCAACGGGTGGGGGACGCGCGGGGCAGGCCCGCGCCGCTCAAAAGGTGCAGACGTGATCCAGAAGAATTGGCAGGAACTGATCAGGCCGAACAAGCTCCAGGTCACCCCGGGCAGCGATCCGGGTCGCTTTGCGACCGTGGTCGCGGAGCCGCTTGAACGCGGCTTCGGGCTGACGCTCGGCAATGCGCTGCGGCGCATCCTGTTGTCGTCGCTGCAGGGCGCGGCGGTGCAATCGGTGCACATCGACGGGGTGCTGCACGAGTTCTCGTCGATCGCCGGCGTGCGCGAGGACGTGACCGACATCGTGCTGAATATCAAGGACATCGCCATCAAGATGCAGGGCGAAGGTCCCAAACGCATGGTGGTGAAGAAGCAGGGTCCGGGCACGGTGACGGCCGGCGACATCCAGACCGTCGGCGACATCGTCGTCCTCAACCCCGATCTCGTGATCTGCACGCTCGACGAGGGCGCCGAGATCCGCATGGAGTTCACGGTCAATACCGGCAAGGGCTATGTGCCGGCCGAACGCAACCGGCCGGAAGACGCGCCGATCGGCCTTATCCCGGTCGACAGTCTCTACTCGCCGGTGCGCAAGGTCTCCTACAAGGTCGAGAATACCCGCGAAGGTCAGATCCTCGATTACGACAAGCTGACCATGACCATCGAGACCAACGGCGCGGTTTCGCCGGAGGACGCGCTCGCATTCGCCGCGCGCATCCTGCAGGATCAGCTCAACGTGTTCGTCAATTTCGAGGAGCCGCGCAAGGAGGCCGCTGCCGAGGCCATTCCCGATCTTGCGTTCAACCCGGCCTTTCTCAAGAAGGTCGACGAGCTCGAGCTCAGCGTGCGTTCGGCCAATTGTCTCAAGAACGACAACATCGTCTATATCGGCGACCTCGTGCAGAAGACCGAGGCGGAAATGCTGCGCACGCCGAATTTCGGCCGCAAGTCGCTCAACGAGATCAAGGAGGTGCTGGCGCAGATGGGCCTGCATCTCGGCATGGAGGTGCCGGGCTGGCCGCCGGAGAACATCGAGGAACTGGCCAAGAGGTTCGAGGACCACTATTGAGGATGCGAGGCGCGGACGGGCGGGGTAGGTCGCTCCCGCCGCCGCGCCTCGGCGAGTAACCGCAGGTCTGGCGGCCCGGCAAAGCATCGGGTACCGCCACGGGAAGACAAAAAGGTAGCGCGATGCGCCACGGCAAGGTTCACCGCAAGCTTGGCAGGAAGCCGGAGCATCGCCGCGCCATGTTCGCCAACATGTGCGCGGCGCTGATCAAGCACGAGCAGATCATCACCACTCTGCCCAAGGCAAAGGAGCTGCGGCCGGTGGTGGAAAGGCTCGTCACGCTTGCCAAGAAGGGAGACCTTGCGGCGCGGCGGCGCGCGATCGCCGAGATGCGCGACGTCGCGCAGGTAAGGAAACTGTTCGAGGTGATCGGGCCGCGCTATCGGGATCGCCACGGCGGCTATACGCGCGTGGTGCGGGCAGGGTTCCGATACGGCGACAGCGCGCCGGTCGCGGTGATCGAATTCGTCGACCGCGACGTGGAGGCGCGCGGCCGGGATTCGGGGCCCCCGCAGGAGAAGAAACCCGCGGCGGAGGAACCCCCGACCGCGGCCTGACGCCCCGATCGTGAAGCGGGGCGGCGCGGCGGCACCGCATTTTTGCCGGCAGGACCGTTTTGTCGTTCCCCCGCGGTCGCGCCCGCGCTATGCTTGCTGGCGCCTGCACCGAAGGATGACACTCGCCGCAGGCAGGGGGAGGATTCAAAAAATGATACGGGCATCATTGCTGGCGCTCGCCCTGGGCGCAGCGCCGATCGGGGCCGCCTGCGCGCAATCGAAGGCCGACCTGGTCAAGCGGGGCGACTATCTCGTCAACGGGATCTTGACCTGCGGCAATTGCCATTCGCCCAAGGGGCCGACGGGAGACATACCGGGCAAGGAGTTCTCCGGCGGCCTGTCGTGGGACGAGCCGCCGTTCAAGGTGACCGCGCCCAACATCACGCAGGACAAGGAGACCGGCATCGGCCGATGGACCGATGCCGCGATCAAGACGCTGCTGCGCACCGGCGTTCGGCCCGACGGCGTGCATATCGCCATGGTGATGCCGACGGGTTTCTATCACATCATGACCGAGCGCGATCTGGACGCCGTCGTCGCCTATCTGCGCACGCTCAAGCCGATCAGGAACAAGGTGCCCGATCCGGTCTACCGGATGCCGCAGGTCGAACACGTCTTTCCGGGCGGCGAAAGGCCGTACACGGAAAGCATGATGAAGGACAAGGTCAAGAAGGGTTTCTATCTCGTCACGATTGCCCATTGCATGGAATGCCACACGCCGATGGAGAAGGGCGTGCGCCTGTTCGACACGAGGCTCGGGACCGGCGGATTCGAGTTTCCCGGTCCCTGGGGCGTTTCGGTGTCGCGCAACATCACGTCGAGCACCACAAAAGGCATCGGCGGATGGACCGATGCCGAGATCAAACGCGCCATCACCCAGGGCATCAGCCGCGACGGCACGCGGCTCAAACCGCCCATGGGGTATCACTATTATGCGAAGGTGAGCGCGGAGGATCTCGACGCCGTCGTCGCCTATCTGCGCACCGTGCCCGCCAAGGAATAGGGGCTGGCGCACCGACGCGAGCCCCGTCGCGGGATGCGCGGAATGCACCGTCGCGAGCGGGCCCTCCTCGGGCGCCCCGTCCGCGGCAGGAGGCCCGCTGCCCGCATGGTCGCGGCACGGGACCGTCGAGCAAAGGGTGGCTCGCAGGGCCGCGCCACCGGCCTTCATTTGGCCCCTGCCGCGGCCTATATCTCGGCCGTTCGTCGAGAATCGGTCCCATGCGCCGCCGTCCCCTGTTGATGACCATCCTGTTTGCGGGCGCGGTCGCGCTTGCGCCGGCGGCCGGTGCCGCGCAGGAACGCCGCGTGCCCACGCCGGGCGAACTCAGGCTTTCCTTCGCCCCCGTGGTCCGTCAGGTCGCGCCCGCGGTCGTCAATGTCTATGCCGCCAAGGTGGTGCAGAACCGCAATCCCCTGTTCGACGATCCGATTTTCCGACGCTTCTTCGGCATTCCCGGCGAGGGCACGCAGGTGCAGCGCTCGCTCGGCTCCGGCGTCATCGTCGATCCTGCGGGGCTCGTCGTCACCAATGTGCACGTCATCGAAGGCGCCGACGACATCAAGGTTGCGCTTGCCGACAAGCGCGAGTTCGAGGCCGATGTCGTGCTCAAGGACAAGCGCAGTGACCTCGCCGTGATGCGGCTCAGAGATTCGCGCGAGCGGTTTCCCGCCCTGGAGCTAGCCAATTCCGATGCGCTGCAGGTGGGAGACATCGTGCTCGCGATCGGCAATCCCTTCGGCGTCGGGCAGACGGTGACGCACGGGATCGTCTCCGCGGTCGCCCGCACGCAGGTCGGCATCACCGACTACCAGTTCTTTATCCAGACCGACGCCGCCATCAATCCGGGCAATTCCGGCGGCGCGCTGGTCGACCTGTCGGGCAAGCTCGTGGGCATCAACACGGCCATCTTCTCGCGTTCGGGCGGCTCGCAGGGCATCGGGTTCGCGATCCCCTCCAACATGGTGCGGGTCGTGGTCGCTTCCGCCCGTACCGGCAGCCACGCGGTCCGGCGGCCGTGGCTCGGCGCCAAGCTGCAGGCCGTCACGCCCGATATTGCCGACAGCATGGGACTCAAGCGGCCCGCCGGCGCGCTCGTCGCGAGCGTCGTTCGCGACGGGCCGGCGGCGGAGGCGGGGCTCAGGCCGGGCGACGTCATCATCTCGATCGACTCGCAGGACGTCGAGGATCCCAACGCCTTCGAATACCGCTTCGCGACCAAGCCGATCGGCAGCGTCGCCCGGCTCGGCGTGCTGCGTGCGGGCCGGGAGCTTTCCGTGACCGTCGCGCTGCGTGCCGCGCCCGACGTGGCGCGCGAGGAGGTGACGATCACCGGCCGCTCCCCGCTATCCGGCGCCACGGTTGCCAATCTTTCGCCCGCGCTCGCCGACGAATTGCAGCTCGACCAGGCGGATGCGGGGGTCGTCATCCTCGATGTCGCGGAAGGCTCCTATGCCGGCAATCTGGGATTCCGGCGCGGCGACATCGTGGTAGCGCTGAACGGCCGCAACATCGCCTCGACGCGCGAGCTCGCACGGCTCGCCGAGCAGCGCACGCGCACATGGCGCATCACGATCCGGCGCGGCGGCCAGCAGATTTCCGCGGTTTTCACGCTATGAGACGCATGGACCGCCGATGAAGCCGCGCACGAAAGCAGGCAGCCCCACGCTGTTCGCCGCCGCCGGCCTCGACCGGGACGCGCCGCGTCCGCTTGCCGACCGGTTGCGGCCGCGGACGCTCGCGGAGGTCGTCGGCCAGGAGCACCTGCTGGGACATGACGGCGTGCTCACCCGCATGGTGGCGGCGCGCTCGCTCGGCAGCATGGTCTTCTGGGGTCCGCCCGGTACCGGCAAGACCACGGTGGCGCGTTTGCTGGCGCACGCGACCGATCTTTATTTCGAGCAGATTTCGGCGATCTTCACCGGCGTCGCCGAGCTCAAGAAGACCTTCGAGGAGGCGCGCCGACGACGCGAAGTGGGGCAAGGCACGCTGCTCTTCGTCGACGAAATCCACCGCTTCAACCGCGCCCAGCAGGATTCGTTCCTGCCGGTGATGGAGGACGGCACCATCGTGCTCATCGGTGCCACGACCGAGAATCCGTCCTTCGAGCTCAACGCGCCGCTCCTGTCGCGCGCCCGCGTGCTGGTGTTCAGGCGGCTTGACGAGGCGGCCATCGCGAGCCTGCTCGCGCGGGCGGAGCGCATCGAAGGACGGCCCTTGCCGCTGGAGGAGGCGGCGCGCGCCGCGCTCATCCGCATGGCGGACGGGGACGGCCGCGCGGCGCTCACGCTTGCTGAGGAGGTCTGGCGGGCCGCGCGCACGGAGGAGCGATTCGGCGTCGCGCAATTGCAGGAGGTGGTGCAGCGCCGCGCGCCGATCTACGACAAGGCGCAGGACGGCCATTACAATCTCATCAGCGCATTGCACAAGTCGGTGCGCGGCTCGGATCCGGACGCCGCGCTTTATTATCTCTGCCGCATGCTCGATGCCGGCGAGCCGCCCCTCTATATTGCGCGGCGCGTCGTGCGCATGGCGATCGAGGATATCGGGCTTGCCGATCCGCAGGCGCTCGTCATTGCCAATGCCGCGAAGGACGCCTATGACTTCCTCGGATCGCCGGAAGGAGAGCTCGCGATCGCGCAGGCGGTCGTCTATTGCGCGACCGCGCCGAAGTCGAACGCCGCCTATGCCGCCTTCGGCGCCGCGATGCGGACCGCGAAGGAATCGGGTTCGCTCTTGCCGCCGAAACACATTCTCAACGCGCCGACGGCGCTGATGCGCGAGGAGGGCTACGGCCGCGGCTACGCCTACGATCATGACGAGGAAGAGGCATTCTCCGGCCAGAACTATTTCCCTGAAGGCTTGCCGCGCCAGAAGTTCTACGACCCGCCGGAGCGCGGTTTCGAGCGCGAGATCAGGAAGCGGCTGGACTATTGGGCGAAGCTCAGACGCGAGCGCGGCGGGGCATGATCGATCTGCGAGCCTATTGCCGGCGCGTCGGTTATGACGGCGATTGCAGGCCCGAACTTTGCACGCTGCGGGACCTGCACCGTCTGCATCCGCAGGCCATCCCGTTCGAGAACCTCGATCCGCTGCTCGGTCGTCCGGTGCGGCTCGACGCGGCCTCGCTCGAAGCAAAGCTCGTCCGTGGCGGGCGCGGCGGTTATTGCTTCGAGCAGAATCTTCTTTTCGCGGCTGTGCTGCGCGCGATCGGCTTTCGCGTGCGGAAGGCTAGCGCGCGCGTGCGCTGGAATGTTCCGTCCGGCGTCGTCACGGGGCGCGTGCATGCCCTGCTGATCGTCGAAGCGGACGGCGAAGACTATCTCGTCGACGTCGGATTCGGCGGCAACGTGCCGACCGGCCCGCTCCTGCTCCGTTCACGCACGGAACAGGCAACGCCGCATGAACCGTTCCGCCTGTCGGAGGAGGCCGGGCATATTCTTGTCGAGGCGAAGATCGAATCCGCATGGACGAGCCTCTATGTCACCGATCTTGCGCATACCGCATCGGCCGATTTCGAGGTCGGCAACTGGTTCACGTCGACGCATCCGAACTC
>Ga0070737_10007079_pt1 | contig 10033 bp, 13 predicted proteins | sample Coa_R1_10_FD_66438 | JGI IMG/M metagenome (GOLD analysis project Ga0070737, IMG submission 66438) | Surface soil microbial communities from Centralia Pennsylvania, which are recovering from an underground coalmine fire - Coalmine... | ecosystem: Environmental > Terrestrial > Soil > Unclassified...
CCGCGCGCCGGGGACTGCCCCGCTCGGCCGGGCCCCGCTGGCCGCCCTGATCGCCGGGATCGCGCTGCCCGCCCCCGGCGTCCAGGGCGGTCACATCGTTCGTAGACACCGGCTCCGGCGAATCCTTCTGCATAGGTGACTGTGCCGCACCGGGACATGAGGATCGGGTACCAGGCTTCCAGGTAGCGCTCGCGGATCCGGTGCTTGGCCACGGTGTGGGGCTCGCAGTCCCAGATGACGTGGGTAGGTACAGCCATATTCGGGTAGTACCTCCCGTTGTGTCCCCACGGAAAGTGGCCTTGCTGTTACATCTAGCCAACTGCCTGTATGCGCATGAAGGGCAGCGGGGAACTCGTCCCATGTCCTGCCGTCCAGCTCGCGGCCGCCGGCCTTCGGTGTGCGGGCGCCCCACTGCTTGAAGAAGAACGGCACGCCATGTGCCACGGCGCGGTCGCGGAGATCTCTGACCCACTCCGGATTCACCGGCCGCCGGCCGGGGCCGCTCTCGCCGCCGGCAATCACCCAGTCGATCCCGGCCAGGTCAAGGCTCGGCAGCGGGCCGAGAAGCGGCTCAAGCGAAAGGAACCTGGTTCTCGCCGGCGCCGCGCGGAGGTGGCCGGCGCGGCGCACCCGGTCGTCGGCTGCGGCGAGCGGATCGAGCACGTAGGACACGATCATTGGCGTAAGGCTGTACTGGCGATAGACCTTCAGGTCCTGTGTGGCGCCCTTGACCTGGATCTTTGCGACCCTGAAGGGCTCAACCTGGTAGGCCAGCAGGTCAACGCCGTGGTCGACGACCGGCACCGCCATGAACAGTTCGGCGCAGCGTGCCAGGGACAGCTCAGTGGCCGCGACGGCGGCTCGTTCGACGCGGAGATTGTCTGCTCGCACTGGTTCTCCTTCAGTTGGCGCCTGGCTGGATCGGGATCAGGGTCTTGCTCTCCTGCCTGCCCTGCTGCTGGACTAGCCGTTCGTTCTCGACGGTGAGGACGTTGACGATCCGGGCGAACGCCTCGACGGATGCCTTGAGCTGCCGGTTTTCCTCGCGGGCTTCGGCCAGCTTCTGCTGGGTGGCCTTCAGTTCGTCCCGGAGTTCCTGCTCGCTGGCGGGGACGCGGTCCTGTGCCCGGACGCGGGCGTAGAACTCGTCTTTCAGGTCGGTGTGCCGGTGGGTGAGCAGGTGCCGCTTGACGTCGGCCTCGACGGCCAGCGACACGACGGTGAGCGCGCCGTCGGAGCGCAGGGCGTTCCGGCGAGCAGCCGGTCCATCGCGGCGCGGATCTGGCCGCGTTCGCTGTCGTTGGTCATGCTGGTTCCTCGTCGGTGAGTGCGATGCGGTTGCGGTCGTGCTTGTCGGCCAGCTCGGCCAGCGCGGTCGCGCGGTGCCGCATCCGGTCGGCGACCGGCTGCGGGCTCAGTGCCGCATCCGCCTGGCCGCGGAGACGTTCGGCCTGCGCGCGGAGTTGCCGGGCGTGGCTGTCGGTGCGGGTTGTCTCGGCAGCACCCGTGTTCACCTTGGTTGTGTCGCAGATCAGTTGCCGGAGGGCACCGGGGCCGACAGCGACTTGCCTTGGCCCGGCGTGTCTCGTATTCAGCGGCAGGGTGTAATCAGCATCACTGCCGACCCTCCGAAGGCTTGAGCGCACCTGGAAGAGTCCGGACGTTGGCTCGACTGGCCATCCCGGCCCACGCGCCGACCGCACCGCCATTTGGCGCCGCTCGGCGAGGACCCAGGCAACTTGATCACATAGCGTGATTGCCGATTGGACTTAGGGGCGCGCGCGTACCCGCCGATATGCACCCGTCCCCGGGTCGGTTGTTTGATTGACCTTTCCGTGCCCGAACGGGACGTTATGCGGGCCGAGACGTCCCGCTGCGGGCGGCGTATCTGCCGGACCTGGTGCGGGGCTTGGGCTGGCGAACACACGGGCGTAGTAGCGCGCGGGCTGCCAGCTGCGGGAGCACGATGAGGTGCCTGACGTCCGCGTGACGGCGGGATCGGCGAAACGCCGCTGCTGGCGCTTCACCCAGTTCGGAGGGGGCGTGCAGATCGGCCCGCCCGGCACTGTTCAGCGCCGCGGCCACCGATGCCGGACCATCGGAGCCGGCGATGGCCATCTGGAGGCCCGGCGGGGAGCTTGCTGCTGTCCGCTGCCGTCCGTGCCATGACCCGCACCGGTGGCCCGGCCGGATCGGAGCGTCCGGGGATGGCCGGTCCGGCGCCGGGAGCGCCGGTCACCGGGGTCCGGGCTGGCCTGCTGTTCAGTGTCGCCATCCGTTGATCTGCCTCCGCCCCGGCGGCCTGCTGAGCGTCTGCGGCATGCCCCGTCGGGCCGGTGGGCGCGGCAGGAACAGCGCCAGGCAGCCGCGGGTACAGGTCATCCGTGGGCGGGCACTTGGCGTACGCCGAGCTGCTGGATGAACAGCAGGCTGTCGGCGTTGGCCCAGTACTCGGCGAGCATGCCTCCGGCGATGCGCAAGGTGTCGGTCCCGGTGAAGGTGACCTCTCGCCCCACCGCCTCGGGTGCCGCGCCGGGGAAGCCCCCGGCGTAGGTCCCGTGTGCCTTCCACCGCACGACCAGGTGCTCGTCGTCGGTGATCGGCCCGACATCCAGGACGAAGTTCAGGTCGGGCAGGATGGCGTGGATGCCGCTGACCCAGGCGTTGAGCGCGGCGCGGCCGTGGATCTCATCCGGTCCGGTGCCGGTTATCGGTGCCGCGTGAGCGGTGAAGTCCTCGGTGATGATCTTGTCGGTGACGCTGAGGTCGCCGTTCCACAGGTCCTGCCAGGGACCGGTGAGGGCGGCATTGGCTGAGTTGGACATAGCGGCTCCTTTCCCGGCAACTGTGCGTGTCAACCCCAGGACGGGAGGATGCCGTGCCTGCCATGCCCGCCGCGCCCGAGCCCGGGCTGCCCACCATGCGGGAGCGATACCGTGCGCAGGTCCGCCACGAGGTCAAGCAGGCGGCTGAGCCAGCTCGCGGAGTCCGGGCCCGCGGGCGTGTCGGTCTCAGCCATCGGCAAGCAGCTCGGGGTCTTCGGGTCGGCGCTGTACCGCTACTTCGCCAGCCGCGACGAGCTGCCGACCGAGCTGGTGATCGACGCCTATGACGACCTGGCGGGTGGGCTCCGTTCCGCCACAGGCCGCGCACCTGGTCGGGAGCCGCGGGCCCGGCTCGGGGCTACCCGCCGCCGGCGGCGGCGCTGACCTCGACCACCTCACCTGGCTGCAACGGCGACGGCGCGAACCGCAGAGAACGATGTCACCCCGATCGCCCACAATGCGCCAGCGCGGACCCAGTCCAGCACGTGGCTTGGCCGTCGGGTGCTGCCGGTCGGAGACCACGTAGTCGGCCTGCGCTGACCGGCTGCCGGACCGGCCCAGAATCTCGTCGCCCGGCCCGAACCCGGTGACGCCTGGCCCGGCCTAGCTAAGCTAGGTGCCCCGCCCTGCAAAGTCGCTGCCCTGGCCGGATGGAAAGGTAGCGGTGAACATCTGCTCCATCGCGCCGCCGCGGATGGCGATCTTGCCGCGATTGATGCCTGCGGTGGCGACCTGGACCAGAACCTGCCCGTCATCGGCCGAGAGACGCGGGACGTTGATGACACGAAGGACGTCCACCGGCCCGTAGTGGTAGCGAGTTGCGTCGAGGTTATTGGGTGGCTTCTGGCGGCTGCCCGGCGTCACAAGCTCCGTAGCACGCGGTCACGGTCGCCTTGCGCACGGCGCGACACGTCGGCTTCGAAGGCGATGGCGTCGTACTCGTGTGGCACGCCGGGTTGCAGATGCAGTTCGACCGGCACGCCCGCTCGGCTAAGTGTGAGCGCGTAACGAATGTCCTCGTCGCGGAAGATGTCCAGCTGCCCGACCTCGATGTAAGCGGGCGGCAAGCCGGCAGCATCCTCGAGCCGTCCCGGCGCGGCCTGCGGGTCGGTCTGGCGGTGCTCGTGTCCTGTTCCCAGCAGGGCGTTCCAGCCTGTCGCGTTGTCGTCATAGGACCAGCCGGCGAACGGCGCGATGTAGGGGTCGGGTGTCGTCGTCCGGTCGTCGAGCATGGCGTAGATGAGAATCTGTCGGGCTATGGGCGGGCCGTGTCGGTCGCGGCTCAGGATGGTGACGCCGGCGGCCAGCCCGCCGCCTGCGCTGTCGCCCATCACCGCGATGCGCCCTGGGTCGATGCCGAGTTCGCCCGCGTGGCCCGCTAGCCAGGTTAGCCCGGCGTAGGCGTCTTCGACGGGTACCGGGTGCGGATGCTCGGGTGCCAGCCGGTACTGCACGGATAGCATCGGGACGCCGGTGCGGGCGACATAGCGTGACACGGGCCCGTCGAAGATGGGCACCGAGCCGACGATCATGCCGCCGCCGTGCAGGTACAGCACGGCGGCGCCGGTGGTATTCGCCGGCCGCCGGTACCACCTGGCCAGCAGCGTGGCACCATCTGCCGTGGTGACTTCATGGTCGGTGATCGCGACGTTATCAGCGATCGGCTGTGCCTGATTGTTGAAGTAGTCGAGCATCGCATTGAGCGCTGCACGCCGTGTCTGCACGTCGCCGACTGGGGGCATCGGCGGCGGGCCGTTCTTCTCAAGTGCGGCCTCCAGGACGGCGGCCACCTCGGGATCCATGGTGAAGGTCAATCCGGGGCTCCTGTTAGTCGTTACCAGGCGGCAGCAGCTCGGTCTTGAACTGGGGGGCGAGGCTCCTCGACAGTGCGATAAAGGCCGCTTGCGCGTCCGGGCTGAGCGGGGGCGGCGCTTCGGTGCGGGTGGCGACCGGCTGGCCGACCAGGGTGAAGAACTCTTCCTGGCCTGCGGGTGCGCACACGCACAGCAGCCGTGATGGCGTGCCTGTGGCGTTGGTGAACGAGTGCGGTGCGTTGGCGGGCACGTTGATGGTCTGTCCGGCCCGGGCGGTGATGGTCTGTCCCCGGAACGTCACCCGCACTTCTCCGTCAAGGACGGTGAACATCTCCTCGAAGTCATGCCGGTGCGGGGGCGGCCCGCCGCCTGGCGGGACGTGCATGTCGATGAGGGTGTACTTGCCGGCGGTGTCCTGGCCGGCCACCAGGATCGTGTAGGTGTCGCCGGCAAGCCCGATGTGCGGCAGGCCCTGATCTTCGTCCGGCCGCGCGATGGTGAGCCTGCGGGACAGGTTATCGGGCGGGATCGGACTCGGCTGATCGGGCATGGTCTCTCCTCGTGGTGGGATGTGCGGTTGGCGATCAGCGGGCGAGCTCAGCGAAGAAGCCGTTCAGCGAACGCGGGGTACGGCCGAGGATGGTGCGCAGAGCCAGGTTGTTGCCGCCGTGGAACCCGTGGGCGGTGTAGTCGGCGAACATTGCGCGCAGGCCGTCCCTCAGTGAGCCGTCGGGCAGGCCCTGCAGGGCGATGGAGGGGTCGACGTCCTGCGCGACAACCTCCCGGCCGGCGTACCGGCTCATCAGCGCTGCTAGTTCGGAGCGGGTAACCATGCCCCCTGCCGCCAGTTCGAAGGTGCCGTTGACGAGGTCACCGGTGGTAAAGGCGATAGCAGCAGCCTCGGCCACGTCGCGGTAATCGACGAACGTCATCGCGGAGTCCTTCGAGTAGGGCATCACGAACACCCCGTGCTCGACTGCTGACCGCCAGCCGCCGAGGAGGCCCTGCATGAACATCGCGGGCTGCAAGATGGTGAACTCGAGATCCGAGCGGTACACCGATTCCTCGACCGGCCGCATGCTCGCGTGGTTCACCAGCGACAGCGAGGGGTGGTACACGCCGGAGAAGACAAGCCGCCGGACCCCGGCTGCCTGCGCGGCCGCGACGACCCCGGTACCCAGCGCCGCCGAATCGGGCGCAAACGCTGGGATGATGAGGAACACGCCGTCGACCCCATCGAGAGCAGCGCGCATGCTGACCGGATCACGCAGGTCGCCCACCACGGCCTGATCAGCCCCGGCTTCCCGGACCCGGTCCTGTTTCGCCGGGTCGTGCACGAGCGCCTTCACTTGGACGCCTCTGGACACCAGAGCCGGCACGACCAGTCCGGCGAACTGTCCCGTCGCGCCGATGGCCAGCACACGCATGCTCCACCCCCAACCCTCCAAAACGGAGGCCCGGCACGCCCCGCTGCTGATGCGGCATACGTGAGGCTTCCTCCCAGCCGACGAATGCCCGAGCGCTAGATCCCGCTGGTCATCTCAGACCGGCCTGGTTACCTAGGGTACGCGGCCAGCTACGGACCTCACCGCCGTGCCCTAACTAGCTAGGCGAGTGTCTCGCTTGATGCAGGCAGGTGGTAACGCGCAGAACAGGAAAGCCGGCATCACGGCTGTCAGCCGCAGCCGTACAGATACAAGCCGAACGGAATCGGCGATCTGAACAGTTTGGCAGCATTCAGGCCGACGGAGTAGTCACGCTCGGTTGCGTTTCCCCTCGTAGCGTGGGCACATCGCCTAAGGGAGGCAGGCGATGGCAGGGACGCGCGGGAAGTTCGACCAGGACTTCAAGGAGGGCGCGGTGCGGCTGGTCCGGGAGACCGGGAAGCCGGTCGCGCAGGTGGCCCGGGAGCTGGGCGTTAACGAGGGCACCTTGGGCAGCTGGGTGGCCCTGGGCCGGCAGCGCCGGGAGACTGGTAGCGGCGCGCTGGGTGCGGGCGGGCGGGCGGAGCTGGCGCGGCTGCGCCGCGGGGCCGCGGAGCCTGGCATGAGGTGCGGTGTGCTCAGGTGCCCGGTGGCCCTTTGGGTGGACGGGGCGATGGGCCGGTGGCCGTGGCCGGGTTCGCCGCTTCCCGGAGAGGCGGGCACGGCATCCCGGCCGCGGTGCCGTGCCGCGCGCTGGGGGTGTCCCGGTCGTGGTGCTGCACGCACCGGGACGGCAGGCTGCCGCCGCGGGCCGGGCGCCGGGAGCGGCTGAAGGCCGGGATCCGGCGGCTGTCCTGGCTGCACGGGGGCAGGCGCGGGCCGCCGGTGATCACCGCGGGCCCGCAGGACGCGGGCTGGGCGGTGAGCAAGAACACCGTCGCCGCCGCGATGGGCGAGATGGGGCTGGCCGCCCGGAAGAAGAAGCGCCGCAGGGCGGCGACCCGGCCGGGAAGGGCCGGCGGCGGGCGCCGGGCATGCCCAGCCCCCTGGCGTGCGGGCAGGCGCTCGCGGCGGGGCAGGAGGCCGCATGAGCGCGGGCCGGCCGCTGCGCGGCCCCGGAGAAGGAGGCGGCTTCGCCGCCGCTCATTTCCCGGGAGGCTGCCGGGCTGGGGGACGCGCCGCGCGAGCGTACGGGGCCGCCCCTCCAGGGTCAAGGCTGCTGCGCATCGCCGGGGGCGCCAGGCGCACCCTCGGCGGCGGCCCAGGTCACCAGGCCCGTCCGCTTGCGTCGCACCTCGGCGACGACCTCAGGGGGCGTCTGGTGCACAACGTCGGCGTCGGCGGCGAGAACGGCGGCGACGAAGGCGTCGGCGGGTCGCAGCCGGGGCGGCCGGGCGCCCAGCTCGCGGAGCTGGTCGCGAGCTCGCGGTGGCCGCCCGAGCAGCGCCAGCTCGATCGGCGTGTAGCGCTTGGGAGCCCGGCCCTCGGTGAAGCGGCTCACCACGTCGACACCGTGGCCGGCGAGCAGGGCGACCCGGTCGCGCTGATCGTGGGTGACCGCCCGGGCGAGCAGGACCCGCAGCATCTTGCTCGGCGATTCGAGCGATTGGGAAGCCGTATTCGCGGCCAACACGAGCTGCGCCGCGGTCAGCGGGAACCGGTCGGCCTCCGGTGGTGGCGCCGGGTGCCAGCGGGCTACCCGGGCCAGCGCGGTTGGCTCGCCGCCGCGAACGGCGCGCTGGAGTTCACGAGCCTGGTTGCGCAGCTGGCCGAGATCGGGATCCTGAGGAAGCGCGGCCGTCGCCATCGCAGCCTCCTTTCGTTCACCAGCCGGTCCGCGAAGCCGGTCGAAAGGAGGGATACGGACGGTGACGCACGTGCGACTCGCCGATGGGTGGGCTCAGCCCTTCCCGCGGACCCGGATGCCCCCCACGCGCCACCAGGATTTTATCCCCATCTCGAAACCTCAGTGTCCGGGTGGAGGTGGTGGCAAGCGCGGGGAAGGTCGCTCGGGGAGGCGATGACGCACCTGCCCGGTAACGGCACCGGACTCGCCGGTGCTCGACCCGCAGGAAAGCGAGCCATCAGCGATGAGCGACCAGCCTCCCGAACTCCCGGACGACCGTCCCTACGACCGGGCCGACGACCCCGACAGCGGCCTGGAGCCCGAACCGGGCGAGATCACTGCCCAACCCGCAAGCGATAAGACCGACGTGCCGCACCCGGTCAACTGGCGCACCCTCACGGCCGAGGACGCCGAGTACGAGTGGCTGGCCCTCAACGAGTGGGTCGACTGGCTGCGCCACGACTTCGGTCTGCCCGCCTCGATCATCCCGCCATACCGGCACCGGCACCCGGAGCTGGTCTGGGAGCTGTCCGCGCTGCACCTGCACTGGCTTGGCGCCTACGACCCCGCCCAGCACGCCTCCGCCCCGATCGGCTGGTTGGCCGGCTTCCATGCCGCCCGGCAGCGCCTGCGGGAGTGGGTTGCCCTCTCCGGCACGCGCCTGGACCGGGACCGGCCCACCCGGCAGACCGCCCTGCGCTACACGCTGGTCCGCTACGAGCAGGCCCGTGCCGAGCGCGAGCAGGACGAGCCGCGATTGGTTGCGCTCCCGCAGGTCGAAGGCCCGGTAGAACAGAGGCCAAGCCCTCACGTTTCGGCGTGTGTGGTGGACAGGCAATATCAGGACCGGGCACCTGCGGGTGTCGGAACGCCGGGCCCGAGGTTTGGGCGAATCTCTCTAGGACTGTTTCACCGCCGCACACGGTGAGGGCGCGATCCCGCAGTCCAGAGAAGGAGCGCCCCATGAGCCCGTCCGAGCAGCCCTCCGATACCGGCGGCCTGCCGACCATCGCGTACCTGCGCGTCGCCTCCGGCGATCCGGCCGACCAAGCCGCTGGCATCGACCGCCAGCGAGCCGCCATCAGCCGGGGTGCAGCCGGCGGACCTCGACGAGGCGCTCTCCGAGGCGGGAGTCGTGATCGTGGACGCCTCCCGCGACATCGGGGGAGGCGGGACGATGACCCGCGCCGACACCAACGGCTCCGGTCGATCGCCAGCGAGGGATCGGCCGGGCCGGCCACCGCAGCCACCGTCCCGGCCCCGAGCCGGCCCGCGAGCGAGGACTCGCGTGACCTCGCTCCGGCCGTCTCCTACCTGCGGGTCTCGACCAAGGAGCAGGCGCAGAAGGGCGGCCAAGACGAGGGATTCTCGATTCCCGCCCAACGGCAGGCCAACGCCCACAAGGCCGACGCGATCGGGGCGCGGATCGTGGCCGAGTTCGTCGATGCGGGGGAGTCGGCTAAGAGCGCGGACCGGCCCGAGCTGCAACGCATGATCGCCTACGTCAAGACCCACCGGGTCGCCTACCGCATCGTCCACAAGGTCGACCGTCTCGCCCGGAACCGGGCCGACGACATGTCGATCCACCTTGCTCTCCAGGCCGCCGGCGTCGCGTTGGTCTCGGCGACGGAGAACATCGACAAGACCCCATCGGGCATGTTGCCGCACGGGATCATGTCCACGATCGCGGAGTTCTACTCCCGCGACCTGGCCACCGAGGTCGTCAAGGGCCTGACCCAGAAGGCGGCCACCGGCGGCACCCCTTCCAAGGCCCCGGTCGGGTACCTCAACGTGGCCGCCGCCATCTACCAGCGCGGCGACGACGAAACCCGCCGACTCTGCAACCAAGTCCGAGCAGACCTGGCCCGGCCCTTCGCCATCCTCCCCGACCCCGACATGCGCGACCGCGCCCACACCTGGGTCGGCGATCCCGACGCCTACGCCGGCAGCCTCAGCACCCGCGAACCCATTTCGCTGGCACCAGGTTTGAACTTCGACGATGGAGCGCCCCCAGCAGGATTCGAACCTGCGCACCCGGCTCCGGAGGCCGGTGCTCTATCCCCTGAGCTATGGGGGCCCGGTGACTACGAAAGGGTACCAGCCCCGCGGCGTCGTTTGGACCCG
>Ga0070737_10007080_pt1 | contig 10031 bp, 5 predicted proteins | sample Coa_R1_10_FD_66438 | JGI IMG/M metagenome (GOLD analysis project Ga0070737, IMG submission 66438) | Surface soil microbial communities from Centralia Pennsylvania, which are recovering from an underground coalmine fire - Coalmine... | ecosystem: Environmental > Terrestrial > Soil > Unclassified ...
AAAAAAAAAAAAAAAAAAAAAAAAAAAAAAAAAAAAAAAAAAAAAAAAAAACTTTTTTTTAATTTTATTATTTTAATTAAAACAAAAAATTTAATCATTAAAAAATTATGGCAAAAAAAAGTCTTATTGAACGAGAAAAAAAAAAACAAAAATTAGAAAAAAAATATCAAAGATTTCGTCAATCCATAAAAAATGAAATAAAAAAAAGTTTATCCTTAGATGAAAAATGGGAATTTCAAAAACAATTACAAGCTTTACCACGTAATAGTGCACCTACAAGACTTCATCGTCGATGTTTTTTAACCGGAAGGCCTAGAGCTAATTATCGTGATTTTGGTTTATCTAGACATGTATTACGCGAAATGGCTCATGCATGTTTTTTACCTGGAGTAACTAAGTCTAGTTGGTAAAAAAAATTTGAAAAGAAATGAAAAAAAAAAACTTTAATTAAAAAGCCCCCTAATTTTAAATTTTTGTTGGGGGGTTTTTTATAAAAAAAAAATTATTGTTTAATCAATTAAAAATATGGTAATATATTGTAACGCGGGGTAGAGCAGTCTGGTAGCTCGCAAGGCTCATAACCTTGAGGTCATGGGTTCAAATCCCGTCTCCGCTAAATATTTAAAATTTACAAAAATTTTTGTAGTAAAGCTATAGTATAAAAACGGATAAAAAAAAATTATAGACCTTTTTTTTTTATTTTTTTATAGAGTTAAAAGAAATTTTTAAGAAAAAAAAGGCGGGTAGCGGGAATCGAACCCGCATATTCTCCTTGGCAAGGAGGAATTTTACCATTAAACTATACCCGCAGTTTTCTATATGTATGTAGACATTCTTATATATATATTTTTTTTAATATATAGTCAATTCTTTATTAATTTTTGTAATTAAATAAACATTTAATTACAAAAATTATCAAATAAAAAATAGCCCTCCCTAGTAGAAAATATTTCTTTTATTAAATCATAAGACTTGTATAAAATGCTTTTTAGAACTTATAATGTAAAAGTCTATCAAGGGAGGGGAGTTAAAACATTTTATTTTACTTTATTTTTTATTTTAATTAGAAAAAAAAATTTAAGATATAAAAGAATTAAGAACACCAACTAAAAAAACCAATCCAACCCATAATGAAGCACCTGAAAATACAACATTTTTACTACTTGACCAACCATCAGGAGAGGCAAGCACGACAGGTACACCAATTACTAAAAGAAACGAAATAGCAATTAATGCAAACACAGCCAACTGGAAGGCAATAGTCATGGTTGTGATTCTCCAAGTTCAAAGAATAAAATAAGTTATACCATTAATCCTTTTCTAGTAATTCGTTAATTACTGAGGCAAAAATAAAAAAAAAAAATAATAAATTTTTTTACTTAAATTAAAAATTTAATATATAAATATAATAATCTTGTTAAATAAGTTTTTATTATTATATAATTAAATTATTAATAACCTTATTTTTTTTTACTTAAAAAATAGGAGAGATGGCCGAGTGGTTTATGGCTCCGGTCTTGAAAACCGGCATAGTTTTTCAAAACTATCGAGGGTTCGAATCCCTCTCTCTCCTTTTTTTTCTAAATTTAAATAGTTTTTTATAAAAAACTATTTAAATTTAGAAAAATGGCTCGACTAAAAAAAAGTCGAGCCATTTTTAAATGTTAATAACTAATTTAACCAAATTAAACTTTTGATTATTAATTATTAATTAAGAGGTGTCATAGAAAGAACAGGTTCAAAATCACGATCAATTCCTTTTTCAAACCCAGCTGCAGCAGCACGTGCTCTTCCTGCATGCCATAAATGACCTACAAAGAAAAAGAATCCTAACACAAAATGGGAAGTAGCTAACCAACTTCGTGGGGAAACATAATTTACTGCATTAATTTCTGTAGCTACACCACCTACAGAATTTAAAGAACCTAATGGAGCATGAGTCATATACTCTGCAGAACGTCGTTCTTGCCAAGGTTGAATATCTTTTTTCAATTTACTTAAATCTAATCCATTAGGTCCTCGTAAAGGCTCTAACCAAGGAGCTCGAAGATCCCAAAAACGCATAGTTTCTCCTCCGAAGATAATTTCTCCAGTTGGAGAACGCATAAGGTATTTACCTAAACCAGTAGGTCCTTGAGCGGAACCTACATTAGCTCCAAGTCGTTGATCTCTAACTAGAAAAGTAAAAGCTTGCGCTTGAGATGCTTCTGGCCCAGTAGGACCGTAAAATTCACTTGGATAAGCTGTATTATTGAACCAAACAAAACAACAAGCAATAAACCCAAAAACAGAAATAGCACCTAAACTATAAGATAAATAGGCTTCTCCAGACCAAACAAGAGCACGACGAGCCCAAGCAAATGGTTTTGTTAAAATATGCCAAATTCCACCAAAAATACAGATAGAACCTAACCAAACATGACCGCCAATAATATCTTCTAAATTATCTACACTAACAATCCAGCCTTCTCCACCAAAAGGTGATTTAAGTAAATAACCAAATATAACATTAGGACTAAGAGTAAGGTTTGTAATTTTTCTTACATCCCCACCCCCAGGAGCCCAAGTATCATATACACCTCCAAAATATAAAGCTTTAAATACTAACAAAAAAGCACCAGCACCTAGTAAAATTAAATGAATACCTAAAATAGTAGTCATTTTGTTTTTATCTTTCCAAACATAACCAAAAAATGGAAAAGACTCTTCTAAAGTTTCTGGTCCAATAAGCGCATGATAAATACCTCCAAAGCCTAAAACTGCAGAAGAAATTAAGTGAAGTACTCCAGATACGAAATATGGAAAAGTATCTATAACTTCTCCACCAGGACCAACTCCCCATCCTAAAGTAGCTAAATGAGGAAGTAAAATTAATCCTTGTTCATACATAGGTTTTTCTGGTACAAAATGAGCTACTTCAAAAAGATTCATTGCTCCAGCCCAGAATACAATTAATCCAGCATGAGCAACGTGAGCGCCAAGTAATTTACCAGATAAATTGATAAGTCTAGCGTTACCAGCCCACCAAGCAAAACCAGTGGTTTCTTGATCACGACCACCTAAAGATAAAGTTCCATTAAAGAGCGTTTCCACGTGGTAGAACCTCCTCGGGGAATACAAGATTTTCATGAGGCTGATCTTGAGCTGCCATCCAAGCACGAATACCTTCATTTAGAAGAATATTTTTAGTATAGAAAGTTTCAAATTCAGGATCTTCTGCTGCACGAATTTCCTGAGAAACAAAATCATAAGCTCGTAAATTTAAAGCTAAACCAACTACTCCAATAGCGCTCATCCATAAACCTGTTACTGGTACAAAAAGCATAAAAAAATGTAACCAGCGTTTATTAGAAAATGCAACACCAAAAATTTGGGACCAAAAACGATTAGCTGTAACCATAGAATAAGTTTCTTCAGATTGAGTTGGATTAAAAGCACGGAATGTATTTGCACCATCACCATCTTCAAATAAAGTATTTTCTACAGTTGCACCATGAATAGCACATAAAAGAGCAGCTCCTAAAACTCCGGCAACCCCCATCATATGAAATGGGTTTAAAGTCCAGTTATGAAAACCTTGGAAAAATAAAATAAATCGAAAAATGGCTGCTACACCAAAGCTAGGTGCAAAAAACCAGCCTGATTGACCAAGGGGATAAATTAAAAATACAGAAACGAAAACAGCAATTGGACCAGAAAATGCAATTGCATTATAAGGACGTAATTGCACAGATCTAGCAAGCTCGAATTGGCGCAGCATAAAGCCTATTAAAGCAAAAGCACCATGAAGAGCAACAAAAGTCCATAAACCTCCTAATTGGCACCAACGAGTAAAATCTCCTTGTGCTTCAGGACCCCATAGTAGCAATAAAGAATGTGCTAAACTATTAGCAGGAGTAGAAACTGCAGCGGTTAAAAAATTACAACCTTCTAAGTAAGAGCTAGCCAATCCATGAGTATACCATGAAGTAACAAAAGTTGTACCTGTAAACCATCCGCCTAAAGAAAAATAAGCACATGGAAAAAGTAATAGACCAGACCAACCTACAAATACAAAACGGTCTCTTCGTAGCCAGTCATCCATACTATCAAATAAACCTTTTGGTTCTTTGGAAGACTTTCCAATGGCTATAGTCATAGTGATTCTCCTATTCAACTATTTTAATCTGTTTTAAGCACCTTAATAAAATATAAAAATTAAATAATTTTATATTCTTTTTATATAAACCCTTCTATATTATTAAAAAAGATTTTTTTATATGACATATTTAATTTAATCTAATTTTAAGTAAAACTATTTTAACATTTAAATATTATTTAGAAGGTAGGTAAACTTTTCTTTTCTCTTTATTAATATTTATATATGTCCCTTTAACTCAAAAATTTTATTTTGTTTTTTTATTTCACTTTTTTTAGTAAAGCTTATTATAATAATAGCCAATTTATTAGAAATAAAAATCTTCAAATTTACTAATAAGCGTATTTACATAGTAAAATATTTTTTTATAAAAATAAATAAAAAAAAATTATTAAAACTTTACAAAGTTTTAATTAATCTATCAAATATATTATATCAACTAATTATGTTATATCAAATTTTAGTTATAATATTTTACAAAAATAGAATTCTTTAGTTAACAAAACTGAAAAATTATTAATATATATATTTTTTTTTATTTACTAAAAAATAATATAAGCCCTTTATCGGATTTGAACCGATGACTTACGCCTTACCATGGCGTTACTCTACCACTGAGTTAAAAAGGCTAATTTAACAAATCATTAAAAATAGATATAAATAGAGTTTGTGATAAAAAAGATAAAATTGTCAACTAAAATTTTACGAATTAAAAATAAATTATAAATTTATAGAAATTTTCGAAAATTTATAATTTTTTAAATTTATTACTATTCAAAATTTTTATTAAAATAAATTTGTAATTAATTATTAATTACAAAATTAAGCACAATGTTAACTATTGACAGTAAATAAAGAATTAAGTAACATAAATATGAGGATTAAGCCCCCATCGTCTAGAGGCCTAGGACACCTCTCTTTCAAGGAGGCGACGGGGATTCGAATTCCCCTGGGGGTACTACAAAAAGTATTTTGTAATGTTTTAATATTATATTAAAAATTTTAAATAATAATTAAATAAAAGAAAAAAGATAAAAAATTTAAATTAATAAATTTTTTATCTTTTTTCTTTTTTTGGGTCGATGCTCGAGTGGTTAATGGGGACGGACTGTAAATCCGCTGGCAATGCCTACGCTGGTTCAAATCCAGCTCGGCCCAACTTTCATTTAAATGTAAAAAATGAAAAGTTTACATAAATTATTTTAGGGATTGTAGTTCAATTGGTTAGAGCACCGCCCTGTCAAGGCGGAAGTTGCGGGTTCGAGTCCCGTCAATCCCGATATATTTTTAATTAAATTAAAATAAAAAAATTTAATAATAGTTTATTAAAGTCATTAAAATTTTTTATTTTACTATAAGTTTATTTTATTTTATTAATAAAATATTCAATTTCATTATGAAAAAGCCATTTATTTTTCAATAATATTTTTGTCATTTCATTTAATAAATTTTGATGTAAACTAAAAAATTTTAATAAATATTGATAAATTTCTAAAAGCGTATTATAAATAAAAGAATCATTAAGTAATAAATTATTTACTTTTGACCATCTTTGTTGACTATTTAATAAGTCAAAACGAGTTAAATTTTCTCGGGGATTTTCAATTAACCAACGCTGATATAGATATACAGGAGTAAATACTTGCGGACGTTTTAATTGAACACCAATTCCTTCAATACGTTTGAAAGTTTCAATATTATTTTTTTCAATAAAAGGTAATTGATTCCACCAATTAATAGAAAAATCATGTATAGAATCTCGTCCATATCCACGACGAAGAAAAAATTGTTTAATTTTTTGACTCGAACGCGATTTTTCTCGTTCTCTTCTTGCTCCATAAGTAATATATAATCTTCTCAGCATTTCTTCATCTATAAATAAATTTTGACGTGAAAAAATAAAATGATGATTTTGGAATAATAAACCAGTAGGATCCCAAAGAAATCGTCCTCCAATAAATATCATTGGTTTACTAGATATTTGATATTCCATTTGATATTCCGTAGATAATTGAGAAAATCCTAATATTACAAATTGTTCTTCTAATAAAATATCTTCTAATTGCAATTCTAATTCCTGTACATTTCTTCGTCTTATTCGAGATAAAATCCTTTCATAAGGAAGTTGCTCTTTTGTTTTTTGTTGAAGAATTTCAAAAGTCGGAGAACTTTCTGGTGAGCTATTAAAATTTTTCTTTTCTTTATTATATGTAACTTTAAATTCATTAGGTCTATTTATCCAATTAAATAAATTAGGACGAATAAAATTAAGACGAAATATTTTTGGAGCCCAAGCTATATTACTAGTTAGTTGATAAACTTCTTTTGTATAAGGAATTATTTGCTTAAAAGACTTATTCAACAAATTATCATTTGTATTTTGATTTATTATTGAAAAAAGTCCTTTTTTTATTATATATAAAGGATTTTTTATTTGAAACTGAAAATTAGAAAAATATTTTTTATTATTATGTTTTCTTTCTAATATTTCGAACCATGAAAAATCTATTAAAAGGCTTTCTAAAATACCACAAGCTAAATAAAAATCATTTTCAGCAGATTTATCAAGTGAAATTAGATTATCTGATTTGTTTTCGAATAGGAACCACGAATCGCGAGCCGCTAATCCAGCCAAACAACTTAAAATATAAGGTAAAATAGTAAATTCTTTTATTGTTGATTCAAAAATAAAAGGTTCTAAATACCATTTAGATAAATAATAAAATTTCTTTTTCCATAAATCACTACCAAAGTATAAAGGATTTCTAGACGCGTTTTTTAAAAATAAATTTTGTATAATAACTTTTCCAATTTTATAAAAAAGTATGCCGTAATTTTGTGGAAAATTTTTTTTATTATTTATATATGTAGAACTTAGAGCTTGTCTATGAAAAGCTAATCTTATAGTTTTTTTTTCTATAATAGTTTGATTTTGAGCAATACTAATTAATAAAAGTTCATTAATAAGTCCTGCTAAATCTCGTGCATTATAACCCAAAGTTCTATATCCAAATTCGTTAATACATGATGTTTTAACTTTTGAATAAAAATACTTACTATATTTACTGTGTAATAAAATTGAAATTTTTTTTTGTCGTTGTAAAATATTAAACATTCGAATATTTATTAATTGATCTAATCTATTTGGAGAAATTAAAGCAGGATCCACTTTTTTTGGAAGATGCGTTGACCCAATAATAACTATATTATTAGTACTTTTTTTTCTAAAAGCTGTTTGAAAATATTTTAAGAAAATACCAAGTAAAAAAGTTGGATCAGATTCTACATTTTGAGTTGATCGGTTTACATTAAGTTCATGAATATTTTGCATCCATATTATACAAGGAGATAGTTTTTCTGCTAATTCTAAAATAAGGTTTAATCTGCGCAAACTCTCCATTAAAATGTTCATCCAACTTTCAGTTATAATATCAGGCTTATTATATAAAAGTTTATTTATAGAAATTTTGATTAAAGGAACAAAAGAATTTACTGCTAAATTTTTTATTAAATAAGAGCGTCCAGTTTCTAATGAACCTATTAATAAAAATCCTTTTGCAGAAAAAAGTCTTAATTCAAGTGGAACAGGTTTTTTATAAAAACTTGATTTTAATATATCAAATTGTCCTGGTAATGAAGTTGCTTTTTGCCAAAAAGATAAAAAAACTAAGTTTTCTGCTAAATAAAATTGATGAAATGGGTAATTTACTAAACTTTTTTGATAATTTTCAGTTAAATTTTTTAAATAATTTTTTAGTTTTTGTTGTTTTACAATTGGATTACCAAATTGAAAACTTGAAAAACTAGTATGAGAAGTAAATTTCGATTTATATCGATCTATATTTTTATCAGTTATTAAAGATTGAACTAATAATTTTCGTTCTCTTCGAGAAAGGTCTAACCCTTTTTTATTAATTAATAATTTATTTATTTTTTTTTTTGTAAATAAATAAAATTTTGCATTTTTTACATAATGTTTCAAATTTTTAAAAAAGTGTATTAATAAATTTTCTGATTTAATAAATTGTATTGCATTATTATGCATTAAATTATGTAAATATATTCCACGTGAAGAATCTATTAAATATCGAATTATTTCAAAATATACCCACAATTCAAAATAATCTGAACCTAATAAAGTAGAAAAGTATTTTTGAAAAATAAAATAGCCAAAAATAATTAAACTTATAGTTATTATATATTGTTTATTCCATTTATTTTCTAAATTAAAAAAAAGCCATGGCCATTGATTTTCTTGGTTTTTATGTTGTTTATTGATTTGTTTTAATAATCGTAAATTCCAAGTTTCAAATGAATTATCCAAAAATTTATTTTTTAATTTAAAAAATAAATTTTTTAACAAATAATCTAATTTTTTTTTTTTATTTTTTAAAGTTGTTGGTAGAATGTAATTAAATTGATCATTAATATTTAACAATAATTCTGAAAATAAATTTAAAATTAAGCTTTGAAAATATGTCCACCATTTAAAAGTTAAAAACCACAATATATATTTTTCAAATAAAACCCATTTTACAAAAAAATTAGATGTTTTAAATAGTTTATTTTGTGGAATTAATTTATTATAATTTTTTACAAAAAATGGTATTAGAATTTTATTTTTTTTATAGTTGAACTTTATATTATTTTTTTTTTTCTTTAAAATAGTATTTATTAAAATGTTTTTAGAATTATAATTTATAATTAGTAGTTTATTAATCCAATTAATTATTTGATTATTTTCGTTTTGAATTTGTATAAAAACTTCAGAAAGTGAATAATTTTCAAATGAAATTTTTTGATTCGTATTCTTATTTTGTTTTAAGAAATTTTTAATATATTTGTTTTTTTCGAAATTAATTTTTTTTAAATTTTTGTTTTTTTCATGAAAACTTTGATTAAAATTGATTAATGAATTTAATTTAAATAAATTAAATTCATGTAAAAATATTAACTTTTTAAAATTAAATTTTTTTAAATTTTTTGATAAAAAAGTTTTATATATTTGGGAATTTTTTTTTAAATTTTCATTTTGTTTTTTATCAAAAAACGTTAATTGATTAATAGATAAATTTGTGTTTTTTTTTATTTTTATAGGTATACTTTTTATTAATTGTGTATATATTAAATTATTGTTTAAGTTTTTTTTTAAATAAAATTTTAATTTTTTTTTAGAGTTTAAATTAAAATAATATAAATAATTTAATAATTTCAATGTATCTACTTTGAAAAAGTGAGAATTTATTAAATTTTTATTAGATATTTTAAAAAAATTAAAATAAATTTCTTGATTTTGCCATATTGGAAAACAAAAAATATTATTAAAAGATTTTGTGTAAATTAAATTATTATTTTTATAAAAATAATTAAAAAAAATTTTAATAATTAATTTTTTATCAAAATAAATTTTATCAAAATAAAAATACTTTTTTAATTTAAAATAATTATTGAATTTTATTTGTTTTAATATATTTTTTTCATTTAAAAAAAAAATTTGAAATTTTTTTTTTATATTGCTACTTTTTTGAGAAAAATTAAATAATTTTGAAATTTTATTAAAATTTGTATGAGAAATAAATATAAAAGTTTTAAAAAATATATAAATATTTTTTTTATTTAGTTTATTAGACCATTTAATAATTGAATTTTTATTTTTTAAAAAATTTATTTTATTAGAAAAAAATATTAAATTATTTTGTTTTTTAACAAAAAATTTTAATATTTTTTCGTTTTTATTTTTTTTGTTAATTAATAAAAGATTTTGATTAAATTTCCAATAAATATATATATTTTTTTTTATAGTATTATAATAAAAATGATTATTTTTTTTTTTTTAATTTAATAAATTTTTATTAATAATGTTTTTTTTTTTTTTTTTTAATTTTATTTTTTT
>Ga0070737_10007081_pt1 | contig 10031 bp, 9 predicted proteins | sample Coa_R1_10_FD_66438 | JGI IMG/M metagenome (GOLD analysis project Ga0070737, IMG submission 66438) | Surface soil microbial communities from Centralia Pennsylvania, which are recovering from an underground coalmine fire - Coalmine... | ecosystem: Environmental > Terrestrial > Soil > Unclassified ...
GGCCACCGGTCCGTATCCCACCTGGGTGCGGGTGCCGGTGAGCCGGTAGCCGTCGCCGGAGCGGGTCGCCTGTACCGGCCCCTCACCCATGTCGCCGTCCAGGGCAACGGTGAGGACCTGCTGGCCGCTGACCGCCGGTGCGCCCCACTGCTGCGCAAGCTCGGCAGCGGCAAATCGGGCCAGCGCACCCGCGGCCAGCGTCACCGACTCCAGATACGGCACCGCGGCCAATCCCCGGCCCAAGGCGACCAGCACCGCGGTCTGCTCCAGCACCCCGTATCCGCTTCCGCCCAACGACTCTGGTGCGGCGGCGCTCAGCACGTCGGCGTCGATCAGCTTGCGCCACAGCTCACGGTCGAACCGCTGCTCGAGCCCGTCGAGCTCGCGCTGGTGCTGCGGTGTGCATACCGCGTCCACGATGGTAGTGACCAGGCCGCCAAGGTCTCGGGCCGCTTCGGTTGTCGAGAAATCCATGGATAAGTCCTTTGCCCGGTCAGCGGTTGGCTCGCGGCAGGCCCAGCGCCACCATGCCGATGATGTCACGCTGAATTTCGTTGGTGCCGCCGCCGAAGGTCAGGATCAGGCACGCCCGGTGCATCCGCTCGATCCGGCCGCGCAGCACCGCGCCGGGCGAATCCGGGCGCACGGTCGCGGCAGTGCCCAGCACCTCCATCAGCAGCCGGTAGGCCTCGGTGGCCAGTTCGGTGCCGAACACCTTGGCGGCCGATGCGTCGGCCGGCGACGGGGCAGCCTCGTTCGACGACGCCAGCTCCCAGTTGATCAACTTGAGCACCTCGACCTTGGCGTGCACCCGGGCCAGGTTCAGCTGCACCCACTCGGAGTCGATGAGCCGCGCACCGGAGGCGTCCTTGGTGTTTTGCGCCCATTCCCGAACCTCGTTGAGCGCGGTGATGATCGGCTGCGCGGATACCAACGCCACGCGTTCGTGGTTGAGCTGGTTGGTGACCAGTTTCCAGCCGCCGTTCTCTTCGCCGACCCGGTTGGCCACCGGCACGCGGACGTCGGAGTAGTAGGTGGCACTGGTGTCGGGACCGGCCATGGTGTGCACCGGCGTCCAGGAGAAACCCTCGGCGGTGGTCGGCACGATCAGCACCGAAATGCCGCGATGTTTCTTGGCTTCGGGGTTGGTGCGTACCGCCAGCCACACATAGTCGGCGTACTGGATGAGGCTGGTCCACATCTTCTGGCCGTTGACGATGTAGTCGTCGCCGTCGCGCACCGCGGTGGTGCGCAGGTTGGCCAGATCGGTGCCCGCACCCGGCTCGGAGTAGCCGATCGAAAAATGGATCTCGCCGGCGGCGATCTTGGGCAGGTAGAACTTTTTCTGCTCCTCGGTGCCGAACGCCATGATCGTCGGCGCGACGCTGTTGATGGTCAAAAACGGCACCGGGGCGCCGGCGATGGCGGCCTCGTCGGTGAAGATCAGCTGATCCATCGCCGAGCGAGCCTGCCCGCCGTACTCCTTGGGCCACCCCAGCGCCAGCCACCCGTCGCGGCCCATTTCGGCGACGATCTCGCGGTAGACGTTGCCGCTGCCGATTTCGCCCGACGTCGAGTTGAGCGCCTCGCGGCGTTCCGGGGTGATCAGCTTGGCGAAGTACGACCGCAGTTCGCGACGCAGCTCCTCCTGCTCGGGGGTGTAACCGATGCGCATTGGCGGTCCCTTCGCGATCCGTCTACCTTCCTGGTTGTAACACGTTCTAGTATGCGGGTCCAGCAAGGTGTCGTCGTATGGTGGTGCTACCGGCAACCGGAAAGGCCAAGGAGGAGAGCCGTGCGAGTGATAGTGGACCGCGATCGGTGTGAAGGCAACGCGGTGTGCATGGGAATCGCGCCGGACATCTTCGAGCTGGACGACGAGGACTACGCCGTGGTGAAGACCGATCCGATACCGCCCGACCGGGAACAACTCGCCGAGCAGGCGATCGCCGAGTGCCCGCGGGCGGCGCTGAAGCGCAGCGACTAATCACCGACTAGAGGTATTCATAAATTGACTAGCAGCACGAACGCGACCGATCTGTCCGGGAAGGTCGCGGTGGTGACCGGCGCGGCCGCGGGCCTGGGCCGCGCCGAGGCCATCGGCTTGGCGCGTGCCGGCGCCACCATCGTCGTCAACGACGTGGCGACGGCGCTGGACGCCTCCGACGTCATCGACGAGATCTCCGCGGTCGGCGCCAAAGCCGTCGCAGTCACCGGCGACATCAGTCAACGCGCCACCGCCGACGAGCTGGTCGCCTGCGCTGACGGGCTGGGCGGTTTGAGCATCGTGGTCAACAACGCCGGGATCACCCGCGACCGGATGCTGTTCAACATGTCCGACGAGGAGTGGGACGCCGTCATCGCCGTGCACTTGCGTGGCCACTTCCTGCTCACCCGCAACGCGGCCGCGTACTGGCGGGCCCGGGCGAAGCAATCCGACGGCCCGGTCTACGGCCGCATCGTCAACACCTCGTCGGAGGCCGGGCTGGTGGGCCCGGTCGGGCAGGCCAACTACGCCGCCGCCAAGGCGGGCATCACCGCGCTGACCCTGTCGGCGGCGCGGGCGCTGGGCCGCTACGGTGTTTGCGCCAATGTGATCTGCCCGCGGGCTCGGACCGCGATGACGGCCGAGGTGTTCGGCGCGGCACCCGAGACCGGCGAGATCGATCCGCTGTCGCCCGAACATGTGGTAACCCTGGTCCGCTTTCTGGCCTCTCCGGCCGCCCAGGCGGTCAACGGCCAGCTTTTCATCGTCTATGGCCCGCGGGTGACGTTGGTGGCCGCGCCCACCGTCGAGCGCCAGTTCACCGCGGACGCACCGGCCTGGGACCCCGGCGAGCTCAGCGCGACACTGCATGACTACTTTGCTGGGCGCGATCCGGAACGCAGCTTTTCGGCGACCGGTCTGATGGAGTCCTGATCCAGCGGAGACGATAGCTGGCGGGGCTCTTCGCCGACTAGAACACGTTGCAGGATGATCTGGCTCACAATGCCGCTGACCTCGACAAAATACTAACTTTTGTCTAATTTTCTCGTTCTTTGACACTCAGAACCTGTTCTAGTTACTATGATCCGGCTCACGCGGGGCGTCGTCCGACAGCAGAAAGACGAAGCGGCGCGCACAGGACGACGCCGAGGCTCCGCGCCACGTTGCAGAGAGACCCCGGCCCAGAAGGGACCTCAGGTTGATCGAACAGCTCGCGGTTCCGGCCCGGGCCGTGGGCGGGTTTGTGGAGATGTCGCTGGAGACCCTGCGTGGAGCGTTTCGGCGACCCTTTCAGTTTCGGGAGTTCCTCGAGCAGACCTGGATGATCGCGCGGGTATCGCTGATCCCGACGCTGCTGGTTGCCATTCCGTTCACCGTGCTGGTGGCGTTCACGATCAACATTCTGCTGCGCGAACTCGGCGCTGCCGACCTGTCCGGCGCGGGCACCGCGTTCGGCACCATCACCCAGCTGGGCCCGGTGGTCACAGTCCTGGTGGTAGCCGGTGCCGGAGCCACTGCGATCTGCGCTGATCTGGGCGCCCGCACCATCCGCGAGGAAATCGACGCGATGCGGGTGCTGGGCATCGATCCCATCCAGCGCCTGGTAGTGCCACGGGTGCTGGCGTCGACGTTCGTCGCGCTTTTGCTCAACGGGTTGGTGTCGGCGATCGGTATTTGCGGTGGCTACGTCTTTTCGGTGTTGTTGCAGGGCGTCAATCCGGGCGCATTCGTCAACGGTCTGACCGTGCTGACCCATCTGGGTGAGTTGGTGCTCTCGGAGGTGAAGGCGGTGTTGTTCGGGGTGGTCGCCGGGCTGGTCGGCTGCTACCGCGGCCTGACGGTCAAGGGTGGCCCAAAGGGGGTGGGTAATGCCGTCAACGAGACCGTGGTGTATGCGTTCATCTGCTTGTTCGTGATCAACGTCGTCATGACCGCGATCGGTGTGCGGGTGCTGGCCCGGTGAGCCGCACCGGTGACGATGCAGAGCGCAGCGGTGAGGAGGAGCGGCGCACTTGAGTTACGACGTCACGCTGCGCATGCGCCGGTGGCTGTCCCGGTTCGCCGGGCCGGTCGACGCTTTCGGCGAGCAGGCGCTGTTCTACGGCGAATCGGTGCGCTGGATCCCGAACGCGATCACGCGCTATCGCAAAGAGGTGTTAAGGCTCGTCGCCGAGATGACGCTGGGCACCGGTGCCCTGCTGCTGATCGGCGGAACGGTCGGCGTCGCGGCATTTCTTACGCTGGCGTCCGGCGGCGTGATCGCGGTCCAGGGTTACGAATCGCTGGGCAATATCGGTATCGAGGCGTTGACCGGTTTTCTGTCGGCATTTCTCAACGTCCGCATCGTGGCCCCGGTCGTGGCCGGTATCGCACTGGCTGCCACCATCGGCGCGGGCACTACAGCCCAGCTGGGTGCCATGCGAGTGGCCGAAGAAATCGACGCCATCGAATCGATGGCCGTGCACTCCGTGTCCTATCTGGTGTCGACCCGGCTGATCGCGGGGCTGATCACCATCATCCCGCTGTATTCACTGGCCGTGCTGGCCTCGTTCTTCGCTGCACGGTTCATCACGATCTTTGTCAACGGTCAATCGGCAGGCCTGTACGACCACTACTTCAACACGTTTCTCAATCCGACGGATCTGCTGTGGTCTTTCCTGCAGGCCATCGTGATGTCGATCGCGGTGATGTTGGTCCACACGTACTACGGCTACAACGCATCCGGGGGCCCGGTCGGGGTCGGCCTAGCGGTCGGCCAGGCCGTGCGGACGTCGCTGATCGTTGTCGTCGTCATTACCCTGGCGATCTCCCTGGCGGTCTACGGCGCCTCGGGTAACTTCAACCTCTCCGGCTGAGCAACGGTGGCAAAGGTGGGCAGACGCACTCAGATCAGGCTCGCGGCGGCGGTGCTCGCCAGCGCGTTGGCGAGCTTCGCGGTGTTGACGTATCTGTCTTACACCGCAGCGTTCTCGTCAACCGACACGGTGTTCGTCAGTGCGCCGCGCGCCGGGCTGGTGATGGAACGTGACGGCAAGGTGAAATACCGCGGCATCCAGATCGGCAAGGTAAAAAACATCGCGTATTCCGGTGACGAGGCGCAGCTAACCTTAGCCATCAACAGCGACGACCTGCATTACCTTCCGGCCAACGTGACCGTCCGCATTGCCAGCAACACGATTTTCGGTGCGAAATCAGTCGAATTCGTTCCGCCCGCATCGCCCTTGCCCGTGTCGCTGCGGCCGGGCGCGCACGTCGAGGCTTCTGCGGTCGCGGTTGAGGTCAACACGTTGTTCCAGTCGCTGATTGACCTGTTGCACAAGATCGACCCCGTCGAGTTGAACGGTACCCTGAGCGCTCTCGCTGAGGGCCTGCGCGGCCACGGAAATGACCTGGGCGACCTGCTGTCGGGCCTGAACACCCTTACCAAGCAAACGAATCCGAAGTTGCCGACTCTGCAACAAGATTTCGGTAAGACCGCCGCGGTAGCCAACATTTATGCCGACGCCGGTGCGGACCTGACGACCGTGCTCGACAACGTGCCGACGATCAGCAAGACGATCGTGGACCAGCAGAGCGACCTCAACGACACCCTGCTGGCGGCGATCGGGGTTTCTAACAGCGTCTCCGACACACTGGAGCCGGCCGAGCGCAACCTCATCGACGCGATCAAGCGGTTCCGCGCCCCGATCAAGGTGGCCGCTGACTACTCACCCGAATTTGGCTGTCTGTTCAAAGGTATCGACCGCGGTATCAAGGAATTCGCCCCGCTGCTCGGCGTGCGCAAGGCGGGACTGTTCACCTCGTCGAGCTTCGTGCTGGGCGCGCCGTCGTATACCTACCCGGAGAGCCTGCCGATCGTCAACGCCTCCGGCGGCCCGAATTGCCGTGGCCTACCTGATATCCCGACCAAGCAAAACGGTGGCTCCTGGTACCGGGCACCGTTTCTGGTGACCGACAACGCGTATATTCCGTACGAGCCGTTCACCGAAATGCAGGTGGATGCACCGTCGACGCTGCAGTTCCTGTTCCACGGCGCATTCGCGGAACGAGACGATTTCTGATGGCGCGCTACGAATCTCATCGAGCAATAATGGTGAAGGTCAGCATCTTCACCGTTGCGATGCTGCTTGTTGCCGTCGGCCTTGTGGTGATTTTCGGCGAGTTCCGGTTCGGTCCGCAAAACACCTACCACGCAACGTTCATCGACGCGACAAGGTTGAAACCCGGTCAGAAGGTTCGTATCGCCGGTGTGCCGGTCGGGTCCGTGCGAGACGTCAAGCTCAACCCGAACAACAGCGTCAACGTGACGTTCGGCGTGGACAAGCGCTACACACTGTATTCGTCCACGCGTGCAGTGATCCGATACGAAAACCTGGTCGGTGACCGGTATTTGGAAATCACCTCCGGACCCGGGGAGTTGCGCAAGCTGCCACCCGGCGGGACCATCGATGAGCACCACACCCAGCCTGCGCTGGACCTCGACGCGTTGCTGGGTGGTCTACGGCCCGTGCTCAAGGGGCTGGACGCCGACAAAATCAACACCATCAGCAGTTACGTGATCGAACTTCTGCAGGGCCAGGGCGGGGCGTTGTCGAACCTGCTGGCCGACGCCGACGCCTTCACGTCAACACTGGGCGCACGCGACCAGCTCATCGGTGACGTGATCAACAACCTCAACACGGTGCTCACCACCGTCGACCAAAGGGGCGCCCAGTTTTCGGCGAGCGTTGACCAGCTGCAGCAACTGATCACCGGCCTGACCCAGGGCCGTGACGCGGTGGGCGGAGCGATCCCGCCGCTGGCCTCGGCCGAACGCGATCTGACTTCGCTGCTGCAGAACTCGCGCCCCGCCTTGAAGGGCGTCGTGCAAAATACCCGGTTCATCGCCGCCGAGCTCGACGAGCGAAAAGCCGAGGTGAACAACGATATTGAACAGCTGGGCGAGGACTACTTGCGCCTGGCCGCGCTCGGCTCCTACGGTGCCTACTTCAACATCTATTTCTGCTCGGTGACAATCAAGCTCAACGGCCCCGTCGGCGGCGACTTACTGATTCCGATGGGCGGCCAGGTCGATCCCAGCAAGGGGAGGTGCGCCTTTGCCAAATAGCAGAGACGGACGTGACCCCGTCCGCACCGGCATCTTCGGTGTGGTCCTGGTGGCATGCATTGTGTTGGTGTCGTTCGGCTATAGCCAGTTGCCGTTTTGGCCGCAGGGCAAACGCTACGACGCCTACTTCAGCGACGCCGGCGGTATCGCACCCGGCAACGACGTCTACGTTTCGGGCATCAAGGTGGGCCGGGTGCAGTCCGTGGCTTTGGCGGGCGACGCCGCGAAGGTGTCGTTCACCGTCGACCGCCGCATCGCCGTCGGCGACCAATCGCTGGCATCGATCCGCACCGACACCATCCTGGGTGAACGGTCGGTCGCGGTAACACCGGCCGGCGGCGCAAGTACGACGACCATTCCGCTGAGCCGAACGACCACGCCGTATGCCCTGGGCACCGCGCTGGAGGATCTCGGCGGCAATGCCGGCGACTTGGACAAGGGCCGGTTCGAGACGTCGCTGCGCGTCCTCACCGACGCGCTGCACGACGCCACCCCGCAGCTGCGCGGTGCCCTGGATGGGGTGACGTCGCTGTCGCGCACCCTCAACCGCCGCGACGAAGCGCTGGCCAGGTTATTGGCCCACGCGAAGTCGGTGACGGCTGTTTTGGCCAAACGTGCCGAGCAGGTGAACAAGTTGATCCTCGACGGCAATCAGTTGTTTGCCGCGCTGGACGCCCGCCGCGCCGCGCTGGCACAACTGATTTCCGGGATTGACGAACTGGCCCAACAGATCTCAGGATTTGTCGCCGACAACCGCCGCGAGTTTAGCCCGTCGCTGAGCAAGCTCAACCAGGTGCTGGACAACCTCAATGAGCGCCACGAGTACATCACCGAGGCGCTCAAGCGCTTGCCGCCGTATGCCACCACGCTCGGCGAGGTGGTTGGTTCGGGTCCTGGATTCAATGTGAATGTCTACAGCGTCCTGCCGGCACCGTTGGTGTCAATCGTGTTCGACTTGGTCTTCCAACCCAACAAGCTCCCCGACAGTTTCGCCGACTACCTGCGCGGACTGATCCAGGAGCGGTGGATCATCAGGCCGAAGTCGCCATGACGCTCTTCTCGGTCGCTGGAGAACGCAGGCGGGGGCTGCGGTTGGTATTGGCCGCCGCTCTGGCCCTGCTTTTGCTGGCAGGTGTTTACCTGGTGTGGCCGACGCGGGCCAGCCACAAGATCGTCGGCTACTTCACCTCCGCGGTAGGGCTTTATCCCGGTGATCAGGTGCGCATTCTGGGCGTACCAGTAGGCCGGGTCGACCGCATCGAGCCACGAGCCTCCGATGTCAGGATCGTCATGTCGATCCCCCCCGACGTCAAGGTGCCGTCGAACGCCAGGGCCGTCATCATGGCGCCAAACCTAGTGGCAGCCCGGTTTATTCAGCTCACCCCCGCCTATACCGGCGGACCGGCATTGCCCGACGGTGCCGTCATCGGGCTGGACCGCACCGCGGTTCCGGTGGAATGGGACGAGGTTAAAGATGCGCTGAGCAAGCTGGCCGGCCAGCTCAGTCCAACGGCGGGACAGATGCAAGGTCCCCTCGGCAAGTTGATCAACCAGGCCGCAGACACCCTTGACGGAAACGGCGACTCGTTCCACGCAGCGCTACGCGAGCTGTCGCAAGCCGCTGGACGGCTGGGGGATTCGCGCACCGACATCTTCGGCACGGTGAAAAACCTCCAGGTTCTCGTCAACGCGCTCTCGAAGAGCAACGAGCAGATCGTCGAATTCTCCGGTCACGTGGCATCGGTATCTCAGGTGCTCGCCGATAACTCACGTGATCTGGACACCATGTTGGGCACCCTCAACACCGCGCTCACCGATATCAGGGGCTTCCTGCACGAGAACAACTCGACGTTGGTCGCAACGGTGACCAAACTGAACGACTTGACCAAGGTGTTGAGCGACCAGAGCGAGAACATCGAACAGGTATTGCATGTCGCGGGGCCCGGGATCACCAACTTTTACAACATCTACGATCCTGCGCAGGGCACGCTGAACGGGTTGCTCTCGATACCGGAGTTCGCCAACCCGGTGCAGTTCATCTGCGGCGGGTCCTTCGATACCGCCGCCGGGAAAGCGGCTCCGGACTACTACCGACGGGCTGAGCTCTGCCGCGAGCGGCTGGGGCCGGTGCTGCGCCGCTTGACGGTCAACTACCCGCCGATCCTGTTTCACCCGATCAACTCGATCACGGCGTACAAGGGTCAGATCATCTACGACACCCCGGCCACCGAAGCCAAGGCGGCGACCCCGATCCCGGAGCTGACCTGGATTCCGGCGCCCGGTGTACATCCGCCGAACCCCGATGACTTGCAAGCGCTGCTGGTGCCGCCTGCCCCGACCGCCAAGCCCGCGCCGGGGGCGCCGTCAGCGGCCTCCGCACCCAATGGGCCTGCACCCGGCCCGGCGCCAGCCGTGCCGGCTCCGGCGGAGCAAAAGGGCGGCCGATGAACCGGATCTGGTTGCGCGGCGGCGCGTTGGCGGCGGGCAGCGTGGTGCTGGCCGGCTGCCAATTCGGTGGGTTGAACTCGATTGCCTTGCCCGGCACGGCCGGTCACGGACCAGGCTCCTACAAGGTCACCGTCGAGTTAAAGGACGTCGCGACCTTGCCCCAGAACTCCCCGGTGATGGTCGACGACGTCACCGTGGGCAGCGTGTCGGGTATCCAGGCGGCCCAGCGAGCGGACGGCAGCTTCTACGCCGCTGTGGAATTGGCGCTGGACAAAAACGTCGTACTGCCGGCCAACGCCACCGCCAAGGTGTCGCAGACGTCGCTGCTCGGTTCCCAGCACATCGACCTGGCCCCACCGGTGAACACGCCACCGATCGGCAGGCTCGGCAACGGCTCGAGGATTGCCGAGTCGAGCACCAGCCGCTATCCCACCACCGAAGAGGTCCTCGCGGCGCTGGGCGTGGTGGTCAACAAAGGCAATCTTGGTG
>Ga0070737_10007083_pt1 | contig 10028 bp, 6 predicted proteins | sample Coa_R1_10_FD_66438 | JGI IMG/M metagenome (GOLD analysis project Ga0070737, IMG submission 66438) | Surface soil microbial communities from Centralia Pennsylvania, which are recovering from an underground coalmine fire - Coalmine... | ecosystem: Environmental > Terrestrial > Soil > Unclassified ...
CCGGATGCAACCGGCGTCAGCCCCAGCCTCGGAAGCGCGCAGAGCATCAATCAATGGTTCAATCCTGCCGCCTTCGCGCAACCGGCTTCGTTCACCTTCGGAGATCTTGCGCGGACGATCGGGAGCGTTCGATCGGATTGGACCAGAAACCTCGATTTTTCTCTCTTCAAAAACTTCCGAATCAAGGAAAGATTCCAACTGCAATTTCGCGCCGAGGCGTTCAACATCACCAATACGCCGATATTCAACCGACCGAATACCACGTTCGGCTCCTCGGCGTTTGGAGTGGTCAGCAGCCAGTCGAACGTGCCTCGGCAAATCCAACTGGCTCTGAAGCTGATGTTCTGACAGGTTTTCGGAAAGCAATTCTGAGCGCTATCATTCTGCGCCGCCGCTCAGTGTGTCAGGTCGCTTCGCGACATCCCCAAGGATGAAAATGACGCCGCGACGGGCAAGTCTTCGGATCGCGTATCGAAAGATCGGCATATTTTTAAGGGCGGAATGACAGGCTCCACCGATTTTTCAGCATACGCTGAAGCCACGGGCCGCGCAGACCGCCGCCTTGGTGATGTACGGTTTTTCCGACTCGTCACAACCCCCAAAAAAGCGGACCGCAAACCGGTGGTCCGCGCTACGGTGGAGTAAAAAACCGTCTCAAATGTCCCATCTGTCTCCCTCTGCACACCTTGCTCTGCTATGCTGAAACCGCGATGAAATGCCAGGATGCGCTACGGCTGGGAGGCCCTGGAGCAGGTGAAAGCGAACCGAGGATGTTATTGCAAACAAGGGAGTTGGAAAGATAACATGCGATTCCCGATTTGGATTCCAGGCCACGGGCTATGTCCAAGGCAGAATGACAGGTGCAGGCTTCAGTAGGCAATTCCGTCGTTTTCGGCAGCCTGCTAAGTCAGGCAGTTTCTGCCTCGTCGTTTCATGAATCCATGAAAGAAAAATCCTGCGTTTTCTTTGCCTGCCCCTTCTGCGCTCGACTTCGCTCATGGATATTGTGGTCGCGCGCGTTTACGGGCAGCATCCGGCGATTTCCGGTCGATGAGATCACTATTCCGATATGCGGAATTATGAATAATTGTCAGTCAAGCCTTTTCACAAATGAACATTCACATCATTCAACGTGTATGTTCCATATTACGGAACATCCCGTCTACATCATCTTCATGGTTGTGCCTTCATTTCACCGCGCCCTACATTTGCGGCATCGCTTTTTCAGAAGCGATTTGAAACGGGAGGAATTCCAATGAAGGCAATGGAAAGCAGCGCAATGGGTTTGCTTTGCTCAAAGGCAAGCGCATTCAAAGCGGCGGTTTCTCTAATCGTGATCTTGATTAGCCTGATGACCGTTTTCTCCAGTCTGACCTTGGCCCAGTCCACAGCCGCCATCAACGGCACGGTTCGGGACACAAGCGGCGCGGTGATTCCAGGCGCGACTTTAACGCTTGAGAACCTGGCAACCGGGGTGAAGCGTTCCGTCACAACCAACAATGTTGGAGTTTATGCCATCCCTGACGTGAGTCCGGGGAAGTATACGCTCATCGTGAGCAAAGCCGGGTTTGTCGCTCAATCGGAGACGGGCTTCACCTTGTTTGTCAATCAGACGGTGACGTTTGACTTTACGCTGGCGGTGGGATCAACGGCACAGCAGGTGACGGTGCAAGGCACTGCGGCGCATCTTGAGGCCTCGACCGCCGAACTTGGCACCGCCATCACCGGCACTCAGGTGACGAATCTGCCCTTGAATGGCCGGAATTTCACCCAGCTTCTTACCTTGACTCCGGGAGTTAGCCCGATCAGTGTGGCGCAGAATTCCGGGGGCTTCACCGCCAATCCGGTCGGCACGTTCACCTTTCCGGCTGTCAATGGCCAGAGCAACCGCAGTAATTTCTTCCTGCTGGACGGGATCAATGACCAAGGCTCTTTTGTGAGCACCTACGGCGTGGCGCCGATTCTCGATTCCATCCAGGAATTCAAAGTTCAGTCGCACAACGATCAGGCCAGTTATGGAGGCGTGCTGGGTGGAATTGTGAACGTGGTCACCAAGAGCGGAACGAATCAGTTCCACGGGGATGCCTGGGAGTTCCTTCGCAACAATGCTCTCGATGCGCGCAACCCGTTCCTGGCCAAGGTGACTCCTTTCAAGCAAAACCAGTTCGGTGGAACCATCGGCGGGCCGGTCATCCTTCCGGGCTACAATGGCCGCAACCGGACTTTCTTCTTTGCGGCGTATGAAGGTTTTCGGAATCACACGACTGCTGAAACCCTGTTCAGAACGCCCACTACGGCGGAACTTTCCGGTGACCTGAGCGACATCCCGGCCCAGATTTACAACCCGTTCAGCACTCGTCCTGACCCGAACAAGCCCGGCTCGTTCATCCGCGATCCATTGATGTGCGATGTGGCCGGCGCTCCGTTGACGCCTTCCGCGAGCGGGATTCAGCCCGCAGGCACGCCCTGCAACATCATTCCGCAAAGCATGCTTTCTCCGGTTGCCGTTTCTTATGCGAAGGCTGTTTTCCCTGCACCCCAGTTTGCTCTGAACAGTCTGGGGGTCAATGGAATTGACAGCACGCCGCTCATCACGCCTCAGGATGAAGCGCATCTGCGGCTCGATGAGCAAATCAATGAAAAGAACTCGTTGTGGGTTCGCTACACCGGCCTGACCCAACCGCAGACTTCTTCGGGAGGGTTCCCCGGCCTTGTTCAGGGAACTTACTATCATGGATACAATCTTGGCGCGGGTTATACGCGTTCGTTGGGAAGCCAGTCCCTGGTGAGCCTCGAGTTCGGCAGGGTCAGTGTTCAGGACAATCTGATTCAGACCCTTCCCAAGGTTTCCAATGCCCTGGCGACCCAACTCGGATTTTCACCCAATTTCATCAGCGGCTTTCCGGGTGGCCAGACTTTTCTGCCTGCCATGAATATTGGCGGCGGCTTCGTCGGGTTCACGGGCAGCTACATTAACAATCTGCACGCCTCGAATATCTACGAAGGCCGCGGAGACTATTCGCTGATTCACGGCCATCACCTGCTCCAGATGGGCGCCGATTTCAACAGCAACAACATCGCCTTGCCCGTGACGAACCTCTGGGAAGGCTTCAGCACGGCGCAGACGGCCAACCTCGAAAGCTCCACAGCGACCGGCAGCACTCTGGCGTCCTTCCTTCTCGGAGTCCCGATCAGCGCGCAGAGACGCGGCGTGGACGAGACCATGCATGGAGGCTGGGTTGATGGATTCTACATTCAGGATCAGTGGAAGGCTACTGACAGATTAACAGTAAACCTGGGTTTCCGATATGACGTTACGCTGCTTCCGATTTATGGCAGCGCAGCGGATAACAACCAGTTTGTGGGAGCCTTTGACTTCCATAACGGCACCTACATTCTGGCGCGCGTGCCTGCCGCCTGCTCGGCGACGCAGGGCGCTCCCTGCATTCCGGGTGGCGCGCTCCCCGCTCATGTTGTCCCGACGCCTTTCTCGAACCATGCCATTTATCACAACACCTACGACAACTGGCAGCCGCGCCTTGGGCTGGCCTATCGCTTAGGCTCGAAGACAGCGCTGCGAGCCTCCTTCGGGCGCTTCTTTGACAACTGGGCGGGGGTTACTGAGACGCTTCAAGGTTATAGCGGGACCTGGCCGACGGTGGCGAGCCTGGCCAATTTGAGCCTGAATACTCCCACAGCCAGCGCTCCCACTCCCACGGCTTCCATCCTTGATCCGCTCAGCCTGGGCACTACGGTTCCGCTTCCTGCGCCTAATCCGTTCAGCCTCTTGCAGAGATCGGTTGATCCTCTTCTGCAAAATCCGTACTCCCTGCAATGGAATTTCGGCGTCGAGCGCCAGTTGGCTGCAAACACCGTCCTCACGGTCAATTACGTCGGTTCCGAAGATACGCGCGTGGACCGTGGCGGGGTGTACAACACCGCCCTGACGCCGGGCCCTGGCAACTACCAGTTGCGCGCGCCCTTTCCCTACATCCGGTCGGAGCTTTACGACCGCAGCGTGAGCACCTCCAACTACAATGGGCTGCAAGCTTCCTTGAGCCGCAAGGCCGCAAGCGGGCTTAACTACCTCATCTCTTACACCTGGTCCAAATCGATGGATTACGGCTGCTCGGGGCTTTACGGCGTGGAAGGATGCTCGATCGATGATCCCAATAACATCCGGCTGGATCACAGCGTATCGGCCTATGATCTGACTCACATTTTTTCGGGAAGTCTCGTCTATCCGTTGCCGTTTGGAAGCGGAGGCCGGTTCCAGACCGGAAGTCGGCTGGTGGATGAACTCGTGGGGCACTGGCAGTTGAACAGCATTACGACCCTGACTTCCGGAACGCCGTTTACCGTGAGCGCAGCGGGAGGCGACATTGCGAATACGGGCAACTTCTTGAACGAGCGCGCCGATCTTGTGGGCAGTCCGCAAATCTCGAATCCCACGCCTCTCGAATGGTTCAACACAACGGCCTTTGCCAAACCAGCGCCTTTCACCTTCGGGACAGCAGGAAGAAACATCCTGCGCTCGAACTGGTATCACAATGAGGACCTCTCGCTTTTCCGCGAATTCCCCATCACGGAGGGTAAGACCTTGGAATTTCGCGCCGAGTTCTTCAACGCTTTTAATAACGTCGTCTGGGGAACGCCCGATAGCACGGTGGGTGACACGACCTTCGGAAAGGTTCTGAGCATTGCCAACCGGCCGCGGCAAATTCAATTTGGCCTGAAGTTGTATTTTTAAGAGATTGCTGAAAAAACTCGGCAATCTATCATCCTGAGGAGCTGAAGGCGGTTCCTTCGCTTTGCTCAGGACAGGCTCTGAGTGAAACGAAGGAAGGATCTCCGTATTTGCTTGATTTCAAAAATGCTGGGATTCTTCACTGCGCTCAGAATGACAATGAACAAGGATTTTTCGGCGATTCGTTAAGATTGTGGATTGCGAACTCTCCCAGGGTGGCCTGGTTCTCTGTTATTACGGAGACGACTTTACCGGCTCTACGGATGCCCTTGAAGCTCTGGGCCTGAATGGGTTTTCGCCTGTCCTGTTTTTGAACCCTCCTGATGACGCTCAGGTTGCGCGCTTTCCGGGTTGTCGGGCTGTCGGCGTGGCGGGAACCAGTCGCAGTCGTTCGCCGGAGTGGATGTCCCGTGAACTGACGCCCGCTTTCATGCGGCTGAAGCAACTGGGAGCGCCGATCTGCCACTACAAAGTGTGCTCCACGTTCGATAGCTCTCCTGAAATTGGCAGCATCGGCAGGGCGCTGGAGATTGGGCAGGAGGTCTTCGCCGCGCCCTATGTACCCGTCGTGGTGGGCGTGCCGGCGATGGGGCGCTACATGCTGTTTGGGCATCTCTTTGCAAATTTTGACGGTCGCATCTACCGCATCGATCGACACCCCACCATGAGGTCTCATCCGGTTACGCCGATGACGGAAAGCGATCTCGCCCTGCATCTTTCGCGGCAGACGCAGAAGAAGATCAGGCTGATGGATATTCTCAGCCTGCAATCGCCTGACCTCGATGAACGATTCACTGCGCTCCAACGCGAAGGCCCTGAAGTGATTCTCTTTGACGTACTGGACGAGTCATCGCTGGCAAGAGTTGGCCGCATTCTCTGGCTCCATCGCCCGCCGGGAACAAGTTTTATCGTAGGCTCCTCGGGCGTCGAGTATGCGCTGATGGCGCATTGGCGGGCAACAGGCCAGCTTCCGCCTCCGCCCGCATTCGAGCAGCCCCGTCCGGTTGACCGGCTGGTGGTGGTTTCCGGAAGTTGCTCGCCTAACACGGAAAAACAGATTCGATGGTCGCTTGAGCATGGGTTTGTTGGCATCCCCATCGACGTCCGGGCGCTGGTTTCCGCTGAAACACGAATCAGCGTGCGCGATCAATTGTTAAAGCAGGCTCTCCGGGAATTGTCGGAAGGGCACAGCATCGTTCTTTACACAGCGCTCGCTAGCAAAGACTCGGCGCGGGCGAGAGAGATCGCCGCGGCAGAAAGCTCTTTCGGATTGACGCTGGGTGAGCAACTCGGCATCCTGCTGCGCGAACTGCTTCTCCGCTCAGGGGTGCGCAGGGTTGTGATAGCAGGAGGAGACACTTCCAGTTATATCGGGCGGCGACTCAGCATCGAAGCTCTCACCATGGCAAGTCCTCTGGTTCGTGGCGCGCCGCTTTGCCGCGCTCATTCCGACGAGCCTACGCTGGACGGCTTGGAGTTGATATTCAAAGGAGGTCAGGTGGGCGCGGAGGACTGCTTTGGAAGGGTTTGCGAGGGTCAGGTTTATAGCGCCTGATACGACGAGGTGATTGATGACCACGATGGCGCTGCTCGGAGCGGGCGGCAAGATGGGGCGCCGCATCAGCGACAATTTGAAGAAAACGGACTATAGAGTGCGGCATGTGGAAATCAGCGAACGAGGCCGGGCGGCGCTCGCGGAACGCGGCATTTCCACCGTGCCGGTGGACCAGGCTCTGGAAGGCGCAGAGGCAGTGATCCTGGCGCTGCCGGATAACCGGATTGGAGCGATTACCCATGAGATCGAGCCGCTCCTGAAGCCTGGGACGATGCTGATCGCGCTCGATATTGCTGCGCCGCTGGCCGGCGTCTTGCCGAAGAGAGATGACCTGATTTACTTTGTCACTCATCCTTGCCACCCCTCCATTTTCGGCTTTGAGCGGGACCCTGAAGCGCAGCGCGATTTCTTCGGCGGTATTCGAGCCAGGCAGAATATTGTGTGCTCGCTGGTGCAAGGCCCCGAAAACGCCTATGCGCTGGGTGAAGCCATCGCGCGAGCCATTTATGCTCCGGTCGAGCGCGCCCACCGCTGTACGGCGGAACAGATGGCCATTCTTGAGCCTGCGCTTTCAGAGACGGTGTTGGGCACGTGTCTTACGATTATCCGAGAAGCCTTGGATGAAGCCGTTCGGCGAGGAGTGCCGCAACAGGCGGCGCGTGACTTCCTGATGGGTCACTTGAAGATTGAATTGGCGATAGTTCTCGAAATGATGGAAGGTGCGGTCTTTTCCGATGGCGCGCTGAAGGCCATCGAACAGGCCAAGCAATCGCTGTTCAAACCCGATTGGAAAAAAGTCTTTGAGCCTGACGCCATCATGCAAAGCATCCGGCAGATTGCAGAGTCGAATGCCTGAATGCGTGTCCTGTAGCGGCGGTGTCCCCACCGCCGGTACAACAGTGGTTTTCATGCAGAGGCTTCAGCCGCGATCCGAAGCGCTCGGTTTTCGCGCGCGCACGAAGGCGCTCATGAACTTGCCGTCAACCTGTGAGGCGATGGCCTCGGCATCGATTCCAGAGCCTTGCAGGAACTGGCGAGCATCTTCCATCCGGTAGACGCGGGTGGGTTCGATCTCAACGGCCTCAAACTCGGCAGCTTCGAGCTTGGCGCGATATTCCGACTCTTCGAGCGCCCCGGCCACGCAGCCGGCCCATAACTCCACGCTTCGCCGGATATCGGCGGGAACCTCGCCCCGGACGACAACATCTGAAACCGCCAGGCGCCCTCCGGGCTTCAGCACGCGAAAGGCTTCGCGCAGCACCCGGTCTTTATCCGCTGAAAGATTGATGGCACAGTTCGAGATGATCACATCCACGGAATTTTCGGGCAGCGGGATGTTTTCAATTTCACCCTTCAGGAACTCCGCATTGCGAATGCCGGCTTTGCGCTGATTTTCGCGGGCGAGCGCCAGCATCTCATCCGTCATATCGAGTCCGTAGGCTTTACCCGTAGGCCCTACGCGCTTGGCGGAAAGCAGAACGTCAATTCCGCCGCCTGATCCCAAATCAAGCACAATCTCGCCGGGGTTGAGCCTGGCAAGCGCCGTCGGATTCCCGCATCCGAGCGAGGCAAGAAGCGCTTCCTGGGGGATTTCGCCTGCTTGGCCGGAATCGTAAAGATTGGAAGTAATCGGGTCAGCGCGACCTTCGACGGCTGGCCCGGTCCCGCAGCAGGAACTCCCGCCCTGGGTCACACGCAAGGCAGCCTGTCCGTATTTTTCTTTCACCACTTCCCTGATGTTTTCAGTGCTCATGGTGTTTCCTTTCTCAAGGGTAGAGCCGAGGCGCCATGTTTACCCCTACGATTTATTGCAAAAGCCGTGGACTTACTGATGGCCGCAAATTACCGTGACCGTCTCGGCTGTAGTGCCGGTGTCCCACCGGTAATTTTTCGGCGCTGCGGACAGCGCCGCTACAGAAAAAGTTGTCACTGTAATTTGCAGGCCTCATTAAAAAGCAAGTCCGCGCTACGCGCTGACAGCCTTTCCCGTAAAGCGAGGCGCAAATTCATCTGTCACAAACTGCTCAATCGAAGTGGGCGTCGTATTCTGCGCCGAGCGCGGTTCGAGCGCTGCCATATAGCCGGAATTCAACGCTTCTGCCATTTCGAGAAGCAGATCGGCCATGCTCGTGGACATGCCCATCTGGGTGAGCGCTGGCTTAAGCTGCGAAAGCGGCAGTTGCGAATACGTCAAATCAGGTTTGCCGATGGCCTTGCCTACCACCGCAGCCGCTTCGTGATAGGTCGCATCGCGCTGGCCCAGAAGCTCGCGCGTCTGCTTCCCTGTGAAATTCAGCGCCAGCAGCGCTTCAGCGGCAAATGCGCCGATATCTCGCGTGGCGATGAAGGGAAGCTTGAGGTCGGCGCGCACCGGACCTGCCATCATGCCAAAACTCTTGATTACGTTCACTTGCGGCAGCAGATTCTCCATAAAATAACCGGCGCGCAGATGGAGCGCCTTCAACCTGGCGATGTCGTTCAATTTCTGTTCAAAGTTGTGCAAGCCCACCACCGGGCCCGTTCTCTCCGTCTTGTCAGCCCCCACGCTGCTGAGCAGGACGGCATATTCCGCTCCCGCCTTCTCCGTGGCCTGAGCGAGCGAATCGCTCACCTGCTCCTGGTAAGCGCGCGCGTCTGGCGCAGCGAGATTGGGCGGGATCATAACGTAAACCGCCCTGGCGCCTGTGAACGCCTGGACCATTGCGCTCGAGTCGGTGACATCGGCGACAAAAGCTTCAGCGCCTTTCTGAACCAGCGGCGCAAGCCGGGCGGCATCGCGTCCAATCACGCGCACTTTCTCTCCGCGAGCGAGAAGTTTTTCGACGATCACTTTCCCTGTATTTCCCGTGGCTCCCGTGATGGCGTACATCGTTGCTGCCTCCTTTGCCGTGCAATTTTTGAATTACCGACATGCGACTTCCTGTTAGATGTGTCGGCACGATTTGTCGTTGCAGAACTTGCCTTGCAATTTGTGAATCCCCAAGCGCGACCCCCTGCGCAACTTCTATTATCCTCCGAAAAGAGCCGAGCGGGCGTTTGGAGGCGGACGAGAAATGCGCAGCGGCGGCTTTACGCCGCCATAGATGGCTGAAAAATTCTTGCAGCCTGTCATTCTGACGCCGAGCGCAGCGAAGCGGAAGAATCCCCGCATTTGGAGAATCAGGAAAATACAGAGGTCTTTCCTCTGTTTCACTCAGGCTTGTCCTTAGAACCAAAGGCCGCAGACTTGAAGAGCAAGTCCGCGCGACTCGTGACAATTGCAAATAAAGAAGGGGTCTCCCGGAGACCCCTTCTTTGAATCTGAAATCCTTCGGAGCGGGCATCCGGCTACATCTGGTCGCGCCGCTCGCTGTTCCTGGCAAAGATGCCGTTCCGTTCTTTGCCGACCACTGAGAATTTATTCACAAAGCTGGAAGGTTCCGAGGTGAACGTGAAGCTCTTCCCTGTAGCTCCGGGGGCCGCTGTGGCTTGCACAGTGGAAGCGGCCACGGAAACGGTATCGACTTCGATCAAGCTATCCACGAATCCCAACGCCTCATTCCGAAAGACTCCCAGGCGCTTCACCGCCCCGCTCCATTCAATATCCAGAGACATCGTGGCTGGCAGCGGTGTCCCCGGAATTTTGGTGCCCATCGAAAGGCTGTTGATAACTGAAATCCAGTCATTCACGGCAACGTCCGTGAAGTGCAGCGAGGCCTGGCCTTCGCCAAGTTCCACTTGCACGCT
>Ga0070737_10007084_pt1 | contig 10024 bp, 11 predicted proteins | sample Coa_R1_10_FD_66438 | JGI IMG/M metagenome (GOLD analysis project Ga0070737, IMG submission 66438) | Surface soil microbial communities from Centralia Pennsylvania, which are recovering from an underground coalmine fire - Coalmine... | ecosystem: Environmental > Terrestrial > Soil > Unclassified...
ACCGGCGAGCCCATGGACAAGGCTGGAGGTTATGCGATTCAAGGCATTGCTTCGCGCTGGGTGGAACGCATCGAAGGCTGCTACTTCAACGTGGTGGGATTGCCAGTGCCGCGCCTCTATCGGCTCTTGCGTGATGCCCAAACCATCACCGGCAAAACGCTGTTGTAGAGCGGGGCGAGCGCCGGGCTATTTCTTCTCCTCAGGAGTGCTGGTGGTCGTGGTTGTGGTTGTCGTCGCGGCGGTAGAGCTGGAATTCGTCGACGAGCTGCCTTCATTCAGCGACGACTTGAAGTTGCGAATGCCCTCGCCCAGTCCCTTGCCCAGCTCGCCCAGCTTCTTCGGCCCGAAGATCAGTAGGACAATCACCAGGATGACCAGCAGGTGCATGGGCTGGAATAGTCCTTCCATATGGACCTCCTTGAGACGGCCTGGTGCGTTTGCGTCAGGCAGCAGTGTGAACTTCTAAGCAAATTCTAGGCCCTTGCCAGGGGCGCGTCAAAGTGTCCCGCAGCAAAGCGTGAGATTTGGCCGATTCTAGATTGCGGCCGTAAATTCCCTTTCCGGGCGCCGCAGGTATTTGAGAAACGGCGTACTTGCAAGTAAATTACTTCTTTACTAACTGGAGGGACCAATCATGCACGGCAATGCTAAGGTACTGAAGGAATTGAATGCGGCCCTGAGCTCAGAGCTGACGGCCATTGTGCAATACATGACTCAGGCCGAGATGTGCGACAACTGGGGATATCAGCGGCTGGGCGCCATTCATAAGGCACGTGCCATTGAAGAGATGAAGCATGCCGAGGGGCTGATCGAGCGCATTCTGTTTCTCGACGGGACCCCGGAGATCTCTGTCGGTCTGAAGCCCCGGCCGGGCACCAATGCGCAGCAGCAACTGGAAATCGACCTGGAAGACGAAGTGGAGGCGGTGCGGCAGTATAACGGCGCGGTGGCTGTCTGCCGCGAGATGAAGGATGACGGCTCACGGGAGCTCTTTCAGCGGATGATCAAAGATGAGGAGCGGCACGCGGACTTCCTGGAGGGCCAGGTGCATTCCATTCGCGAGATCGGCATCGCCAACTACCTGGCGCAACAGACCAAGAAAGCTGAATAAACAAGAAACCGTTCTCCTGGATCGTGTTGGGCCAAGGAGATGAGGCTTCCTAAGGGATGGCGCGAATCAATCCCGCCAGCAGGGCGGCACGGCGGGGCAACTCGGCGGCAATGACGTGTTCCTGGGCGGCGTGAGCTCCGTCGCCCACCGCCCCCAAGCCGTCCAGCGTCGGGATGCCAATATCGGCGGTGAAATTGCCGTCCGAGCCCCCGCCCACGGCGATCTCGCGCAGCCTGAGCCCTATCTCGCCCCCGATCCTGCGCGCCAGCCGGAACAGGGCAGCTACCTGCCTGGTTCGCTCCAGCGGCGGCCGATTGATGCCGCCCTCGATCGCCAGCTTGCAATGGGGATTCAGGGGCCGCAATTGACGAACGCGGCGCACCATTTCTTCGCCGTGATCTTTGCGGGTAAAGCGCAGATCCAGTTCCGCGGTAGCCTCGCCGGCGACGACATTCACGCGCGTCCCTCCCTGAACGATGCCGACGTTCAGCGTGATGCCACGCTTCCGGTCGCTCAATCGCGAGAGCGCCAGTATCTGCTGCGCCAGCTCCACAATCGCGCTCTCGCCCTTCTCGAAGTCAAGCCCGGAATGTGCCGCTCGTCCCGTGACCTTCAAGCGGAAGGCGCCGACGCCCTTGCGTGCCGTCTTCAGCGCGCCCCCTGGTCCCGCCGGCTCGCACACCAGCACGGCGGCACACTGCCGGGCCAGCTTTTCGGTGATCGGCCGTGAGCCGCCGCTGCCCGCCTCCTCATCCGACACCAGCAACACCTTTACCGGACGCGGCAGGCCCTCGCGGCTTTCGCGCAGCGCCCACAGGGCAAACATCATCTGCACAATGCCCGCCTTCATGTCGAATGCGCCGGGACCATACAGCCGCCCCCGCCGCTCGCTCCACGGCATGGTCTGTAAGGTCCCGATATCGTAAACGGTATCGTAGTGCCCTAAAAGCAGCAGCGGCGCGCGTTCCCCCGCAGCCGCGAAATCTACCTGCAAGTGGTGGCCGGCCTCGCGCTGGCGGTGGAGCTTGATCTCGCCTCCCAAACAGCGGAACTCGCTTGCCAGGTGCAGGCACAGTTGGTCGCAAGCCCGCTTGTCATGCGTCGGCGACTCGCGCTCCACCATCTCACGCAAGCTGGCGACCATTTCTTGCCGGCGATCGTTTAACCAGGTCAGGATTTGCTGTCCATCCGGGTCTGTTCGTTTTGCCATGTCTCCTCTGCACCGCGGCGGCATCACATGCGGCATCTACCTTCTTCTCATCGGAGCACAACCCGGCCCTTTGTACAACCGCAACCGCAATCGTCCTCAGCAAATGTATAATCGTGATTTTCACCCTCGTCCATGACTACTTCGCTCCCATCCGCAGCCCCGGCAGGACAGAACCTGCCCGTCAACATCGGAGAGTTGCTTAAGCTCCTGCCGCATCGCTATCCCATGCTTTTGATCGACCGCGTGGTGGAGATCGCGCGCGCCAAACGCATCGTCGCCATCAAGAATGTTACGATCAACGAGCCATTTTTCGCCGGACATTTTCCCGAGCATCCCATCATGCCGGGAGTTTTGATCGTCGAAGCGATGGCGCAGGCTGGCGCAGCCCTGCTGTTCACCGAGGTCCCCGAGCGCGACGGTAAGCTGCTGCTCTTCACCGGGATCGAGCGCGCGCGCTTCCGCCGGCCGGTCACTCCCGGCGACCAGCTTCGCATCGAGGTCGATGTCCTCGCCTATCGCGGCAACGCCGGTCGTCTGCAAGGCAAGGCTTACGTCGAGGGGAAGCTGGCCTGCGAGGCTGTGGTCACCTGCCGCCTGCTCGATCGCCGAGCAAGCGGCGATGCCGAGGCTGCAGAAGCGGAGCCGACAGGCCAAGCCTCATAACGCCAGCATGAATATTCATCCTACGGCAATTGTCGATCCTTCCGCCAAAGTCCCCGCCTCCTGCCGCATCGGGCCGTACTGCATCGTTCACGCCGGAGTGGAACTGGGGGAAAACTGCGAGCTGCTTTCCAACGTCGTCCTCGGCGGCCCCAGCCGCTTTGGCGCTAACAACAAAATCTACCCCTTCGCCGCGCTGGGCGTGGACCCGCAGGACATTACCTATGCCGGTCAGCCTACCCGTCTGGAGGTCGGTGACCACAACATCATCCGCGAATACGTCACTATCGCTCGCGGCACGGTCAAAGGCGGCGGCGTCACCCGCGTGGGCAGCCATACTCTTATCATGGCTTACGCCCACATCGGGCACGATTGCATCATCGGCGATTACGCGATGCTGATTAACGCCGCCACCCTCGCCGGCCACGTTACGGTTGAGGAGTGGGCGGTGGTCGGCGCGCTCTGCCCCGTGCACCAGTACGTGCGCATCGGCGCGCACTCCTACATTGGCGGCGGCACGACGATTACCCAGGACGTCCTGCCTTACTCGATGACCAGCGCCGAGCGTGACACCCACGCCTACATGCTGAACAAAGTCGGCCTCGAACGCCGCGGCTTCTCCCGCGAGCGGATTGCGGCGCTGCATCACGCCTTCAAGGTGCTGCTGGCCTCGAAGCTGAACACCTCGCAGGCGGTAGAGAAGTTGCGCGGCGAAGGCGTGCAGGGCGAGGATGTGGAAGCGCTGCTGAAATTCATCGAAGCCTCGCATCGGGGAATTATTAAGTAGCCGGCAGCCAGTGGCCTTGGGAACAACCACTGGCTACTGGCTACTGGCTACTCTATGCCAGAACCGTCCCAAACTCGCATCGGCCTCATCGCCGGCAACGGCAAGTTTCCCTTGCTAGTGCTGGACGCGGCGCGCTCGAAAGGCATGGAAGTTGTGGTCGCTGCTATCCAGGAAGAGACCTTCCCGGAGATCGAGCACCACGGCGCTGCCGCCGTTTACTGGCTTTCGCTGGGCGAGCTCTCCAAGCTGATCGAAACCTTCAAGCGCGAAGGTATCACCCGCGCCATCATGGCCGGGCAGGTCAAGCACAAGCAGATTTTCAGCAGCATCAAGCCGGACTGGCGGCTGGCCAAGCTGCTGCTTTCGCTCACCACCCGCAATACCGATTCGCTGATCGGCGCGGTCACCAAAGTCCTCGCCGACGAGGGCATCACGCTGATGAACTCCACCGAGTTGCTGGAGCCGATGCTGGCGCCCGAAGGCGTGCTCACGCGGCGCCCGCCCAGCGACTCCGAGCGCACCAACATCACCTATGGGCGCGCCGTCGCGCACCACCTTTCGCGCTTTGATATCGGCCAGACGGTCGTCATCGCCGAAGCCGCTTGCGTCGCGGTCGAGGCAATGGAAGGCACCGACGCGACCATTCTGCGCGCCGCCGAGATCATGAAGTCGCCCGCGCTCGGCAAGGAGCCTTCGACCCTCAGCCGCGCCCTGACCGTCGTCAAGGTCGCCAAGCCCAACCAGGATATGCGCTTCGATGTGCCGGTCGTGGGTCTGCACACCGTCGAAACTATGAAGCAGGCGGGGGCCACTTGCCTGGCGCTGGACGCCGGCCGCTGCCTGCTGCTGGATCGCGATGCCATGCTGGCGGCTGCGGACGACGCCGGCATCTGCATCCTCGCCGAAGGGCCGGTCAGCTAAGGCACAGCCTTACTGCGGCTGCCGGGCTGCCGGTGGCTGTTGGTTTTCTGGCAGGGGCATCAACAACCCATTTGGCGGATTAGCTACCGGAGCGTTTTGTGGTTGAGATTGCTGCCCCTGCGGCGCCTGCGGGACTGTTTGCCGCGATTGCGGAGCCTGCGGTTGCACCGGGGATCTCGGCCCTCCGGCTGCCGGCGGTTGCTCATTCTGCGGCAAAGGCATCAGGAATTGGTCCTGATTAGGAGCGGGGACCGGGGTTTCGGGCAGCGGCTTCGGCGGCGTGGCCGGCTCGATCACCGGCTGATTGTTGCGATAGCGCAGCACCACCGACCCGCCTTCCGCACGCAGCCGCGCTGAGGCTTCCTCGGTCGCCTTTACCACCGCGTTGTTGCTCTCGGCTGCCACCGACTCCAGTTTCATGCCCTCGACATCCTTGCGCGTGGCGTAGGCGACCTTCATGCTCGATTGGTCGGCCTCTCTTGCCTTGTCGTAGTAATAGCTGGCGGTCTCGCGATCTCCATCCAGCTCCGCCAGGTAGCCCATGTTGTTCAATGCGAACGCGTTGCGGTGGTCGAGCATGTAGGCTTTTTGAAAGTATTGCCGGGCCAGGTGGAAATCGTTGCGATTGATGGCTGCCACGCCGCGGGTATTCAGCCGCGCCACCTGCTCGGGCACGGTTTGCTCATGGTCCAGCAGGTTGCGGACTTTAGCGGCATTGGCGGCGGCGATTTCGCTGATGGGTTTGCCGCGCCAGGATTTGTGTATGGTCACCACGATGGGGGTTTCGGAGTGCTGCGCGGCAGCCTGCGAGTAGTAGTTGTAGGCTTGCTCCAGCTCGCCCTCTTTCTCGCGGGCATAGCCCAGGTTATTCAGCGTGAATGGATTGTGCGGATCGAGCTTGAGCGCCTTTTGGAGCGCCAAGTCGGCCTGCGGCGCCTCGCCGCTATGCAGCAACCCGATGGCCTGCACGTTGATGCGATTGATTTGCATCTGGGTGTCGCCGGCATGGCCGGCAACTTCACTCACCGGCTTGCCGATCACGGAGCGCTCGGTCGACTTGTAGACCAGTGCATCGGAGCCTTGCGCCTGCGACAAATCGTAATAACGCTGGGCGCGATCGGCCTCTCCCTCCAACTCGGCGATGTAGCCCAGATTGTTCAGCGTGAAAGGATCATTGGGATCGATGAGGTAAGCGCGGTAAAAAAGCGCTTTGGCTTTCTTGTAATCGTGTTTCTGGAGGTCTTTCACGCCTTCCTGGTTCAGCTTCTGCACCGGAGTGAGCCGGCTGCGCTTAGGAAGGCTGATGCGGAGATCGCCTGCGCCGGCGATAGCGACGAGCGCAGTCAGCAGAAACGGAATTGCGGCCCCGCGCCGGAAAATAGACATTGCGCCCCCGAAAGTCAGTGGTCCACGGGCCCGTGAATGATCGCAGTGAGCATTACCCTCCGGTTTGGGAAGGCGTTTCCCCGCGACCCTTCACGGCTAGTCGATTGGATGCCGCTTTTCCGGTTTCACGTTGGCAGCCGGGTAATTAAAGACGCTTCTCTTTTTTTACCCGGCCTGCGCGCTAGCGCCCCGCTTGGTTTGTCTCCGCGACCCCTCGCAACGGAGTGAGAATTCCCTCTTTACCCTGCCTGCCCCGAAGATACCGAGAGGATGTGCAGCGTGTTGTCGCTGGTATGGAAGTCGAACCTGACGGAAACCGTTCTGCCGTCGTAGCTCTTGAGCTTAGTAGGATTGTCGACGACATAGGTGGTGTTGCCGACGGTCAAATTCTTGCCGTCATTGCTCACCACCCCGGTCATTTGGTGTGGGGTCCGCATTCCTCTGCCCATCATGTTGACATCTGCGGCCTGATTGTCTTCTTCCTGCTGGAGCCGTTTGTTCTCCTGGTTGGTATTCTGCGCGAAAGCCAGGACCGGGATGGACAAAGCGATCGCCAGAAGGACTGTTGTCACCTTCTTCATAAAGCCTCCATGGCATGTTGGTGTCTTTGCTTGTTTAGACGAGAACCGGGAAGGCGAGGTTTGCCCAGAAGCCGCGACTCAATTGCGTTGTTCAATTCCCGCTGGACGCGCGTGCTGTGATTTGCATCCAACTATCCCGAAAAGAAGCTCAGCCCTACTCGGTGCACCGGGGCAAGTCAGGAGCTTATGAGAACGGTACTCAGACGAAGCGTGTTCCTAGTTCCGGCGCTGCTGTTCACCATCGCTGTCATTGCACAGGCACAGCGCAACACCGCTGCGGTCCAGCAGAATACGGCACAGACATCGCCGTCTTCGGCCTCTACCAGCCCTGCGCCCGCGCCTTTGAGCGGGCCAAGAACGATTTTGGAAACGAGTGACGAGGGAGGCGACAATCCTTACGATCCGCTGCTGGAGCCTCCGCCTTTGCCTAAAGGCCCAACCACGTTGCTCGGCGGCATTGCCACCAGCGTCGACCACGTCCGCAATCACATCACCATCAAGCCGTTTGGGGGCGGCCGCAAGATCAAGGTCCTGGTGGATGAGCGCTCGCATATCTACCGCAACGGCAGGCCCACGACCATCCTCGGCGTTCGGCGGGGCGATCGCGTCTACGTCGATACCATGCTCGATGGCGACAAGGTCCTGGCCAGAAATGTGCGCGTGCTGACCGAGACGGGGATGGCGGAAGTGCGCGGGCAGGTGATCGGCGTCAATCCGGAGAAGGGGACAATTAATGTCCGCGACCAGCTCTCGGCGCGGCAGGTGACCTTCGCAGTGAGCAAAGACACCCGCTACAACTCGTCAACGGGGGCGGCGACAGCCGCAGAGGTGCAGCCCGGCGCGTTAATCGACGTGCAATTTGCGCCGCGCAGAGACACTCGCGATGTAGCCGAGGAAATTGTTGTGCTCGCCAAGCCGGGAGATAACTACATCTTCTCCGGGGTTGTGACCAACCTCGACATGCGCACCAATTCGCTGTTCCTGGACAACCAAAGCGATGATCGGAACTATCAATTGCACTTCAGCCCAGTCGCACTAGACAACGCCCACGCTTTGCGAGTGGGCCAGCAGGTGACGGCGCGCGCCATCTTCGACGGCAAGCAGTATCAGGTGAGCAGTATACGCATTGCGAGCCCCAAGCCGGAGCAAGGGCAGGAGCCGAAGGCGCACTAGAGCTCGTCCGGCACTTGCATCCTGCACGGCACTGCCGCAACATCGTAAGCATGTTGCTGGATCTGGGCGATCTGCGGGTGCGCAACTGGCGGCGGGACGACCTCGACGACCTGCTGCGGTACGCCAACAATCCCAAGATTGCGGGCAATCTGCGCGACCAGTTCCCTCACCCGTACACGCGACGTGACGGCATCGAATATCTGAACTACGTTCGCTCGATGGACGTGCCGATGTCGTTCGCGATGGAATACGGGGGCGAAGCGGTGGGAGGGATCGGATTTAAGCTGGGGACGGACATCGCGCGCCTGAGCGCGGAAATGGGCTATTGGCTGGCGGAGCCGTTGTGGGGACGCGGTCTGGCCACCCGCGCCGTCACTGCCGCTTCGGAATGGGCCTTCGACAGCTACAAAGTCATTCGCCTTTTTGCCACCGTTTTTTCCCACAATGTGGCATCGATGCGGGTGCTGGAAAAATCCGGCTTCGAGCGCGAAGGCATCCTGCGACGAAGCGCTGTCAAGAACGGCGCGATTCTCGACCAGGTGCTCTACGCCAAGCTGCGATGAGGCCGCCCCGTCCTGCTAGCATAGCCTGGTGCCTCCGCTACTGGATGTCCGCAATCTCAACGTAGAATTCGCGACGGCCCAGGGAACGCTTACCGCGGTGCGCGATGTCAGCTTTTCCATCAGCGCCGGCGAGGCGCTGGGCCTGGTGGGCGAATCCGGCTCGGGAAAATCGGTGACTGCGCTGGCTATCCTGCGCTTGTTGCCGGCGCCAGCGCGCATTCAAGGCAACATACAATTTCGCAACGTAAACTTGCTGGACCTGCCGGAAGCAGAGATGCGAAGGATTCGCGGCGCAGGCATCAGTATGATCTTTCAGGAGCCGATGACCGCACTGAACCCGGTGATGCGCGTGGGCGACCAGATTGCGGAAGCGGTGCTGGCGCATACCGGGCGCCAGGTCTCAGCTCGTGCCTTGCGGCCTGCTCCATCGGAAATGGCTATAGCGCCAAATCGCAGGTCCCTCGACTCCGGCGGCCAGAGTCAGGCCGCCTCCGCTCGGGATGACACTTCGAATTTTCACTTTTCCCACCGCCGAAGGCCCGGAATGAGGTCCGGCTCTTCCAGCATTACCAAGGCCGAGGCCTGGCGGCGAGCGGTCGAGGCGCTGCGTACCGTGGCGATTGCCGACGCCGACCGCCGGGCGCGCGACTATCCCCATCAGCTTTCCGGAGGCCAACGGCAGCGGGTGATGATTGCCATGGCGGTGGTCAATCGTCCAGCGCTGCTTATCGCCGACGAGCCGACGACCGCGCTCGATGTCACCGTCCAGACGCAGGTCCTTGAGCTGCTCGCCGAGCTGCGGGAAAAATTCTCGCTGGCCGTGCTCTTTATCTCGCATGATCTGGCCGTGGTCTCGCAGATGGCTCACCGTATCGCCGTAATGTATGCGGGAAGCGTGGTCGAGATGGGAACGGCGGCCGATGTTTTTCATCACCCGGTGCACCCCTACACGCGCGGCCTGTTACACTCAGTGCCGACCTTGCGCTCGGACCGCACCAAGCCGCTGCCGACCATAGAAGGCGCCGTACCGGCGATTTCCGCGCTGCCGCCGGGCTGCGCCTTCGAGCCGCGCTGTGGCTGGCGGATCGCGAGTTGTTCCGCGGCGTTGCCGCCGCTGGTCGAGGTGGCTCCCGGGCATCTGGCGCGCTGTCCGGTGGTGGGACCGGAGGCGAGCTGAAGATGCGCTTGCTGCTGCTCAGCGATATCCATGCGAATTTAGAGGCGCTGGAGGCCTGTCTGGAGGCGGCGCCGCCTTACGATCAGGTGATGAACCTGGGCGACATCGTGGGCTACAACGCCTCACCCAATGAAGTTTGCGAGCGGGTGCGGGCCATGAAAGCCCCGGTGGTGCGCGGCAATCACGATCGCGCTTGTTCTGGACTTCTGGGTCTGTCGGGATTCAACGTGGCAGCAGCGATCTCAGCACACTGGACGCAAACCGTACTGGAGCCTGAGCATGCAGAGTGGTTGCGCGCGCTGCCCGCCGGCCCCTTGCGCTGCGCAGAACTCGAGGGGGTGGAGTTTGTGCACGGCTCACCGCGCGACGAGGACGAGTATTTGCTGAACGGTTCCACCGCGGGAGTAGATTTTCAGCTTCCCGGTCACTCCGATCTCATCTTTTTCGGACATACG
>Ga0070737_10007086_pt1 | contig 10023 bp, 8 predicted proteins | sample Coa_R1_10_FD_66438 | JGI IMG/M metagenome (GOLD analysis project Ga0070737, IMG submission 66438) | Surface soil microbial communities from Centralia Pennsylvania, which are recovering from an underground coalmine fire - Coalmine... | ecosystem: Environmental > Terrestrial > Soil > Unclassified ...
GGAGCCGAATACCTCCACCCGCTGGTCGTAGCCGTAGGCGGCACGGCGCGAGTTGTCGATGGCGGTCAGGCAGCCATTCTCGTGCACGAGCGTCACCAGCGCGGTATCCACGTCATGCTCCTGCGCAAGCCGTGGCTCGATCCGCACCGCGCCGCGGGCGAATACCTCAACCACCTCGCTGCCGGTGACAAAGCGCGCCATGTCAAAGTCGTGGATCGTCATGTCCAGGAAGAGGCCGCCCGAGGTCCGCACGTAGGCGAGCGGCGGCGGAACTGGATCCCTGCTGGAGATCCGCACGAGGTGCGGCTCTCCGATCGCCCCGGAGACGACCGCCTCGCGCACCGCGGCATGGGCGGGATCGAACCGGCGGTTGAAGCCTACCTGGAACGGAACGCCGGCCTGCTCGACGGCGGCGAGGGCACGCTCGACCTCCGCGAGCTCCAGCGAGATCGGCTTTTCGCAGAAGATCGCCTTGCCAGCTTGGGCGGCGGCCATCACAAGCTCAGCGTGCGTGTCGGTGCTTGAGCAGATCGCCACCGCGTCCAGATCCGACTCCAGCAGCTCTCCGGCGCTGCCGGCGACCGGGACCCCAAGCGCTTCGGCGACCTGGTCAGCCGGCTCCCGCAGGCTGTCGTACACCGCGGCGATGGTCGCGCCCGTCACCTCGTGCGCCAGCAGGCCCGCATGCATGCGACCGATCCGTCCGACGCCGATCAGGCCGACGCGCAGGGGGGCGACCTCTGTCTCGGTGGCGACACTCATTGCGGCGCTGGCTCGAGCGGAACCACGTCCTCCCAGCGGCCCGACTGCGCCGAGCGCAGCAGCGCATCCTGGACCTCGGCGCACGCCAGCGCCTGTTCGAACCCGGGCTCGTGCTCGCGCCCGGCGGCAACCGACCGGCAGAACTCGTGGTCCTCGATCGCGATCAGGTCCTCAAAGCCGATCGGGTTGCCACTGCCGGGGACGAACGCTCCGTGATGAGGGAAGCGATCGCCGCCCAGCACGGTGGTGTATCCCACCGCTGGATCGCTGCCGGCGCGGTACAGCCGCAGCTCGTTGAGCCGCTCCAGGTTCCACGCCAGCGCCCCTGCGGTCCCGTAGACGTCAAACGCCATCTGGCTCTCAGGGCCAACCAGCGTGCGACTGGCCTCAAACGCGCCGCGCGCGCCGCATGCGAACCTGACCAGCGCCGCCGCGTAGTCCTCATTCGTGACCGGACCGCGGGGATCCCGCGCCGTGCCGCGGCCGTAGTGGGAGCTGCCGGCGACCGGCTCGGGGCGCTCGTGGATGAACGTCTCGACGGTCCCTACGACGCTTGTGATCGGCCCAATCAGCATCTGGGCGAGGTCGATCGCGTGGCTCAGCAGGTCGCTGCTGGCCCCGTAGCCGCCCTGTTCGAGCCGAAAGCGCCAGGAGTTGACCCCCAGGGGATCGGCTCCGTACATCGAGAAGAACCGGCCCCGGTAGTTGGTGATCGCGCCGAGCTGACCGGCGGCGATCAGGCTCCGTGCGTACTGGACGAGTGGAGCCCAGCGGTAGTTGTAGCCGACGCCGCCGGTGACCTTCGCCTCGCGCACGGCCGCTGCCGCCCGGACGACGTCGGTGGGCCGCCCGCCGACCGGCTTCTCACAGAACACCGCCTTGCCCGCCGCGGCCGCCGCCTCGACCACCTCGACGTGGAGCATGTTGGGCGCCGCCACGAACACAGCGTCGACCCCCGGGTCATCGATGACCGTCCGCCAGTCAGCCGATCCGTGTCTGAAGCCAAAGGTGCCGATCGCCTGCTCGATGCGTTCGGGCAGCGGGTCGGCGCACGCAACCAGCACCGGGTCGTATTCACGATCGGCGAACAGCGTCGGGATCCGCATCAGCGAGCGGCTGTGGGCTTGACCCAGCCACCCGAAGCCGATCACGCCGACGCCGACACGGCGACGGATACCGGGCCTCGGCTTGACCTGAGCCAGCTGCGCGGTGGCGCTCACCCGATGACCTCCCGCTCGCCCAGTAGCTCCTTGACCTCCTCCTCGTACGGCATCGCCGCCGAGCAGAGCAGACGCGAGGCCACGATTCCCCCGGCTGCGTTTGCGAACGCCACGGCCTGCCGATGGGACCAGTCGGCGAGCAGCCCGTGACAGAGGGCTCCGCCGAAAGCGTCTCCCGCGCCGAGCCCGCAGAGGACATCGACCGCGGGGGCGGGCAGCCGGCACTCCCCCTGCCCGTCGGCAAACAGCACGCCCTCGCCGCCCAGCTTGACGACCGCCAGCTCAATGCCCCGCTGCAGCAAACGTGCGACCGCCTCGGATGGGTCGTCGGTGCCGACCGCCACCGCGCACTCCTCCCGGTTGCCCACCGCGACCGTCGCCAGGTCCACGGCGGCAGCGATCCGCTCCGACGCCGCCTGTCGTGAGCTCCAGAAACTCGGACGGTAGTCGAGGTCGAGAATGGTGTGGCGCCGACGCGAGCGGGCGCGCAGCATCAGCTCAACCGTGGCGGCGCTTGGCTCAGCCGACAGCGCCCCGGCCGAGACCCACAGGACGGGCACCTCGGCGGCGGTGGCGAGGTCTACGTCGACGGGTCGCAGCTGCAGGTCGGGGGCGGGCGGTTCCCGCCGAAACAGCAGGCAGGGCTCCTCCGGAGGATCCAGGACGGCGAAGGCCAGGGGAGTGACCGTCCCCGGCTCCACCCCCGTGAAGCGCGTGTCGACGCCGTGGTCGCGCAGCTCGGCGAGCGCCACCTCGCCGAATGGGTCGCTGCCCACCTTGGTGAACACCGCCGCCCTGTGCCCGAGCCGAGCGGCTGCGATGGCGACATTCGTCGGGCTGCCCCCGACGGCCTTGGCGAAGGTCCTCGCCGCATGCCAGTCAGCGCCGAGCTCGCCACAGTAGAGATCGATGCTGATCCGTCCCACAGTCAGCAGTTCAAGCTGCGTGTCGCGCGGCATGGCTAGGCGGTTGTCTTGACCTCGGCGGCCACTTCCTTGGCCACCTCCGCGAGCTCAGGTTCGCTCGCCAGGCTCTGCAGCTCATGGCTCAGCTGCTCAAGCTCGGCGCCACCAGCCATCATCGCGGTCAGCTGCTCGAGGCTCGTCTCGCTCTTCAGGTAGGAGCCCATCATCCGTCCGCGCTTGAGGAGGACGAAGCGATCGCCCACGGGGTAGGCGTGATGCGGGTTGTGGGTGATGAAGATCACCCCCCGGCCCAAGGCGCGGGCCTGGACGATGTACTTGAGCACGATCCCGGACTGCTTGACACCAAGCGCCGACGTCGGTTCGTCGAGGATCAGCACACTGGCGCCGAAGTACACCGCCCGCGCGATCGCCACCGCCTGACGCTCGCCGCCGGAGAGGGTGCCCACCGTCTGATTGGGATCGCGGACGTCGATCCCCATCTTCGCCATCTCCTCCCGCATAATCCGCTGGGCCCGCTTGACATCGAGCCGCCGCGCGATGCCCCACCCGCGGGTCGGCTCGTTGCCGAGGAAGAAGTTGCGCCACACGGACATCAGGGGCACGGTCGCCAGATCCTGAAAGACGGTCGCGATCCCACGTGCCCGCGCCTCACGCGGGTTGCTGAAGCGCACTGACTCCCCCTCCAGCAGCAGCTCTCCGGTATCGGGCGCATGCACGCCGGAGAGGATCTTGATGAGCGTCGACTTGCCGGCGCCGTTATCACCCAGCACGCACGTCACCTCGCCAGCGTTGACCTTCAGGGTGATGTCCTGCAGGGCATTGACGCTGCCGAAGTACTTCGATACGCCCCGCGCCTCGAGCAGGCACGGCTTCTCGCTGTCGCTCATCGCGGTTGGTTCCTCACTCACGGTCATGGCTGGCGCTCCTCAGTTAGCGGCGCGCCTTCTGCGCCCGCTGATAGATGATCGTGTTCACCGCGACCGCCATGAACAGGATCACGCCCAGGAAGGTGAAGTTCCACGAGCTATCCCAGCCCGCGTAGATCACTCCCTCAAACGCCATCCCGATGATGCACGCCCCCAGGGCGGCGCCGATCGCCGAGCCGTAGCCACCGGTCAGCAGGCAGCCTCCGACGACGGCCGCGATGATGTAGAAGAACTCATAGCCCACGCCCTGCTCGGACACCGCCGAGGATGCCTGGGTGAAGGAGATGATTCCCACCAGCGCCGCCGCCAAGGCGGTCGAGAGGAACATGATGACCTTCGTCCGGTTGACCGGCACGCCCACGTTGCGTGCGGCGTTCTGGTCCCCGCCGGCGGCGAAGATCCAGTTGCCGAAGGCGGTGCGGCTGAGCACCCATGTGCCGAGGATCGTCACCAGCACAAACCAGATGATCGCCGTGCTGTAGCCGCTGGGCAGCGCGCCGCTGGAGAAGAATGAGCTGCCAAAGATCGCGTGGGCGCTGCTCAGCCCCTCCGGGTGCGGGGTGTTGACGGACACCTGGGTGCTGCCGTTGTTGAGCAGCAGAACGCCGCCCACGCTGGCGCCGCGCAGCACGAAGAAGGTGGCCAGCGTGACGATGAAGCTTGGAAGCCTGGTCTTGGTGACGACGTAGCCGTTGACCAGACCGACCACGCTGGCGAACACCAGCGTGGCCAGGATCGCCAACCACGTGTCCCAGTGGTACTTGCCGACGAGCAGCGCCATGACGATCGCCGTGACGCCGGTCATGACGCCGGTGGAGAGGTCGAACTCGCCGGCGATCATCAGCATCCCCACCGGCACCGCGACGATCCCGAAGAAGGCGGCCTGCTGCGTCCAGGCGGCAAGGCCCGACTGCTTCAGCCACAGGTGGTTGGCGCTTGAGTCGGTGATCGCAAAGAGGATGAACACGGCCACCGCCCCCATCAGGGAACCGAGTTCGGGACGCCGCAAGAGTCGAGTGAGCCGACTGATGGGAACGAGCCTTTCGTCTGTGATCGTCCCCGATGGCGGAGGGGCGGGGCTGGGGTGTGTGGTTGCGCTCATGGTCCTCGATGATGGGATTGCCCCGGGCGGACGCAGATCCGCCCGGGGACTTTGTCCGTTAGTCGTCGCCCGCCGCGATCGCGGCGGACACCTTGCTGATGTTGCTCTTGTCGACGATCAGCGGGCCGCTTGCCACGGTCGTCCCGCCGCCGACCGACTGATGATCCTTCTTGTACAGGTACAGGAAGACGATCGGCAGATATCCCTGCAGATACTGCTGCTGATCGACGGCGAAGGCCATCGTGCCGTTCTGGATCTCCGACTGCACCTGTGGGCTGAGATCGAAGGTGGCGATCTTCGGCTTGCTTGCTGGGTTGGCGGTCACCAGCGCGGTGCCTATCGCGGTGTTCAGGGTCATCACCGCGTTGATCCCGGGGTGAGCCTGCAGGTAGGAGGTCACCTGCCCAATCGCCTGCTGCGGGTTCGACGCTGCATTGGGCGTCGACAGCGTCAGCTCGGTGCATGCGGGGCCCTTCGCCGGCGCATTGCCGGTGCTGCACTTGGATCCCACCCCCAGTCCCTGGGCGATGCCGTTGCAGCGGTCGAGCAGGTTCTGGCCCGACTGGTGGATGACGCACAGAACGTTGGTGGCACCCAGCTGTGCGAATCGCTGGCCTGCCGCCATTCCGGCTAGCTGCTCGGGCTGCCCCACGCAGGTGATCGCATGCGTGGCGGCGATGTCGGCGTTGTCGCAGCCGGCGTTGAGCAGGACCACCGGGATCCCGGCAGCGGCTGCGGAGGCGAGCGTCTTGTTCATCAGGGCCGGATCATGATCTGAGACCGCGATTCCGTCCACGTGGGAGTTGATCGCGTCCTGGATCTGGGCGTTCTCGGCGTTGTCATCCGGTTCAGCCTGCCCCTGCTGCTGTGATCCGTAGGTCTCGGTCAGGGTGCAGCCGAGGTCGGCCGCCGCGTTCTTGGCGCCCTTGTAGACGACGCTCCAGAAGTTGCCGTTGTCGCCGTGGGTGATCAGGGCAAACCGGTAGGGACATACCTTGCCGGTGGGCTGCGAGATGTTCACGGCGTTTGTCTTGCTGCCCGTGTTCTTGCTGCCGCCGCACGCCGTGAGCAGCAATGCAGTGGCTCCGACAGCCAGGGCGAGGCTGGCGAAGCGCGGTGGCCGTCTCATGAATTGACCTCCAGGGTTGTCGGAGCCGAGTTCTCCAGGTAGTCGATGCTGTGCTTGGCGCTCTGCATCGGGCTGCGCTCACCGGCCGGCTCGTCTCCGGTGATCGCGCTGTCCTGCTCGAGCACGAGCCAGCGCCCGTACCCGTGTTCGTTCAGGGCTGCGAGCACCGCGCCGATTGCGGCGTCACCCTCGCCCAAGGGGAGAAATAGTCCTTGCCGCGTGGCGCTGGCCAGCGTCGCCTTCCCCGCCCACAGTTCGGCGGCGAGCGCCCCGTCGACATCCTTCAGGTGAACATGGACCACACGGTCGCCGTGGCTGCGGGCGAAGGCCGCCGGATCAATGCCTGCGATCCGCAAATGCCCGGTATCAAGGCACCACGGCACATCGAGCTCGGCCAGCGCACGCTCGATTTGCCCAGCGCTCTGAACCAGCGTGCCGAAGTGCGGGTGCAGCGCGAGCGTGATGCCGCTGCCATCCAGTTCGGCCTTGAGCACCTCAAGGTTCTCTGCCACCTGTCGCCACTGCTGGTCGTCCAGCTCGCCAGGGGTCGACCAATCCGCATCGGGAACCAGAGCGAAGGCGATGACCTCGCCGCCGACCTCTGCGAACAGGCTCGCCGTCTCGCGCACCTCCTTGATCGCGTGGTCGATTCTCGGCTCGTGGAGGGTCAGAGCGAGGAAGCCTCCCACGAGTGACAGGTCATGCTCCGCCAGCAGCGCTCCGAGGGCGATGGGATCGCGCGGCAGGAACCCCGGCGCGCCGAGTTCGGTGCCGCGTAAGCCGAGGCTGGCCATCTCGGCCAGCACCCGTTCAGCCGCGGGCATCTCGCCCCAGTCCGGTACCTCGCACGCACCCCACGAGATCGGCGCCCCGGCCAGCCGCTCCATGAGCGACCGCCTTGCTGGCATCGCCTGCTCGCATGAATCCGTCACCCTCGGTCTCCTCAGAACACGATTAGAGCGCTCTAACGCGCGGAGCGGCACTATAGTGCCAGTGCGTCGCGGAAGTCAAGGGCAACCGAGGTCATTAGAGCGCGCTAACACAACCCTAAATCTCGAGGAATGACCGCCCGCGCGCATACAACCTCTCTGCCGGCGTCCCGCCGCTCGCCGACAATGGAGGATGTGGCGCGGGAGGCAGGCGTCTCCCGAGCACTCGTTTCGCTCGTCATGCGCGGTCGCTCAAACGTCAGCGAAGAACGACGCCGGCGGGTTATGCAGGCCGCGCGCCGCCTCGGCTACCGGCCGAACGCGATGGCTCGCAGCCTGGCCAGCCGGCGCTCGCGCACGGTCGGCGTCGTCCTCGATGACCTGGCAAACCCCTTCTTCGCCGAAATCGCCGGTGGGGTCGAGCAGCTCGCGTCAAAGGTCGGCTACCAGCTGCTGTTGGGTGCCGGCGGACGCCAGGCTGGGCGCGAGCGCGCCACGCTGGCAACCCTTCTGGAGTACCGCGTCGAGGGGATCATCCTCGTCAGTCCGCGCATACCCAGCCGCGAGCTCGCCGCCGCTGCGGCCGAGGTTCCGCTCGTCATCGTGGGGCGCGGCGTGCGCGGGATTGACGCTGACTGCGTGCTGATCAATGAGCGCCACGGAGTCGAGCTGGTGCTCGATCATCTAACCCAGCTAGGTCACAGCGATATCGCGCATGTCGACGGCGGCAGCGCGCCCGGCGGCCCACAGCGGCGGGCGGCGTACCTGCGAGGTATGAGGGCGCGCCGACTGGCGGGCCGCGCCTGCGTGATCCCGGGTGACTTCACCGAAGATGCTGGCGTCGCGGCGGCGCGGCGACTCCTGGCGCACGACAGGCTACCGACCGCGGTATTTGCCGCCAACGATATGGTCGCGGCCGGCCTTCTCAGCGGGCTTGACCGGGCCGGCGTCGACGTCCCCGGCGACGTCTCGATCGTCGGCTACGACAACACGAACATCTCCCACCTTGCGCACGTGTCGCTGACGACCGTGGATCAGCCGCGCACCGAGATGGGCGCCATGGCCCTCGGGCTCCTGCTGGAGCGCCTAGAGGACCATCGAGCGCCCACGGTGCGCCTCGTCGAGCCGACATTGGTCGTGCGGGCAACCTCGGGGCCGCCTCGTGCGGCCGCCCGGCCCCCGGTCCCTGCAAAGCCGGAGGGCCGCCCGGCCCCTTGAACGAGGCCGAGCCTGAAGCATCGCGCCTTCGGAGTGGTGAATCAGCCCCGGATCGCGCCGGCGGCGGTCCTTGACCCCGCGGCCGTCCGCCTGCCACCGTGCTCACCCCGCCGTACATCGCCCGAGCGAGGAGCGGGCTGGTAGGATCCCGCCGCGCCGCATTTACGGCGTGGCGGTGTGCGCAGCGAAGTCCGGTGAATCCCGGCGCTGTCCCGCAACGGTAAGGCCCCGTCATCGGGGACGAGCCCGGTCGCCTGCCCACCGTCGCGATACCTGTCCTCGGAGGAAGGGCGGATCGTTGCCCCGCGGGCAAGGGCGCGTCCTCCGGGCGAACGGAGGACACAGGCGAGTGAAGACCCAGCTCAAGCGGTTCGCGGCGGTATGGGGAGCCCTGACGGGCTCCGAGCGACGGCAGGTCGCCGCGATTGTGGCCGCGATCGCGTTTTTGAACGCCGCCGGTTGGGGGATTTTCCTGATAGCCATCCTGCCCCGCCGCCTCCACTACGAGGGCCTTGGGATCGGAATCGGCGTGGCGTTCACGGCGTGGACGCTGGGGTGCCGGCACGCGTTCGACGCCGATCACATCGCGGCCATCGACAACTCCACGCGCAAGCTGATGGCAGAGGCAAAGCGGCCGCTCAGCACCGGCTTCTTCTTTGCGCTGGGGCACAGCACGGTGGTGATGCTTGTGGCCACGGCGATGACGTTTGCCGCCCGGCAGGTGTTTCATAGCGTGGTGGCCCCCGGCTCGGGTTTCGCCGCCGTGGGAGGCGTGCTTGGAACCGTGGTCTCGGCCGCCTTCCTGTGGTTGATCGCGGCGCTGAATCTGGTCATCCTGACCCGCATCCTCGAGGTGTTCCGCGCCCTGCGCGAAGGCTCGTTCAACGAGCGTGAACTGGGCGCTCTGCTGGATTCGCGTGGCCTCATGTTCCGGGTCTTCGGGCGCTGGATGCGCTCGATCACCCGCTCTCGCCAGCTGTTTGCGGTCGGGTTCGTGTTCGGGATCGGATTCGACACGGCCACCGAGGTGCTGCTCTTGGCCGGCACCGCAACCGCCGCCAGCCAGGGGCTGCCGTTCTATGCCGTGCTGGCCCTGCCACTGCTGTTCGCGGGCGGACTCACGCTGTTTGACAGCTTCGACGGACTGTTGATGAACAGTGCATACGGGTGGGCCTTCGCCCGGCCGGTGCGCCGCGTCTACTACAACCTGACGATCACCGGACTGTCGGTCGCGGTCGCCTTCCTGATCGGCGGCATCGAGATCGGCGGGCTGCTGTCGAGCGAACTCGGCCTCCACGGCTGGCTCGGCGACGCGCTGGCAGGCTTTGACCTCAACACCGCCGGCTACATCGTGGTGGGTCTGTTCGTGCTCGTATGGGGTGCGGCGGTCCTGGCCTGGCGCGTCGGCCGGATCGAGCAACGGTGGGAGGCGTCCGCCGCGGGCTCGGACACAGGGAGGGTAGATTGACCGCCGCCCGACCGCCTGACCGCTGCCCGGGCGTCCTGCGGCTGCACGAAGCCGCCGACGGCGGGCTGGCGCGCGTCCGCCTGCCCGGCGGGATCGTCTCCCCCGCCGGACTCAGGGCGATCGCCGCGGTGGCCGAGCTCGGCAACGGCGTGATCGAGCTGACCTCGCGCGCGAGCGTGCAGGTTCGCGGGCTGGACGCGGCCGTCGTCGCCCGCTGCGCCGCCACCCTCGCCGGCGCCGGTCTGCTCCCCTCTTCCAGCCACGAACGAGCGCGCAATATCCTGGCCTGTCCGCTGGGGGGACGCCACCCGCACTCGTTGGCCAACACCGACGCGCTGGTCAC
>Ga0070737_10007088_pt1 | contig 10023 bp, 8 predicted proteins | sample Coa_R1_10_FD_66438 | JGI IMG/M metagenome (GOLD analysis project Ga0070737, IMG submission 66438) | Surface soil microbial communities from Centralia Pennsylvania, which are recovering from an underground coalmine fire - Coalmine... | ecosystem: Environmental > Terrestrial > Soil > Unclassified ...
TTCTCCCGCACCCGCCGCAGCTCAGCGGCGAAAGCCTGCACGGGCCCGGCTTCTGGGTCTAACGGTCGTTGTGGTCGCGGCATCTCTACCCCCTGGTTGACCGCCGTGGACGGGCTGTTGACCGTCGCCCCGGACGGACAAACCTCAGCCCGCTACATGTGGGCTATGCCCGCGAAGGCGGTCTACGAAAAGGAGTTGAGCCATGACATTTAGCGACCGGCTGCGGAGCAGGCGCCGCCTCAAAATCGCAGCTATCTTCATGACCGCTTGCGCGGCCGGGGCTGCCGCACTAGCCTCCGGCACGCACGCCCAGGCCACGACAGCCCACCCGGCAATCCCCGCTTCGCACGTGCACCCGGACAAGTCGTGGGGGGTGATAAACAATCCTGGCACCTATGACAGCTCGCCGAACCGCAGCTACTCCAACGGCCACTCAGTTTCGTCGCCGGTCACCCTGCGGTGCTACTACTTCGGCGCCCCGGCGGGCCCCTACGGCAACACCTTGTGGTACCAGGTCGGCTCCGGCTACAGCAATTGGATCAACGACCATTACCTTGACACCCCCGGCACCGCCGCTGACCCCGAACCACAGGCGCCCCACTGCGGCCACAAGGCCGGTAGCGGCGATCCCATCTTCACCAGAGCATGGACGGCCGAGAACTCCCCGCCCGGTATGGGCAACTCACCCACCTACGCATGGGAGGACTCCAGCTACGCCGTCCACAACGGCGATCAGATCAGTCTGTCCTGCTACCTGTTCGGTAACGCGACCGGTCCCTACGGAAACACCCTGTGGTACTGGGCCTGGGACCAGCAAACAGACAGCGACGGATGGATCAACGACCACTACCTCAATACCCCCGGCACCGCAGCCAACCCAGTGCTAGAGACCGACCACTGCTGACCGGAACCAACTATGGAGCCACCCGCCGGCGGCAAGTCCCCGCCGGCGGCCCTTCACTGTTCCAGCTCAGGAGCGTTGTAGGAGTCCGACCTGGCAAGGGCTGGATCCCGCAGGGAACCAACGACAGTTGAATAGGCGAGCCCGCCAAGTACCAAACCCCAACCACCGTTCCCGGGGAACCCAAGCATCCGCCCCCGCCGGCGCCGACTATCGACCATCGGGTTCCTGCTGAAGATCCTTCGGATTGTCTGAACTCATGGGCATCAGCCGGACAGTATTGCGGCCTTCCCGTTTGGCCCGGTACAGGGCGGCGTCGGCGCTAGCCAGCAGTTCGGTGAGATCGCTGATTCCGGAGCCGAGAGCGGCCACGCCGATTGAGACCGTGATATGACGTTGCTCGTCTCCAGGCGGGGCGGTGGCCGGGATGATGATCTGGCTCAGGATGTGCCTGAGCCGTTCAGTGATCAGAAGGGCTGCGTCGGGTCCGGTGTGGGGCAGGAGGAGGCTGAACTCCTCCCCGCCGAACCGGCCGGCCAGGTCATACTCACGCATGCTGCCGCTGAGAGTCGCGGCCACGCTGGCCAGTACGGCATCTCCGGCTAGGTGACCGAAAGTGTCGTTGACCTGCTTGAAATGGTCGATGTCGATCATCGCGACTGCGGCAGGGGTACGGGTGCGGATGGCGCGGACGATCTGCGTGCTGGCTTCCCGTTGCCAGGCTGTCGCAGTGAGCAGCCCAGTTTTGGCATCAGTGCGGGATGCATGTACCAGCTGAGCGTGTGAGGACGACCGCTGCAGGAGCGTCCCGCAGGGCAGGGCGAGGACTACCATGATGGGTGCTGCGGCGGCGCAAAAGGCCACCAGGGTGCCCAGGCACAGCTCCGCAGCGTCGTTGTACAGCGCATCAGCTGTTCCGAGCTGGTCTTTCAGGCGGGCGGCCGGATCATCAAGCCTGACCGCGACTGCGACCAAGGCGACGTTCAGGCTCCAGCGCATTACGCCGCATGCGATCGCGAGCAGCAGCCACTGAGCAGCCTCACCCGTGGTGGCCGGCAACCGGTCGCCGTGGCGCCAGCCTGTGTGAAATATCAGTGAGCTTGCCCCGTAAGACAGCCCGACGGCGGCGGCCGAGAATACCCGCCGGTAGGCGAGACTGCGGCCGATCCGCCAGTGGGTGAGAGCGAGGATCACCGCAGGCGCAATCAGCACGTACACCGGCGGCAGCAGTACCGCCGCAGCCAGCCGCCATACCCCATGGGCGTCTTTGCTAATACCGCCGGTCGGCTCACCCCATTGGGCAACCGCCTCGACAGTGACCGCGCCAAGCGCGAGCAGCACCCCGTACATCACGATGTCCCGGGTGTGCCAGGGGGTAGACGCCGCAGCCGCGGCCACCGCGGCGCACCCGGTCATGCAGATGGCAAGGACGTAGCAGCGCAGGCGGAGCTGGAGCTGCCATAGCGGGCAGGTGCGAACCGTGCTCGCCCAGTAGGCGAGCCTGACTCCAAGCGGGCGCCACATGGGTATGCCCCCTGATGAAGCTCATGTGTGCGTTGCGTGTGTGGCCAGCGCCGCCGTGTTACAGACTGTAGATACACGTCGCCGGACGTTGCTGGCTTCCGCAACGTCAGCACTGGGCCCCGCGCCCGGAAGGAGGCTGTGGCAGGGAACGTACCGCTAGCTGTCGAAGGGCTAGCAGTCTGCGATTGGAGGAACGCTGTGCGTGACACGAACTGGACGTGATGTGACCTCAGACCCGCATGGGTTTCTACGTCATCCGGTCCCCTTATCAAGTTGAGGCGATGGCGACCCGGGCCCCGCCTCGGCGGGGTCCGCTTCCATGTACTGTGCTCCAGGATGCCCTGGTTGAGCAGTGATTCGCAAGTGCTCAGGCATATGCCTGGGCAATTGATTGATGCTGCGTGTGCCGGATGGGCATGATCTGAGCGCTTTCAGCCAGTTAGCTGGAGCCATCTGGATAGGATCGAGGCAGCTAGCACAGTCCTACGAGCCCCCATCAGGTGCGCCATTCCCGCGCGGGCTTCACATCAGCACGGTATGCCGGATACGCCGTGCTCACTAGGTGATTTCGGCTAGCGTTAGACCAGGCAAATGCCTGGGCATATGTGTGTGCAAGTGTGTGCTTGCTCGCCGCCTGCTTAAGTTAGATGATCAACTAGCATCCAGATCTGCCAGGACTCCATGGGACGGGCCGCGATGATCGCCTCCGGTGACAGCCCTATTGTTGCCCGGCTGCTCCTGGGCAGCAGGCTCAAGCAGATGCGTGAGGCAGCCGGCATCTCCGGTCAGCGGGCTGGGGCAAAGCTGCGGGCAACCGGCAGCAAGATCAGCCGGGTCGAGTCCGGTCTCGTTCCGGTCCGCCGCAATGATGTCGCTGACCTTGTGCGCTTGTACAAGCTGGCCGACCCTGACATGCGCGAAGAACTGCTCCTGCTCGCCGACCAGTCCCAGGGGCAGGGCTGGTGGGATGACTTCACCGACACCACCCCGCCCCAGATCCGCCGCTCGCTCGAACTGGAAGCAGCCGCCAGTCTGCTCATCATCTACGATCCACTCGCGGTGCCAGCGATCTTGCAGACCAGAATCTACGCAGAGACCGCCTGCGGGCACGGCGGCTCTTGGCGGGCCGGACTCCGGCCACATGAACTCACCCGCCGGCGAGAACTGCTCGAGTCTCCAGCGGCTCCCCGCATATGGGCACTCCTGGACGAGACCGCGCTACGGCGCCCGGGGGCCCGGTTGATGCAGGTGATGCGCGCCCAGGTGGACTGGCTGGCTCAGCTCGCAGCCTCCGACAATGTCAGCATCCAGATCGTGCCGACCGGGCAGGCCGAACCCTGGGGAGCCTCACCCCCGTTCGTGCTTACCCGGTTCGGCCCTAAAGACCTCGGTGACCGCATCCTCCTGGAAGGGCTGACGGGCATCACGGAACTCGCACGGCGTGCCGATGTGGACACGTACAGGCACCTGATCAGCCAGATCTCCGCAATTGTTCCCGATCCGTTCGCCAGCAGGCGCATACTTCATGACATAGGTCAGGATCTGGCAGCAAGCGCCTAAGCCGGGCTGGGGGCCGCTCAGGACCTGCACCAAGGATCGGCGAGCAGATGAACTTCGACGGGCTGGCAGACCGGAGGATGGTTCATGCGCGGCGGACCGCACAGCGGGCTGCAGACTACGCTCCCCACCGGACCCGACCCAGCGCGAATCTACGATGCGCTGCTGGGAGGCAAAGACAACTATCCGGTGGACCGTGCAGTGGCCAGTGAACTGGCCAGGGCGAAACCAGATCTGAAGGAGAATGTCCGGGCCAATCGGCAGTTCCTCACCAGGATTGTGGCTTACCTCACCGCAGACGCTGGGGTCAGGCAATTCATCGATATCGGTGCAGGATTGCCAACTGCGGGCAATGTCCATGAGGTAGCCCAGCAGCACGACCCAGCCGCCCGGGTAATCTACGTGGACAACAACCCGCAGGTACTTGCGCATGCGCGAGGCATACTGGCGGGCGACCGTCGTGGCCTGGTTGAGTTCCTCGAAGCCGACGCACGTGACCCAGAACGTATCCTCAGCTGGTCTGGCAGGTATCTGGACTTCACCCAGCCGATCGCCGTGATGCTGCTCGGAATCCTCCACCTCATCCCCGACAGCGACAGCCCCCACAGGCTGGTGAAGCGGCTGATGGGAGACACAGCAGCGGGAAGTTACCTGGCCATCTCACACCCGGCCAGTGACATCAACGGAAGAGCAGCCGCCAGGGGGGCGCGGCTATTCGCAGCGCGCACGGGCATGCCCCAGACAAACCGCAATCACCAACAGGTCACCCAGTTCTTCCATGGACTTGATCTGGTCGCCCCCGGCATTGTGCAGCTCTCGCAATGGCAAGACCCAGCCGGTACACCACGGACGGTATCGAGCTGGGGTGGGCTAGGCCGCAAGCCGTTATCAGGACATCACCGCCCTGCCTGCCTGGCCGCCCTCAGGACTGAACGCTGCGACGGGCGACCCCGCCGTAGATGCCGATCTTGGTCAGTACTTCCGGTGGGGGCGGCGGGCCTTCTGGCCGCCATAGCGGCACCTGGACCAGGCCCGGTGGGATCAGATCCCAGCCCTGGAAGAACCTGGCGATCTGGTCATGGGTGCGCAGAACAATCGGCGCCGTGGCCACGTCATACAGCTCTTCAGCTCTCTTCACCGTGCTGGCTGGATGCAGGTCGCTAGTGCCGTGCGACACCGCCAGATAGCTGCCAGGCGCGACTGTGTCACGGAATGCTGAGACGATGCCATAAGGATCTTCATTGTCCGCGATGAAGTTCAGTATCGCGATAAATAGCACCGCCACCGGCTGAGTGAAGTCGATCAGGGCGCGCACTTCGGGGTGAGCCAGAATTGCGTGAGGATCTCGTGCGTCTGCCTGGATAGGGACGACATTGCCCTCGCCGCCGGAAAGCAGCGCCCGGGCCTGAATGTACACAATAGGGTCGTTGTCAACACATATGATCCGCGTCTCGCGGCAGAGGTCCCGGGCGGTCTCTGTTACGTTGCCTGCGGTTGGTAGTCCGGTGCCGATATCGATGATCTGCCTGATGCCCGCATCTCTGACCAGGTACCGGACGGCTCGTTGCAAGAATGCCCGGTTAGTCCGGGCGACGTCCAGGACCTCCGGTGCGAGGCGGATCATTCTGCGCCCGGTGTCACGGTCGACCTGAAAGTTATCCTTGCCACCGAGGTAGAAGTCGTACATGCGAGCGGGATGCGGCACAGTGGTGTCGATTGCCGGATCGTCCTGCTCCAAAGCGTTCACCCCCCAAGGTGCAGGTACAACTTAGACTGCGGCTGCGCCGAACTTCACCACCACGAGGGGTCCGTCCGGCACTTCTTAACGCCGTCACACTACGCTGTAGTGGTGGCTTGCGGCCAGAGCCTCAATAGCCTCCCGACACTGCCTTTGACGACGGCAGGATCTGAGGTCGCTCGTGCCGAGAATCGCTGCTGATGCCTGTTCTCAATGAAACCGCGTGCTGGTATGACATACCAGCATGTGACGGCGGTTGGGATGAGAGCGGTACTGGCTGCCGAGGCCGGACAAGGACCTGAAATATGTTCAACTGCGGCCTGTTCAACTGCTGCTGCTCTATACATGGTGTCCGGACTGATCGGTGCGGTGAAGGATGTATGTATCGGGAGCCTCGTCATAAGGATCATTGCGTGAGATCCGTGGACCGACCGGAAAAGGGATACCTTTGCCGGTGATTGCACGGGCCTAAAAGCGATGACCGGCGCTCGCCTGTCGGACAGCGAGTTACCGCCGACGCTCGGTCGGCAGCGTATGCAACTGTGTGGCTCGTACAACGGCTCCGCTGTGGGCAGGACGGCAAGCCGCATGAACCCTCGGGTACGCGCGGGGAGGATGCTGATCTTCAGGGGTGAGGGGTGTGACTTTTGCCGGGCGGCAGCAGGGTAGGCCTTCTGTGCAGGCTGTCCGCCTGATAACGGTCCGACTGAGTGCCATGGTGTACCGCGGGGTGTCGGTTGTGGCCCTTCGCCTCCTTGCTATTGGCACCGCGGTACTTGTCAACCAGGGCACGGCCTGCGTGGTCGATGAGCATCGCCTGGAGTAGCTCGAAGGGATCGGTAACGCCGAGGCGCAAAAGGTTCTTGACAGTTGGCCCTGGTGGGTAGAGATCCTTTGGCTGAAGGCTTGCGGATCCCGTTGCTGAATGCCCGGATGCGAGTACCGGCTCTGTGGGCCTGCTAAGTCTTCTGGCCGTGGCCAGGGGCGTGCTGGGCGCTTGGAGGACAAGAACGAGGACTTCGAGCGTCATGGCGGCGTCCGTGCTGCCTGTCACGGCGGAGTTGTAGGCCTGCTGGATCGCGCGTAGATGCCGGTTCGTTGCCGGGCCAAATGAGTGAGGGATGTCGTTTTCGACCCGCAGGCAACGTGTGGGTACGTGCAGGCGCCACGCCCGGTAGGCGAGTTCGACGGCTTGCCGGTCGGCGCTAGCGACGCAGGCCAGTGTGTCAATGGCCTCATGGACTGTGGCCACTACGGCGGCGAGTTCGCCCGGGTTGGGGGCAAGATCGGCTGCCTTGCGGAGAGGTGCACGGTGCATGCGTGCCGGTGTCCAGAGCGGATTGTCGAAGGTGATCCGGCCCAGGCGCAGCACCAGGTCGGTCATATCAGCAATCGCGGGTGAGGCGAGGCCGGAAGTCTCGGTTGTCACCGCGTCCCACGCCCAGGCGACTTGCTGCCAGCCGGCATGAGCGCTGGCCGTGGCGAGGCTGGCACTGTGCATCTGTCCAGTGGGCAGACCCTGGTGCCGGATGTGGTCTTGTCCGCCGATGGTTGCCAGGATCTGGCTGGCGAGGTGGCTGATAATGCTGGCGGCTTCGGCCATCCACTGCCAGGACTCGGAACTGATGGCGGGTGACCAGTTGGCCTGGCCAGCATCCCGCCGGGCCGCGGCGCGGATCCGCTGAGCGCTTGCCATGGCCTGCCTGCACAGTTCCCCCATCGGCTCCGCATGGCTGGGCTGGCGCCGCGCTGGCAGTGTGGTCGAGCGCATGTTATGCAGCAGTTTTGCCGCCCCGGGAGACACGGGCGTTCGCGCAGCTGCGCGTTCAGCGGCATCGACCACGGCCTGAAAGCCACGGTAGGTGCGCAGGCACAATCGCTCGCTTTGGGAAGGCAGAAGTGGGTCGGTTTTGGCAAGGTGAAGGAACAGATCCGCGATCTGCTTGGACCATCCGGCTAGCTCCGTCAGCAGCGCTCCGGCGAACTCCGGCGCCTCGAAAACTGCGGGCCAGTCGGACATGGTGCCTGTTTCAGGACTCGCTGTCCGGTGAGTTTGCAGAAGATCGCGCGCTGCTGCCAGGAACTGCCCGGCTTGGTATATATGGAAGCCGGCACTGCCGAGCTTTCGTTTCCTGGCTAGGTTGAGATGCCCAGTCGCTTCAGTCAAGGCGGCAGAGGCTGTCCTTAGACCAGATTCGGTATCGGCGGCAGCCCGCCACCAGACGTCGGCGTCGCGGCCGCGGCCAGACTCCACGGGAGTAGCCGCACTGGTGTCATGAGCGCAGTGCAACATCACCTCTGCGGTGTGGCGTATGCCGAGCATGATTCCTGCCGCGATTTCTGCGGTGGGTTCTCTCTGCCACAAGGTGATGGCGAAGTCTAGGTGCTCACGGCCAGCTAGTGCCAGGTCTCCGAAGGTTGCCGACACTGTTTACCTTGAGGTGAGCAGGGCCCGGATTGATTCGGCCTGCGTTGCCGCCTGCTCGCCAGCCTGCTCATCAGCTCGGCTCGCGGTCGTCATGACTGTTGACGTGAGACGACCGCTCAGCGCTGCCGCCAGGACCGCGAGGGCATCGGCTACCTGCCCCGTGTCTGCCTTCTTGGCCAGACCGGCTTGGGCTAGATTGATACGCCTTGGCGGAATCGAGGGAGCCGCAGCGATGATGTTCCGCCCGCGGACAGCGGCTGCTGCGGCCATCGCGTAGGCAGCGAAGTCTGTCCCACACGCGGTCTCGTGTTGCCGACAGACAGTCCTGATCAGGTCGAAGGCTTCCCAGGCGACGGAGAGCAGGGCTGCTATGTGTTCTGTGCTCTCCAGCCAGTCCCGCATATCGTTGATGTCGGCGAGCATCCGCATCTCCCATCGGTGTCCACTGGACATCATTCGCCGGCCGGTGGTTGGGGTTGCACGGAGCTGAGTGCTCCCCGGATCGATGCATCTCTAGCTGTTTTCTTGTCTTGGCCGGTCATCTGTGCGGCACGCCGGTCCAGGCTGTCGGCCGTCTGCTGGTCGATGACGCGCAGCCAGCCTCCTTCGTACACCACCCACCATGCGTTGTGATAGCGGGCCAGCCAAGGGACAGCTTGGGCGAACGGTACGGCCTGCCCGGTGTCGTAGGCGGCGTTCATCTGGGCGTGGGTGAGTTCGAGCGGCATGCCGGTTGTGCTGTTCGACGCGTCGGCGTTCTCGCCGGGCACCTGGGATGACATGATCACTCCTCTCACAGGTGTGGCTCAGGCCCAGACCGGCCTGGGCACCTGTCCAGGCCTGGGGGTGGGTACTGGGGCCGCGGCTCGGTGGCCCGGGGCGGGGATCCTCTGGTTGGTGACGGCAGGCCGTGCACGATGCCGCCGGTGTGACTGGTGGAGGGAGGCCCGCTGGATTGATTTGCGGCCAGGCCAGCTTGCAGCTGTTTTGCGGCGTGGCGATCCAGAAGCCTGCGGCCGGTCAGGGTGGCCGTGCCGACTGCGACGTCCAGCGCTGCTATCTCGGCCACCGAGCCATGTGGTGGCACCGTAGTCGGCTGGTCTGTTGTGGCATTGGGGTTGATGGCATGCTCGAACGCTTTGTTCCGGGCAAGCTGCCATTCCACGGTGAGTTCCTCGATTGGTTCCTGGTCGCGGGCCAGGGAGCGGATCGCCTGGTAGATCTCGCGCCGCAGGCCAGGGGTGAATGCCTCAGGGGGCAGCCAGGTCAGCACTCTGCCGTTGTGGCGGAAGTCCTGGATGAGGCCAGCGAGCACCTCTTGTTCCTGTCTAGCCTGGATGTCGATGGGACGGGGCGGCGTCTGGGTAGATCTCTGTGCGCCGGAGGCTGCGGTGCTGGCCTGGGAGGCGGGGTCCAATGTGTGTGCGCGCATCGCTGCGGCTAGCCTCCGCAGGTGGGCGGGAACAGCAGCGGCGCTGGGGCTGGCAGTGGCGCTTTGCTGCCACATCTCATAGAGGTGGCTGCGTGTGCTGGCTTCAGCGGTGATGCGCTCGGCGTGGGTGGCGAGTTCCCGGTACATGCTGGCTTCAGTCACCATCCGGGCGTAGGTGGGGGCGTTCGTCGGCTCTGGGCAGGCGTGAACCAGGGATTGCAGCTGTCCGTGGTCAAGTCCGGGTTCGCTGTTGGCCACGGCGAGTATCAGGCCATATGGCTGGTGACGTCCGGCCCGGTTGTCGGCCGTGGCGCCGATGATCGCGTTGAAGATGGCCTGGTGCTGCGGTGAGGCGAAATCGAGGGCGGTCACGAACCGGGCACTGTTTACCTGGTCAGGATCTTGGAGCAGGGCACCGAGCAGGGCCCGCTCGGCGCGATCGG
>Ga0070737_10007091_pt1 | contig 10018 bp, 9 predicted proteins | sample Coa_R1_10_FD_66438 | JGI IMG/M metagenome (GOLD analysis project Ga0070737, IMG submission 66438) | Surface soil microbial communities from Centralia Pennsylvania, which are recovering from an underground coalmine fire - Coalmine... | ecosystem: Environmental > Terrestrial > Soil > Unclassified ...
ATGCCGTTGTCGTCGAGCGTCTGCATGATCTGCGGCAGCCCGGCCCGCAACTTGTCGGGATGCACTCGCGCGGTGCCGAGCATCGTGCCGCCCTTGGTCAGCAGCCGGTCGTTGCGGTCGTCGTTGTGCAGTTGGATGCGCCGGTTCTCCAGCAGCCCCCGCCAGCCGTCCTGAAACCCGACCACCGACGAGCCGTAGCGGGCGTCGCACGTGCGCACCACAGCCCGGATGACCGCGTTGAGCCCGGGACAGTCGCCGCCTCCGGTGAGAACCCCGATCCGCATAGCCCCATCTTGCCGGGTGAGCGCGGCCGTCGTGGCGAGCAGACGCAGAATCGCACAAAACCTTCCGTTTCAGGGTGCTGGTCCGTTTGCTCGCCGCGAAGGTCAGCTACGTCATATCTGCTTTGATGTGCTCAAGGGCGACGCTCAGCTAGCCGCCGACGCAGAGGGGACACCCGTGCCAGACCAGGAGTCAGCCCAGCAACAGCCGCCGCCAGCGGTCGTGGCGCGCGGTATTTCGATGACCGGACCGTGGGGTCCGGTCTTCGGTCCGCTCGACCTGGACATCGACACCGGCGGGGTCACAGTGCTCACTGCCCCGGCCGGATCGGGGCGTACCGCATTGCTGATGACGGTAGCCGGCCGGATGAAGCCCGCGACCGGAACCATCACGGTGTTCGGTCGCAGCAAAGCCCGCGACATCTTCGCGGTGTCTGCGCTGGCCGGCATCGAGCAACTCGACTCGGTGTTCGAGTCGGTCACCGTCCGCGACCTGATCACCGAGCAGATCCGCTGGGATGCGCCCTGGTATCGGTTGGTCCGCCGCGCCGGTGAAGCCGAACTGGAGACGGTGTGCCGGCCGGTGTTCGGCGATCTGCCGCTGCCGCGCCTCACCGAATACGTCGAAGAACTCGACGAGCTGAACCGGCTGCTGTTGCGCATCGCGCTGGCCAACACCGCCCGGCCGCCGCTGCTGGTGGTCGCCAACCTCGACCAGGTGACCAGCGACCGGAACCGCGAGACGTTGATCGCGCGCCTGGTCGACCTGGGGGAGCAACAGACCGTGGTCACCGCGACGGTAAACGAGCTGCCGACCGGACTGGGCATCCGAAAGCAGCTACCGGTCGAACACCTGGAACGCGCCAACCTCACGCGCACCGGGCACGGCCGACACGAGAAAGGCGACAATTGATCATGCTTGCCGGAATGTCGCTGGGCACCGACCTCAAACGCTATTCCCGCGGCACCATGCCGCGGGTGGCGTTGGTCACGATCATCGTGCTGCCACTGCTGTACGGCGCGATGTACCTGTGGGCATTTTGGAATCCGTTCGCCGCGGTCGACAAGATCCCGGTCGCACTGGTCAACGAGGACCGCGGGGCAATGGTGACGGGACGCGATCTGCACGCCGGCGACGAGGTGGCCAAAGCGTTGCTGCAGTCCCGCCAGCTCGATCTGCATGAGATGTCGGCAAGCCAAGCTGCCAAAGGAGTTTCGGACGGCAGATACTACTTTTCGATCAGCCTGCCGAAGGATTTCAGCGCGGCGGCGGTGTCGCCTGCGGGCGACCATCCCCGGAAGGCGGAAATCGTGTTCCGGTTCAACGATGCCAACAATTACCTGGCCTCGGTGATGGGGCAGAACGCTGCCCGGGAGGTGCTCAACCAAGTCAGCGCCAAGGTCGGTGAGCAGGTCATCGGCACCGCGCTGACCGAGCTCACTGGCGAAGTCAAGAAGGCATCCGACGGCGCGGGCCAATTGTCGAACGGCTCCTGGCAACTCGCAGAAGGCTTGGCGACCGCGCGGGACGGCTCGGCAAAACTCGCAGACGGTACTCGTCAGCTGTCTGCCGGCATCCAGCAGGCCACCGACCCACTGCTGAAAATGTTGAATGACGTCGCCGGGTTGGGCATTGACCCGGACGCGGCCGGCGCCGCGGCGACGCGGCTAAGCGGCAGCATCACGAAGGTGACCGATCGGATTGCGTCCCTGAACGTCAACTATCAGCATGCCGCCGGGATCGTCAACCAGGTGGTGGACGGCTTGCGCGCGAATCCGAACCCGAACGTGCGGGGGCTCGCCGACACGCTGGCCGGTGCGCAGAAGCTGCTGAACGCCGCCGGGATGGACCCGGCCACCGACGAGGGCCTGGCCGAACTGCGCAACAACACCCGACAGCTGGAAAACGATCTGGCCGACCCCAAAAGCCGGCTGCGGACATTGATCACCCAGCTGCTGAACGGCCAGCTGAAAGCCGACCTGGTCAAATTGCGCACCGGCGCAACCGATGTCGACACCGGTGCGCACAAGCTCAACGACGGGCTGGCGGAACTGGCAGACGGCGGGAACCGACTCAACGACGGGGCGCAGCAGTTGGCGAGTGGGCTGGCACAGGCCGACGAGCGAGTATCTACGTTAACCGATCAGCAGCGCGTCCAGGTTTCCCAGATCCTGGCCAGCCCGGTGGGTGTCGAGATGGGTTTCACCCACCACGCCGCCACGTTCGGCGCCGGGTTTGCGCCGTTCTTCCTGCCGCTCGCCCTGTTCATCGGCTCGTTGATCATCTGGATGTTGTTGACGCCGTTGCAAACCCGCGCCATCGTCCACGGGCTCGGCGCGTTGCGAGTGGTGCTGGCCTCGTACTGGCCAGCGCTGCTGCTGGGAGTGGGCCAGGTGGTGCTGATGTATGCGGTGGTGCACTTCGGCGTCGGACTCAACGCCAAGTACGCGGCTGGTATGGTGGCCTTCCTGATCCTGATCACCGCCGCATTCCTGGCGTTGATCCAGGCGTTCAATGCGGTCTTCGGAGTTGCCGTCGGCAGGGTAATTACCCTGGCATTCTTGATGTTTCAGCTGGTGTCGTCCGGCGGCATCTATCCGGTGGAGACCACGGCGAAGCCATTTCAGGTCCTGCACCCTTACGATCCGATGACCTACGCGGTCAACGGGCTGCGACAGCTGACCGTGGGCGGTATCGACGCTCGGCTGTGGATCTCCGTAGGCGTACTGTCTGGGGTTCTCGTTGCGTCGCTGGCGGCGAGCTCGTGGGCGGCGCGGCGCAACCGCCAGTTCACCGTGGAACGACTGTATCCGCCGATCGAAGTGTGACGTGGCCGCCAGCGCGCCCTAAATCGGGGACGGCAGCGGCCCCCGGGCGGCCTCGTAGGCGGCGCCCACCCGGTACAGCCGGTCGTCGGCCAGCGCCGGCGCCATGATCTGCAGCCCGACCGGCAGCCCGTCGTCCGGCGACAAGCCCGACGGCACCGACATGCCGCAGTGCCCCGCCAGGTTCAGCGGCAGCGTGCACAAGTCGAACAGATACATGGCCAGCGGGTCGTCGACCTTCTCCCCCAACCGGAATGCCGTCGTCGGGGTTGCGGGTGACACCAGCACATCGACGGACTCGTAGGCCTCGTCGAGATCCCGGGCGATCAGCGTGCGCACCTTCTGAGCCTGGTTGTAGTAGGCGTCGTAGTAGCCCGCCGACAGCGCGTAGGTGCCGATCATGATGCGCCGCTTGACTTCCGGGCCGAACCCGGCGGCGCGGGTCAGCGCCATCACCTCTTCGGCGCTGTGCGTGCCGTCGTCGCCGACCCGCAGGCCGTAGCGCATCGCGTCGAAGCGGGCAAGGTTCGAGGAGACCTCCGACGGCAGGATCAGGTAGTAGGCGGCCAGCGCGTAATCGAAATGGGGACAATCGACTTCGCTCACCTCGGCGCCGAGTTTGGTCAGCTGCTCGACCGCGTCGTTGAACGACGCCAGTACGCCGGGCTGGTATCCCGCGCCGCTGTGCAGCTGGCGGACCACGCCGATGCGCACGCCTTGGAGATCCCCCGCCGCGCCGGCCTTGGCGGCGCCGACCACGTCGGGCACCGGGGCGTCGACGGATGTGGAGTCACGCGTGTCGTGCCCGGCGATCACCTGGTGCAGCAGCGCGGTGTCGAGCACGGTGCGCGCACACGGCCCGCCCTGGTCCAGCGACGACGCGCACGCCACCAACCCGTAGCGCGACACCGTGCCGTAGGTGGGTTTGACGCCGACCGTGGCGGTCAGCGCGGCGGGCTGGCGGATCGAGCCGCCGGTGTCGGTGCCGATGCCAAGCGGCGCCTGGAACGCCGCCAGCGCCGTCGCAGTACCGCCGCCCGAGCCGCCGGGCACCCGCTCCACATCCCACGGGTTGCGGGTGGGGCCGTAGGCGGAGTTTTCCGTCGACGAGCCCATCGCGAACTCGTCCATGTTGGTCTTGCCAAGGATCGGAATGCCGGCCGCCCGCAAGCGTGCCGTCACGGTGGCGTCGTATGGAGAGCGCCAGCCCTCCAAGATCTTGGATCCGCAGGTGGTGGGCATGTCGGCCGTGGTGAACACGTCCTTGAGCGCCAGCGGCACCCCGGCCAGCGGGGACGGCAGCGCCTCGCCGGCGGCCAGCGCTTTGTCGACGGCGCCCGCCGCGGCCAGCGCCTTATCGGCCGCGACATGCAGAAAGGCGTTGTAGCGTTCGTCGGTGGCCTCGATCTGGTCGAGACAGGCCTGGGTGATTTCGGCCGACGACAACTCCTTGGCGGCGATTTTGGCGGCCAGCGTCGCCGCCTCCTGGCGGATGAGGTCGCTCACTGCTCTTCCCCGAGGATCTGCGGCACGGCGAAACGGCCGTCGACCGCCGCCGGAGCCTGGTCGAGCGCCTGCTGCTGCGTCAGGCCCGGCGCGATTTCGTCGGGGCGGGTGACGTTGACGTCCTTGAGCGGGTTGTCGGTCGCTTCGACGCCGGTGACGTCGACGGCCTGGATCGCGCTCACGTGCGTCAGGATGGCGTCGAGCTGGCCGGCGAAGCTGTCGAGTTCGCCGTCGGTCAACGCCAGCCGGGCCAGCCGGGCCAGGTGGGCCACCTCGTCACGGGAGATCTGGGACACGAGGCAAGAGCTTAATGGGGCGGCGATCGCAAGCGCGGCGAAGCCGGGCGCCGCGGGTCGCCGCCCCATCAGCCGGCGGCGATCGCAAGCGCGGCGAAGCCGGGCGCCGGGGGTCGCCGCCCCATCAGCACTGTGCGACAGTGTGCGCGTGCCTTCCTATCTGCTACGGGTTCAGCTGGCCGACCGACCGGGCAGCCTCGGCTCGCTGGCGGTCGCGCTCGGCTCGGTGGGCGCCGACATCCTCTCGCTCGACGTGGTCGAGCGAGGGTCCGGCTATGCGATCGACGACCTGGTGGTCGAGTTGCCGGCCGCGGCGATGCCGGACACGTTGATCACCGCGGCCGAGGCGCTCACCGGCGTCCGGGTGGATAGCCTGCGGCCGCACACCGGACTTCTGGAAGCACATCGCGAGCTCGAGCTCATCGATCACATCGCGGCCGCCGGCGCCACGCCGGCCAAGCTGCGGGTGCTGGCCGACGAGGCGCCCCGGGTCGTGCGGGTGGGCTGGTGTGCGGTGCTCTGCGATGCGCCGGGAGGGCTGCAGTTGGTCGTCGGGAGTTCCGGAGCCCCGGAAACCCTGCCGGATGCGGCGCCGTGGATGCCGATCGAGCGGGCCGCCGCACTGGACGGCGGCGCCGACTGGGTGCCACCGGTCTGGCGGGAGATGGACACCACGCTGGTGGCCGCGCCGCTCGGCGAGCCCAACACCGCGCTGCTGCTTGGCCGGCCCGGGGGTCCGGAGTTTCGTCCATCCGAGGTCGCGCGCCTTGGCTATCTGGCCGGAATCGTGGCGACGCTGCTGCACTGAGTTATTCGCTGCTCTCGCCGTAGGCGTTCGAGTTGTCCAGCAAGGTGCGCAGCCGGTCGAGCGGGTCGCCGCTGCCGGTACCCAAGCGCGGGGCGGCGCCGGGACTGCCGACGCTGGGCAGCCGGTCGGGGCTGACCGGGTTGATGGCATCGCCTTCGCCCGCTGCTCCCTCGCCGCCGGGGGGCGCTTCGCCGCCAGATCCGGCGGGCGGCGCACCCGAACCGCCTTGCGGCGGCGGGGAACCCGGGTCCTGGCCCGACGGCGGAGGTGATCCAGGTCCCTGCCCCGACGGCGGCGGGGAACCCTGGCCCTGCTGCGGTGGCGGCGTGCTGCCCTCACCTGGCGGCGGAGGTGGGGAGCCCGAGCCGCCGCCCGAGCCACCAGAGCCGCCTTCGCCACCAGAGCCGCCCGACCCGCCCTGGCCACCCGAACCGCCCGACGAATCCGGCGGCGGCGACGGTGGCGGTGACTCCTGGTTGCTCGACGGCGGCGGCTTGTGCAGGTTCGCGACCTTCTGCTCCAGCCTGGGCAGCGCTTCGTGGCGAATGCGGCGACGATTGACATCCGGGTCGTCATTTCCCGCAAAACACCCCTGCGGGGCCTCCTTGACCACGGTGATCGCGCTGTTGTACCGCTGTTCGGACACCTGCACGTTGCCAGCGCGCGCCGCAAGATCCCCGAGCGTCTCGGTCACCAGCTCCAGGTTGACCCTGACCGGACAGGAGTGCGCAAAACCTATGTGCGCCAATGATTCCTGGAAGCCAGCACTGGCGTCATCCAATCGGCCCTCCAGAACAGCCAGATCCGCATCGGCGAACGACGTCTTGGCCGGCTCGAAGACATCGAACGACTTCAGCGCGGAAACGTCGTCGCGCAGCGCGGCAATGTCGTGCGCGGCGAAATCGCCGACTGCCGAATTACTCACCACCGCAACGCTGATCATCTTGGCCGCCGCCAGCAACAACACCAAGACGACCGGCACGGAGAAGGCGTACAGTCGCCACCGCAACCGAATCCGAGACGGCCCCGAGCGCAACCGCGCCAATGATCCTTCCACCCGGGAGCGGATCGCGAAAAGCGGCGCCTTGCGCAGCATCATCTCGACACGTCCTGGCGCGCCATGCGGTTGAGCCGGAACTCGCGAATGGTCAGCACGATCTCGACCAGCAGCAGCACCGTCGACAACGCGGTGAACACCCAGTACAGCTCGCGGCGCTCGATCAGCTTGGATGTCCGCAGCGAGCCGGCCTCGTCGGACGACGCCCCGGGCGGGTCCACGGCCGGCAGCACGGCAGCAATGCCCTGCCCGCTATCCCGGTGGAAATACGGCACTTTCAGATCGCCCGCGACGTTCTTCAGCCTCTGCTCGTCCAGTGCCGAGCTCAACTCGGCGCCGCTCGCCTGATCGGTTTGGTAAACCTTCGCGCCGTTCACCCAGCCCTGCGGGATCGGGCCACCGGCCGCGGTGCCATAGCCAAGCACCGCGCCGCCGGCGATCGCGCCGGGCGGCGGATCGAACGAGGCGGGTGAGACGCGCGAAGCGGCGTCGCCCGCACCGAAATAGAACACCAGGTTCTTGGAGCCGGTAAACAGCTCCGATGCCGATTTGAGTTGCTCGCTCAGGACGCTCCTGGCCGCGGTCGGGTCGGCTTGATATATCGCGTCGGGGGCGGCGACCGTGTACGACGACAGGCCGTGCACCATCGACGCGAGGCTCCAGGCGTCGTCGGAGAGCGGCCAATCCAGCGTCGCCTTCGATGCGAACGAGATGACCGCGAACCGCGCGCGGTGGTACTCCCCGATCAGCGCGTCGATGTCGGAACGGATTCCGCTCATCCGCGATTGGTGGTCGCCGTAATCCTCCACCCGCGAATTCACCGAACGATCCACCACGAAGAACACGTTCAGATTCGGGTCGGCCGCCGTGGTGCGGTTGGGTTGATCGGCCGATCCGCCGGCCAGGTCGATGCCTGGCCGCGCCGCCGCGAACACCAACAGCAAAACGGCCAGCGTCAGACCACACCAGCGCAATACGACCCGGCGATAGCGGCCACTGCCCGTGCGGACCAGCACCCGATACAGCGCCACCATCCGCACCATGATCAACGCGACCGCGATCACGACGAGAACCGCGGGCGCAAAGACCGGGTTGAACGTCATCGCCGCAGCACCGCCAGCGACAGCCCCAGCAGGGCAGCGAACGCAAGCGCAGCCACCAGGGCCAACCGGGGCGAGTCGAACGACTCGATCGACACCACTTTGCCGTTCGGTAGCGTCGCCTGCGGCGGATGGTCGCGGACCTGGTCGAGGATGCGGCTCAGCGTCGCATCGGCTCCGGAATCGCTCGACGCCAACCCAGAGGGGTTGTACAGAAAGAACTTTCCACCACTCGATTCGGCGATCGAGCGCAGGCTGTCGTTGGCTTGCGGTGAGCTCTGCACGACGTCGGAGCGTGAAATGGCATTGATCTGCACACCGGCGTCCCTGGCCATTCTCGCCACCGCCTGCTCGGTGAACAGGGCAGGGCGCTTCTCGTTCGGCGGCCGCGGCGCGCTGTAGCCGATGTAGACCAGCGACCGCCGATGCGTGCTCTTGGCCTCGAACGACGGAAATCCGGTGAGGCACAACGCGAGGTTGTCCTCGAGGCTGGTCGCATAGTCGACGTAGCCGACCCGCTGGCTGAATTCCTCGATGCCGGACTGCAGTGCGCGACGGTCACCCTCGGGCACCGCCTTGTTGGCGGCCAGGTCCTGCTGGGTTCGGGCGAGCTTGGCGAAGTGCTCGAACCGCGCGGCCGCATACACGTTATCGCGGGTCAACGGGACTATCCGCAGGCTGGTCGAGGTCAGCCCGATGCGTTGGGTGCCATACGACTTGGCTTGCTGGGCGTAGTAGCCGAGGAAGTTCGCGGTCGTGGGATCGGTGACGGGTTCTCCGACGCAGAGCATGATGTCGTCAGGATGTTGCACGTCGAATTCCTTTGTCACCGAAGACATTCCCATCGGCCGGGCGCTGGCGACCAGGGCGGTGGCGAAGGTCGCCAGCAGTAGCGCGCCGGTGATGACCATGGACAGGAAATAGATCCGGTAGACCCGCGCATACTCGGGCAGCCGGGTCAGGCGGTCGACATGCGCCAGCGGCCGCAGCTGACGATGGACCTTGGGCATCGGCAGCAAGGCCGCCGCGGCGATACAGCCCGCAAGGCACAGAATGCCCACGGCGATCAGCGGCCACCACCTCAGCCCCATGACCGGATGAGCTCCTCGGTGGATCGGCCGATCGCGCCGACGTCGACGCGGCTGTCGTCGTTGAACTGAATGTCGCCCAGTGCCTCCAACAACGGCCCGGCCGGCGCCAGGTCGCCGGCTGCGATGTCGCCGACATGCAGGTACTGCGCCCGGGTTCCGGTCGCCATGAACAGAAAACTGCGCAAGGTGCGGCTGATCGCTGCGCCGGCCTGCCGCGCCGAGAGGCCGCCGGTGCGGTACTGCCCGCAGATCCCGGCGACCGAGCGTGCGAAACGTCGGCGCAGCAGCCGTGCATGCAGGCCGCCGATCACCGGCATGGCCCGCAGCCGGGCCGGCGGCATGGTCCACACGAAAACACCTGCAAGCCAAGCGATTACCACTACAATGATGCACACCCCGCCCCACAGCCACCACGGCGAGAACGGCAATGGGCCACTCACATATCGCAGCAGGTCTTCAGCTGGCATTGCGGTACGCCTCGGCCATCTCGACGATGCGCGGACGGATCTCGGCGCTGTCGCCGATCTTGGCGAAGCGGACGTGATGTGACGTCAGGAACTGGTCGAGCTGTACGGCCCGCCGCAGCTCGGCAGCCTGGTAGGCCGCAACGACGCGGGGTCCCAGGGTGGCCCCGTTGAGCACGAATTTGCCGCTGGACACGTCGAATCCGTCCTGCTCGCCCTCGTCCGAGCCGACGGCGGGCAGATCGGTGATCATCAGCCAGATCAGCTCGTGCCGCCCGACAAGCTGGTTGAGCACCTCGTCGAGGCGCGCGCTGACGTCGGGTTCGTCGGAGACCACCACCAGCAGCAACCGTCGGCGGTGCGCGCGTGCCACGTATTCCAGCTGGCTGACGATATCGCTGGGGCCGGGATCGGCCGTCGCGCTGCCGTAGTAGAGCTCGAGCATGCTTTCGATGTGCGTCTCACCGCGGCGGTTGCGGATATTGGCGCAGCCGCGCGAATCGCCGTACACCATTCCGATTTCGTCGCTGCGCCCCATCGCGATCAGCCCGATCGCGCCCATCGCGTTGGCGGCGATGTCGCGTTTGAT
>Ga0070737_10007093_pt1 | contig 10016 bp, 10 predicted proteins | sample Coa_R1_10_FD_66438 | JGI IMG/M metagenome (GOLD analysis project Ga0070737, IMG submission 66438) | Surface soil microbial communities from Centralia Pennsylvania, which are recovering from an underground coalmine fire - Coalmine... | ecosystem: Environmental > Terrestrial > Soil > Unclassified...
TTGCGCCAAGCGATGTCCTACGAGCGGTTCGCGCGCGGCCAGGTGATTTTCAACGAGGGTGATCCCGGCGACAAGTTGTACGCAATCATCGAAGGCAAGGTCAAACTCGCCCGCACAGCGCCGGACGGCAGGGAGAACCTGCAAGCCGTCCTGGGGCCAGGAGAGATGTTCGGTGAGCTCTCGCTCTTTGACCCTAAGCCGCGTACCGCCGGTGCGATCGCGGTGACCGATGCCGTCTTGGCATCGCTGGCGCACGACGCTCTGCGCCCGTGGCTGACCGGCCGTCCCGACGTGGCGATGCAGCTGCTCCGCGCCCTCGCCCAGCGGTTGCGCCGGACCAACGACGTACTCGCCGATCTGGTCTTCTCCGACGTCCCCGCCAGGGTGGCCAAGGCTCTCCTCGGGTTGGCGGAACGTTTTGGCGAAGAGACACCGGAGGGGTTGTACGTCGCGCACGACCTCACCCAGGAGGAACTTGCGCAGATGGTCGGTGCGTCTCGCGAGACAGTCAATAAAGCGCTGGCGGACTTCGCGAACCGCGGCTGGCTGCGGGTCGAACCACGCGCCGTCCTCATCAAGGACCTTGACGGCCTGACCCGCCGCGCAAAATAACGCCGTACGCCGCGTTTTGCTGCGCTGATGTCCGTCATCACGTCATTCATGCTGTCCCCGGTGTTCGGCGTGCTCACGCTACTGATCATAGGTCCCCTCGGATTCATTTTGAGCCTCATCTACTGGCGTCTGCTGATGGAATTCTTCGTCGCCTTCTTCCGTATCCACGACCAACTCAACGTCATCGCACAAAAGATGACCGAGACTCCGGTCAGCGCCATGACAGCGGCGCAAGGCTGATTGGGCGAAGCATTCGAGCGGGCGGGTGCCAAGACGGCGTCCCGCCCGCTCACGGAGGAATAGACGGCAACGCGGTTTTCATCAGGCAGGTAAAGAAGCGTCCCGCCCGCTCACGGGAAAAATGCACGCATCCGGGAATGACTGCAGGCATTGCCGGGCGGGTGGCGCCGAGGTGCTGCGGCAGACCAGCACATACCCCACAGCGGCGCGCAGTGCGTCGTCAGTGACCTTCCGATGACAATGCCGCTTCCCAGTCCGCGAAATCTGCGGGAAGCTCGCCAATGTCCCGCACGTAAGCGAGTTGCGCGAGCAGAGTCGAATACGCCGCCGCACTCAACTCGGGCACGACCTCCGGACGATAGACCGCGTCATAGACCTCGTCCACGTCGCGGGCACCGTTTCTCAAGGCCGACCGGATGCGTTCCAACCGCTGCTCCCGATGCTGCAACAATTCCGAAAGCGCGGCGGCGGCGTCCGTGCGCACCGGACCGTGCCCGGGTAGCAGGGTGTCGATGGCATGGTCCGCGACGAATTCTGCAAGCCGGCGCAGGGTGCGCAGATACGCGCCGAGATTCCCGTCCGGCCAGGCAACCAGGCTGCTTCCCGCGCCGAGCACGGTGTCGCCGGTGAGCAGGGCGCGGTCGGCGGTCACCGCGAAACACACCGAATCCTGGGTGTGACCCGGTGCAGCGATAACCTCAACGGCGAGACCGCCGACCCGCAGCTGTTCGCCGTCCGCCAGCGGCGGACCGCCCTGGCAGAGTCGCGGATCCGCCGCCCGAACGGGGGCGTCCACCATCGCGGCCACCCGCAGAGCCGCCTCCGCGTGGTCCACGTGACCGTGCGTGAGGACGACCGCCACTCCGCGCGCTCCGCGCACCGCCTCGGCAATACGGCGCAGATGCCGCGCGGACGCCGGACCTGGGTCGGCGACAATCACCTCGCCGCCGTCGGTGATGACCCACGTGTTGGTGCCGGCCAGCGTGTACGGCGATGGATTGTCCGCGCGAATCAACTGCGTGTGCATGGCTCCTCCGCTGCCAGGCTATGCACGCACGACGCCTTGGCGGCGGCTCGCGCCGGCGGCGGCTCGCGTCAGCCGCAGCCCGGTGGCAAAGCGACCGGCGTCGGTCACGGCGCGGCCGTGTTCACGAAACACGGCGGATCCGCTGTCAGGTCAATGGTGAGCGCGAACCGACGCACCCGGTGCTCAGCCTGAAGCACCTGCGCTGTGGACCGGAATTCCGCCAATTCCGCGAGGGTGTACAGCGTCGGCGGAAGCATGAGCCAGCCTCGCGTCTGTGCGGCATGCAATGCAGCGGCCGGCTCGACCCAGTACGCCGCCTGCGTCTCGGCGGCGTCAAGGACAACCCGCGTCGTCTCGGGTGCCGGTGCGACGAAGAAATACGTCTCGAACCGACGCGGCTCATACGGCGGGGTCAGCCAAATCGACCACAGGCGAAGGTCGGCGGGTTCGACGACAAGGCCGGTCTCTTCGGCCGTCTCCCGGACAGCAGCCCGCCGGAAGGCCGCCGAAGGGTCGCGTGCGGCGGTGGCCCGTGCTCCGGCTCCGCGACCGGGATCTGCGTCCCTCAAGCCGGCCCTGTCATCCAGCACATCGTCGCTCTCGTCAACTTTGCCACCGGGGAAAGCGTAGTGCCCACCGGCAAAGGAAAGCCCCGCGGCGCGGTGCACGAGGAGAACCCGTAACGGGTGGTCCCGCACGAGGACAAGCGTCGCGGCCGGAACGGCAGGCACTGGGCTGGCGCCCTTGGTGGCAAAGGACCGCGCCCGGGCAATCGCAGCAGCGTCAGGCGGCGGGAATCGCACGGTAGGCACGTGATGCGGCGCTCCCGGTCTCAGTCGTCGGCGACTTCGACGATCACCTCGACTTCGACCGGCGCGTCCAGCGGCAAGACCGCCACCCCAACCGCGCTCCTCGCGTGCGCGCCGGCATCCCCGAAAACCTCGGTCAGCAATTCGCTGGCGCCGTTAATGACACCCGGTTGGCCCGTGAAACTTCGCGAGCTCGCGACGTACCCGACCACCTTGACCACCCGGCGTACCTTAGCGAGATCGCCTATCAGGTCGCGGATCGCGGCCAGCGCGTTCAGCGCGCAGATGCGGGCGGCGGCACGCGCCGCCTCCGGCGAGACCTCGGCGTCCACGTCGGTGCCGACCTTGCCTGTCTCGACCAGCTCGCCGTCCACCATGGGCAGCTGGCCCGAGGTGTACACGTAGCGTCCAGTCCGGACGGCGGGCACGTACGCCGCAACCGGCCGCGCCACCGCCGGCAGCCGGAGGCCGAGGGCGGCGAGGCGCTCTTCCGGAGTGGACGCGGTCATCGGATCACGCCTGCCGCGGTCGCTTGAAGTAGGCGACGAGTTGGTCGGGACCGGGTCCGGGAATCACCGTCACGAGTTCCCAACCGTCCGCGCCCCACGTGTCAAGGATCTGCTTGGTCGCATGGACGAGTAGCGGCACGGTCGCGTATTCCCAGGCACTCACCGAGCCTCCCTGCACCCCACCGGTGCGCGCTGACGCCTCCACCGGACACTCATCGATGACCTGAGCCTAACCAGCGCCGCCGCGGCGTCGGCTCTAGGCTCGACCATCATGGGCGTCGACCGCGACTGGGAAGGCGTGCGATTGCACGTTGTCACCGGAAAGGGCGGCACGGGCAAGACAACCGTGGCCGCCGCCCTGGCCCTCGCCCTGGCCAGCGACGGACGGCGAGCCCTGCTCGTCGAATGCGAGGGACGCCAGGGGATCGCCCGCCTCTTCGACACCCCGCCGTTGCCGTACGCCGAACGGAAACTGGCCGTCGCCCCCGGTGAAGGCATGGTGTACGGCCTGGCCATTGACCCCGAACAGGCGCTCCTCGAATACCTCGAGATGTATTACCACCTGGGCCGCCCCGCCCGGGTTCTGCAACGGGTGGGTGCCATCGATTTCGCCACGACCATCGCACCGGGCCTTCGGGACGTTCTCCTCACCGGCAAGGTGTACGAAGCAACCCGACGGCGGTTCAGCGGGAGCCGTCCGGCCAGAACCGCTGCGCGGATCGTCCGTCACGACGGCGTGCCGGCCGATGCCTACGTGTACGACGCCGTGGTGCTCGACGCGCCACCGACCGGCCGGATCACCCGTTTCCTCAACGTCAATGCCGAGGTCGCCGACCTTGCCCGGGTTGGTCCGATCAACCGACAGGCAGCATCGATCATGAGCCTGCTCCGATCACCACAGACCGCCGTCCACCTGGTGACAGTCTTGGAAGACATGCCGGTGCAGGAGACCCTGGATGGGATCGCGGAGCTGCGCCGCCAGCAACTTCCCGTCGGGGCAATCGTGATCAATAGGGTGCAGCCGGCTCATCTGCCGACCTCGGCGTTGCGGGCCGTCGCCCGCGGCGAGGTCGACACCGCGGCGCTGCAACGCGGCCTCGCGAAACTCGGCATAGCCGCCGAACCGTCCACCGTCGACGCCCTCGCAGCCGAGACCATCGATGCGGCACGGACGGCGGTACGGGAGCGGCGTCTCCGGCACACGCTGTCCCAGGCGGGCCGCCCGACGTACGACCTCCCCGAACTGGACATCGGCGACATTGCCCGGCTGTACACGCTGGCCGCCGCACTTCGCGAGCAAGGAGCGGCATGACGGCCAACGACTCCGTGCTGCCGCCGGCAGAAGAATCGACGCCGCTGGCAAGCGAATCGACCCGGCGGGCTCCGCGCCGCAGCTCACCGACGCTGCCGTCATCCCTCCACGCGGACGCGCCGGCCGACCAGCCTGCGCCGATTCGGACTCGTCGTTCTCCGGCGTCTGCCCGCCCGACGAGATCGACGCCGCGCCACCGGCAACCGACGAACGGTACGCCGTCGGGCGTCCGTGCTCCCCGATTGGACGTCGACGCCCTGCTGATGAATCCCGGGACCCAAATCATCGTGTGCTGCGGCTCGGGCGGTGTAGGGAAGACGACCCTGGCCGCCGCGCTCGGCCTGCGCGCCGCCGAAGCCGGCCGGCGGGTCGTCACGCTGACGATCGACCCGGCGAGACGGCTGGCGCAGTCGCTGGGAATGACCGAACTGGACAACACGCCGCGTCCGGTGCCGGGCGTCCGCGGAACGGGCGAGCTGCACGCCATGATGCTCGACATGAAACGGACTTTCGACGAAATCGTCGAAGCCCACACCACACCGGCGCGCGCCGCGCAAATTTTAGCCAATCCTTTTTACCAGTCGTTGTCCTCCAGTTTCGCCGGCACTCAGGAATACATGGCGATGGAGAAGCTCGGCCAGCTCAAGGCGTCCGGGCGGTTCGATCTCATCGTCGTCGACACCCCGCCCGCGCGGTCGGCGCTGGATTTCCTTGATGCCCCGGCACGGCTTGCCCGGTTTCTTGACGGCCGGTTCATCCGGACATTGCTGGTGCCCACTGGCCGCGGATATCTGCGCGTCGTGCACGCCGGCCTGCAGTTCGTCACGGCGACAATGACGCGCTTACTGGGAGCCGCGCTGCTCGCGGATGTGCAGACCTTCGTTGCCGCGATGGACACCATGTTCGGCGGCCTGAGGGAACGGGCGGAGGCAACCGCTCGGTTGCTCCGCACGCCCGGCACGGCATTCGTGGTCGTCGCCGCACCGGAACCGGACGCACTTCGGGAGGCGTCGTACTTCATCGAACGGCTCATCGAAGACAACCTGCCGCTCGCAGGCGTGGTGATAAACCGGCTTCACCTGAGCGGAGCACCCGAAATTTCCGCCGCCCAAGCACGCGCCGCCGCCGAAACGCTCGACGGCGCAGCGGACGACGACACGGTCTTCGCCGCCGCCGTATTACGCACCCATGCCCAGCGAATGGAAATCGCAGCGGTGGAGCACAAACGGCTACACGGTTTCACGGTCGCGCATCCGCGGGTACCGGTCGCCTTCGCCCCCGCGTTCGCCGACGACATTCACGATGTGGCGGCGCTGCGCACTCTGGGATCCTCGATCGCGGCCGGCACGTGACCGCACGAGACGGCGCTGTTGGACGGGCTTTCTCAGCTCGCTGCAGAGACGCCGTCACGATGGCTGCGTTCGAAATCCTCCATCGCTGCGGCAAGCAGGCGGCGCCACGACGTCACGTTGGGCCGGCGGCGGAGCAACGCGCGCCGCTCCCGTTCCGTCAAACCGCCCCACACCCCGAATTCCACCCGATTGTCCAGCGCATCGGCCAGGCACTCGGCCCGCACCGGGCACCGGTAGCAGATCGCCTTTGCCCGGTTCTGCGCCGCACCCTGCACGAACAATGCGTCCGGATCGACATTCCGGCAGGCCGCATACGCCGCCCAGTCTTTGATCCACGCCATGATCGCCCCGTTCCGTCCACCGGCGCGGCGAGCGCCCACAGCAACCCGTCAACGCCTACCCCCCTTGGTGCACATCGCCGGCTGCACCTGCACAACCGCCCGATGTGTTCTTCGACGGTAGAGAAGATGCGGACGGCGGACCAGACTCCGTTCGGCCCATTTCCCGGTGGTCCATGCGGACCATACCCTCCGTGACCGGCTGGCCACGCGATGAGACCGTCGCAGGTGCGATGCGCCATTGTCCGCCGCGGGTACCCTGCAGGGGTGGCCACTGGGACGTCGACCGAAGGCCGGCTTGGGCCCGGCCGGATCTTCGGGCACCTCCTGACCCTCGGCTTCCTTGCCCTGCTCACCGGGGCTCTGGTAGCCGCCCTGGCCCTTCCGGTCGTCGGCGGCGCGGGCCTCGCCGTCCGCGACATGATCGGCAACATCAGCTTCACCGACCTGCCGCCCGAGCTCCAGACTCCGCCGTTGGCGCAACGCTCAGTGATCCTCGCCGCTGACGGTACGGAACTGGCCACCTTCTACTACGAAAACCGGCAGTCGGTTTCGCTGTCGGACGTTGCCCCGGATATGCGGGAAGCAATCGTCGCCATCGAGGACGCCCGCTTCTACGAACATCACGGCATTGATCCCATCGGCATTCTGCGCGCGTTGATCCGTGACACATCGAGCGGATCCGCGGTACAGGGGGCATCGACGATAACGCAGCAGTACGTCCGCCAAGCACTAGTGGAAATCAACACGCAGAACGAGAATCAAGCCGGCGCCAAAGCCGCGACGGCCAAAACGTTGAGCCGAAAGCTCACCGAAGCGCGCTACGCACTCGCCCTGGAACAGAAGCTGTCAAAGGACCAAATTCTTGAGGATTACCTGAATACCGTGTATTTCGGCAGCGGCGCATACGGGATCGCCGCCGCCGCTCAGCACTACTTCAGCGAGGATCCATCCCAGCTCACCCTGCCGCAGGCCGCCCTCCTTGCGGGCGTCGTCAATAACCCGAGCCGCTTCGACCCCATCCTCAATCCACAGGACGCGCTTGCCCGGCGGAATGTCGTCCTCCAGCGGATGGCTGATCTGCACTACATTACGCAGGCGCAGGCGGACGCCGCGATGCAGGCTCCGATCGGCTTGAAAGTCTCAAAAATCCCCAACGGCTGCGCCACGTCCGTCGCGCCGTTCTTCTGCCAATACGTCGTCGACGAAATTCTGAACAATCCCGCCTTCGGGCCGACCCGGGCCGCGCGGACCAACTTACTCCTCCGCGGCGGGCTCACGATATCGACAACGCTCGACATGCACATGCAGGCCGCTGCACAGAACGCCGTCAATACCGTCATACCTCCGGACCCAACGAAAAACGCGGGACTCGCGGCCGCGATCGATATCGTCGACCCGAAGACCGGTGCAATCCGGGCAATGGCCGTGGACCGTGCATTCGGCAGCGGCGAAGGCGAGACCGAAGTGAACCTCGCCGCGGACTTGGCCCACGGCGGCTCGAGCGGCCGACACGCCGGCTCCACTTTCAAAATCTTCGTGCTCGCCAGTGCTTTGCAGCAAGGCATTCCGACCGGGCTCACTCTGGTGTCACCGAACCGCATCACCATCAAGAAAGGTGCGATGACGGACTGCAACGGCGCGCCGACAAGTGAATGGAACGTCGCCAATGCGGGCGACAGCGAAGCCGGTACGTTCGACATGGTGCAGGCCACGAAACTCTCCGTGAACACCTATTTCGCCCAGCTGGAGGAGAAGACCGGGCTCTGCAAGCCGATCCAAATCGCGGAAGCGATGGGAGTACGGCAAGCCACCGGGGCGCCGCTCGACCAGGTGCCCTCGTTCGTGCTCGGTGCCGAGGACGTCGACCCGCTCACGATCGCCGGTGCGTTTGCGACTCTTGCCAATCAAGGCACCTACTGTCCGCCGTTCGCCATCACCGCGGTCACCCGCCAACTCGGCGATACAACCACCTCGATTCAGGTGCCCGCGTCCACCTGCCGACGGGCAATCGACCCGGCCATCGCGAACGGCGTGACGTCCTTGCTCACCCACGTCCTCGAGCCCGGCGGCACCGGCGCGGGCCTGGGCATCGGCCGGCCGGCGGCGGGCAAGACCGGAACTGACGATGAATACCGCAACGCGTGGTTCAGCGGCTACACCCCGAATCTGGCTGCCTCGGTGTGGGTGGGGAATCCCGACTCGACGACGCCGATGCGCGCAATCACCGTGAACGGTCACTACTACCGGGAGGTGTTCGGGGCGACCTTGGCCGGTCCCATCTGGCAGAAAGCCATGCAGGAGGCGGTGAAGAACCTACCGGTGCAAGCGTTTCCCCAAGCGCCGGACAGCGTGCTGAAGGGTCAGCCCATCACCGTGCCGGACGTCGCCGGTCAGGATCCGCAGACGGCGGTGACCACCTTGCAACAGCTGGGTCTGGTCGTCACGGTCGATCCGACCCCGGTGTACTCCGACCAACCGGCCAATACCGTGGCCGGCACCGACCCGCCGGCCGGCTCGACCGTGTACGTGGGCAACACCATCACCGTGCACCTGAGCAACGGAGCAGGGCCTTCTCCGTCGGCCAGCCTTAGCCCGTCGGCGTCCCCATCGGCCACGGAATCGCCGTCCGCCAGCCCGTCGCCGTCGGCTTCGTCCAGCCCGCCGCTCATCGTCCCGCTCCCGCCGCCTCACCACCCGGGGCGTGGCGCACCGACCCCCTCCGGCTGAAGCGGTCAGCCGGCAAGCTGCTGCCGAACCTCGGCGGCGATCCGCGAACCGTCCGCGCGGCCGCTCAGGCGGGCGGTCAGCAGCTTCATGACCGGGCCGATGAAACGAGCCCCCTCCGGACCGGGGACCGCGCCAACCTCGGCGATGGCCTCGCGAACCGCGGCGCGCAACTCGTCATCGCTCAACGGCTCAGGTAAATATGCGGCGATCACCTCGGCCTCGGCCCGTTCCCGATCGGCGAGATCCTGCCGGCCGGCCGCGGCAAAGGCTTCGGCTGCCTCGTCCCGTTTCTTCCGCTCCCGAAGAAGAACCTTGATGATGTCCTCGTCGGTGAGCGTACGGGCCGTCGCGCCGCTCACCTCTTCGGTGGTAATCGCCGCGAGGGCCATCCGGAGTGTCGCGGTTCGCACCTCATCACGGGCCTTGATCGCGTGTGCGAGGTCAGCGCGGAGTCGCTCCTTGAGGGACATACTGTTCAGTCTCGCATCGCTGCCCGGTGCGCCCGGGCGTTCCTCATCGCTGCCCGGCGCGCCCGGGCGTTCCTCCAACGGAATCTGCATCCGGGCGATTGGACGTCCCGCCTACCCGGTGCGACCGGGCGTCCCTCCGGGAATCGGTTCCCGAGCCGGTGTCCCGCGCTCGGGGCGGTCGGCGAAGAGCCCGCTGACCATACACCGGTTTCTGGAAGACTAGCCGGCATGGTCACTCGTTCGGTGTGGCTCGTCCCCCTCGGCCTGGCAACCGCGGCCGTCGGTTACGCGGCCGGCATCGAGCGCCGGACTCCCGTGCTCCGCCGCGTCACCGTGCCCGTCCTGCCGGAGGGTGAACGACCGCTGCGCGTGCTTCACATCTCGGACGCACACCTCACGCCGCGACAAAGCTGGAAACGCCGGTGGCTCACGAAACTCGACGACCTCGAACCGGACGTCATCGTCAACACCGGGGACAGCATCGCCCACCCGGAGGCCGTACCGGCCTTTGTGGACGCGGTTCAACCGCTGCTCGCCCGGCCAGGCGTCTTCGTCCTGGGCTCAAACGATCGCTACGCGCCTCGGTTCAAGAATCCGCTCCGCTACCTTCTCCCGGA
>Ga0070737_10007094_pt1 | contig 10015 bp, 8 predicted proteins | sample Coa_R1_10_FD_66438 | JGI IMG/M metagenome (GOLD analysis project Ga0070737, IMG submission 66438) | Surface soil microbial communities from Centralia Pennsylvania, which are recovering from an underground coalmine fire - Coalmine... | ecosystem: Environmental > Terrestrial > Soil > Unclassified ...
CCGTGGCCCCAGGCGGGAAGACCGGGGCCACGGGCGTAGTTGGAAGCTGGCGTGACCGTAGTGCTGGGCGCGGTCACTATCGATACGGAACGGACTCGTATCGATATGTATTCCGCACCTCCGGAGAGTTTTTCCGTGGGTGTCTTTTTGGGGCCCGGCCTGTCATGATCGATCTGTCCGGGGACGCCACCAGGGCGCCTCGAGGCCAGGGAGGTCTCTCCATGTCTTCAGCCTCTTCACCAGCAGGTTCTTCTCTCGCTCCGGCGCCAGCGGTCCCGCCGGAGAACGCCCTGTACGGCGGCCAGAGCAGCCGCCGGGTGACCGTGCGGGACATCGCCGCGGCCAAGGGCCGCGGTGAGAAGTGGCCCATGCTCACCGCCTACGACGCGCTGACCGCGCGGGTCTTCGACGACGCCGGCATCCCCGTGCTGCTCGTCGGGGACTCCGCCGCGATGGTCGTCTACGGGCACGAGTCCACCATCCCGGTCACCGTGGACGACCTGATCCCGCTGACCGCCGCCGTGGTGCGGGCCACCCGGCGGGCCCTGGTCGTGGCCGACCTGCCGTTCGGCTCCTACCAGACCTCGCCGCAGGACGCGCTGGGCACCGCGGCCAGGTTCCTGAAGGAGAGCGGCGCGCAGGCGGTCAAGCTGGAAGGCGGCTTCCGGGTGATCCGCCAGGTCGAGGAGCTCGTCGCCGCGGGCGTCCCGGTGATGGGCCACCTCGGCCTGACTCCGCAGTCGGTCAACGCGTTCGGCGGCTACCGGGTACAGGGCCGAGGTGAGGACGGCGAGCGGCTGCTGCACGACGCCAAGGCGCTGGAGGCCGCGGGCGCGTTCTCGGTGGTCCTGGAGTGCGTGCCGTCGGCACTGGCGGCCCAGGTGACCGGGTCGCTGTCCATCCCCACCATCGGGATCGGGGCCGGGGCGGGCTGCGACGCGCAGGTTCTGGTCTGGCAGGACATGGCCGGCCTGTCGCCCAAGGTGGCCAAGTTCGTCAAGAAGTACGCCGACCTGGCCGGCGAGCTGCGCGCGGCGGCACAGGAGTACGCCGCCGAGGTCGTCTCGGGGGCGTTCCCGTCGGCGGAGTACTCCTACCGCTGAGGCTCCCCCTCCCGGCGCGGGCCGGACCCGCCCGTTCCGGCCCGTGCCGCACGGCGGGACCGCCTGCCAGGATGTGACGTATGGACGCTGACGTCGGCGTGGTGGGCGCGGGCACGATGGGAGCCATGGCACTGTGGCAGCTGGCCCGGGCCGGGATCGGTGCTCTCGGCTTCGAGCAGTTCACGCTGGGCCACGACCGCTCGGCGGCTGGCGGAGAATCGCGTATGCTGCGCACCGCCGAGCCGGCCACGGTGCCCGTCCTGCGGCGAGCGGTGCGGCTGTGGCGTGAGCTGGAGGCTGAAACGGGTCAGCGGCTGCTGACCCAGGGCGGCGGACTGGCCATCGGGGCGCCGGACAGCGACCTTGTCCGCGGCACGCTGGAGGCCCTGCGACAGCACGGCCGCCCGCACGAGGTGCTGGACGCCGCAGCCATGGGCCGCCGCTACCCGCAGCACCGGCTGGCGCCGGGCGAGATCGGCGTGCTGGATCGCGAGGCCGGTTTCCTCCGTCCGGAACTGGCGGTGCTGGCGGCGGCCCGCCGGGCGGCCGAACTCGGCGCCGGGATCCTGGAGCGCACACCCGTACTGCGCATCGAGCCGGACGACGGCGGCGTCACCGTGGTCACCGCGGGCCGGTCCTACCGGGTGGGCCAGGTGGTGGTGACGGCAGGACCGTGGACGGCAGGGCTGCTCCCCCAGCTGGCCGCCCTGATCACGCTCCGCCGGATCGTGCTGGCCTGGTACCCGGCCACCGACCCGGCCCGGTGGGCTCCGGACCGCTGCCCGGTGTTCGTCCATCTGGCGGGCGGCCTGGACCTGGCGGGGTTCCCGTCCCTGGACGGCGGCCCGGTGAAGGTCGCCGCCAGCGCTTCGGACAGCCCGCTGGCCACGGCCGGGCAACTCGACCCGCGGGTGGCCCCGGGGCAGCTGGGGGCGGTGAACGCGGGGGTCGCCCGCTGGCTGCCCGGACTGGCACCGCGGCCGGTGCGGGCCGCCGCCTACATGGACGGCTACACCCGGGACAGCCAGCCGCTGGTGGGCACGCTGCCCGGCAGCGGGAACGTCCGGGTGCTGGCCGGCTTCTCCGGCCGCGGCTTCAAGTTCGCGCCCGCGGTGGGCGAGGCGGCGGTGCGCCTGGTCCGCGGACACGACTCCGGCCTGCCCGCCGGGCCGCTGAGCGCCCGGGTCAGCCCGGCAGCGGATCGCCGCGCAGGCTGACCTGGCCGATGGCCTCCGCCAGCCGGGCGTCACAGGCCGCTTCGTCGCCGGCGCCGCAGATGACGTAGGCGTAGCGGCTGATGTAGCCGCCGGGAGGCAGCAGCAGCCGCTCCCCCGGGCTGGCCAGTGCCCCGGCCTCCAGCAGCCCGGGCACCTGCCCGGGAGCGGGCAGCGTGATCTCGCCGACCACGCAGTCCTCCGGTGGGTAGCCGAACCGGATCCCGGTCACCGGGGCGCGGCTCTCGCGGTCCGCGCGCACTGCCGGCCACTGCCCGGTGGCCACGTCCACGGCGACCCGGCCCGGGTCGACGCCGGTGGCCAGCAGGCCCAGATACGGGATCAGGTCACCACCCAGCCGGGCGTTGACCTCGACGATGGCCGGCCCGCGGCTGGTGAACATGACCTCGGTGTGGGTCAGGCCCGATCCCAGGCCGAGCAGGCGGTGCGCCTCGGTCAGCATCTTGGTCAGCTCGGGGTCGGTCAGCAGCGGATCGGCCGCCACCACCACGTGCCCGGTCTCCTCGAAGTACGGGGCCAGCCCGACCCGCTTGTGGCCGACGCAGAACGGCTGGTAGTCCCCGTGGCAGAAGGCACCGTCCACGCTGATCTCGTGACCTTCGAGATATTCCTCCAGGATGACCCCGCCCTCGTAGGCCGGTGCGCCCTCGTGGCTGGTCTTCTCCGAGACGGCGAAGGCCGCGTCCAGGCTTTCCGGACCGGGCACCCGGACCACGCCGATGCTGGCGCCCATCCCGCGCGGCTTGACCACCAGCGGGTAGCCGACCTCGTCCGCGGCCCGGCGGGCCTCCGCCAGGGTGTGGGCCAGGGCGAAGCGCGGCTGGGGCAGCCCGCCCGCGGTCAGCGTCCGGCGGCACAGGTGCTTGTTGCGGCAGCGGTCGGCGCCGGACACGGTCAGCCCGGGCAGGCCCAGATCCTCGGCGATGCGCGCCGTCGCCATCACGATGGTCTCGTCGTAGGTGAGCACCCCGGCCACCGGCCGCTGCCTGGCCACTTCGGCTGCCGCGGCGCGCAGGCCTTCGGCGTCCGGGATCAGCCGTACCTCATCCAGCAGTGGCACCACACTCGCCCCGGCGATCCAGTCCCGCTGCCAGCCCGGTTCGGTGCCGTTCAGCAGCCAGACCGGCCGCCGGGACGCCGCCCCGCGCAGCAGGTACTCACGGTAGGCCCGGCCGCCGCTACCGACGATCAGGACGACCTCGTCCGAACTCATGGCATCACGTCTCATCCTCCGGGAGCAGCACCCATCGGCCAGGCCGCAGCCTACCCGGCGTGGTAATCATCCGCATAAGGGAGAGTATTGCCGAATTTTTCCTGATTGTTGTACTCTCCGGATCGCCGCGGTCCACTGTTGCGGCCGGGAACTATGGGACGTGGGGGTACTGATGAACCAGCCGCTCTCGCCGGCACAGCGCGAAGTCGAGCTGCTAGCTGTCGGCGCTGGCCCGTCCAATCTGGCTCTGGCCGTCGCACTGGAGGAACTCGCTCCGCGCGACCTGGCCAGCAACTCGCTGGTCATCGAGCAGGCGCCCACCATCGGCTGGCAGCGGGGGATGCTGCTGCCGTGGACGCAGACGCAGGTCTCCTTCCTCAAGGACCTGGTCACCCTCCGCAATCCGACCAGCTCGTTCACGTTTCTGAACTACCTGCATTCCGTCGGCCGTCTCAACGACTTCGTCAACCTGGGTACGTTCACCCCGTACCGCAGCGAGATCTCCGACTACCTGCAGTGGGTGGCCGGCTCGCTGACCACGGTCCAGGTGGAGTTCCAGAAGAGATGCGTGCTCATCGAGCCGCTGCGCGACTCCGCCGGCATCACCGGGTGGCTCACCCACCTGGCCGACGGCTCGGTCATCGCCAGCCGTCACCTGTCCATCGGCGTCGGCCGTGACCCGAACATCCCGGCGGTCTTCTCCGGCCTGCCCGCCGGCCGGGTCGCGCACAGCACTCAGTACCTGACCACGATCGGCGAGATCCCGCGGGACCGGCCCTGCCGGGTGGCGGTCATCGGCGGTGCGCAGAGCGCGGCGGAGATGGTCTACTCCGTGCTCCAGGATCTGCCCGGGGCCGAGGTCACCATGATCATGCGCTCGGCGGGCCTGAACTACTACCAGACCAGCAAGTTCACCAACGAGCTGTTCTACCCGACGTTCACCGACGAGTTCTTCCGCGCCGCGCCCGAGACCCGGCAGCAGCTGCTGCGGGAGATGCACCAGACCAACTACTCGGGCCTGGCCCCCGCGCTGCTCGACGGCCTGTACCGGCACATCTACCAGGACCGGCTGGCGGGCAGGCAGCGGCTCCGGATGATCACCCTGGCCGACGTGACCGGGGCGCGGATGGAAGGCGACGACGTCACCCTCACGCTGGCCGATCGCAAGTGCGGCCGGGCCGAGGAACTGGCCTGCGACCTGGTTCTGCTCGGCACCGGGTTCTCTCCCGCCATGCCGGCCCTGATCCAGACGCTGGGCAAGTCGCTGGGCCTGCAGCAGATCGCCACCACCCGGGAGTACATGCTGGCCACCGACGGCACGGCCGTGTGCTACCTGCAGGGGGTGAACGAGGCCACGCACGGCATCGCCGATTCGCTGCTGTCCGTGCTGGCCGACCGCTCCGCCGAAATCGCCGCCGACATCATCGCCCGGTACCGGGCCGGGCAGCAGGTCGCCGCCGTCACACACTGACCCGCGGCACCGGGCCCGGCGGGCCCGGGTGGCCTTCCCATCGGACTTCTCACGCGACAGGGCCTGAACTGATCATGGAAATTCACAAGCTGAACCGGGACACACTGCGTCACGAGAACGGGCTGGACGCTCAGCGGCTGCTGCCCTGGGCGGCGCTCAACGCTCCCTTCGAGGGGTCCTGGTGTGTGATCCGCCAGGGCACTTCCTCGACCCTGCACTCCCACCACGAGCACGAGATCTTCATTGCGCTGTCCGGCGAGTCCGTCCTGGAGTCGGACGGCGAGCGGGCCCCGTTCAGCGCCGGCGACATCGTGTTCCTGCCGCCGGGCAGCAAGCACTGCGTGATCAACGACGGTGACGTGGACTTCGAGATGTACAGCGTGTGGTGGGACCAGGAGATGTCGGAGAGGTTCACCGCCCGCCACCGCGAGGAGTCCGCCGCCGCAGCTACCCCGGGCACGCCGCAGGACGGCAGTTGACCTCCGCCGGGGCCGGCCGCCCCGTCGTCATCATCGCCCCGCCGCCCACCCCGAACGGGGACCTGCACATCGGCCACATGTCGGGCCCCTACCTGGCGGGCGACGTCTACGCCCGCTACCAGCGTGCGCTGGGACGGCAGGTCATCTTCACCACCGGCACCGACGACAGCCAGACCTATGTGCTGGCCAGTGCCCGCCGGGCCGGGCGCACTCCCGGTGAGCTGGCCGCGGCCTCGGCGCGTGACATCTGCCGGTCGCTGGAGCTGATGGGCATCTCGGTGGACGGCTTCGCCCCGTTCGACGACGGTTACCGGGCCGCGGTGCGGGAGTTCGTGGAGCCGCTGCACGCGGCGGGTAAGTTCCGGGCCCGTACCGTGACCATCCCCTACGCCGAGCGCACCGGCGAATTCCTGGTGGAGGGGCTGGTCGCCGGGGAGTGCCCGCACTGCCTGAGCGAAAGCCGGGGTGGGCTGTGTGAGACCTGCGGACTGCCCATCGACTTCGGCGAGCTGATCGGCCCGCGTTCCACCGTGGACCCAGATGAGCCGCTGACCAGCCGGGACGCGACCGTGCTGGTGCTGCCGATGGAGGACTACCGGGATCGGCTGACCGCCTACTACGCCGAACGCCAGCCGTACTGGCGCCCGCACATGCGCCAGCTGATCGAGCAGGCGCTGGCGCACCCGCTGCCCGACTTCCCGGTGACCTACCCGCTCGGCTGGGGCATACCGGCGGAGTTCCCCGAGACGCCGGGCCAGGTGCTCAACGCCTGGGTGGAGGGCATGCCGGCCTCGATGTACTGCACCTACCACGGGGCCGGGCGGGAGGGAGACCGCGACGAGCTGTGGCGGGCCACGCGGGACGCCGAAGTGGTCTACTTCCTCGGCTTCGACAACGCCTACTTCTGGGGCATGAACCACCTGGCCCTGCTGATGGCGCACGAGGGCCGCTACGTCGTGCCCGAGATGATCGTCTGCAACGAGTTCTACGAGCTGGAGAACGAGAAATTCTCCACCAGCAAGGGCCACGTGCTGTGGGCCGGGGACCTGCTCACCGAGGTGCCCCGCGACCTGGTCCGCTTCTACCTGGCGCTGACCTGCCCCGAGCACCAGCGGACGAACTTCAGCCTGACCGGGCTTCACCAGGTCACCGGCCAGCGGCTGGTCCAGCCGTGGAACGAGCTGGCCGCGGCGCTGGCCAAGGCGGTGGCCAACGCCGGTGGCGACCAGGTCGTGCTGCCGGTCACCGGCGCTGCCCGGGCCCACGCGGCGGCACTGGCCGCCCGCTTCCGGGCGTGTTACGAGCTGACCTCCTTCAGCCTGCACCGGGCCGCCGACCTGATCGCCACGCAAGTGATCCGGCTGGCCCGGCACGCGGCCCAGCTGAACGGGGATCACGGCGAACTGGGTGACCTGTTCTTCGAGACCCGGGTCCTGCTGGCCGGCGCGGCTCCCGTGCTCATCGACGTGGCCGAGGCCGCAGGCACCACGTCCAGCCCGGTCACCCTGACCCAGCTGGAGGCCACCGAGGTCACCCCGTTCACGCTGCCCACCCTGGGGCAGCCCACCGCCAGTCACCGATCCGGGACGCCGTCATGAAGCTCCTCGCCGTCGAGGCCAGCCAGAACGCCACCTACTACAGCTCCCGTTACCAGCAGGTCGTGGACTACGGTGCGGACGTCTTCGTGCTCAACGGCGAGGGGACGCCGGACTTCTGGCCGGCCGCCCGCTACCGGATCGCCGGGTCGAAAAAGATCAGCGAGCTGATCGCCGCCGCCCGGGACTGGGACGACGAGGAGCACTTCGACGGGGTGTTCACCTTCTCCGAGTCGGCGGTCACCACCGCCGCCGCCCTGGCCGACGCCCTCGGCCTGCCCAGCATCGGCCTCGAGGCCGCGGTGACCAGCCGCAACAAGCTGCTGATGAAGCAGGCCTACGAGCGGGCCGGAGTGCCCTGCGCGCGGTTCCGGCACGTGCGGAGCCTGGCTGACGCCCAGGCGGCCGCCGCGGAATTCGGCTATCCGCTGATCCTCAAGCCGGTGCTCGGTGCGGCCAGCAACTTCGTGTTCCGCATCGACGACGAGGCGGAACTGGCCGAGCGGTACGCCCAGTCCATCGAGGGCATCGAGCGGATGTCCTGGCTGCTGATGGAGGCCGAGGGCCTGGACGCCGGGCCCGGCGGCCTGCTGGCCGAGTCGTTCCTGGACGGCCGGGAATGCCTGATCGAGGCGCTGGCCTGGGACGGCGAGGTCTACCTGGGCTCCATCGTGGACCGGGTGACGATCGAGGGCGAAACCTTCGACGACGACGTGCACCACGCGCCCAGTACGCTGACGGTTGAGCAGGTAGCCGAGGTGCACCGGGTGGTCACCGCGGCCGCGCACGCTCAGGGCCTGCGGCGCAGCGCCATGCACGCCGAGATCCGTTTCCACGGGGGCCGCCCGCACGTGCTGGAGATCGCGGCCAGGCCCGGCGGCGGCGGCCTGGACTTCATGGCCAGGATCAGCGGCGGCTACTGCCCGGTCCGCGCCGTCATGTCGGTGGCCTGCGGTCAGCGCCCCGAGGTCGCGCACTACTCCCCCACCGGGGTGCACACCGCGGCTATGTGCCTGATCAGCCAGGCGGGCACGATCGAGTCGGTCACCGTGCCCGACGAGGTGGCGAACTCGCCGCAGGTGTTCTTCCTGAAGATCACGGCCCAGCCGGGTGACGTGATCAGGCGGCCGCCGGATGGCAACAGCATCCTGGGCTTCCTCGGTGCCCGGGGCGGCTCGTTCGACGAGGCCATGGACACCGCGACCGGCCTGGCCAACCGGATCCAGGTGCGGATGCGACCCTGATGAGCGCCGCACCGGTCTCGCCCGCCGCGGCCACACCCACCGCTCCACCGCGCCCGGGGCGGGCCGAGCGGCTGATCGTCCCCGGCAACTTCATCACCTGCCTGGGCAACGGGATTCAGCTCGACGCCACCAGCGTGCTGCTGGTGCGGGCGGACAAGGCCACACTCGCCGTGGGCTGGCTGTTCATCGTGGTGGCCATCCCCCAGGTGCTGCTGTCGTGGTGGTTCGGCCGGGTGGCCGACCGCTACGACCGGCGGCTGCTGTGCCTGCTGTGCGACCTGACCAGCGCGCTGGCCGCGCTGGCCCTGCCGGTCTGGCTCATCCTGGGCGGCCCGGCCAGCACCTCGTCCTACCTGACCAACCTGGTGCTGGCCGCGGTGGCGGGCTTGTTCATGCCGGCCAGCAACGCACTGATCAAGGAACGGGTCCCGCGCGCCCGGCTGGGCCGGTTCAACTCGCACTTCGAGATCTCGACCCAGGCCGGCACCCTGCTGTCGGCGGCGGCCGGCGGGTTCATGATCCAGCTCTACGGGGTCAAGCCGCTGCTGTTCTTCAACGCGGCCACGTTCCTGGCCTCGGCGCTGTTCTGGATCGCGCTGGGCCGCCGCCCGGCGCATTCCCCCGGCACCCCGGGCCGGCCCGCCACCGCGGCCACCGGGCCCGGCGCCCCACCCGCCGCCCGGCCGTCCCGGCCCGCCCCGCTGGCCTGGCTGGGCCTGCTCTACGGCAGCGGCCAGCTGGTCATCACGGCCAGCAACACCCTGCTGGTCGTGCTGATCCTGGAAGCCTTCCACCGCGGCCCCGGCTATCTGGGCCTGGTGGACACGTTCGCCGGCATCGGGGTGATGCTGGCCGCCGCGGTGTTCCCCCGGGTCAGCAGCCGGATCCGCGGCCCCCGGCTCGCTTTCCTGGGTATGCTGGGTTCCGCGGCGTGCATGGCGTGCGAACCGTTCAACGTCTACGCCACCATGGCGATCATCTTCGTGTCCGGCGTGTGCTTCGGCCTGGGCCGGATCTCGGCCCGCACCCTGCTCATGTCCGCGGTCGATGAAGGCCGCGCCGGCAAGGTGTTCGGCGCGACCAACGCGTTCGCCCTCGGCTTCGGCGCGGTGGTCACCATCGGTCTTTCCGAGGTCTCCGACCACGCCACGGTCAAAGCCGGCTTTCTCTGCCTGGCTGCGGTGACCGCCCTGACCGTGTGCGTCGCGTCCCTCGCTATCCGCCGGGCAGGCCGGGCCGCTCTCGGCTCGCCGGAGACTGTGCGGCCGCCGCTGGCCGGGTAACCGGCGGCGGGCCGGCCGGTCAGATGTCGGTGATGCGGAGGCCGGCGTGCGCCTTGTAGCGGCGGTTCACCGAGACCAGGTTGGCGGTCAGGCCCTCGATCTGGCCGCAGTTGCGCAGCCGGCCCGCGTAGATGCCGCGCACGCCGGGCAGCCGCGAGGCCAGCGCCTGCACCAGGCCGGTTGCCGCCCGGTCGTCGCCGAGCACCAGCACGTCCAGGTCCAGCTCGGCCACCTCGGGGTCGAGCAGCAGCACCGCCGACACGTGATGGAACGCGCCCACCACCCGGCTGTCCGGCAGCACCGCCGCCGCCTGCTCGGCCGCGCTGCCCTCCGGCGGGCGCAGCGCGTACGCCCCCCGCTGGTCGAAGCCGATCGGGTTCACGCAGTCGACG
>Ga0070737_10007095_pt1 | contig 10015 bp, 7 predicted proteins | sample Coa_R1_10_FD_66438 | JGI IMG/M metagenome (GOLD analysis project Ga0070737, IMG submission 66438) | Surface soil microbial communities from Centralia Pennsylvania, which are recovering from an underground coalmine fire - Coalmine... | ecosystem: Environmental > Terrestrial > Soil > Unclassified ...
GCTACGACACCGTTTATCCGGCCGCCGTCATCCTCGACGCGATCGCGTTCGGATCCGGGGATTCCCGCGCCGCCGCGAGTGTGCTGCAGCGCTACCCGCACGATTACGTGCTCACCTGGCCAGGCAGCAGACCCGACGCGTTCATGGAGCACGCACGGGGCTGGAAATTGATCTATCGCGACCGCGACGCGGAGTTGTTCGCCCGCGCAACTTCGGCGGCGGCAAAGTTACCAGGCCTGCCAGTTGTCGGCATCGAGCCTGCGCACAGGAATTTTCCTTGATCTTCGAATCACGCCCGGCTGCCGGGTCCCAACCGGTGGACGTCAATCCGTGTCGATCCTCCGTGTCCGGGGCGGAGGGCGAGCAACGCCGGCCGAGATCCGCGGGATACCCGCCGAAGCCTTCGGGTTTCGCGGCCGGAGATCGCCGGCTCTGCTTATGGATTTGGAGTCTGACTTTGGCCGTTTTCCTCATTTCTCCCGTAACCCAGGTGCTGGATTCCCGCTTCAGTCTGCTGCTGACCGAAACTTTGCTCCATCATCGCACCTTCGACCTCCGACGCCATGTCCCACAAGACATCGCGTCGGCGGTTGACTCCCGTATGAATTCATTGCGCCGATCGACGTCTTACGAACTCCTGCGGGTCAACAACACGATCGTCTACGCCTACCCGCTGGGCGGCTCGATCCTGTCGATTCCGTTCGTGGCTGCGCTGAATCTATGCGGGCTCTCGAACATCGGCGCCCACGGGCAATACCGTGCGGGCGCGGAGGATGCGATGCAGCGCATCATAGCGTCGCTGCTGATGGCAACCCTGGCTGCGATTTTTTACCGCATGGCGCGCTTGCGGTTGCCGCAGCGATGGAGCGCGGCTATCGCGCTGGGAGCGGCCTTTGGAACTCCCCTTTGGAGCACACTTTCGCGGGCGCTGTGGGGACAGACGTGGGCAGTGTTTTTGACCGGCTATCTCGCGTACCGGCTGCTCGAAGACGACACGAAAACCCGTCCGGCCAACGGCGCAACCTTGGCAACGTTGGCGTCATGGGCCTTTTTCGCCAGACCCACGGGTGCGATCGCCGTAATCGGAGTGACCGCCTACCTTGCCCTGCACAGACGGGCGCTGCTGGCACAATGGTTGGCCGCCGGCCTGTTTTGGCTGGCCTGCTTCCTGGCGCTCTCCTGGAAAGTCTACGGCGTACTGATTCCTCCCTACTATCAGGGTGAGACGCTGCGAAGCGGGCCGATAGCCGGAGCCATCGCGGCTATCCTGTTCAGTCCTTCGCGCGGGCTGTTTGTCTTCGTCCCCACAAGTTTGTGGATATTGTCCCTGGCCCTCTGGAGATTCCCCGTGCTGCGCCAGCGGGCGCTGGCATCTCTGGCGCTCGGCATCTGGCTGGTGTATCTGCCCCTGATCGCATCGGACGTAAAGTGGTGGGGCGGCTACTCATACGGACCGCGCCTGATGGCCGACCTGATCCCGTGGCTGGTGCTGCTGGCGGTCCTCGCCTGCGAGGTCCAGTTGCGAAGCCGCCCGGTTCCTTCATCAGGTACAGCCGTGTCGATGAGCAGCGCGGTCACCGTGTTGGGCGCCATAGCTCTTGCCATCAGCATCGTCATGAACGCTCCCGGCGCCCTGTACGACGCAACCATGCTGTGGAACATCGCACCCGCCGACCTCGACAAGCATCCGGAGCGAGTATGGGACTGGAAGCACCCGCAATTCCTGGCCTGGGCCGAACCCGACACAACCAAGACGTCGATCGCCGGCGGCTTGAAGAAATGATTTCCCAGCACCAAGCTCGTTTCAGTCCGAGCGCCTCGCCGCGAGCAATGCACATCGCGATTCGAAATCCACGTCCCGTATGGGCTGCTGCCATAGTTTCGGCCCAAAGTACGTCCCCAGACCCGAAGACAGTTTGTCAGACCGCGCGAATACGGCCTGTTGTGTGGATAACCTGCACTGGCGCGGCCGTTCAGGCGATTAGACAAATCAATTCAATTTTGGAAGGATTCGCGGCGTATCGTCATGAACAACGGGCCAGGTAAACAGCCACTTCAAGCTCCCTTCCGTTTGCCTGTCGTTGAGGGCGGTTTGCCGCGTACCAAGGAAGCGCCGCAGCAGGATGGAGGGCCAGCCGGCAGTGAGAGCACCGCCGAGCAAGTGGAACTCAGCGTGGTGATACCCTGTCTGAATGAGGCGGACACTCTGGAAAGCTGTTTGCAGAAAGCCCAGCGGGGGCTACGCGACTCGGGAAGCGTGGGCGAAATAATCGTCGCCGATAATGGTAGCGAGGACGAATCGGTGCAGATCGCCCAACGAATGGGCGCCCGGCTCGTACACGTTGCCGAACGAGGCTACGGCAGCGCGCTGATGGGCGGGATCGCGGCCGCGCGCGGCAAATACATCATCATGGGCGATGCGGACGGGAGCTACGATTTCGAAGAAATACCCAGATTTCTGGACCGGCTCCGCGAAGGCTACGACCTGGTCCAGGGCTGCCGGTTGCCATCCGGAGGCGGTACCGTGGCACGCGGCGCGATGCCATTTTTGCACCGGCGGCTCGGCAATCCGCTCTTTTCGCTGCTGGCCAGGCGCTGGTTCAAGTCCCCGTTTCGGGACGTTTACTGCGGGATGCGAGGCTTTGCCAAGGCTCACTACGAGCGTCTTGAACAGCGCTGCACCGGGATGGAATTCGCCACCGAGATGATCATCAGATCAGCGCTGTTTGGCGCGCGGACCGCTGAAGTGCCGATCACCCTTCATCCCGACGGACGCAAGTCGCACAAGGCGCATTTGAAGACCTTCCGCGACGGCTGGCGGACATTGCGATTTTTTCTGCTCTGTACCCCGCGCCAGTTGTTCCTGATCCCCGGCGCAATCCTGTTGGTGTTGGGCTTGATCGCCTATGGCCTGGCGCTGCCCGGGTTTGACATCCACGGTATACGTTTCGACGCCCACACGCTCCTGTTCGGCACTTTGGCGCTGCTGTGCGGCTACCAGGCGATCTTTTTCGCCATCGCCGCCAAGATTCTCGGCATCAAAGGCGGCTTGCTGCCGCCCGATCCGCGAGTCGAACGCTTCGTCAGCAAAGTACCATTGGAGGTCGGCGTAATCCTCGGCTCATGCGCAATGCTTATCGGCACCGTGCTGCTCGGCACCGCAATCAACCACTGGCGGCTGGTCCACTTCGGCAACTTGAACTATGCGCAAACGATGCGTCTGGTGGTACCCGGTGCCACACTTACTGCATTGGGATTTCAGACAATCCTGTCCGCCTTCCTTCTAAGCTTGCTGGATCTGCCCCAACGCTGATCCTCGCCTTTCTGCCGAGCAGCGGCCTTTTCCATGCGGATAAATCGTCGGTCGGGCGCCCAAGCGCATAGGTATGCGGCGGCAAACGTCTTGCTCAGTCGTTACGCTCATAGACCAACGCGGCAAGACCGCCGCTGCCACCGCCGGCCTCGAACTGCCCAAACTCGTTGATGACGTGATAATGGGAGAGTATCCACCGATAAACGATCTGATCGAAGTCGACTCCAAATCGCGGCGTTCCATATTCCTGGAATGACCGATCCGTAAGCACAACGTACTTAGGGTTGGCGCGACGCAGGTCCGAGACGTAATCGCGCTGCTGATCCGGGGATCGAAATCCCGGCAGAAACGTATACCACCGGTCCGGCGCCTCGGTTTCAGTAATCGCGTAGAACATCGGTCCTTCGGGAAGCACGACGACCCGCTGCCTCTCCTGCTTCTGATTCAGGATAAACTCGGTGATTTGTCTACCCACCCTCGCTTCCTCAGGCGTTACGTATATCGAGCCCCAGCTAGTGGTAAACTTGGCGGTTCGCTCCGACGGCCCCGGAAAAAGAATGAAGAGAAGCATCAGTACTTCCGCCGTCATGATCACGTTGACGGCATTGGGTCGGTTGGCGTTAACCGCCACGTCGGCGTGATCCACTACTTCGGCCAGACACAATAGGAAACTCAGGAACAGCGGCGGCGCGTAGAAAATCGCGTATCCAAACGGGACGATTTGGGTAAATACACGCAGTGCGCAAGAAATCGCGAATAGGTGATACGCCGCTAGGGCGAGAGCCAAGCGATCGCGGGGCGATTCTACGAGCCGATAAATGGCTGCTAGCCAAGCCATCAGACCGATGAAAAACATGCTCTTGGGGTAGAATAGCATCGACTGTAAAAGTCCAAGCAGCTGCGCCCCGAACGGCAAGCGACCCGTAAACGGGGGAATGACACGGGCGAGCGAAATCTGAAGCCCCACACCCGCAGCTAACCACATTCGGCCGCTGCGTGATCTCAGCGCTCGTGCGATGCCGTACCACAGCCCTACGCTCAGCATCGCGGCGGCGACAAGGATACCTACCTCTATCGGATCAAAGCGAAATCCTGCATTTCCATATAGATATCGCCCCTGGCGCCTGAAAAAGTAGGGACCGGGAGGTCCAATCCAGTTTTCGAGTACGAGTGCAGGCGATAGATTCAAGACGAACCATGCATAGATTGCGGCGGCAATGATCAGTCCCGGGAACGACGTTACCGCTTTTCTTATCAGGACAATCGCGGAGCGCTGGGCCAACGCGTCGAGCAGGGCGGCGCCTGCCAGTATCGCATAACATGCCTCTCCGATCTCAGGCTTGCACAAAAGCGTGAGGCCGGCGGCCACACCTGCAATAACCAACGCGGAAGACCCACCATGGACAATGTGGCGAAGCACTAAAAGCGCACACAGCAATGCGAGAAATAAAGCGAAGGACGCAGCATAGGAGTAAGGGAAAATGAAGTTCATGAAATTCGGCGCGAACCCCTGGAGCAGCAGTCCCAAAGCTGCGGTGAATCCGACTACGGGCTGTTGCAGCATTGCCCCAATGCGGTAGAGAAGTAGGGCGCAGCCGATTGTTGTTATCAGGCCGAATGCGTAGAAGACGAGCAGATGCGGTCCGAAGGTTGCCAGCAAGGCCGCCTCTATATAAGGCATCAGCGGACCGTATGGGTACCAGATATCGCGGTAAAGGAGCCTTCCGCGGAGAATCTCCATGGGGACATAGAGTTCGCGGCCACAATCGATTTGAATGTCTCCCCAACTGGCCCATGTCCACCAGGCGAGCACCAGTGCAAGGCCGATAATCATCGCTTTTAGCATCGCGTCACGATACTCGAACAGCGACCGGATGAGCCGACGTTCCGCTAGTACCTGGCCATCCAATTCACCTTCCGCACTTCTCATTGCGCTTCCGAATCGCGCCGCCAGTCTTGCCCCACCCTATCCCGGCACTTCTCCGCCGCCATACGTCGAAGCAACCCGCCAGCCAGACCTTCAGCCTCAAAAGCTCTTCGTTACAGCGTCTCAGTGACCGTTACGGTTTTCCTGGACTCGCGGCCAACATAACAGCCAGATCCAGACCCTGCCGATCGAATCTCATCAGCAACCAGCCTCTCGTATCAGCACTGATTGAAGCACGAAACATTTCCGGATACGGAAAGAAAACTTCTTTCGCCGCGCGTCCGTATCTATCGATGACTCGCCTGAGGTCCGCATAGTCGCCGAAAATACCGATGCCAACCATCGCTTCCCCATCCTGCCCCAACCAGAGGTCTTGCCACACTTTCGGGTTTTTTGGATCAGCGCCGGTTGTAGTAGGCGGCAAGGTCAGAAGGTTCAATCGCGCCGCCTCCCAAGGTGTGAGCCGGTCCAGCGGCAGGCCTCTGGCCCAATAAGCATCTGCCGCCATCACCATTGCAGTGAACGCGCCGGTTATCTCGGATTTTGCCGCCTCTTCAGCTGTCATCGCTGAATAACGATCACGCACTTCACGCGGCACGCGGTAAAGGATCACGTCGTCCACCGAGCTGCCGGTCAGGTGTAATGAACCAAGCCACGCGGGCCAGCGCTCGCGCGCCTTGCCGGCCACGATAATCGTTTCGACGTGGTGAGCGCCGAGAAAGAATTTCAGTTGAGCTGCAAAGTCAAACGAAGGTTCTCCGTTGTAAAGAGCCCGCCCGGCGGGCCAGCCCCAAAATTCGGCAGTTGTCCGACCTAAAGAGCCGCCAACCATACGGTAATACATCCCAGTCTGCGTCTGCCATAGCATACTGTTCCGGTCGTGCCGTCCGTAGGGCAAAATCAGCGTGATTTCGTCCTTTCGCAAGTAGCGCCTGAAACTGCCGTGGGCAAAAAAGCTCGGGATGTCAGCTTTTGAAATCCACCATCGGCCTCCAAGATTAGGAATCAGTGACCCAATGCATAAAATTGCCAGTATCGATTTGCGCATCCCGTGAGGTGGTGTTGATAGGTAAAGAGCGATCAGCAAGGCAAGGTCGAGGAAGGCGAACGCCATGAACCTGCCGGGCAGGGCCTTGTCGATGAGGGGAAGATGCGCCAAAAGCGCCGCCGGGAGGCCGATGCTTTCTCTTCCGGCAATGTGCAGGACCGGCCCTAGCGATGCTACGGCAGTTGCTAATAGAGCAAGAATCATGGTCCGGATCGCCGGATTGGCGCGGTCGGTCAAACTATAGTCGAGCACCAGCCACAGCATTGGAATGCCAATGTAGGCCGTATCCTCCGCATAAATTTTCGGCAGCTGCATCGCGAACGAATTTATCGGCCCCGGCACCGCGATTAGCAGGATTGGCGGTGGCACCAGGAAAGCCAACAGATCCGACGAGAAAACATCCGGCGGAAAGATCGCACCGCGGGGGAAATCATCAAATAAAGCATAATAGAGAAAAGGAATGAGCGCAATAGCGGCTAAGGCCAGCCCTAGTGAGGCGAGGGCGCTGACTTCCCAAAGCCCGCTACGGACTGCCGCACCCATCGTGAACATCGCGATCACTATCACAATCGCGCCAAACAATACCGCAGTTGCAAGCACCTCGTTGCAGCACAGAAACTGGACCAGAGCCACGGTAGCGAATAGCACCACGAAGTTGGCCCGTGATACGCGCTTTTCTACACGCAGGATAACCAAGAGTACTGCCAGCGGCACCGGGAAGATGAGAACAAGGGAAAGATGGCCCAGCAGATGGCCCAGCATGTACGGCGAAAAACCGAACAGGTATCCTCCGACGAGTGCCGGCAGGAAAGAGCGGCACACATGGTAACATAATATGAATGTGCACCAGGCGGCGAGTGCGGGCGCCAGCAGCATCAGCACGTTCCACGATGCGACCGGGCCCCAAGTCCGGGTGATGGGCACCATGAGCAGTGCAGGTAGCGGCACGCAAGGCGACCACGTGATGTTGAAGCCCTGCGGCGCGAAGACCAGCTGCGTTACAAAAGGATTAAGACGATTCGCCAGCGCGTATGGCCACCAGGCCAGAAACCACATGTAAGCCGATGGGTCGGCCGAGCCGGGCATGCCGATATAGGTGTGCGAGAAGTCATCGAGGACCGGAAGACCGAACCACAAAATTGCGGCTCCCAGGTAAATCGCCAGCCCGAGGAGCGCCCGAAGGAAGCTTTGGCAAGATGCTTTCATGACCGCAGAAAATGCAGGTGGAGTTGTGCCGTAGATCCGCGGCCCGTGGCAAGCGCATCGCGGGGTCCTTCGTTATCGGAAACGAGAAAGCGGAGCTCTCGGTGGCACGCCCGTCGTTGGCCCCGGCGGACCACGATGCCTAAAACACGCAAATTCGACGGCATGCCGCCTGTGGATCTCCGCTCGCATATGGCGGTTGAGCGCTGATGCCGTGGCGCGCAGCGACACTGTCACATTCTTTAGCAGAAACCCGTTCAGACGCTGAGTTTCGGCCACCTCAGAAGAGTCGTCCAGGAACTGCACGGGGACCGTACTTCGCAGCGGATCCAACTTGGCCCGGGTTTTCGGGCATCGAACGGGTCCGCTCACTTCCGGAGCTCACGCAAGTGACGGACGAAGTCGGTGGCCAATTCAACTGCCTCGGCCAGGTTCTGCTCCAGGGTGCGGGGAGAGCGCTTGGGCGGTTTGAAGGAATGGTCGCCATCCTCGAGCCAGGCAATCCGTATGCGCGTTGATAGTTGGTAGCCGGCGACCTCCGCGCGGCTGCCCAGCCCGTCGCGGGTGCCCTGCACGATCAGCGCCGGCGTGCGCAACTGGCGCAGATGCTCGATTCGCGGCTGTTGTGGGCGGCCCGGCGGATGGAACGGATAGCCCAGGCAGACCAGGCCCGCCGCGCCGGCCTCATCGGCGATCAGGCTGGCGATCCGTCCGCCCATCGACTTGCCGCCAATCACCAACCGTGCCGCCCCGCCCAGCTCCTCGATGACCTCGTGCCAGGCGGCGCGCAGGACCGCTTCGCGGTCGGGCGCCGCGCGCCGGTGCGTGCGGCGCCGCGCGCTCATATAGGGGAATTCGAAGCGCACGACATGGATGCCGGCCGCAGCCAGACCCGATGCGATCTCGTTCATGAACGGCGAATCCATCGGCGCACCCGCGCCGTGGGCCAGCACCAGGGTCAGCGGGGAATCCCGCGGTCCATCGTGTAGGAGATCCATCTCCACGCATATTCCCGGTGTTCTAATGTAGAAGCAAGGCTTATAGGTGGCAGGCGGCAGCTCGCTGCAAGGATTGTTCGCCGCAGGCTTTCCCTGGGGCCTTGACTCTGCCGGTTGCCCTGCCTAAGTTATTCGCACTGGCAAGTAATATTATGTTTAGACTATCAGCTATAAGTTTTTACCTGCAGTATGTCGATCCCAGTCCAACTTTCAGTAGGTCAGGTTCAACATACAAGTTGTATAAGGGGGGCTTACATCGCAAAGTAAGCCGCCATGGCCAGAACGTAGTGAGCGGGTAACCAGCGAGGAATTCGAGCATGATACTGTTAAACAACCCGTGGCTGTGGTTGGCCGCCATTGCCGTGGCGTGGGTGCTGCTGCCTGCGCCCGGCCTGCGCAGGAAGAGGCGCTGGCGCTGAGCGGGCTGACGGATCGGCGCGCGCGATTGAAATCGTAAACAAGGGTCTGGCTGGGCGGCCGGGTGGGACCGTGCCGCTGGGGTGATTTTTTGTCCCTGCCACCGTGCGGGCCCAACAAAAGCCCGCTTGACTGTGCCCGGCCAAACATCAATGCTCACAGCTTGCGGAGAGGTTCGGGAGTCCGGCTTAACCGGCGTGACTCGAAACCACGTGTGCCCTTGTGGCACCGAGGGTTCTGCCAGCAAAGGCTCTCTGGTACATCGGTCGCTGGCCGACCCAAACTTTCCGGATCGCCGGAACGTTGCAGTTCCGGCCGCGGATGCTAAGAATGGCCCGTAGTAAAGCGCTCGGCAATCTGGAAGTGGAGCCCAAACTGGGGGGTGGTGGGTTGCCCGGTCAGCGGCTTCATGGGGCGATGAAGCCCGGCCGGTGAAAGCGCGATGCTTGAGCGCATTGCTGAACAACTGAGAACGCCCACGATAGTGGCGCTCCTGTGGATGGTGGCTCTCGCTCAGGCACTGCGCACAGCAACGCTGCTCTCGGGACAAGACCTGCGATCCGACTTCAGTATCATTTATGTATCGGCAATGGTCCTGCGTCAACGTGGCGATCCCTACTCAGCGGACTTTGACCGCATCACGCGGCAGCTCGGAGCCGACACCGCGCTGGTTCATCGCGCCACCGATCCACCAAGCTTCGTGTTATTGACGCAGCCGCTTGCGTTTTTGCAGCCGGCGGCCGCGTCCAAACTTTGGCTGGCAGCGAACGCGGCCTTCTTCGCCCTCTCCCTATGGCTGATCGTATCTGAATTCCCAGAGTGTGGGCTCACTTTGGTGGCGTTAGCCATCATATATCCGCCTGTCGCTATCCATTTCTTTTTCGCACAAAAGAACCTTGTCATTTTGTTGTTAGTGTCGGCGATGATTTGGCTGATGAACCGCAGCCGCCACCGATCCGCAGGGCTGTGCCTGGCGCTGGCGGTGCTCATGAGGCTCTTCCCCGCAACCATCGTCGGTTACCTTGTCGTCGAGCGGCGATGGCTTGCCTTGCGCTGGTGTCTGGCTGGGCTGGGCATAGGCATTCTACTCACCGTATGGTTCATCGGCC
>Ga0070737_10007096_pt1 | contig 10012 bp, 9 predicted proteins | sample Coa_R1_10_FD_66438 | JGI IMG/M metagenome (GOLD analysis project Ga0070737, IMG submission 66438) | Surface soil microbial communities from Centralia Pennsylvania, which are recovering from an underground coalmine fire - Coalmine... | ecosystem: Environmental > Terrestrial > Soil > Unclassified ...
CGCGTATATGAGGCCACATTTCAGACCGATTTCAAGCTGTCCGTATTAGCTTCGACACGAGAGCCTGTCAGGGCGCTTGTCTTGGCATAATAGAGCAAAAGGAAGTACATGGCGTAGGCGCCGATGAAGCTTCCACCCATCTGTGCTGATGATCCCTGGGCACTGAACCCGGATAAGACGAATAGGAGGCCCCCAATTATCGCTGAGATTATGAAGAACAGTCCAAGTATCGAGCAAACTGTGAGCGACCTCCTGTGCCTAGCAAGAGCCAGAGGAACCAGGATAATGCCGAGTACCAGTATTATGATGGCCTCCAATTCATGCCAGATGAACAAAGGTCCAATCCCCTTCACAGACAGGATAAGGTTAACATAGGTTCCCGGAGTAATGCCTTTCGGAGAAACAGAGGGATAGACTCCAAAAAGGTTCACAACATCTCCTGCCCACGCCTGAATGGAGAGGAACACAAGAATGAGAACATTTGCAACCGTGAATGCCGAATATCTGCCGGTACTCATTTTTTCCCAAGTTCAATAAATCAATTAACTATTAAATTATCGTTTATCAAAACATTTCAGACTGCCACCGGAAATGTTGTTTCTTAGGATCACGTTTTATTCAAACATGCAATTATCTACGGTGTCGTCGAATCCATTCTTCCGCAAAAACGCAGATGGGTACGCAAAGAGCGAATCTCACAAAAGAGGTCACGATCTTGAAACTCTGATAAACCTGATGAGTCCAAAGGGTACTGAAAAACTGCTCGACATTGCAACAGGGACAGGATTCACGGCTGCTGCATTTTCCCCTCTGGTTAAGGAGATAGTCGCAATAGATCCTACCCGGGAAATGCTTCAGAAAGCCATAGAATTAGCCACTGAAAATGATATCAGAAATATTAGGTTCCTGAATTTGGGGTGGGAGGAATTAAGGGACTATGAGGAGTTCGATCTTGCCGTATGCAGGAGGGCTGCTCATCATTTTCAGGACAAACAGGCATTTTTCTCAAAAGTATATAAAGTCCTGAGGCCGGGAGGAAAATTCGGCTACGTGGACATGGTAACTCCAGACGAAGATTTTTCCGGCTTTTTTAACAGCCTCGAGAGGACAAGGGACCCAACGCATGTCTATGCCCTTAAGGTAGCGGAAATACTCCAAATTGCCAATAATTCCGGATTCAAGCAAATTGGCTTAAGGATAGAAAATGAGAGGCTAACTTTCGATAATTGGCTTTACCCCGTCTCAGCTGGCTCTCCGGAGGGAAAGCGCTGTCTGGACTACCTTGCGTCAGCATCAGAGGATAACCTAAGGCTAATAGATTATGACCGGAATGATAATTCCTTTGTGAAGCGCAGAGCGGTAGTAGTGTTTCGGAAAGACTGACTCTGAAACTCGCGCTACTTCACGCATCCTAAATCAGAATATGGGGTTCTATCCGTCGCGCCACAGCAATATTTCTAATTTTTGAACCCTGATAACAATTTCTGGAAATGTCAGGTTTTATTCAAGTAAACTTTTGTTTACTTTCCTCCTTTTATGCCGGCCTATAATGTCCTGATATGGGCATGAAAAGGGTTGAACTAAGGGTATATGGAATGACCTGCAACGACTGTGCATTAAAAGTAAAGAAAAGTCTCGAAAACGAAGGTTTCAACGACGTTGTTGTGTCACTGGAGGGCAGAACGGCCTCATTTATGGTTGAGGAGGGGAGGAATCCCGAGGACGCCCTGAAATCCCCAGTTTTCGGAGCAAAGTCTCCATACAAGGCTCAGATCAGGAGTGTTTCATAAATATGAAGGAAGAACAGTATGATATAGTGATTTTAGGCCGGGGTGCGGCATCATTCTCAGCAGCTATCAAAGCAAGCGAGCTTACCGGGGGCGAAGCCAGAATCGCTATGATCGGCTTCGGACCCATAGGCGGTACATGCGTGAATGTGGGGTGTGTACCTTCAAAATATCTTCTGGAGGCGTCACATCGGGTTTTCGACCCTGGCATTCCTAGGATCAAAGGTATTTCCGGGCAAAAAATCGATTTCAATTTTGCAGCTGTGATGAAAGGCCTCAGGGATTTTGTGAAGTCTGCAAGAGAAGGAAAATATGAGGGAGTGATAAAATCCTACAGCAATGTAACAGTGTTCGAGGGAAAAGGCAGGTTTGTTTCAGAAGACACCATCGAAGTCGTCAACAACGAAGGCAGGATGTCAGCCAAGCTGAAGGGTTCCTCTATAATAGTCGCAGTGGGATCCAAACCAGCGATTCCGAAGATACCGGGATTAGATGGTGTCCAGTTTCTGACGAGCGACAACATATGGCGGATTGAGAGCCTGCCTAAATCGGTCACAGTGATAGGTGGAGGATCGATAGGCATAGAACTGGGGCAGGCGCTCCTTCACTTCGGTTCAGAGGTGACAGTTATTGAAGCCATGAGTGATATACTTCCACAGACAGAGCCGGAAATCGCCAAAGCTCTCCGGCAAAGGCTGGAGTCGGAGGGAATGCGTTTCCACCTCAAATCACAGATAAAGCAGGTTTATAGCAAGGATGGGAAGATTTTCACAGAGGTTATCAATCACAAGGGTTTACAAACTATTGTGTCTGATTCACTCCTCGTTGCAGCAGGCAGGGTGCCCAACACCAACGATCTTGGACTGGAGAATGCTGGAATAAAGACGGACGGTAGGGGCTACATAGTAACGGATTTAAATATGAGAACAAGCAATCCAAGGGTTTATGCTGCCGGAGACTGTGTTGCAAAAACCCTTTATCTTGAGACCCTCGCTGCGAGAGAGGGGGTAATAGCCGCAGAGAACATCTTTGGCGCAGATAGCCAGGTTGATTACAACTCAACCCCCTGGGCAGTGTTTACATCCCCCCAGATCGCAGGGGTCGGTGAGAGGGAAGCCGACTACTCCAGAAGAACAGGCGCATGCAGCTGCAGAATTCTGCCGCTCAGCGCCTTAACGAAGGCAAGCATTGTAGGGGAGACAGAAGGTCTGATTAAGATAACAACCGATCCAAACAGCGGCAGGATTGCAGGAATTCAGGTGTTCTCTCCAAACGCAACAGACATAATAACAGAGGGAAGCTACGCGATCAGGCACAGACTCAGCATAGGTGAAATAATTTCCACTGGGCATATTTTCCCTTCATTCTCCGAGGGAATCAAGCTTGCAGCACAGGCATTCATCAGGGATGTGTCAAAGATGAGCTGCTGTGTGGAGTGAGTTTCTCAGCACTCACCGAATATCATGAACTAATTCGGTAATTATAGAACAAGGCACTGTACCTTGTTTATTTGGGTCAATGAGTTCCGACTGGCAAGAACTGCTTCTGACTGGGTTGGCCGGACTCCTTCAATATTTTTCCCAGTAAAATAAACTGGTAATGGTTTTATGTCAATATTTGTTAATAAAATATGAAAAACTCCATAATACTAACTTCAGACAGAGCTAGTTTTACGGATTTTTCCAGATCTACCGCGCTGGGGTATGTAGCATGCATGCCCAGGCGGCTGGTGCCGAGGCAACTTATGAATTGGCTCTTCACGCCGGAGCTGCCCCATGACGGGAATGAAGCCATATTTGCACCCTACGCTCTCCGAAAGGTTGAGGCGGCTCTAATATACGCGGGATTCAAGGATGTTATGGTTGTCCCTCCGTCCCTGCTTGAACACGTGGTCAACTCCAATACTAAAGTTCTGGGTATCTCTGTGCATGATCCCTTTGGGCTGAGTCCTGTATCCACAAAGCTCACGATACTGTTCGGAGGCGGACCCAGCTGGACGAGTCAATTTTTCGATGAACTGTCTCTAAAGATAAGAAATCTCAAAAAGAAACACGGTTTCAAGGTCCTGGCCGGTGGACCCGGTGCGTGGCAATTCGACTTCCAGAGGCCAGACTGGATTGACGTTGTATTCAAGGGAGAGGTGGAAGTGGATCTTCCTGAGGTTGTGCGCTCCATGCTTGAAAACCATTCCTTGCCGACACAAGTCTTTGGCCGTAATCCGAGAGTGGACCAGATTCCGAGTATAGTAAAGCCTTCCAGGATGGGAGAGGTTCAGATAACAAGAGGGTGTCCCCGCGGCTGCCAGTTCTGTTCCATTACGCCGGAAACCTTCAGGACCATCCCCTGGGAACAGATAAGGAAGGAAATTGAGATCAACCTTGCAAGCGGAGAGAGAAATGTCGACCTCATTACAGATGACCTGATGCTTTACGGGTCAAAGAGGCTTACACCAAACCATGATGCAATAGTCTCGTTATTCAGAAACGTAAAGGCACTGGGTGCGGAACAGATATACTTTTCCCATATTTCGGCGCCGCCAATCAGGCAGAGCCCGGAGACCATAGAGGAGATAGCCAACATAGCCGAATATGACAGGTATGGGGCAGAGACTCCAGTGATCGGCCTTGAAAACGGAAGTGAAAGGATCATATCAAAATACATGCGAGGAAAAGTTTTCCCTTATCTTCCGGAAGACTGGGGAGATGTGATAACTGATTCTGCTGCTACACTGACGGATAACCATATTCATCCCTGCTACACTATGACGATAGGATACGATGATGAAACCGAGGATGATGTCAGAAAGAGCATCCAGGTTGTCGAGAGAATAATTAACAGCGGCTTGAAAGTATGGATATTTCCTCTGCCGGTGATTCCGATATCAACGAGCAGGCTGCGCAACAAAAACCATTTCCCGGAAAGGGATCTTCTGCCTGGCAATTTCTGGGAACTCCTGTACATATGCTGGAAACATGACCTTGCTGTAACCAGACAACTTATGCCTGGTCTTAACGCAAGGCTCAACAGTCATGTACTGTCCAGAATCGTCAATTCAATGACAGATGGGATATTCAGCAGCATTGAGGGTATATTCTACGAAATGATGTCCACGAGAGGGAAATCCACTGAATCTTTTTCCAACATTGATATTTCTGGGATCACAGGTATCGTCAGATCAGTAATATGGCTTTCAATGGGCCTCATCGGAAGACGCAGGCATTCTGTGCACTCACCCACCGGTTCTCATGCTGTCTGAAACACCTCAATTTGCCTGACTATGTTCATGTAATAGCGCAGAATCCTATCATTATTTATTATGCCGCATGTTCGGCAGGTCAACGAAATCACTGAATCAGAGGATGCCACTAATCAGGCGATCAAAGAGATAGGAAACCATATTTATTCATGATTTGTTTAATGTATCATGGATAGCCAAAATGGTCTGTCGAAGAAATTCGCTGTGGAGCATAAGGCCAATTACTATGAGCGCTGGGTGAAAAAAGAGGGTTTGAGAATTATTTCCGCTAGGTACGTACCTGACCTGAGAAAAGTTGAGCTGGATGATTGGCAGTCCCGGGGAGGAAGAGGGGTTTTCATAAACCACGAAGATTCGGCGCAATCCAACGACTGTTACGTTTGCGAGATACCGCCAGCCTCCAGCCTCAACGAAAGACAGCAGCTCTTCGAAGAGATGATATATATTCTGGAAGGAAACGGATCAACGACCGTATGGAACCATGAAGGCAAGAAGGTATCCTTCGAATGGGGACCTGGATCACTTTTTGCGATTCCATTGAACACAAGATTTGTTCATAACAATTTGTCGGGAAAAAGACCTGCGAAATTTGTTGCTGTTACAAACGCCCCAATGGTCATGAACATATTTGAGGATGAGGATTTCATTTTCAATACAGGATACGATTTCAAATCACGATTTAACGGGGAGGAGGATTACTTTGAGGCAAAGACAAGGGTCGACGGTTTCTATCTGGACACAAACTTTGTAAGTGATGTTAGAACCCTCAAACTGGTCACAGCGAAGGAAAGAGGAGGTGGCGGAGGGCACATCAGGTTCAACCTGTCAAGAGGCACGATGAACGCCCACATATCTGAGTTTGCAGTCGGAAAGTACAAAAAGGGTCATCGGCACGGGCCGGGAGCTTTCGTTATCATATTGAGCGGAAGCGGGTACTCGCTTATGTGGCCGGAGGGCTCAGGCTACAACCGTTATGACTGGCACGACGGCACCCTGATCACCCCTCCGAATATGTGGTTCCATCAGCATTTTAACACCGGTCGGACCAATGCAAGGTACCTTGCTCTCAAATATGAAGGAACTGCAATCAGGAACGAGCAGGGTGTGCCGAAAGCATGGATAAGCAGGAGAGAGGGCGGGGATCAGATAGACTATTCGGATGAGGATCCCTATGTGCGGGAACTGTTTAAAAGCGAACTCGAGAAAAACGGCGTTGAGTTCCTCATGCAGGAGGAATATGATAAGGAGTTGGTACAATTAAGCACTTCAAAGAAGTAAATTTCAATATATTCTGCAACTGCAGAATTTACTCATTTTAATTTTTTACTGATTCAATATTCATGCAAATATTTTAATATAGTGATTTACTTAGACACGCTATGACGGATCAAGGCAGACCGCCAAGTGGTGGAGGAACGTCAAAGGGGCTTATGTATGCTTTAGTCGGACTCGTTGTGGTTCTAGTGGTTGTTGCCGGGATCGGTTGGGGGTTGTATGCCACAAAAAAGACTTCAACGGTTCCTCAGGCAAACACAGCAGCCTTGACTATCGGGGACTTTGGTGTCTCCCATCCTGATGCTGGTGCTTGGGCATGGATGTACAACAACACCTCTGTATTTAAGCAATACGATTCTAACCCCAACGTGAACTTTGAGGACTTCCCCGGAGGGAGCGGCGCGGTCCTCTCTGCAATGGAGTCAGGCAAGGTTCAGTTGGGAATGATCGCTGGCGATGCTGCAGTCTCTGCAATTGCCAAGGGAGTTAACATCACCATAGTCGCAGTTTACAGAATAACGCCCATTGGCGATTATGTTCTCGTGAATCCCAACAACACGAAGCTCAACAATTTCAGCGACATGGGCAAGTTGGCTAACACAACCGGATTAAGCTTTGCAAACAGCGCACCAGGAAGCTTGGACTATCTGCTGGATCTCCTGCTCGCCGGGCAGTACCATTGGGACACTTCCAAGATCACTCATGATTATGTGGGTTCATTCGAGGCCCAGGATGCAGCAGTCAGGGATAATGCCACCAACGCAACCACCGGAGCCTACTTCGATGCCTGGGAGCTCGTCAAGAATCATCAGCTGAAGGTTGTCGGTGACATAAACGAGTCCTGGCCCGGTTTTGTCCTTGTCGCTCTGAACTCCTACATTAAGGCGCATCCCAACACTCTTTCCGCTGCTCTGCAGGCGATATTCAAGGTGAACGTGCTGTTCCAGCAGAATTACACGAAGGAGTACAACTTCATAAAGTCATACTACAACATGGGTCCAAATGAAACCAAATTCTATCTCAGCATAATGAAATGGTCAACAAACGGAACGATATACCTTACTTCACTGCACGAGGAAGTCAATGCAATGGAGAGCGCTGGTGTTCTGAACGCAACAGAGGCAGCTCACCTGTCATTCTCCAGCCTTTACACATCTGAGTTCTATCCAGCAATAAATGATCCGTTCCCCCCAACGTAATTATTAATGCTGGTTGTCATTTTTCAAACCAGCGTTTATAATTTTTGTTCTTTGCTAAGAAATATTTGTGAAATGTAATGCTTGGCGATATTGCGGAATAACAAAATGTATATATCATGTTTTCAATCGCATTAAAACTTTGCAGAGTGTGAACTCCGATGAATCTCAGACGACTTTCACTGCAGCTGGGGGTGCTTGCCCTTGTCCTCATTCTCTGGCAGATAATTCCTTCCTTTGATCATTCGTTCTTTCTGGTTTCTCTCACAAAGGTTCTCAGCAGTTATGGAGCACTTCTTAACCCTTCGAACCCCTATGTGCCTGGGGGCCTCCTGCCTGCGCTCAAACTGACTTTATACGAGGTGGTAATCAGCTACTTAATTGCGGTTGCCATTGGTCTTCCTGTTGGTCTGGCAATCGGTTATTTTCGCCTTATAACACGTTCCTTTGAGCCGATGGTATACCTTCTTTTTGCAATACCCGGGGCTGCCCTGTACCCTGTATTTTTCCTGGTGTTCGGTTTGGGCGATTTGTCCAAAATTGTCAATGGCGCTTTTCTTGGTGTCTTCCCGATGATAATTAATGTCACAGCTGGAGTGCGTCAGTCGAAGGGGCAGTTCATAAGACTTGCAAGGTCACTTGGGGCAAATACATCTCAGCTTCTGTTCAAAATAATAATTCCCGGAGCCACCGGACTCATCATGAGTGGTTTGCGCCTCACGCTCAGCTTCGTGTTTATTGGTGTGATATTTGGCGAAATAATAGCATCCTACGGTGGTCTGGGGCGTCTCGTAAACATTCTGAATTTCAATTTTGCCATCTCGGAAATGTATGCAGTAATAATTCTGATTGTTGTTTTGGTCTTCGCTCTTCTGGAACTCATTGAACTGGCAGAAAGGAGGCTGCTGTCATATGAGAAAAGAACGATTTGAGGTTCTGGGTCTTCAGATTGCCTTCGTAGCTGCGTTCCTGCTGATATGGTATCTGCTTGTGGCCCACAGGATTCTCCCCCAGGTCTTTGTCAGCTATCCTTCTACAGCATTTGCTTACATTCCGCGTACCATCAGCCAGACAGCCGTATATGGTAGAATACTCCATACAATTTACGTGTCCGCAATCGCATTTGTCATGTCTATTCTGGTTGGGGTTTCCCTGGGATTACTTATCGGAAGCATCGCTTACCTCAGAGATGCCCTCGGAATCTATGTCATCATTTTATTCAGCATTCCCAGGGTCGTTCTGGTGCCGCTGTTCTGGACAGTCTTCGGTCTGGGATTTAACTACGAGCTTGCCTTTGGTTTCTTCAGCGGGCTTCTCCCCATTTTGCTGAATACAATGTTCGGAGTCCAGAATATTGATCCGATTCATATCCGTCTTGCAAGATCCCTGGGCTATACTCCGCTGAGCATTTACAGAAAGATAATTCTGCCATCCATCGTTCCAGCTGTTCTGAGTGGAGCCCGCATCTGCTTCAATCTCACCTTCGGGGCTGTCATCATAGCAGAAGAATTTGTGGGAAGTACAGGGTTAGGTTACCTCCTTGAAAGATATGCCGTCCTGTTCGAGCCGAATCCTCTTTATGCAATTGTGATAGTAATATCTATCATTGCTATGATCATAAATATAGGCCTCCTTCTGTTTGAAAGGCGCATGACAAGGTGGAGAATGGAGGTAGCAGGATGATTGCTGAAGAAATATAACTGCAATAATATGTGATATAATGTCACCACACATACTTTCAGGAAGGCATCACCATGATGATGACGAGTTCGAGGTTCCTCTGAGTGAAAACTGGCTCTGGAAATCAAACAACTTCAGTCTTGTCAGCGCCGGAATAGACATTGGCTCATCCTCAACGCTTGTTCTCCTGATGCGGATTAATATCAAAAAGAGCGGATCAGGCAGATATGCCAAGTTCAAAGTGGTTTCAAGGGAATTGGTATACGAATCACCTGTGAATTTTACGCCGTATAAACATGGTGGCCTCATAGATTCTGAAAAAATTAGGAAGATCATATCAGCTGCTTTCAGTGGAGCAGGTGTCACAAAGGATAGCATTGACGTAGGTGCCCTGATTCTGACCGGGGAAGCCATGCGATCTGAAAACAGCTCCGAAATCGGAAGATCACTTTCCCTCGACTCGGGCAGATTTATATCTGTAAATGCAGGGCACAAGCTAGAGTCTGTACTGGCTGCCCATGGCTCAGGGGCAGTAGATGAATCAATCAGATCAGGATCGACTGTATTGAACATTGACATCGGAGGCGGAACGACAAAGTACGCGCTGGTTTCCAGAGGTCAGATACTGGCTAGCTGGGCTCTTTCCATTGGAGGAAGGCTAGTGCTGTTCAACAGGGACGGATTTGTGGAAAAGGTTACAACAGACTTTTCCAATCTGTCCGAAAAGCTCGGATTTGAATGGGGGGCTGGCAGTTATGTTAGCGTAGAACAAAAGAAGCGTTTGGCGACGAGCCTTGCAGATATTGTAATGAAAGGTA
>Ga0070737_10007097_pt1 | contig 10011 bp, 8 predicted proteins | sample Coa_R1_10_FD_66438 | JGI IMG/M metagenome (GOLD analysis project Ga0070737, IMG submission 66438) | Surface soil microbial communities from Centralia Pennsylvania, which are recovering from an underground coalmine fire - Coalmine... | ecosystem: Environmental > Terrestrial > Soil > Unclassified ...
CAAGCTTAAAGACACTGTCGCCCTTGGCTTCCCGACCAGTGCTCACCCGTAGCACCGCCAGCCCCAGCAGCCGGTGCAGCAACCGCGCGTCGGTCTGCACCGAGCGAATCCTGTTGCGCGGCAACGAAAGCACCTTGCGCTGTAGCACACCGGTTCGCAGCTGCACCTCGTCGGCCTCGATGCGGTAGCCGGTGGTGAACCAGCGCGCGACGCCGAGCAGGGCTGTCACCGCCAGCGCCGCCAGCGCCCAGAGCGGGTTGCCGGTGGTCGAACCCAAGACGATCCCGCCGACGAGCAGCGGCAGTTGCCGCAGCAGCTCATGCACCGGATGCACCAGCAGCATGCGCGGGCTCAGCCGCTGCCAGCTCACGTCGCATCCTCGGCACCGATCGCCGCAATGTCGGTCAACTGCGCGACCAGTTGATCGGCGACGGGGCAATCCAGCGCCACGATGTGCACCGCACCCGCCGACGACGCCGTCGTGACGGTGACATCGGCCAGCCCGAACAGCCGCTCCAGCGGGCCGCGTTCGGTGTCGACCGTCTGCACTCGTGAGATCGGCGCGATCCGCCGCTCTTGCACCAGCCAACCCGTGCGGGTGTAGACGGCTTGCGCGCTGATCTCCCAGCGATGCACGCGATACCGCCACACCGGCACCACCACGGCCGAGACCACCAGGCCCGCCACGGTGCCGACGGCAACGACGGCATGCAGCCACGGCTGGCGCTGATCCACCACCAGCCACGCCACCTGAGCTACGGCCAAGACCAGCCAGGGAATCGCGCCGCTGACCGCCCACAACAACGGCGCCCTGCGGCTGGGCGGATGCGCCGGTTCGGCCAGCGACACAACCGGCCCGGACGTGCCGTTGTCCATAGCGTCGAGAATGCCACCCGGCGGCTGCGGCCATCGCCCGGCTCGCCCTCTCGCGCTGCGCGGTGCGCGTCGTCGCCGCGAGGTCGGTATCGTTTTGCGCCATGGGCGCCAACGGCAAGTGGACCGTCGCTGACATACCCGACCAGAGCGGCCGCGTCGCCGTCGTCACCGGCGCCAACACCGGAATCGGCTACCACACCGCCGCGGTGCTCGCCCAGCGCGGCGCGCATGTCGTGCTGGCAGTGCGCAACCTGGAAAAGGGCAACGCCGCGCTCGCCAAAATCGTCGCCGCCAGTCCCGATGCCGACGTCACCCTGCAAGAACTCGACCTGAGCTCCCTGGAGTCGGTGCGCGCCGCCGCGCAAGCATTGCGCCACGCCTATCCGCGCATCGACCTGCTGATCAACAACGCCGGCGTCATGTATACGCCAAAGCAACTGACCAGAGACGGCTTCGAGATGCAGTTCGGCACAAACCATCTCGGCCACTTCGCGCTAACCGGGCTGGTGCTCGACCAATTGCTGCATGTGCGGGGGTCGCGGGTGGTGACCGTCAGCAGCAACGCGCACCGGTTTCGTGCTGCCATCCATTTCGACGATCTGCAATGGGAACGCCGCTACGACCGGATCGCCGCCTACGGGCAATCCAAGCTGGCCAACCTGCTGTTCACCTACGAACTGCAGCGACGGCTGGCGGCCAAGAATGCGCCGACGATCGCCGTGGCCGCGCACCCCGGCAGCTCCAGCACCGAGCTCACCCGCAACCTGCCCATGGTGCTCAAACCCGCTGTGGCGGTGTTCGGCCCGCTGGCGTTCCAAAGCGCAGCGATGGGTGCGCTGCCGACATTGCGGGCGGCCACCGATCCAGACGTGCAGGGCGGTCAGTACTACGGCCCGGCCGGCTTAGCCCAGCAGCGGGGACATCCGAAGTTGGTCGAGTCGAGCGCGCAGTCTCACGACGAAGAGCTGCAGCGGCGGCTGTGGGCGGTGTCCGAAGAGCTCACCGGCGTCACCTTCCCGGTGTGAGTCCCGGTCCGATGCGGTCAGTCGAAGAGCATCAGCGCGTCGTCGCGGAGCTGATCACCGCCCGGCCGGGCATCGCCGCCGGGCTCGCCGACGCGCAAGGCCTGGCCCTGGCCGACGACGTGACCGCCCCGCTGTCGCTGCCGGTTTTCGACAATTCGGCGATGGACGGCTATGCGGTGCGCGCCGAGGACATCGCGTCAGCAGCCCCCGAGCGTCCCGTGAAATTGCCTGTGGCCGAAGATATTCCGGCTGGCCGCACCGATACGCTCACGCTCGCGCCGGGCACCGCGCACCGGATCATGACCGGCGCCCCGGTGCCGCAGGGTGCGACGGCCGTGGTGCCGGTGGAAAACACCGACGCGGGCACCGAAACGGTCGCGATCTACGCCGCCGTCCGCGAGGGCCGCCACATCCGGCGGGCGGGTGAGGACGTCACCGCGGGCACCACGGTGCTGCGGGCCGGGCAAGTGGTCACCCCGGCGGCGATGGGACTGGCCGCCGCGCTGGGATTGCCGGAGTTGCCCGTGATCCCGCGACAGCGGGTGCTGGTGATTTCCACCGGGTCGGAGCTGGTGTCGCCGGGCACACCGCTGCGGCCGGGGCAGATCTATGAATCCAACGCGGTCATGCTGGCCGCCGCGCTGCGCGATGCCGGGGCCGCCGTCGTCGCCACCCCGACCGCCGGTGACGACGTCGCCCAGTTCGTCGCCGTGCTCGATCGCTACGCCGCCGCGGCCGACCTGATCATCACCAGCGGCGGGGTCAGTGCGGGCGCCTATGAGGTGGTCAAGGACGCGTTCGGCCGGGCCGGTGATCAAGGGGTGCAGTTCGTCAAGGTGGCGATGCAGCCCGGCATGCCGCAAGGGATCGGGCGAGTCGCCGGCACGCCGATCGTCACCCTGCCCGGCAACCCGGTCAGCGCGCTGGTGTCCTTTGAGGTATTCATCCGCCCCGCGCTGCGGCGGGCGATGGGCCTGCCCGAGCCGGAGCGGCCGCGCCGGTCGGCGGTGCTCACCGAGACGCTGACCTCGCCGAGCGGTAAACGGCAGTTCCGCCGCGGGGTGCTGGACGCCACCGCCGGCACCGTCACCGGCTACGGCCCGCCGGGCTCACACCATCTGCGCTGGCTGGCGTCGGCGAACTGCCTGCTGGACATTCCCGAAGAGGTCACCGAAATCCCGGCCGGATCGCAGGTCGAAGTCTGGGACCTCTCGGCTCCGTAAGATGACCGCGTGGCACGACGCCCGGGCGACCTCACAACCGGACCGCAACGGCTGTGGGCGTTGCTGCGCTCGACGATTCCGCCGGTGCACCGGGCCGGGCTGCCGTTCGTCGGCGCGGGGCTGGCGCTGGCTGTTGCCGGACGCCGTCACAGCTGGGCGCGCCGCGCGGGTCTGTTGACCGCAGGCGCCTGCGCGGGCTTCTTTCGCCACCCACCGCGCGTGCCGCCCAGCAGGCCCGGTGTCGTCGTCGCACCCGCCGACGGGGTGATCTGTCTGGTCGACACCGCCGCCCCGCCCGCCGAACTCGGCCTTCCCAACATGCCCCTACCCCGGGTCAGCATCTTCCTGTCGCTGCTGGACGCCCACGTGCAGCGCGCCCCGGTCAGCGGCGCGGTGATCGATGTGCAACACCGGCCGGGCCGCTTCGGCTCGGCCGACCTGGCCGCGGCCAGCGAACGCAACGAGCGCACCAGCATGCTGATCCGCACCGAAGCCGGTGCCGAGGTCGTCGTCGCGCAGATCGCCGGGATGCTGGCGCGGCGCATCGTCTGCGAGGCCCGGGCCGGCGACAAGCTGTCGATCGGCGACACCTACGGCTTGATCCGATTCGGTTCGCGCCTGGACACCTACCTGCCTGCGGGATGCGAGCCGCTGGTCAGCGTCGGTCAGCGGGCCCTCGCCGGCGAAACCGTGCTGGCCGAACTGTGATTACCGCCAAGCCCCGCAGCCGGCCGTCGGTCAACCTGCGCATCCTGCCCAGTTCGATGAGCGTGCTGGCGATCTGTGCGGGGCTGACCTCGATCCGCTTCGCGCTGGTGGGTCAGCCGCACGCCGCGATGGCGCTGATCGCCGCGGCCGCGATCCTCGACGGGCTCGACGGGCGGGTGGCCCGCTTCTTCGACGCCGAGTCGCGGATGGGCGAGGAGATCGACTCCCTGGCCGACGCGGTGAACTTCGGGGTGGCGCCGGCGATGGTGATTTACGCGTCGCTGTTGTCCGCGTGGCCAGCGGGATGGTTGGTGGTGTTGTTCTATGCGGTGTCGATCGTCCTGCGACTGGCCCGGTTCAACGCGCTGCTCGACGACGCCACCCTGCCCGCCTACACCCGGGAATTCTTCGTCGGCATGCCCGCCCCGGCCGGCGCGATCGCGGTGCTCGGGCCGCTGGCCGCCAAACTTCAGTTCGGCAGCGGCTGGTGGAGTTCCCCGCCGGTGGTGTGCGCCTGGGTGGCGAGCTGTTCGCTGCTGGTGGTGAGCCGGATCCCGATGAAGAAGATGCACGCGGTGGCGGTGCCGCCGAACCTGGCCGCCGTGCTGCTGGCGGCGTTGGCGATCGTCGCAGCGGCCGCGTTCCTGTTCCCCTACGTGCTGGTGATGGTGGCCGTCGCCGCATACCTGTGCCACATCCCGTTCTCCGTCCGCAGTCACCGCTGGCTCGCCGAGCATCCCGAGGTCTGGGGTGAGCGGCCCAAGCAGCGGCGCGCTGTGCGGCGGGCGATCCGCCGGGCACAGCCCACCCGCCGGTCGATGGCGCGGCTGGGTCTGCGCAAGCCGGCCGGCCGGACATGACGCGCCCCCAGCTGACCCTCACCGCCCGGCTGAACACCTCGCCGGTCGACTCCCGCCGGGGCGTCGTCCGCATGCACCCGAAAGCTGTTGCCGCCCTGGGTATTCGGGAATGGGACGCGGTATCGTTGACCGGGTCGCGGACCACGGCCGCGGTCGCCGGCATGGCGGGCGCCGACGTCCCGGTCAGCACGATCCTGCTCGACGACGTGACGCTGTCCAACGCCGGGCTGCGTGAGGGCGCCGCGGTGATCGTCGCCCCGGTCACGGTGCATGGAGCGCGCTCGGTGACGCTGAGCGGCTCACCGCTGGCAACGCGGTCGATCGCGCCGACCACCCTCCGCCAGGCCCTGCTCGGCAAGGTGCTCACCGTCGGCGACGCGGTGTCGCTGCTGCCCCGCGACCTGGGGCCCGGCACCTCGACGTCGGCGGCCAGCCGCGCGCTGGCGTCGGCCGTCGGGATCAGCTGGACCTCGGAGTTGTTGACCGTCACCGGCGTCGACCCAGCCGGGCCGGTGAGCGTGCAGCCCAACTCCTCGGTGACCTGGGGAACCGGTGTGCCCCAAGGCGCGGCGGAGCCGACCGCACGTCGGGTCGCCGTCGACGACCTCAAGGGCGTCCACCCGCAGGTAGCCAAGCTGGCCGAATGGCTCAAGCTTTCGCTCGACGAGCCACACCTGCTGCAAGCCCTGGGCGCATCGCCGCACCTGGGCGTGCTGGTGTCCGGACCGGCGGGTGTGGGCAAGGCGACGCTGGTGCGCGCGGTGTGCGCCGGTCGCCGACTGGTCGAACTCGACGGTCCGCAGATCGGCGCGCTGGGCGCCGACGACCGGCTCAAGGCGGTGACGACGGCGACTGCAACGGTGCGCGACGGCGGGGTGCTGCTGATCACCGACGTCGACGCGCTGCTGCCCGCCACCCCCGAGCCGGTGGCCACCCTGATCCTGGCCGAGCTGCGTAGGCTGGTGGCCACCTGTGGGGTCGCATTCATCGCGACCTCGGCGGTGCCGGACCGACTCGACGCCAGGCTGCGCGCACCCGACCTGTGCGACCGGGAACTCGTTGTGCCGCTGCCCGACGCGGCCACCCGCGCCGCGCAGCTGGCTGCCCTGCTGCGGTCGGTGCCGACACGCGATCTGGATTTTAACGAAATTGCCAGCCGCACACCGGGATTCGTTGTTGCCGATCTGGTCGCATTGGTGCGCGAGGCGGCGCTGCGGGCAGCGGCGAGAGCCAGCGCCGATAGAACACCTCCGGCCCTGACCCAAGACGACCTGACCGGCGCACTGCGCGTGATCCGACCGCTGTCGCGCGCAGCCACCGAAGAGGTGCCGGTCGGCAGCGTGACGATCGACGACGTCGGCGACATGGCCGACGCCAAGCAGGCGCTCACCGAAGCGGTGCTGTGGCCGCTGCAGCACCCGGACACCTTCGCCCGGCTCGGTGTCGAGCCACCGCGCGGGGTGTTGCTCTACGGTCCGCCGGGTTGCGGCAAGACGTTTCTGGTGCGGGCCCTGGCCAGCACCGGACAGCTCTCCGTGCACGCGGTCAAAGGTTCCGAACTCATGGACAAATGGGTCGGCGCCTCGGAAAAGGCGGTGCGGGAACTGTTTCGGCGGGCCCGTGATTCCGCGCCGTCGCTGGTCTTCCTCGACGAGATCGACGCGCTGGCACCCCGGCGCGGCCAAAGCGTCGACACCGGGGTGACCGACCGGGTGGTAGCTGCGCTGCTGACCGAGCTCGACGGCATCGACCCGCTGCGCGACGTCGTGGTGCTGGGCGCCACCAACCGGCCCGAGCTGATCGATCCCGCGCTGCTGCGGCCGGGACGGCTGGAGCGGCTGGTGTTCGTCGAACCGCCGGACTCCGCGGCGCGTCGTGACATCCTGCGCACCGCCGGCAAGTCGATCCCGCTGGCCGCCGACGTCGACATCGACGCTCTGGCCGCCGAGCTGGACGGCTACAGCGCCGCCGACTGCGTCGCACTGCTGCGTGAGGCCGCGCTGGCGGCGATGCGGCGCTGCATCGACGCCGCGGACGTCACCGCCGCCGACCTCGCCGCCGCACGTGAAACGGTGCGGCCGTCGTTGGATCCACTTCAGCTTGAGTCGCTACGCGCCTTCGCGGCCTCGCCATAGCTGACCAGCAGCGCGCGCCGCCGCGGCGACGTGGTCCTGCAGCCACGCGGGCATCGGGTCGTCGTAGGTCAGGTCGGCGACCGCGCGGGCAGCCGGGCGTCTTGGGGACCGCAGCTTCGTCGTGGCATGCCCGCCGGATTAGCCCGCCGGGCCCTCCACAGGTGCGCTCTTATCCACAGTGGGCGCTCGTGACCGCCATCGATGTCGGTGGCGGTCGCTAGCATTCGAACATGCTAGCGAATAGCCGAGTGGAGATCGTCGAGGTGTTCGACGCCCTCGAGGCCGGCTTGGACCGCGCCCTGGGGCTGTCGGTTGACGTGTTGACCGCCCGGGAGTGCCTGGCCATGCTGGAACGCTGCGAAAGGCTGCGCCGCCGGCTGCCGGCCGTCGAGCACCCGTTGCTCAATCAGGTCGCCGCGCAGGCCGATGAGACCGAGTTGGGCGGCAAGTTGCCGTCGGCATTGGCCGAGCGGTTGCGGCTCAGCCGCGCCGAAGCATCCCGGCGCATCGGTGAAGCCGCCGAGCTGGGGCCGCGCCGCACGCTGACGGGCGAGCCGCTACAACCGGTGTTGGCTGCCACCGCCGCCGCTCAGCGGGCCGGCCAGCTCGGAGCCGGCCACGTGGCGGTGATCCGCAGCTTTTACCACCGACTGCCCGACTTCGTCGACGCCCCGACTCGCGAGCAGGCTGAAGCGCATTTGGCCCGCCTGGGCAGGAAGTTTCGGCCCGATCAGCTGGCCGGGCTGGCCGACAAGCTCGCTGATTGTCTGAATCCCGACGGAGATTTCACCGACGACGACAGGGCCCGCCGACGCGGCTTGACTATCGGTAAGCAAGGCAGCGACAGGATGTCCCCGATCAGCGGGTTTTTGACCCCGGAGGCGCGTGCCACTGTCGACGCCGTGCTGGCGAAACTGGCCGCCCCCGGCATGTGTAATCCGGCCGATCCCACGCCTTGCCTCGGCGGCACCCCATCGCAGCGGGCCATCGAGTCCGACACCCGAAGCGCTGCACAACGTAACCATGACGCGCTCAACGCTGCCGGGCGGGCGTTGCTGGCCTCCGGTGCGTTGGGACAACACAACGGGTTGCCGGCGACCATCATCGTGTCCACCACGCTCAAGGAACTCGAGGCCGGTGCGGGCACCGCACTCACCGGTGGCGGCAGCCTGCTGCCGATGTCCGATGTGATCCGGCTGGCCTCCCATGCCCACCACTACCTTGCCATCTTCGACAAAGGTAAGGCGATCGGCCTATATCACACCAAACGGCTCGCTACACCTGGCCAGCGAATCGTGTTGTACGCGAAGGACCGTGGCTGCACGTTCCCGGGTTGCGATGTACCCGGCTACCTCACTGAGGTCCACCACGTCACCGACTTCGCTACCTGCCGCGAAACCAACATCGATGATCTGACCCAGGGCTGCGGCACGCATCACAAGCTGGTCACCTCGGGCGGCTGGAAAACCCGCAAGCTCAAAAACGGTGATACCGAATGGATTCCGCCGCCGCATCTCGACCATGGCCAAGCGAGGACCAACTCGTTTCACTACCCCGAACGGCTCCTGCGCGACGGCGATGACGACGATGATCCTTAGCCTGAGCGGCTATTCGGAGAGCTGGAACTCCACCATCGCGGCGACGGAATCCACGGCCTCGCTCAGCGCCGCCAACCGCTCGGCCGCCGACGGTGCCGACAGCACGGCGTAGCGATCGGCCGGCCCGATGGGCAGCCGGGACGCCAAGGTATACAGCAGCTCGCCGGCATCGCCTGCTTTCTGTCGACGGTAACCCAGGACCGTTTCGCGGTCGGGTGCCCGGGCGCCGCGGGCGGTCGCGACTCGTTCGAACAACGCCAGCACCCGGTCTTCGAGCTCACCCAGTTGTGCATCGGTGACCGGCGTGCCCGGCTGGTCGGGCCAGCTCTGCACGACGGCCCGCGGATAGGGGTCGTCCGGCAGCCATTGGCACACCCGGATCCGCTCATCCATCCGGCACCGCAGCAGAAAGCGACCGGAGCCGGCGTCCACGCACTCGGCGATATGAGCCAGCGTGCCCACGTCGCAGCGGGTATCTCCACCGCCGACCTCGCGGCCGCGGGAGATCAGCACCACACCGAAGCGCGGATCGGCCTGTCGCATACAGTCTCGCACCAAAGCGGTGTAGCGCGGCTCGAAGATCCGCAGCGGCAGGTCATCACCTGGCAAGAAGGCCGATTCCAGCGGAAACATCGGTAATTCAACGGGTTCCGACGCCATCAGATGTCCAGCTCAGCAATCAGCGCGTCGACGACAGCACGCAAGTCCCCGTCGTGCTCCTCGGCCACCCGGCGCTGGCGTTGATACGACGCCCCTAACCGGGGAATGTCGGCGACGGAGGCTAGCTCGTCGGCGCAATGCAACGACTTCGCCACCGGCTCCAGACGATTGAGCACATCGATCAGATCGTCGGTGACCAGGCGTTCGTTGCTGTCGGCATCCAAGATGATCACGGCGTCCAGACCGTAGCGCGCAGCGCGCCACTTGTTTTCCTGGACATGCCACGGTGGCATGTTCGGCAGGGTTTCGCCGGCTTCCAGGCGACGGTCCAGGTCGACGACCAGACAGTGCGTCAGCGCCACCAGCGCAGCCAACTCCCGCACGTTGGGCACCCCGTCGCAGACGCGCACCTCGAGAGTTCCCTTGTGCGGCGAGGGCCTGATGTCCCACCGGATCTCGTCCATGTGGTCGATGATCCCGGTCTTCTTCTGGTCGTAGACGAAGCCTTCGAACTCGGCCCACTTCTGGAAATGAAACGGCAGCCCGGCGGTGGGCAGCTGCTGAAACATCATCGCCCGGTTGCTGGCATAGCCGGTATCCTCGCCGCCCCACCACGGTGAGGAGGCCGACAACGCCAGCAGGTGCGGGTAGCACTGCAGCATCGCCGTCATGATCGGCATCACCTTGTGCGCGGAGGAGATTCCGACATGCACGTGCACGCCCCAGATCAGCATCTGCCGGCCCCACCACTGGGTTCGCTTGATTAGTTCGGCGTAACGCGGTGCGTCGGTGAGCTTTTGGGCTGACCACCGCGCGAACGGGTGGGTGCCCGCGCAGAACAGTTCCATGCCCCGATCGCGGACGATTTTGCGCGCGGTGTGCAAAGTGTCACGCAGATCCTCCATCGCCTGAGCGGTGCAATCGCA
>Ga0070737_10007099_pt1 | contig 10010 bp, 6 predicted proteins | sample Coa_R1_10_FD_66438 | JGI IMG/M metagenome (GOLD analysis project Ga0070737, IMG submission 66438) | Surface soil microbial communities from Centralia Pennsylvania, which are recovering from an underground coalmine fire - Coalmine... | ecosystem: Environmental > Terrestrial > Soil > Unclassified ...
GCAGGAAGAGATAGACGGCGCGCTAGTGGGCGGGGCAAGCCTGAAAGCGGATTCGTTCTCAGCGATTGTGAACTATTTGTAAGTGGCGCTGAGAACTGGTATAGGAAAGTGACCGGCCAGAGAGGTTAGAAAGAGCAGATGACAACCCTGGTTTTGGCGATTCACATCTTGGTGGCGCTGCTGATTATTCTGGTGGTGCTCATTCAAGGCGGAGAAAACGTTGATATTACGGCGGCCTTTGGCGGAGTAAGCCAGGCAGCGTTTGGCCCGCGAGGCACGGTTTCGACCCTGGCGAAGATCACATGGGTGCTGGGCGCTATTTTCCTGGTCACTTCAGTGACGCTTTCTGTTTGGGCAACAAAGGGCCGCACAAACTCGGTCCTGGGCAACTCGCCGCAACGGTCTGCGCCTACCACGCCTCAGAAGGCTCCGACTCCCGCCCCTGCGCCTGCAAACCCATTTCAGAGGTAAATTGAGAGGGCATTGGACTCATCGCGCAAGAAGCGGCGGTTAACTGCCGACCTCACCGTTTTGCTAGGCGGAAGTGGCGAAATTGGCAGACGCACCAGCTTGAGGGGCTGACGGTCGCAAGACCATGGGGGTTCGAGTCCCCCCTTCCGCACCATTTATTTTCAACAGCTTACGAACACTCGTTGCCCCTGCACGCCCGCTCATGTGTCCCACATGAGATCGAGAGGCACAGGGGGCAGACCCCTTATCCCAATCCCTTACCTTATCCAACCTTGAATCACCCGAAAGTGCGAAGTGGCAAAGAACAGGCCCACCATCAGGCATGCGTTGTAAGTGATATGCATCACCACGCTTGGCGCAAGAGACTTCGTCAAGCCCCGAGTGAGAGAAAAGGCCAGCCCGACCAGGAAGATGAGAAAGACGTGGTCCCAAGCGCCCCAGTATTCTGCAACGTGCATGGCCGCAAAGAGAATCGCCGTGGCGGCGATCGCAAAGCGCAGCCCCACCCGAAGCTCGAATACCTCAAACAACACCCCACGAAAAATCAGCTCTTCCATGAAGGGCGCAATCAGCACGGCGAAGGCCGCCACCGCGTAGGAGGATTCCGGGGAACTGAAAAGGCGCTCAAGCGGAAAGCGGCGCTTATCGGGCAGCAAGATGGGAATCAGTTGCACTCCCACGGTCACCGCAATGCCAATGGCGATATAACTCAAGAGCCGGTGTTTTGTGAGGCGGCCCCAATGAATTCCCTCCCAGAACTTCAGCCGGTAATAAAAGACCACCAGCAGGTAAACATAGGCAAAAATCAAGACGTAGAAAATAAGTTGCGCGGCGAGCAGGAAGAAAGCATTCTGCGCGATGGCCTCTGGCGAAAGAGGCCATCCCATGATGGGCCTGAGCGCGGCATAAACCGCCAACGTTACAAAATTTGAGACGACCAGAGCGATGATGGCAAATCCGATGAACAGCAGAAGATCGCGGAAAGTCCAGGGTGCGCGGGACGAATGCGGAGACGGAGGAGGGAGCGTTTCCTGCGGGGCAGGCTCCGGTTGCATCGAATATCCGTCAAGATTCTCAAAGTGCATGCTTAGATTAAGATGGACGTTTACCCGGTCAAGCGCGTTTCAGGGAGTGCATCGGCGGGCAGCTTCCATCAGTTCACGTAAGTTCTATGGACCGTTCTGCCCGGTGCGGCGTAACGGAAATAGATTCACAAAGTTGATGGCCTGTTACCCTGAGCGAAGCCGAAGGTCTCGGCATCAGAATGACAGCGCCGATAGCCGTTTCCCAGCAACCTGCCTAGCCTCTACGTTTTCGACCGTCAGATCGTCGTCTTGCTCCGCCCAACGCAGCAGCAAGAAGCGGAATCATCACCTCATGATGTCCGGTCAACGCATAGCCGTGGCTCTTCTCACTGGGGCGCGAGGCACGGTCCGACGCAGTAGGCCGGATCAGGACATTCTGTTGTGGGCGATAGTGCTGGATAAAATCCAGATTCACCGTCGTGATGCCGCGCGGAGCGCGACCCAGGTTCGCCACCAGGCTGAAGCACTTGAGAAAGACTTCGGGCAGAATCACAGCAGAGCCGACATTCAGATAGACCCCGCCGCCATCCATTTCTTTCACCAGCGTCGCCAGCAGCAGAAAATCACGATAAGTCGCCGCGCCCAGCGAGCGGGCATCCATGGCCGGGTGCTGGTGAATAATGTCGGTCCCGATCGCTTCATGGACCGTGACCGGGATGCGCAGCCGATAAGCGGACGCCAATACGCTGTACTTTCGGAAGCGTGCCTCGCGCAAACGCGCAAGATATTGGCTCACCGCCTCGCCGAGGCCCAATCCGCGTTGATCTCCGGCTCTGATGGCCTCATGGATGTATCGGCCGGTTTCATCCGCCATGCCAAACTGCCCCTTGCCGAGGGCTGCCGGAACGTCTTCCGAGGTGGCCCCCGCCAAGGCAGTCTCAAAATCGTGAATCAGCGCGGCGCCGTTCATGGCAAAGGCCGTGATATAACCGCGGCGCATAAGATCGATCAGGACAGGACCTAGTCCTACCTTGATCACGTGCCCGCCCAGCCCCCAGATGATCGGCTTGCCCTTTTTTCGCGCTCGCTCCAGCGCCTCAATCACTGCCCTGAAACTCTCCCCAGCAAGAATTCGCGGCAGCGATTTCACCCACTGGCTGACGGAAACGCCTGACCTGCAGGGCTGCGCAAAATCCGCAACCGAGACTTTGCTGGGACGGGTTCCAAGCGGGTAAGTGCGAACGCGGTCGAGTTGGAGAGGCCGAATGCGGTAAATGGTCACGGAGAAAAAGGTATCAGGGGTCAGGTTTCGGGTGTCAGCATAAGCTATCCGAACTCAGTAATCTTAGAGTGCTCCAAACAGATAAAACCGAGCTATGCCAACACACCGGCCAGCGCTTGTCCGGTATGAGATTTAGCATGGCGCGCCACTTCTTCGGGCGGGCCGGCGACCACCACCCGTCCGCCTGCTTCTCCGCCTTCGGGCCCCAGATCAATTATCCAGTCCGCTTGCTTGATGACATCCAGATGATGCTCGATGATGATGACGGTGTTGCCCAGGTCTGTCAAGCGGTTCAACACAGCCAGCAACTGCTTTACATCGTCAAAGTGCAGGCCCGTGGTCGGCTCGTCCAGAATGTAAAGTGTGCGGCCACTCTGCCGGCGGCTCAATTCGCGCGCCAGCTTGATGCGCTGGGCTTCGCCCCCGGAAAGCGTTGTGGCCGGCTGGCCGAGGTGAATGTAACCCAGCCCCACGTCCACCAGCGTCTGGAGTTTCTGGTGAATCACGGGGATGTTCTGGAGAATGGGCAGCGCGTCGCGGACGGTCATTTCCAGCAGGTCCGCAATGGAGATACCGCGATATTTCACGGCCAGCGTTTCCGAGTTATAACGCCGTCCGCGGCAGACTTCGCAGGTCACGAAAACGTCGGGCAGGAAGTTCATTTCAATCCGCCGCAGTCCGTCGCCCTGGCAGGCTTCGCAGCGGCCGCCTTTCACGTTGAAGCTGAACCTCCCCGCGCGGTAGCCGCGTTCGCGCGATTCAGGCAGCATCGCGAACAACTCGCGGATCGGCGTAAAAACTCCGGTGTAAGTGGCGGGATTCGACCGCGGGGTTCGACCGATCGGCGACTGATCAATCACAATCACCTTATCGACATGCTCCGCCCCCTGTATCTTGCGGTGCGCGCCGGGCTCCGCCAGCGATCGATAGAGTTTCCTGGCCATCGCGCGGTAGAGGATGTCATTGACGAGAGTGGATTTTCCTGACCCGGAAACGCCCGTCACAACATTGAGAACGCCCAACGGGAACCGCACGTCAATATTCTTGAGATTATTGGCCTCGGCGCCCAACACCGAGAGGTACTTGCCATTAAGCTTCCGCCGCGTCTCAGGAACAGGAATGGAAGCGCGACCGGAAAGGTACAGTCCTGTGAGCGATTCGCTTGCCTGGGCGATCTTTTCCGGCGGGCCTGAGGCCACCAGATATCCGCCCTGCTGCCCTGCTCCGGGCCCCAAATCAATCACATAATTAGCCCGCCGGATCGTTTCCTCGTCATGCTCCACCACCAGAACCGTATTGCCAAGATCACGGAGGCGCTCCAGCGTGCCCAGGAGACGCAGATTATCGCGGGGATGCAAGCCGATGCTCGGCTCATCCAGCACGTAAAGGACTCCCCGGAGCTTCGAGCCGATTTGGGTGGCCAGTCGAATGCGCTGGCTTTCGCCGTTAGAAAGCGTGGCGGCGGAACGGTCGAGGCTGAGATATCCCAAGCCCACCTGCTCCAGAAATTCCAGACGCTCCGTTACTTCATTTAAAATGCGCCGCGCCAGAAGCTCTTCGCGCGCGGAGAGTTTCATCCCACGCACCACTTCCAGCTCGCGGCTCACGGGCAGACTGGTGAAATCCGCAATGGAAAGATCGGCGACCGTCACAGCCAGGCTTTCGGGCCGCAACCGCTTGCCGCCACACTGCGGACAAGGGACGGCGGACATATACTGCTCGAACCACTCGCGGTAACTTTCCGAAGCGCTCTCCCCATACCAGCGATCCAGAATCGGAATGATGCCTGGAAATGAATAAGTGAAGCGCGACCCGCCCGAGGCTTTGCCGTAAAGGATCAGGTTCTGAATTTTTCGCGGTAACTGGTTGAAAGGCGTCTTCAGATCAAATCCGAATTCTTCCGAAGCCCGCATCAGAGCGCGTCGCAGGGCGGCAGAACCGGAGCCAGGGCCCAGACCTCCGGCAAGCAGTGGGCGCGACCAATCGCCAACCACCTTGGCGGGATCAAATGAATAGAGGCTTCCCAGACCATGGCACGCCGGGCACGCCCCATAAACGCTGTTAAATGAAAACGAGCGCGGCTCAAGCGTCGGAATGTTAATCCCGCAGTTTACGCAGGCAGACTCCTGGGAATAGAGGCGCTCAGGGCCATTCACCAGAGCAACCAGCACCATGCCCTTGGCCAGCTTCATCGCCGTTTCGATGGACGCAGCCAGGCGGCTTTCAATGCCGGGCTTCAAGAGCAGGCGGTCCACCACCAACTCCACCGTATGATTGCGACGGCGGTCGAGCGCGACTTCTTCGTCAAGCTGGCGAATCTGGCCGTCCACGCGCGCCCGCACGAAACCCTGCTGCACGAGCTTTTCAAAAAGTTTCTTAAATTCACCCTTTCGCCCTCTCACCATCGGCGCCAGAATCATGACTCGATCGGCGGCTGAGCCGTTTTCGTCGGTCTGCTTCATCAAGTCCATGATGGTTGAAACAATCTGCTCGGTGGTCTGGCGGGAAATGGGCCGGCCACAACGGTGGCAATGCGGCGCCCCGATGGAGGTATAGAGGAGGCGCAGGAAATCGTAGATCTCCGTGATGGTGCCGACGGTTGAGCGTGGGCTTCGGCTGGTGGTCTTTTGCTCAATGGAGATGGCGGGGCTTAAGCCTTCAATCGAATCAACGTCGGGCCGCTCCAGTTGATCCAGAAACTGGCGGGCGTAGGCTGAGAGGGTTTGCACGTAGCGGCGCTGCCCTTCAGCGTAGATCACATCAAAGGCCAGGCTGGATTTGCCTGAACCACTCAGCCCTGTCACCACGGTAAGAGTGTTGCGGGGAATCTCGACGTTAATGTTTTTGAGATTGTGCTGCCGCGCGCCCCGGACGGTAATTCGGTCAATCATCAGCCTTATTCGTTACGGAGGGAATTGACACAGAACGCCAAACTTTCATGCTAGATGAGTAAAGGAAAGCGCGTCAAGCGAGGGATCGGGCGGCGGCTTCATCCAGAAACCATGCAACCGTGCCGTTGGAAGGTCTTACACGCTGGGCTGGATATAACGCGGCTGCAGGAGAGGATCGAAGTATCTGGCGCGCGATTTCAGCCTTTTCCGGACCGGCAACCAGGAAGATGATCCGGGCGGCGGCGTTAAGCACCGGATAAGTCAGTGTCAGACGCCACATGCCCAGTTTTTCAACCCAGTTAGGACATACTGCGAGGTTCTCTTCCTGAAGGGCCGGCGAGGATGGGAAAAGCGATGCTGTGTGACCGTCTTCGCCAAGCCCCAGAAAAATGAGGTCCAGCCGAGGCCATTTCTCAGACGAATCCGCCGCGATGGTTTGAAGTTCCGCGGCATAGCTTTGTGAAGCCGCGTCGCGGTCAGGCTCTTCAGCAGCCATGCGATGAAAGTGGCCGCTGGGTAATGCAATTTTATCCAGCATCGCTTCGCGGATCATTCTGTAATTGCTTTCGGCGCTGGTAGGAGGAACGCACCGTTCATCAACCTGAAACAAGTGAACACGCGACCAGGGAATCCGGCTGGAAAATTGCTGCGTTGCCAGAAGTTCGTAAAGACTCTTAGGAGTATGGCCGCCAGAGAGCGCAATGGAGAAAGGCCTGCCGTCGGGTTTGGTCTGGCTCGTAATTTCCGCGAGTTGCGCAGCGGCAGCCTGACTCAGTTCTTCCAGATTTTTGAATATACGAATTTCAGGCGTGGGCATAGATCAGCGGTCAACAGGCCAATGCGGCGCTACAATTCCTGCCATTTGCGTCCATCCCGTTCGATGAAGGCATCGGCCTCCGGAGGGCCCCACGTGCCCGATTCATAGAAGGAAAGCCCTTTCTTGCCGTCTTCCTTCCAGCGATTGAGCAGCGGTGTGAGCACTTCCCAGGCAAGATCAACAAAATCATCGCGGGTGAAAAGCATGGGATCGCCGAGCATGCAATCGAGCAGAAGCGTTTCGTATGCCGTGGTAGGCGGTGTCTGGCCAAAGGCATCTTCGTAGTGAAATTCCATCGTCACAGGCCGAATCTGCATCGTGGTGCCGGGAATTTTGGCGTTGAACATCAAGGACATGCCTTCATCCGGCTGGATATGAATCGAGAGATTGTTCGGCTCAATAGAAGTGGTTCCCGTGCCTTTGAATAGCAGGTGTGGCGCCCGCCGGAACTTGATGGTGATTTCCGAAATCCGCTTCGGGAGGCGTTTGCCCGAGCGCAAATAAAAGGGAACATCGGCCCAGCGCCAATTGTCGATGAAAAGCTTCAGCGCCGCGTAAGTTTCGGTGGTGGATTGAGGCGAGACTTTGGGTTCCGAACGATACGCGGGCAGCTTTTTTCCGTCAACCCAGCCTTCCACATACTGCCCTCGCACCACATATTCGCTTAGCCGGTCAAGCGGGATGGGACGGATGGCTCGCATCACCTTGGCTTTTTCGTCCCGGACGGCCCTCGCATCAAAGATGGCGGGAGGCTCCATGGCGATGAGACTCAGCAGAGAGAGGACATGATTTTGAATCATGTCTCGCACGAGTCCGGCTTCCTCGTAGTAGGCTCCCCGGTTCTCAACTCCAATCTCTTCGGCCACCGCAATCTGCACGTGATCGATATAACGCCGGTTCCAGAAAGGCTCGAAGATTCCGTTGCCAAAGCGGAAAACCAGGAGATTCTGCACCGTCTCTTTGCCCAGATAGTGGTCAATACGATAGATCTGATCTTCCTTGAAAACGCTCGTAACCGCCTGATTCAGCTCGTGGGCGGATTGCAGGTCACGCCCGAAAGGCTTTTCAATGACAATGCGCGTCCACGTTTTGTCCTGCTCCTTAGGTTCGGCAAGCCCCACGGCTCCAAGATGATTCACGATGACCGGAAAGAAGCTGGGCGGAGTAGCCAGGTAGAACAGCCGATTGCCGCTGGTGCCGCGCTGCTGATCCAGTTGATCGAGGAGTTTTTTCAGTTGATCGTAAGCTTTCGCGTCGCCGAAGTCATCGGAGATGTAGTGGACGTCCCTGGTGAAAGCATTGACAGCCTCGCAGTCAGAATCCGGAAGGTTCAGATATTGCTTCACCGCTTTCTGCATCTTGTCGCGGAAACTCTCATCGGTGTATTGCGTCTTGGCGCAGCCGATCACGGAGAAGCCGTCGGGCAGAAGACCGGCTCGCGACAAATAGTAAAGCGCAGGCACCAGTTTACGCTCCGTCAAGTCTCCGGAAGCGCCAAAGATCACCATCGCGCAGGGCGCGGGAACACGGTGCTCAGCGGATTTCTCAGTCTGGACGCGCGTCGCTTCCTTCAGTTCAGTCATAGAGGATTCCCTCATTCAGCGAATTGACCATCGGCACGATTATTTTGAATGCTGTTATTCCGAGTCCTTCACTTGTCATCCTGACGCCGAGTGCAGCGAGGCGGAAGCATCCCCCTATTTCGCTCAGAATAAACTCCGCGCGGAATCTTAACGGCAGTGACTAGAAGTCGTTTCAAAACTCTTCAGATAATCAAGACCGTGGCGAAAAATCTACCAAACTGTCATCCTGAGGAGCCGAAGGCGACGAAGGATCGCTGTATTTAATGGATTCTACAAATACGGGGATGCTTCGCTTCGCTCAGCATGACAGTCTCCGGGTTTTTCAGTAACGTATTGGACGAGTAGAGCAAGGTTTTGAAAACAGCTTCTAGTGATAAGTGACAAGCACAAGCAAACAGAGCCTCGAATTAATTCTTTGCTTATCACGAATCACTCATCGCTCATTGCTGTTTTTTCTGGCTCCTCGGAATCACAGCTTGCAGGTGTTTTTCAGCAACCTGCTACTGGCCCAGCAGCTCGTGGGCTTTCTCGACGACGTGAGCTTTAGTAAATCCCAGCTTCTCCGCGATCACCTGGTAAGGCGCGGAAGCGCCGAAGCGATTCAGGCCAATCACGGCGCCCTGGGGCCCTACGTAACGCTCCCAACCCAGCGGTGAGGCGGCCTCAATGGCCAGTCGAGCCGTAAAATGCGCCGGGAAAACATCGTCCTTGTACTTCTGAGGCTGCTTTTCGAAAAGGTCCCAACAGGGCATGCTCACCACTCGCGCGGCCAGCCCTTCATTCCGGAGTTCCTCGAAGGCCTCGATAGCCAGGAAAAGTTCGGAGCCTGTAGCGATCAGCAGCACCCCGCGTCCTTTGCCGGGCGTATCGGCGAGCACGTAAGCGCCGCGCGTTAGACCCTCCGCGGAGGCGTATCGATCCCTGTCGATAACCGGGAGTTTCTGACGCGTCAGCACCAGCGCCACCGGGCCTCCCTTGCGTTCGATAGCCACTCGCCAGGCCACGGCCGTTTCATTGGCGTCGCCAGGGCGAATCAGGCAGAGATTAGGAATGGCGCGCAGCGACGGCAGATGCTCGATGGGTTGATGAGTGGGGCCATCTTCACCGAGAAAAACGCTGTCATGCGTGTAGACAAAAATGGAATGCGCACCCTCCAGCGCCGCCAGCCGGATGGTGGGTCGCATGTAGTCGGAAAAATTGAAAAAGGTCGCCCCGTAAGCTATCAGCCCGCTCAAAGCCAGCCCGTTCACAATAGATCCCATCGCGTGCTCGCGGACCCCAAAATGCAGATTGCGACCTCCATAGCTGCCCTTTTGAAAGTCTCCGAATCCTTTCAGGTAGGTATCGGTTGAGGGGTTCAAATCCGCCGAGCCGCCCACGAGCGTCGGCAAACTCGAAGCAATCGCGTTCAAGACTTGTCCGGACGCCTGACGAGTAGCCAGAGAGCCGTCGGAGGGCTTGAAAATGGGAATTTTGCTTTGCCAGCCTTCAGGAATCTCCCCATACACATAACGATCCCATTCTGCGGCCAATTGGGGATAGGTCCTCTGATAAGCCTGAAGCCGCTTTTGCCACTCTTCTTCCAATTGCTTACCCCGCTCAATAGCCTTGCGAAAATGAGCAAGGGCTTGAGGCGGAATGTAAAATGCGGGTTCCACAGGCCAGCCTAAATTCTGCTTAGTCAGCTTCACTTCTTCTTCGCCCAGCGGGCTGCCATGGGCCTGATAAGAATCCTGCTTATGAGGACTGCCATAACCGATATGAGTGCGAACAATGATCAGTGACGGTCGTCCTTTTTCTCCCTCAGCAGTCCGCAAAGCATTCTCCACTGCCGCAAGATCATTTCCGTCTGAAACGCTCTGCACAAACCATCCATAAGCTTCAAATCGCTTCCCGACGTCCTCTGTAAAAGCCCATTCCGTGGGGCCTTCGAGAGAAACA